>Ga0068859_100000668_pt1 | contig 34291 bp, 22 predicted proteins | sample KBSSwiS22_FD_66585 | JGI IMG/M metagenome (GOLD analysis project Ga0068859, IMG submission 66585) | Switchgrass rhizosphere microbial communities from Kellogg Biological Station, Michigan, USA - KBS Switchgrass S2-2 | ecosystem: Host-associated > Plants > Roots > Rhizosphere > Soil ... | reverse complement strand
TCTCGTGATCGACCTGGTTCGCCGGCGTCGCGCCCAACTCGCGCACTCCATCGACGCAATCAAGAAACCGGCGCGAATTTGATGCCAACTTGGTTCGGACCGAGTTGGCATGAAAATCGCCGATCGATGTCCGCAGAATCTGCGATCCGTCTGCGTACGCAGAATCTGCGATCCGTCGGCGGCCGTGACCGCGCCTGACGGCCAATCACGACGCCACGAGATCACGAAGCCGCGAACATCGCGAACATCGCGAACGCACGAACAATTTCTCTTTGCGCCTTTGCGATCAATGCCGCGTTGCGATCCATGCAATGCGCCTAGCGATCGACGCGAAATCAAGAAGACCGGCGCGAATTTGATGGCAACTTGGTTCGAACCGAGTTGGCATGAAAATCGCCAATCGATGTACGCAAAATCTGCGATCCGTCGGATCTACGCAGAATCTGCAATCCGTCGGCCGTGACCGGCCCAGGCGGCAGCGCCTAGGGTTCGGGCTCCATCACTGCGGCCGCCGCGTGCCCAGCGCTAGGTCCGCGGCGCAGCGGCTGGCGCACACCGGCATAAGGATCAGCATCGTGCGGCGGGCCCGACAAAGGCCGTCGATACCGCCCGAGGATCCGCGCGACATACCGCCCGAGGAGCCGCGCGACAACCGCCTTCAGTAGTTTCAACATCGATTAAATCCTCGGTAGAAAGCGTCCGGTTCGGCTGACGTACGCGCGATAGGCATCACCAAATCGGAGGGCCAGCTTTTCCTCTTCGGTTCGCGTTCGAATCACCAGCAACGTCACCACAGCGGTACCCGTCAATATCAGAAACCAGTTCGCAGCAGCCAGCGCGTTTGCCGCGAGATACAACGTAACGGCGTCGTAGAACGGATGACGCACGAAACGATAGGGGCCGGCGGAAACCAGCGTGTGGGCTTTCCGTGTGACAACGGTATCGGTGAGATTTTTTCCCAGGTTGGGGAGCGTCCAGACAAGCAGAGTGGCTCCGATCACGCCAAGCCCGACACCCGCCCACCGCAGCCATTCAGGCAGGCCGATTGAGGACCAGGCCATCGAGCGCGGATTGATCATGTAAGCCAGAACCCCGAGCCACATGGCGAGGCCGATCGGGCGCAACGTCATCAGGATGAAGAGGCCTTCCTGCCGCCGGTCGAGCCTCTCGCCTGACGCCTGGGATCGCACGCGGTGATACGCCAGGACGGGCAGCATCATGAACGCGAGCACGATCAGCGCGAGCCGGAATGTGTGATCCGGGTTCATGAAGTTGAGGCTCCTCGGAAAGCGGAAAGTGGTCTAGTATGGGCCTCGTCCCGACATCCCGACGTAAGGAAACTTTCACTAACTTGACGATTCACGCTCGCCAATTCGTCGTGATGCCCGTCGTGGCGCTGCTGCTGATCGGGCCGGCTTCCGCCGCCTTTGGGCAGCAGGCGCCTGTCGGCTACGACGATACGCCGATGCAGCCCAATGGCAAGTGGCATGTCCACGACGGCAATCGGCCACAGCCGCCGGTCGTCGTGCCTCACGCGGCGAACGACACGCCGGTACCGGCGCCGGCCGACGCGGTGATCTTGCTCGGCAGTGGTGATGATCTGAGCGCGTGGCAAATGACAAACGGTTCGGCCGCGACATGGAAGATGAACGGCGGCGTGCTGGAAACCGGGAAAGGTATGCTCCAGACCAGGCAGGAGTTCACCGACTTCCAGTTGCACGTTGAGTTTGCGACCCCGGCCGACGTGAAAGGCAACAGTCAGCAACGCGGCAACAGCGGCGTCTATCTTTTGGGGAAGTTCGAGATTCAAGTGCTCGACAGTTATCAAAACCGCACGTATCCCGATGGTCAGGCGGCCGCAATGTACGGACAGTATCCGCCGCTGGTCAATGCGTCGCGGCGTCCCGGTGAGTGGCAAACCTACGATATTGTCTTCACCGCTCCGGTCTTTTCTTTCAGCGGCGCCAACTCAAAACTGGAGAAGCCCGCGACGGTGACCGTAATTCATAACGGCGTGCTCGTCCATCACGCCACGCCGTTCTGGGGACCCACGGCCCACAAAACCATTCTTCCCTACACCGCCGATACGGCGAAGGGGCCCCTCATGCTTCAGGATCACGGCAATCCGGTCCGCTATCGCAACATCTGGATTCGCCCATTGAAGTCCTACGATTCCCCGCCGCGCTAACCCGCATGTCAACTTCGGCGTTTTCGGCGTTAAGGATCGTCATCATCGTGCTGCTCGGCGGCAGCGCGCTTGCTCAGACGGCGACCGTCACGCCGCTGCCGGCGCCGGCGACTCCGTTTCCGAGCGAGTCGCAGTCTGCCGGCGTCAGCCGGTTTTCTTTCATTGTGTATGGCGATACGCGCAGCCGTCACGACGGGATCTACATCCAGCCCGATCACTTGATGGTCGTCGAGGGAGCGCTCGATGCCATTGCACGTCTCAAAACGACGCCGTATCCCGTCCGGTTCGCGCTGTTCTCCGGAGATGGTGTCGTGAACGGTCGCGATGTTCTGCAGTGGAACAAAAGTTTTGTGGAAGTCGCCTCGCGACTCGTGCGCGACGGGAATATCCCTTTCTTTATGGCGCCGGGCAACCACGATGTCACCAACGGCCCCACGGTTGACGCACCTGGCCGCGCCGACGGTCTCAAGAATTTTGTGGACCTGAATGCGGCGTTGATACCCGCGGAAGGCACGCCGCGCCGTCTCGCCGGATTTCCGACGTATGCGTTCGGTTTCGGCAACACGTTTTTCATCGCGCTCGATTCGAATATCGCCGCCGACCAAACGCAGTTCGCCTGGGTCAAAAGCCAGCTCGAAGGGCTCAATCGAACGCGCTACGCCAATGTCGTCGTGTACTTTCACCACCCGGTTTTTTCGTCAGGCCCTCATGGTGGTGTCGTCGTCGAGCCGGCGACGGCCGTGCTGCGCACGCTCTACATGCCGTTGTTCAACGCGCATCACGTCAGCGCGCTCTTCGCAGGGCACGAGCACTTGTTTGAGCACTGGGTCGAGCGCTACGAAGATGCGTCGGGCGCGCATCGGATGGATATGGTCGTCACCGGCGGCGGCGGCGCCCCGCCGTACAGCTATCAAGGCGAGCCCGAGACCCGTACCTTCAACCTGGCAAACCACGCGTCGATGGAGCACCTTGTGAAGCCCGGCATGACTCCGGGCGAGAACCCGTATCACTTCGTGATTGTTCGGGTGGACGGAAACCGCCTCGCCATGGAGGTGGTCGGCGTGGATTGGGGCAGGACGTTCCGGCCGTATCGCTCGAGTATGGTGGAGTTCGCGGATCGGTAAGTCAGCTGCCAGCCTCGAGCTTCGAGTTACCAGCGAGCTTCGAGCTTCCGTTTTCAGCTGCGAGCTCCCAGCTTCGAGTTTTCAGTTTCCTGTTCTAAGGGCCTCAGACGCCACCAAAAACACACTAAAAGGCGCGACGTAAACCCATCAAAAAGCAGGCGTTTGTAACGATATGTAACTGTGTGCCAGAGCGGCACTAAAGCGTTACCGGGATCCCGCCCTCTTCGGCTAATGTATAAGGACACAAAATTCTCGGCCGGACCGGCAGCCGCTGGAAAGATAGGTCTAAAGATGGCGCGAGCGATACTGTTGGGCTGGCTTGGGATCGTGGCTGTTGGCGTGGCCTATCTGCACGGGCAGGCCCCGCAGCCGGCAGGCGCAACCGCGCCGAAAAGCGCCCCGGCGCCGGTTCCACAGACGGCGCGCTCGACCTCCACATCGGCGCCGGCCGTCCCGGTTCAAGCCGTTCTCCAGAAATACTGCATCACCTGCCATAACCAGAAGCTGAAAACCGCCGGTCTCACGCTCGACACGATGGATGTCGAGGATGTCGGCAATGCGGCCGAGGTGTGGGAGAAAGTCGCCAACAAATTCCGCACGCACGAAATGCCGCCTCCTGGCCGGCCGCGGCCGGATGCGGATACATACACCACTGTTGCGTCGCGTCTCGAGGCCTCGCTTGATACGGCCGCTGCGAAGAACCCGAATCCGGGACGCGTCGCGGTGCATCGGTTGAGCCGCGTCGAATACACCAACGCGATCCGCGATTTGCTCGCGCTCGAGGTCGACGGAAAATCGCTGCTGACCGCCGACGAGCCCGATCAGCAGAGCTTCGACAACATCGCGAGCGTCTTGACCGTTTCGCCGGTGCTGCTCGAAGGGTATTTGTCGGCCGCGGCGAAGGTCAGCCGCCTCGCCATCGGCGATCCGGCCATTACTCCGGTCATCGAGACGTACAAGGTTCCGAGAACGCTCGTGCAGGATGTCCGGACGAGCGACGACCTGCCGTTCGGGTCGCAGGGCGGAACTGCCATCCGCCACTTCTTTCCGGTCGATGGCGAGTACACCATCAAGGTCACCCTGAAGCGAGAGCTTTACTACTACATCATCGGGATGGGCGAGCCCCACCTGATGGATGTGCGCCTCGATGGCGTACGGGTGAAGCGATTCTCGGTAGGCGGAGAAGGTAAAGGAATGACGGCGCCCGAGGGGTTTGCCGGCAACACGCAGGGGGATCCCGGATGGGAAACCTACATGCACACCGCCGACGCCGCTCTGGAAGTTCGCATTCCCGTGAAAACCGGCATGCGCGAAGTGTCGGTCTCGTTCGCCAGCCAGTTCTGGGAGCCTGAAGGCATCCGCCAGGCGCCGCAGCGAGGTTTTGCGGTGTCCACCAACGAGTATTACTACGGCCATCCGTCCGTGGATGCGGTCTTGATCGGCGGGCCGTATAACGTCGCCCCGCGGACCGACGCGACCGATTCGGCGAGCAGGAGAAAAATCTTTGTGTGCCGGCCGAAAGACAACGCCGACGAGAAGCCCTGCGCCACGAAAATTCTCTCCACCATTGCGCGGCGAGCGTATCGCCGGCCGATCACCCCGGACGAAGTTCAAACGCTGCTGACGTTCTACGACGCCGGCCGCGCACAGGGTGGGTTCGAGGCGGGCATCCAGCGCGGACTCAGACGCATTCTTGCCGCGCCGAACTTCCTGTTCCGTATCGAGCGCGAGCCCGTCAACGCTGCGCCGGGCACGCCGTACAAGCTGAGCGATCTCGATCTGGCGTCGCGGCTGTCATTCTTTCTCTGGAGCAGCATCCCGGATGACGAGCTGCTCGACGTCGCGGTTCGCGGAAAACTGAACGATCCCGTTGTGCTGGATCAGCAGGTCCGGCGGATGCTCGCCGATTCGCGATCGCAGGCGCTGGTCGACAACTTCGCCAATCAATGGTTACGGCTTGGCAAACTCGCAGGGGCGGTGCCCGACCTGAACGTGTATCCCGAGTTCGACGAAAACCTGCGCGACGCGATGCTGAAAGAGACGAACCTGTTCGTCGCCAGCCAGCTTCGCGAAGACCGCAGCGCCCTCGAATTGCTGACCGCGAAATACTCGTTCCTGAACGAGCGGCTGGCGAAGCACTACGGCATCCCGAATATCTACGGCGCGCACTTCCGCAAGGTGAATTTCGACGGCGGCGTGCGGGGAGGCCTGCTCAGTCAGGCCAGTATCCTCACCGTCACGTCGTATCCGAACCGGACTTCACCAGTTGTGCGCGGCAAGTGGCTGCTGGCGAATATGCTCGGCGCGCCGCCGCCGCCCCCGCCGCCCGACGTGCCCGCGCTCAAAGAGGCTGGACAAGAGGGCCTGCCGCATTCCATTCGCGAGCGGATGGAGGTTCATCGGAAGAACCCGGTCTGCGCCTCGTGCCATCAGCGGATGGATCCGCTCGGGTTCTCGCTCGAGAATTTCGACGCGATCGGCAAGTGGCGCGCCGTTGCCGACGACGAACCGATCGACGCCTCTGCCGCGCTCCCGGATGGCACACAGTTCAAAGGCGTCGAAGGCCTGCGGACGCTGCTCGTCAGCCATAAAGAAGAGTTCGTCCGGACGGTCACCGAAAAGCTGCTGGGCTATTCGGTGGGCCGCGGAATCGAGTACTACGATCTGCCTGCCGTCCGGAAAATCACGGCGGACGCCGCCGCGCGCAACTACCGCTGGTCGGCGCTCGTCGCCGGCATCGTCAGGAGCGCGCCATTCACCATGGGAATTGTGCAGAGTTCGGCGTCCGACGACAGCGCGGATGCGCAGCCGGCTCGAAAAGAAATGGTTCAACGCTAAGTTACGTTGAGGAGAATCCGCCAATGATGATCACGAAAAAGACGATATCGCGTCGAACGGTGCTAAGAGGCATTGGCGTTACAGTGGCCCTGCCGCTGCTGGACGCCATGATCGCTCCGCTCACCGTGCTGGCAAAGACCGCGGCGAAGCCGTTCAATCGCCTCGGTGTGACGTATGTGCCGAACGCGATGATCATGCCGAATTGGACGCCGCTCACCGAAGGCGCCGGCTTCGAGCTGATGCCGACGATGGTGCCGCTGGGGCCGTTTCGGGATCAGCTGCTTGTGTTGAGCGGGCTCAATTGTGTGCCGACGCCGGGCCGTCCGGGCGGCGCGCATGCCAAGGCCAGCACGAGATTCCTCACCGACGTGTCGCCGCCGACGAGCGAAACATGGCTCGATGCCGGCATCTCGATGGACCAGATTGCGGCGCGCGAGCTCGGCAAGTTCACACAGCTGGCATCGCTCGAGCTGGCCATCGAGTCCGGAGAGACCGCGGGCGCCTGCGACCAGGGATTTGCCTGCCCATACACGAACACCATTTCGTGGAGCGGGCCGAGCACACCGCTGCCGACGCAGAACAACCCGCGGGCGATCTTCGAGCGTCTGTTCGGCGACAGCGGCACCACGGATCCGAAAGTGCGGCTTGCCAGGATTCAGGAAGATCGCAGTCTGCTTGATTCGGTCACACAGGAAGCAGCGGCCCTCCGCGGCGCGCTCGGGCGCGCCGATCGCGTGAAGCTCGTCGAATATCTCGACGCGATCCGCGACGTCGAGCGGCGCATTCAAAAGGCCGAGGAACAGAGCGGCCAGGAGCTGCCGGCCGTCGATCATCCCGCGGGCATTCCCGGCGACTACGAAGAGCACGTCAAGCTGATGTTCGACCTCGAGGTGCTCGCGTTCCAATGCGATCTCACGCGCGTCATCACGTTCATGCTCGGCCGCGAGCAGAGCGGCATGACGTATCCGCAGATCGGCGTGCCCGATGCGCACCACCCGATTACGCATCACCAGCACGAAGTGCCGAAGATCAAGAACGTCGAAAAGATCAACCGCTATCACATGGAGTTGTTCGCATACCTCCTCGACAAACTGCGATCGACGCCCGACGGCGACGGCACGCTGCTCGATCACATGACGATGATGTATGGGAGCGGCATGGCTGACGCCGATCCGTATGGCCGCGGCAACTCCCACGATCCCCACGACATTCCGCTCCTGCTGTTGGGCGGCGGCGCTGGAAACCTCAAAGGGGGACGTCATATCCGGTATCCGAAGGCGGACGAGACGCCGCTGGCGAACCTCCACTTGACGCTGCTCGATCAGCTTGGTGTGCCCTGGGACAAGATCGGCGACAGCACTGGCAGGCTCGACGCCCGGCAGTTGTCAATCGGTTAGGAGAGGCCGTTATGCGTCTCAATCTGAAGAACGTCGCCGGCTGCTGCATCGTGCCGCTGGCCTCGATCGCCACGATCGTCAGTCTCGGGGCCGCGAGCGACATGCGGCTGATTGAGGCGGTCAAGAGCGGCAACAAGCAGGCAGTCGTCGCGCTGCTGAAGCAGCGTGTCGACGTGAACGCGCCGCAGGGCGACGGCGCCACGGCGCTTCACTGGGCCGTCCATCGCGACGATCTCACCACGACCGACCTTCTCCTTCGCGCCGGGGCGCGCGCGAATGCGGCAAACGACCTCGGCATCACACCGCTCTTCCTCGCGTGCACCAATCGCAACGGCGCCATGGTGGAGAAGCTTCTCTCGGCAGGCGCGAATGCCAATGCTGCGTCCGAGCGGGGCCAGACGGTCCTCATGGAATGCTCGCGCTCGGGAAATCTTCGAGGTGTAAGGTCGCTGCTCGCGCACGGCGCGGACGTGAATGCGAAAGAGACCATGCACGGGCAGACGGCGCTCATGTGGGCCGTCGCTCAGCAGCATCCGGATGTCGTCGCGACCCTCATCGAGCTGAATGCGGACGTGAAAGCGCGGTCGCGGATCTACGCGCAGACCGTGACCGGCGAACAGACGCAGCGAGCCGGGCGTGAAGAACTGAACTACATCGCACACCGTGGCGGAAGCTCGCCACTGCTCTTCGCCGCGCGCGTGGGCGACGTCGAATCCGCGAAGCTGCTGGTTGCGGCTGGTGCGGACGTCAACGACCTTCTGCCGGATGGCACGAGCGCGCTGGTCGAAGCGGCGTACAGCGGCAACGGCGCCGTCGCCGCCCTCCTGCTCGAGAAGGGCGCGGACCCGAATGCCGCGGGCATCGGCTATACCGCGCTGCACGCGGCGGTCCTTCGAGGAGATCTGGAGCTCGTGAAAGCGCTGCTCGCGCACGGTGCCAATCCGAATCCGATCGTCACCAAGGGCACGCCGATCAGGCGCGACAGTCAGGATCTGGTCCTGGCAAAAACGGAGCTCAGCGCGACGCCGTATTTTCTGGCGGCGAAATTCCTGGAACCGAAGTTGATGGCGATTCTCGCTGCAGGCGGCGCGGATCCGCGCCTGCCGCTCGCCGACGGGACCACGCCGCTGATGGTCGCCGCCGGCATGGGTGAAACATTCAACCCCGCGGACCCGGGCAAGAATCAAACGCGGCGCGGGCTCTTTGTCTACGACGGCGGGATCCTCGAGCCGGAAAGCCTCGTGCTCGAGACCGTGACGGCCGCGCTTACGTTGGGCAGCGACGTGAATGCGGTGAACAGAGCCGGCGACACCGCGGTGCACGCGGCGGCCGCACTCGGGCTCGACACGGTCATCCAATTGCTTGCCGACAAGGGCGCCGACATCAATGTGAAGAACAAGCGCGGATTGACACCGCTCGCGGCCTTGAACGGCAAGGGCCGGGCCGCGGTCTCAAGCGATGGGTATTCCACGCGGGTTGCGCATCCAAGTACAGCAGCGTTGTTGGCCAAACTCGGCGGCACTGAATAAAAAACTCTCTACGCAAATTTCGACGCAAACCTCGATCACCAAAAGGCGGATCTCAATGAGCAGCCCAAAACTGTTATGTGCCAGTGTGTTTGCGTTGGCATTCCTGGTCCTCATCCCTCATACGGCCCTGGCACAGAGCGGAATCGCCGGCGTCGTCAAGGACACCAGCGGCGCGGTGCTGCCCGGCGTCACGGTCGAAGCCGCGAGCCCGGCGTTGATCGAAAAGGTCCGGACGGCCGTCACCGGTGGTGACGGCACCTACAAGATCATCGATCTGCGGCCGGGGTTGTATTCCGTCACCTTCTCGCTGCCGGGCTTCAGCACCGTGAAGCGCGATGGCATCGATCTGCCGTCGGCCTTCACCGCGACGGTCAGCGTCGACCTTGCGGTTGGATTGGTCGCCGAAACGATTACCGTGTCCGGTGCGGCGCCCCTGGTCGACGTGCAGAACGTGACGTCGAACACGCTGCTCTCCAAAACATTGATCGAGGCGATCCCGGCCGCGCGATCTCCGCAAGCGCTCGCCTCGCTCACGCCCGGCGTGAAAGCTCCGGGCCTCGGCGTGATTCCGGGAGGCGTCAGCGACATGGGCAACGCCGCTCATGGCGGCGCCAATTCGGACTACCAGATCGACGGATTGACGACAGCCACCGTGAATGGCTTTGGCGGAGGCAGCATCGTCTTTCGAATTGCGCAGGCCTATACCTCGGAAGTGAACGTGATGACCGGCGGCGGGATGGCCGAGACGGCCTACGGCAGCATGGTGACCAACGTGATTCCCAAAGAGGGCGGGAACACGTTCAGCGGCATCGTCTACGCCGATTTCACGAACTCGAGTCTTGCCGCCAGCAACCTGACCGAGAAGTTGAAGCTCCAGGGGTTCACGGGCGACAGCCTCACCAAGTTAGCGCATCTCGATGACGTCAGCGCGGCGCTGGGCGGGCGCCTGATCAAAGACAAGCTCTGGTTCTTCTCATCCGTGCGCACGTTCCACGTCAGCCAGACGCGGGTGGGCGTGTGGGACAACCTGACGCCGCTCGGCTGGGCCTATACGCCCGACCTCACCAGGCCTTCGGTCGCGAGCCTCATGGAGCTCAGCCGGAGCACACGGTTGACCTGGCAGGCGACGCCGAAAAACAAATTCAGCATCTTCGCGGATGCGGCGCCGCAGGTGGCCTATCACCGCGGCTACACGAACTCGAACCGCATCTCGCAGGAAGCCACCAACTACAGCCCGTATCTGCCGAACACGTTCATGAGCATCTCGTGGAAATCCACGCTGACCAACAAGTGGCTGCTCGAATCGACGGCCGCACGCAACTACTCGGACTACGATCAGCGGCGGCAGACCGATGCCACGTGCAAGTGCAATACGCCGGACATCGGGTACGACGTCGTCTCGAAGCAGGAGACGTCGACCAACACGATGTGGGGCGCAGGGAGTTTCCCGATCACGACGGCCAACAACTACGGGCACAACGCCGGCCACATCTATCAGTCCATCAACAGCGCGTCCTATATTACGGGCTCGCACAACGTGAAAGTGGGCGTGCAGTACCAGAACGGCGGCGAGTGGGTGTCGGTGAATCCGAACGGCGGCCTCGCGTTTACGCTGCGGAACGGTTCGCCCAGCTCGATCACGCAGTACGCGAGCCCGATCATCTATCAGAACAACATGCACGCGAACGTCGGAACGTTCGCGCAGGATCAGTGGACCTATAAGCGCATGACGCTGACCGGCGGCATCCGTCACGACTACTTCACGCTCGATGCCGCTCCCGAGAGTCTGCCGGAAGGGATCTTCGTGCCCGCGCGCGAGTTCAAGAAGACGTCTCTCGTGCAGTGGAAGGATTTCAACCCGCGCCTGGGTTTCTCGTACGACGTGTTTGGCGACGGGAAGACCGCGATCAAGGCAACCGCAAGCCGCTTCATCGCCTCCCAGGCTTCAGGGGCCGGCGGTCTCGGCAGCAACAATCCCGTGATTCGATCCGTGTTGCTGGTGACCAGAACCTGGAACGACGCCAACCGCGACTTCATGGTGAACTGCGATCTGAAAAATCCTCTCCTGAACGACGAGTGCGGGCAAATCTCCGACTTGAACTTCGGCCAGAACAATCCAAACGCGATTACCTACAACGACAAGCTGACCCACGGGTTGAGGAACGCAAACTGGGAGACTACGGCCCTGCTGCAGCGGCAGCTTGCGAAGAACGTGTCGATGACCGTCGGCTACTACCATCGCACGTTCAGCAATTTCCTCTCGACCGACAACACGCTCGTGGTTCCGCAGGACTACACCGAGTACTGCATTACGGCACCCACGAACCCACAGCTGCCGGGGGGCGGAGGCAATCAGATTTGCGGGTTGTACGACGTCAGCCCGACGCTGTTCGGCAGGACATTGAACGTGATCAATCCGGCCGACCAGTACGGGAAGCAGAGCCAGGTCTTCGACGGGGTCGATGTCACCGAAAATATCCGGCTGCCGAAGGGCGCCACGATATCGGGCGGCATGAGCTGGGGCCGCACCTCGACCAATAATTGTTTTGTCGTCGACTCGCCCGGACAGCTTCGAAACTGCGATATCAAGCCGCCGATGCTGCCGACCGGCTCGTTCGTGGGATTTGTGCCGCTCCCGTGGGGACTGCTGGCGAGCGCCACGTACCGCGATTATCCCGGGCCGCAGCTGACCGCGACCTACAACGTGGCCAACGCGCAAATCCAGCCGTCGCTCGGCCGTCCGTTGTCGAATGGCGTCAACGGCACGGTCAATGTGGAGTTGATCAAGCCGGGGACGCTGTACGGCCCTCGCGCGCGTCAGCTGGACATGCGCTTCTCGAAGCGCGTCCGGATCGGCAGCAAGCGCATCATGGGCAACGTCGACATCTTCAATATCTTCAACGCAGGATCCGGAATCGACAGCTGGAACACGACATACGGTCCCGACTGGCAGAAGCCGATGCTCCTGCAACTGGGCCGGTATGTGAAGTTCGGCGGACAGTTCGACTTCTAACAGGCTTCGGTCTTCGGGCTCCAGGCTTCGGGCTCTGGGCTCTGGGCTTCAAGACTCGACGCAAAGGCGCGGAGACGCAGTGAATTACCTCTGTGTCCTCTGTTGTGAAGGGCTGGCTCAAAGCCCAAAGTCCAAAGCCTATCTAACGCGGAACGGAACGAGCTGACTGACCGGCTCGGCGTTCCCGAGTCTCGAGCGCGCTTCGACGGTCAGGACGTAGAGGCCCGGGCTGAACCCCTTCAACGGAATCCGTGTCGACACGCCGCGGCCGGTTTGCGCCTGGCCGCCCGATTGTCCCTGCCCGTTCGTGAACATCACGCGCCCATCGCTGGCTCGCACGGTAGTGGTGATGTCGACCTGGTGCGAAGGCGAAGGCGTCGCCTGATTGTCGTAAGCCTCCACATACATCTCGAGCTCCTCGTCCGAGGAGAATTCGCGCTGTGCCGTCGACTCGGGCAACCGCTCGTCGAGGTGCTTGTCGGCGGCGCTCGGCCACACACGCGACCGTGACGACGAGAGCGCCACGTTGCTCAGTGACAGGCGCGGCTTCGTAAAATCCGGTACATCGAGATCGTACTGAACGGCGCCGCTGTTCTTGCCGTCCGCCCCAAGTGCCGCGGCGCGAAGCTGATAGCGGCCGGGCGGCAGCGCGAATTGCGCGACGATCCGGAAATTCCCGCTTTGCACGACCTGACTGAACGTTTCCTGCCGGAATCGCAGCGCGAGCGTAGGCGCCGCGCTTGCGCGAAGTTTTCCATCACCGTCGACGACAGCCAGGGCCACCGCTAGATTGCCGGTGAACAACCCGTCCCTGGCGGCAAGCCCGAGATCTTTGCCGCCGACTTCAACGGTCACCATCACCGTGTTGTTGACGTTGTTGACGGTATTCGGCGACGGCGCCTTGAATGTCGCTGCGGTGGCGCCGAAGGTGAGTCCACGCACGGGCACGGGACTGCGAAGCAGCTCGCGCAGCTGCGCGGAAACCGCCGGCGTGTCGTCGGTCGCAGCGGCAGACGTCTGTTTCTTCACCCGGGGCGCGAGGTAGCCTTTTCGCGCGCGCACCACGAGGCCCGGGCGATTTGACACGCGCACATCGATGGCGCGGTATTTTCCGTCCCGCTTTTCGTTCGTCGAGTAGTACCCGAGCACGTAGTACGAGCTGTTGTCGTCCACGATGCGGCTGAACGCGGTGGTGAAGTCGTTGGAGTTCAGCGTCGCGAAGCCGCCCGTGGCCTCGCTGAGCATCCGCAGATTGCCCTGCGCGGTCTCCAGCTCTCGGAGGACGGACCTGGTGCCCAGGTCCGTTCGGAACGTTCCGGAATTGTTGCCGAAATTCGCATCGGCGGCATTCAACGGCATGCCGGCGTCCGCGACGTTCCCGGTTTCGATCATCTCGTCGCCGCCGGCCGATAAGCCGCGAGGGTCGACCGCGTAAATGTTCACGTCGTTCCGCGTGGCGGCCGTGATCACTTCGCGCGTGTTGTCGAAGAGATCGAGCACATCGGCCTTCCTCGGCTGTGTGGCGCTGTCCAGTCCGCCGAAAACATCCGTGATGTCGTACCCGAAGCCCTCGCTGAAATAGAGGAGAGCCTTGCGGCGTCCGTGGACGCTGCCCATCCAGTCGGTGAGGCGCGCGAGAGATCGAAACGTCCGCCTCGCGTTGGCCATGCGTTCGGGAAGGTATTTGTCGGAGACGTCGCCGCCGGGATCGATCGCGCCGATCGACACGCCGCGGTTATACGCCTCGATTCGTTCGAGTGTGGAGGATCGCGGCTGCTGTCCGAGGAACTTGTCGATGGCGGCCAGCAGCAATCGCCGGTTGCCGGTCAGTTCCTGCGCCGCGTCGGCGCGGCCGATGATGGTGACCGCCGCCAGGTCGTTGGCGCCAAGGTCTTCCTCGATGAATTTCCGCGCCGCATTTTTCACCCGCTGGCTCCGCAGAGGGTCGGTATGCAGATCGTCGAGCGCGAGCACATAAAGCCGGCCCTCGTTCGCGCGCGCGTTTGTGACGGCATCGGAGTCGACAGGCTGTGGCAGGTACAGCGGTTTCTCCGGACGCTCGAATGGAATGGTGACCAGCCCAAACGCCGTAATGGATTGGGGTTTTTTGTCTTCGAGGATCCGGAAGTCGCCGGCCTTGAGATTCGGAACGAAGTTGCCTTGATCGTCGAGCACGCGAACGCTGACATCAACGTAGTTGATGTCCATCTTGAAGGTGACGGGAGGCACGGGCTGCACCGGCGGGGCCTGCGCCGCGATGACGGCCGTCGCAAGGCACAGTCCAACGAATGTTGCCGGGAGCTGTCGCCTGTCGTTCATACGTTGATTATCCATTTTTTTGGAACTTCGCACATCGCACATGTCTCTTGCTTCAGCACAGCAGCCTAACTTATGCTCCAGCCTTCCACTCGAAATCAACCGAAGTGTGCCAGCCATAAGTCATAAGTCAGGAGCCGAATCCCCATGAGATTCATCGTCCGGTTGACCGTTATTGCGTCAGCGTTGCTCGTGTTTTTACCGGCGATCGTTCTCGCCCAGAGCAGCATCGCCGGCGTCGTACGAGATACGAGCGGCGCGGTGCTGCCCGGCGTCACGGTCGAGGCGGCGAGCCCCGTGCTGATCGAAAAAGTTCGCTCGGCTGTCACGGCTAGTGATGGCACCTATAACATCGCCGACCTGAGGCCCGGAGCGTATTCAGTCACGTTCTCCCTGCCCGGCTTCAGCAGCGTCAAGCGTGATGGCATCGACTTGCCGGCCGCGTTCACGGCGACGGTGAGCGTGGCGCTGCAGGTCGGTGCGGTCGAGGAAACGATCACGGTGACGGGGTCGGCGCCGCTCGTAGACACCCACAACTCGACGTCGCAGGTGCTCTTCACCAAGGATCTGCTCGAAACGCTGCCGTCCAACTCGCGATCGCCGCAATCATTCGCGGCGCTCACACCTGGCGTGAGAGGCGCGTCTCTTTCGCAGGCGCCAGGCGGCGTCGACGATATGGGTGCGAGCGCCCATGGAGGCGCGGCGTCGGACTACACGATTGACGGGTTGACGACGGCGACGATCAACGGGATGCAGGGCGGCAGCATCACGTTTCGAGTGGCGCAGGCGTATGTGTCGGAAATCAACGTGATGACGGGCGGGGGCACGGCCGAGTCCTCGTACGGCAACATGATCACCAACGTCATCCCGAAGGAAGGTGGCAACACGTTCAGCGGCATGCTCTACGCCGAGTACACCGACAAGAATTTCGCCGCCAGCAACCTCACTCCGGAGCTGGAGAAGTTCGGGTTTACGCCGAACAGTCTCACGAAGACCCAGCACTTCCTCGAGGTAAGCCCGGCGTTCGGCGGCCGTATCCTTCGCGACAAGCTCTGGTTCTTTTCGTCGTTCAAGAACTACAGCGTCGTCACGATCCGCCAGAGCATTTACGACAACCTGACACCGCGCGGCTGGGTTTACACACCGGATCTGAGCCGGCCGGCGGAGCTCAAACTGACCCAAACGAGTAGAAACACGCGCTTGACGTGGCAGGCGGCGCCAAAACACAAAATCAGCGCGTTCGTCGACAACGCGCCGCAGATCGCCTGGCATCGCGGGCGAACACTGAGTGCGCCCGAAGCCACGAACTACAGCCCGTACCTGCCGAACATTTTCATGAGCCTGGGATGGAAATCTCCCATTACCAACCGCTGGCTGCTCGAAGCCTCGGTTGCGCACAACGCGTCGAACTACGATCAGCGCCGGCACATTTCCGAGACGTGCCTGTGTACCGCGCCGTCCGTCGGGTACGACGTCATCTCCAAGTTTGAATCGACGACGAACATCATGTGGGGCGCGTCGTCCACCCTCGGCGGCGGCGCCGAGTCGAACCTCTACGGGCCCAACGACTCCAGACTGTTGCAGTACCAGGGGACCAGCACGTTCATCACGGGAACGCACAGCCTCAAATTCGGCCTGCGTCGCGAATCGGGAACGATTCTGTTCGGCCGCGAGCCGAACGGAGGACAGGCGTTTACGCTTCGAAGCAACGTCCCGAACTCGATTCGGATCTATGCGACACCGTTCCGATACATCAACGACATCCATCCCAACATGGGGCTGTTCGTCCAGGATCAGTGGGTCCACAAGCGGCTCACGCTCACCGGCGGTTTACGCTACGACTACTTCACGATGAGCTCGCCGGAAACTCACCTGGATGCCGGCTTCTTCGTGCCCGCGCGGAATTTCGCCGAGGCGACGCTGGTGACGTGGCATGACATCAATCCCCGCCTTGGCGTGTCCTACGATGTGTTCGGCGATGGAAAGACAGCTATCAAAGCGAGCTTCGGACGGTTCGTGGCCTCGCAGGACGGTGCGGGAACGCGCGGCCTCGGCCGCAACAATCCCGTCGTCCGCTCCGTGATCGAAGCGGATAGAAACTGGACCGACAACGGCAATTTCAGCGTGGACTGCGACCTCAGCAATCCGCTTCTGAATTTCGAATGCGGGCAGATCTCGAACCTGAATTTCGGCCAGAACAACCCGAACGCGCTTGTCTACGACGCGAAATTGACGACGGGCCTGAGGCCCTATCACTTCGAGACGACCGCGCAGATCCAGCGGCAGCTGGCCGACGGCATTTCCGTAACGGTGGGGTACTATCGGCGCGATTTCAAGAACTTCACCGCGAACGACAACTCATTCGTGACCTCCGCCGACTACTCCGAGTACTGCGTCGATGCTCCCCCAGACCCGAAGCTGCCTGGTGGAGGCGGGAATAGAATCTGCGGGTTGTACGACGTGAGCCGCGCGCAGTTCGGCAGGGTCGCGACGGTTGTCCGCGACGCGAAGGATTTCGGCAAGCAGACCCAGACCTACAACGGCGTCGACATCACCGAGCAGGTGCGGCTCAAGAACGGCATCATGATCACTGGCGGGCTGAGCACAGACATGCAGTCCAACGACGCGTGCTTCGTCGTCGACTCACCGGGCGCGCTACGGTTTTGCGACGCCGGCACGCCGCTTCTGCAGTACTACACGTTCACCGGGTTCGTGCCTTTGCCGTTCAGCACCGTGATTGGCCTGGTCTACCGGGATCGTCCCGGTCCGGAAATTACGGCGAGCCGCAACTACACGAACGCGCAGATTGCCCCGTCGCTCGGCCGCGATTTGTCGAGCGGCGCAACCGGAACCGTGAACGTGGCGCTGATCGAACCTGGCACAATGTACGGCAAGCGGCAGCGGCAGCTCGACCTGCGGTTTTCGAAGAGAATCCGGCTCGGCCGCACGCGGCTCACGGGCAACCTCGATGTGTCGAACATCTTCAACGGTTCGGCGGTGACGAGCCTGAACACGACCTACGGGCCGAACTGGCAGGTGCCGTCGGCCATTCAATTTGGACGCTTCGCGAAGTTGGGTGCGCAAATCGATTTCTAATGACAGCGGGACAACGGGAGAACCTCACATCATGAGCGATCAGCCAAGCAGACGCGGATTCCTCAAAGGCGCCGGTGCCGCGGCGGGCGGCGTGCTCGGCGCGGCGATTGTTCCGGAAGCCGCCGCACAGACCCGGCAGACGGCGCAGGCGCCAGGCAGCAAGGGAGCGCGGTTCCGCGCCGCGCTCGCGAGCGGAGAGGCGCTCGTGCTTCCCGTTGTCGAGAGCATCATGTTGACGCGGTTGTGCGAGCTGGAGGGCTTCAAAGCCGGCTTCATGGGCGGCAGCGGAATGGCCGCGCGAAACGCTCTGCCCAACACCAGCATCCAGACCGTTCAGGAAGTGATCGATTACGAAGTTCAGGTGATGTCCAACACCGATCTGCCGATCCTGGCCGACGGCGAAAACGGCGGCGGCAGCCCTATCCAGACGTACCGCACGGTTCAGCAGCTCGAGCGCGGCGGAGCCGCCGTGGTGATGCTGGAGGATTCCACCGGACCCGAGAGCGAGTACGGCAGCAAGGGCGTCGCGATGGCGTCGCAACAGGTGATGGTCGGCCGTATCAAGGCCGCGGTCGACGCCCGCAAGGATCAGGACATGATGATTCTTGCGCGCACCGATCGTCCTGCCAAAGGCCACTCCGAGCAGGAAACGCTCGATCTTCTCGGCGCGCTATCTGCCGCGGGCGCCGACGCGTTCTTCATCTCCGGCTTCACGCTCGATCAACAGCAGAAAGCCAAAGGCATCCTCAAAAAACCGCTGATGATCGGATCGAGCGGCCCGGCGTCCGACTGGCACGCGAAGGGCGTCGACATGGCGTTCTATCACATCGACACCATCGGCATCGGCGCGATGTACATGGCGCTGAAGGAAATCAAGGCGACAGGGAAGTTCACCGAGACGGCGAAGATGCAGCTTCCACGAGACATCGCGGCGAAGGTGATCGACCAGCAGGAGTGGCTGGCCCGCGCGAAAAAGTACGGCGTTGTCTAAAAGCCCCACGAACCTTTGACGCAAAGGCGCAAAGAGGCAGAGAATTTTTTCTTGAGAAGAAAGAAGATCCTCTGCGTCTCCGCGTCTCTGCGTCGAGGCTTTTGAAGTTCGTTATGCGGCGCTGGTGGCGCGCGCGAGGCCGACCTTTTCCCATCTGCCGCTCCGCGCCGACTGGAGCACCGCGTCGGTGACGTGATCGGTGGCGAGCCCGTCGCGGAACGTCGGCCCGACGGTCGTGCCGGCGCCCAGCGCTTCGAGGAAATCCGCGACCTGGTGAATGAACGTGTGCTCGTACCCGATCTGCAGGCCGGGCACCCACCAGTGCTTCATGTACGGCTGATCGCCATCGGTGATGTGGATGCTTCTCCAGCCCCTCAGCCGGCCCTCGTCGCCATATTCGAAATACTGCAGCCGGTGAAGATCGTGCAGGTCCCATTTGGCCGAGGCGGTCTCGCCGTTGATCTCGAGCGTGTAGAGCGCCTTGTGCCCGCGCGCGTATCGCGTGGCCTCGAAGGTCGCGAGCGAGCCGTTCTGAAACCGGCAGAGGAACGCGCTCGCGTCGTCGATGCCGACCGGCTCGACGCGACCGGTCAGATTGTGTTTGCGCTCCTTCACGAACGTCTCGGTCATCGCGGTCACTTCAGCGATCGGGCCGTTGAGCCACTGGGCGGTGTCGATGTTGTGCGCGAGCAGATCGCCGGTCACGCCGCTGCCTGCCACGGCGGCATCGAGACGCCATAATCCCTCGCCGCCCTGGGGAAGATCTTTCGAGATCGTCCAGTCCTGGAGAAACACCGACCGGTAATGGTAAATACGGCCGAAGCGCCCCTCTTCGATCAGCTGCTTCAGCAGAACCACAGCCGGCGCCCGGCGATAGTTGTACCAAACCATGTTGGCCACCTGCGCCGACTCCACCGCCTCGACCATCCGCTGGGCTTCAGCCGCCGTGCGCCCCAGAGGTTTTTCGCAGAGCACCATCTTGCCCGCACGCGCGGCGGCAATCGCGATCTCGGCGTGGGTGTCGTTGGGGCTGGCAATATCGATGAGGTCGATGTCCTTGCGCTCGACCAGCGCGCGCCAGTCGCTCTCGATGGACTCATAGCCCCAGTTCGCGGCAAACGCGCTGGCTCGAGCCGCGTTTCGCGCGCAGACCGCCTGAAGGACGGGCACGTAGGGCAAATCGAAAAACCGCGGAGCCTGCAGAAACGCATTTGAATGCGTCCGTCCCATGAAGCCGTAACCGACGAGCCCGACGCGCAGTTTCTTTTTAGCCATGAGTGACCCGCTTCAGTTAGTACCGTGCGCATTCCTGACGGCAATCATCGTCGAGAGCACGTCGCGCCACGTCTGCGGATTCATCATGGTCGCGTTCGAAAACATGCAGCCATCCCAGCAGATGTGCTCGAAGGCGCCGGTGGGCTTGCCGGCGTCATCCCGCAGCCATGCGCCCGCAACGCGGACGATGTTCATCTTTCCATTCGGATCGTTTGGAAGACAGTGGCGGCCCGTCTTGTCGTGCGATCCGGACCCTTTCACGGTGGCGTCATTCTGTGCCACGTGAAAGTCGATCGTCCAGGGTCGAAGCGCTTTCGTCATCGCGGTGATCGCGGCGTCGAGGGTTCGCTCGTCGGACCAGTCATACCCCTCGGGCAGGATGCGATCCTCCGGCGCGTTGTAGCCGAGCGTAAACAGCAGGGTGTGCGCCATGTCGGCCTGGAATCCCAGGGTCTTCGGCCGATCGACCGCCTCGAGCAGCTCCAGATTGCGCTTCCAGCTGTGCATGCCCCCCCAGCAGATTTCGCCTTCGGCCGCGAGGCGCTCGCCGGCGGCTTCGGCGATGTCGCACGCGCGCCGGAACGTGTCGGCAATGCGTTTGGTGTTGCCCGCCGGGTCCTTTGCCCACTCAGCAGGGCTGGCGGCCGAATCGATCCTGATGACGCCGTATTTGCGGACCCCGAGGTCGCGAAGCTTCTTCCCGATTGCACACGCTTTCTTTACCTGGGTGAGAAAGCGGCCTCGTTCTTCTTCGCTGCCCATTGCCGATCCGCCGCCGGTCGGCGGCCACACCGGCGCCACGAGCGATCCAATCTTCAAATTCTTCGCACGGACCTTGTCGGCGAGTTTCTTGAGCTCGTCATCGGTCGCGTCGATGCTGGTGTGGGGGTCGAACAAAAACAGATCGACGCCGTCGAATTTCACGCCATCGACCTCGGTGTCTGCCGTGAGCCGCAGCATCGTGTCCAGATCGATCGGCGGCTCCGAGTCCGGCCCCTTGCCGACCAGACCGGGCCACATCGCGTTGTGCAACGCCGGTTTCGCGTGTGTCGACGCCGCCGTCATAGGATCACCTCGGGATTCCCGGGCCCGAAATGTTTCAGCATCACCAGCGGGTCTGTGTCGCTGTGATTCTGGATCTTCACGCCCGCCGCTGCCGTGTCGGCCGTCACGAACAACTCGTCCTCCGTCATCTCCCCGAACCGGATCATCGCGGGTGTCGACACGGTGTGCTTGCCGATCGTGCCATGGCCCTGCGTCAGAATGAGCCCGTACGCGGCGCTGTCTTTCACCGTGACGGTGCGTTTGGGAAATACGGTGAGCTCTTTCGCCGAATACCACCGCGTGCCATAACAAACCCACTGCTCGGCATAGCCGAGCTCCTTCTGTTGCTCAGCCGTATGTTTGCGTTTCGGGAACACGCGGTTTGACTTGCCGAACTCCGGATTCACATTGGCGTCCCAGTCGAGCATGCTGACGAGAAAATCGAGATCGTTGTGGCGCTCGGGCGGAACGTCTTTCGTGAGCAGGTTGCGGTCGACGATACGTCCGTCGACGACCGATTGAAACATGGCGAAGACGTCGCTGTTCACCTGCGGCTCGTAGGTGACGAGCGAGCCGGGCGCGTGAAGGATACCGGGATTGATCTGCCAGCCGGTGCCGGGCTGAAGCCGGTACGCGCGCGAAAAATTCAGGATGCCGTTGTCGCCTTTGTTCCAGTCCGCCAGACAACGCCGGACGTCTTCCTTCGTCGTGCCCGGCTCCAGTCCCATGAAGGTGTAGGGAAAATTGTTTTCGATCTGGTTGTACTGCGGAGGAAAGTAATACGCTTCGGGCTTGCCCTTCTGTCCGACGAGCGACGCGAACTCGTCACTTTGATGCATGTGATGCGGGATCGGCCCGAGGTTGTCGAAGAACTTGCACAACAGGTTCCAGCCGCCTTCGCGCTGCATCACGGAAGAGCCAAGCAGCAGATCGCCCGCTTCGTCGACGAGCGATTTGAACAGGAGCCGCGTGCCCTCTCCGGCACGGACGTAACTGAGGCCCTCGTCTTCCGGCGTTCCCGGACCGTTGGACGCGTGCGTCGTCGACGAGAACCATCGTTCGTTGATGCCGCCGCGATGTCCGCCGAGCGCATATAGATCGTCGGGATGCAGTTTCAGCCGGCGGCCCGGGATCATGAAGGTGCGCGGCACCCAACACGGTTCCAGCCGCAAGATACCGGCGCCCGCGCCGATGGTGTCCTGGCTCGCGGCTCGATTGGATATGGTTTTGGTGGTCACGATGCAATCTTAAGCGAAGCCCGGTATGCAGAACATCCCGAACGCGGCAAAATAACACCGCATCGATGTCCGAGACTCGTTACCAGGGCCGCCGCGCGGTAACCGTCGAGAATGAATATCTCCGCGTCAGCGTGCTTGTCGGCGGCGGACACATCGCGGAGATTTTCGAGAAGTCCGCGGCAGTCAATCCCTTATGGGTCCCGCCGTGGCGATCGATCGAGCCGGCCGACTTCGGCCGGTCGGCGCCCGGCGAATACGGACATGGCGCCGACAACAAGCTGCTGGCCGCCATCATGGGCCACAATCTGTGCCTCGATATTTTCGGCGGGCCGTCCGGCGAGGAAGCCGCCGCCGGATTGACGCCGCACGGCGAAGGTTCGATCGTGTCCTACGATCTCGAGCGGCTCGGAGATGGATTGCTCGCCCGCGCCGCCTTTCCGCTGGCGCATCTGCAGTTCGAGCGGCAGATCACGCTGCACGATCGCGCCGTCCTCGTCAGCGAAAGCGTGGAAAATCTCGACTCGTGCGATCGGCCGGTCGCCTGGACGCAGCACGTCACGCTCGGCCCGCCCTTTCTCGCGCCAGGCGAGACGCAGTTGAGAGCCTCCGCCACGCGATCGCGGGTATTCGAGGGCGCGTTCGGCGCGGACGATTACCTGGAGCCGGCGGCGGATTTCGACTGGCCCATGGCGCCTCGCGTCCGAGGTGGCACTGTCGATCAAAGAGTGTTGACCGACGCGCCTTCCTCCAGCGCCTACACAGCGCACCTGATGGATCTACGGCGCCCCCACGCATTCTTCGTCGCGTATTCTCCGAAATACCGATTGTCGTTCGGCTACGTGTGGAAGCGCAGCGACTTTCCCTGGCTGGGAATGTGGGAAGAGAATTACAGCCGAGTCGCGGCGCCGTGGAACGGGCGGACACTCGCGAGAGGAATGGAGTTCGGCGTGTCGCCAATGCCCGAAAGCCGCAGGCAGATGATCGAACGCGGAAGGCTCTTCGACGTGCCTACGTATCGCTGGATTCCCGCGAGGACGCGCGTCACCGCCGACTACTGGATCGTGACTGGAACGCAGCAGTCCGTTCCCGAATCGCTGGAATGGCCGCTATTTTAAAAACCCGCTGGCGCGTAACCAGTTCGTCAGCGTTTTGGGCCATTCCGATAACGCCGGATCCTGCAACGGTAGACCAGCGCCGTGCGCGCCATCTTTGAAGACATGCATTTCCGCCGGCACACCGGCTTTCCGAAGCGCCAGAAAATAATGAATGCTGTTTTCAACGGGCACGGCGGTGTCCGCGTTGGTATGAAACAAATACGTCGGAGGCGTGGCCGGCGTCACTTGCGTTTCGTTCGAGAGACTGCGGACCAGCGCAGGATCGGGATTCTCGCCGAGCAGCATCACCTTCGATCCTTGATGGGTCCACGGTTCGGTGAACGTGATGACCGGGTAACCGAGGATCGCGAAATCCGGCCGGCTGCCCGCGCGGTCGATGGGATCGGCCGCGCCCGCGTTGCCCGTATCGAAATGCGTGGAGAGTGTGGCCGCCAGATGACCGCCGGCCGAAAACCCCATGATGCCGATTCGGTTGGGGTCGATATGCCACTCGGCCGCACGCGCGCGAACCATTCGAATGGCGCGCTGGCCGTCGCCGAATTCAACGGGGTGGTGATACTTCGGGCCAAGGCGGTACTTCAGCACGAACGCCGCAATTCCGAGCGAGTTGAGATAGTTCGCCGGCGAGCGGCCCTCCTTGTTCATGGAAAGCGCTCGATAGCCGCCGCCGGGCGCGACGATCACGGCGGTCATCGGTCCGGTGGTACTGGCCGGCATGTAGATCGTGAGCGTCGGGATGTCCTCGGGCGCCTCGCCCGACGAACCAGGAGCCTTTGTCTGCCAGAGCGGGATCGTCTGCGGCTCCTGCAGGATCGGCGCTGGAGTCTGGGCCGCTGCGAACGGAGCAAGCGACGCGCAAAGGGCAACGGCGACGATCGACGAGCGGATGTAACGCATGGCCGCTAATCTATCGCAAAAAGGCTTCCGGCAGACCGCCGTCAACGGGAATGACATGCCCGGTCGTCTTCGCGCTCGCATCGCTCAGCAGCCAGACGATCGCGTTCGCGCAATCCTGAGGCAGGATCGGTCGCCGTGTGAGCGTGCGCTCTGCGTAGAAGCCGGCCAGTTTGTCTCGCAGTTGCTCGGTCGATTCGCTCTCGGAAAATTCGATGCCGTATTTCTGCAGTGACTGCATCACGCGCTCGCGCGGAAACATCGTCGAGCCCGCGACGACGGTTGCCGGCGCGATGCCGTTCACACGGACGAGCGGCGCAAGCCCGATCGCGAGTTCCCTGACAAGGTGATTCACCGCACTCTTGCTCGCGTCGTACGCCTCGCTGCCTTTCTTCGGGACGACGGCGTTGGCCGATCCGGCGAGCACCATGGACGACGGCAGCTGCTGATCTTTGAAGATCCATGCGGTCTGTTGCGCCAGCAGGTAGTTGCCTGTCACATTGATTTTGAACGTCAGCGCCCATTGACTTTCCGTCAATCGGCCATCGGCGCCCGCGACCGGATAAATCGCCGCGGTATTCACCACGGCATCGATGCCGCCAAACTCGAGTGTTGCCAGGTTCGCGACGTCGGTAAGGCTTGTCACCGAACCGAGATCGACCGTGGCGCTCATGGCCATCTCTTCCGACGATAAGCTTGCCGCTTCGGCAGCGACGCTCGCCGCGGACTGGCCGTCGACATCGGCAATGACAAGGTGTGCGCCCTTGCGCGCCAGTTGCAGCGCCACCTCGCGGCCGATGCCGCTCCCGCCGCCGACAATGACCACGATTTTCCGGCTGAACTCGGCTTCCGGCGGCATGCGCTGCAGCTTGGCTTCCTCGAGCGCCCAATACTCGATACGGAACGCTTCCTGCCGCGGCAGCGCCACATAATTATGAAATCGCTCGAAGCGGGCGGATTCATCGGCCCGCCGTGCCTGCCAGAGCGTCTTCGCCTCCTGGTCATCCTCCAGCGCGTTGGCGCCCGCCATCACGTGCACGGCATTCGCGAAGAATTCGGTCGTGATCCGCGCTTCCTTCTTGCTCTTCCCGAAACCGAAAATGCCAAGGCCCGGGACGATGACGACCGATGGGTTCGAGTCGCGCAGTCGCGGCGACTCGGCAGTCGCGCACGTGTCGTAGTACTGCTTGTATTCGGCCCGATACGCGACGGCCTGGTCGCGGATCGCGGTCTTCAATGCCTCCACGTCTCCGGAGGCAGGGTTCCATTCGACGAATAACGGACAGATGCGCGTGCGCAGAAAATGATCGGGACAGCTTGTCCCCAGCCCGCTCAATCGCCTGGACCATTCCGAGCCGGCGAACGCGAGTGCGTCCTCGTCGTCGGCGTAGTTCGCAATCACACGGCGGTTGGTCGATACCACGCCACGAAGGGCGGGCAGAATCTGCGCGGCGATGCGCTTGCGATCGGCCAGAGGCGCGTGGACGACGCCGCCGAACACCGAAGGCCGGCGCGCCTGGTGCTCTGCGATGAACTCGCCCATCTGATCGATGGTCCTGATGCTGTTCACATAACATTCGCGCTGCGATTGTCCCCACGTAAACAGGCCGTGACTGCCGAGCACCAGCCCGTCCGCCCCGGGGTTTTTCCTGACGGCATCCTCGATAAGGAGCGCAAGCTCGAATCCCGGGCGCTGCCACGGCACCCACACAATTTTTCGCCCGTACTTTCGATTGAACTCGTCGAGCTTGCGGTCGCCGTTGGCGCTCGCCGCAAACGCGATGGCCCAGTCGGGATGAAGGTGATCGACGTGGGGGAAAGGAAGGAAGGCGTGCAGCGGCGTGTCGATCGAGGCGGCGACGCGGTTGTGCCCGAACGACGAGAGCGGATAGAAGCCCACCATTTCATCTTCATGTGCCTCGCCCCGATACCGCTCCTTCAGCGCCTCGAGCTTGTCCAGATACAGCAGAGCGAACCCGGCGTCGGTGATCGACCCGAGATCGCCGCCGCTTCCTTTTACAGCGAGCACCCGCACCGGCTTGCCGGTGAATGGGTCTGGCAAATCGATTTTCGAGCTCGTGTTGCCGCCGCCAAAATTCGTAATACGGAGATCCGCACCGAGCAGGTTCGAGCGATACGTGAGAAGCGCCAGTTCATTGCCGGAAAGCTGCTGGGCGTGACGCTCGTCCCATAGATCTTTCAAGCGTGCGAGCGTTGTGGTTTCAGACATAAGTTTCTAATCGTTCGGCGTGGCGATCCCATTGGTCGCAATTGTGAGGCTCGAACACCTCGATCGGAAACGATCGATCGATGATGCCGCGGGCTTCCTCGAGCGAGCTGACGGCGCCCGTCGCCATCATCTGCACAGCAATATTACCAAGCGCCGTCGCCTCGGCGGGCCCGGCGAGCACCCGTTTGCCAGTCGCGTCGGCCGTGAACTGATTCAGCAGCCGATTTTTCGAGCCGCCGCCGATCACGCGTATTTGCGCCAGCCGCCGGTCCGTCAAAATCTCGAGGTTACGGATGACCATGCGATATTTCAGGGCAAGGCTGTCGAGAATCGTTCGTGTGTATGCGCCTGGCGTCGTTGGCGCGGGCTGGCCGGTTTTCCTGCAGAAGCGATCGATGGCGGCAGGCATGTCGTCCGGTCGAGCAAACGTCGGGTCGTCCGGATCGACGAGGTGGTCGAATCCGCGCTCGCGGCCGGCTGCGTTCATCAATTCTTCATACGACAACTTGCGGCCCGCGTTGGCCCACGATCGGCGGCAGCCCTGCAGCATCCAGAGCCCCATGACGTTTTTCAGCAGACGGGTCGTCCCGGCCACACCGCCTTCGTTGGAGAAGTTGAGCTGAAGCGCCTTAGCGGTGATAACCGGCGCGTCGACCTCGATGCCGACGAGTGACCACGTGCCTGAGCTGATGAACGCGGTGTCGTCGCGTGCCGTGATCGCCGCGACGGCCGAGGCCGTGTCGTGTGAACCGCACGCCACCACCTTCGCGCCTTCGAGCGCCGGGTTGCTCGAAATGCCGCGCTGAAGACCGCCGAGCACCGATCCGGGTTCCACAATCGGCGACGCGATCTTCGCCGGGATTCCAAGACGCTCCATCAAGGAGGTCGCCCAGGTCCGCGTGCGCGGGCTTACCAACTGCGACGTCGACGCGATCGTAAACTCGCACGCGGCCGTGCCGGTGAGCCAGAAATTGAAGAGGTCCGGGATCATCAGCACGCGCTCGGCCGCATCGAGCAGCCGCGGGGTGTGCGTCCTGGCGGCGTACAGCTGATTCAACGTATTGATCGGCATCATCTGGATGCCGGTCGCCTCGTAGATTTCCTCTTTTGAAATCAGCCCAAGCACCTCGTTCATCGCCGTGATGTTGCGCGGATCGCGATAGTGCAGAGGGTTCTGAAGGAGCTCGCCGTGTTCACCGAGCAGCGCGTAGTCGACGCCCCAGGTATCGACGCCGATTCCGGCAATTTCCGTATCATCGAGTGCAGACAGCGCTGTGCGCATCTCGAACCACAGTCGGGGAACATCCCAATGGAACGACCCTCCGTACTCAACAGGGTCGTTCGGAAAGCGATGCACTTCGTCGATCGTCAGGACGGCCGAGCGCAGATGTGCACGGACCGCGCGGCCGCTTTCGGCGCCGAAGTCGAACGCCAGATAACTGTTTCCCATGCTATCTTTGGCCACATTTTATCCGAATGATTCGCAGGAGCCGCATGCTGTCCGACGCCTACATTCAAGAGGAGAACGCCAAACGTCTTGATGCGGTCGACGAAGATTTCCAGTCGCTCGCCCGTCAACTCGCCAGGCGTGGCGTGGACGCCGAGACGCTGGTTCGCAAGGCCATGGATTTCCGCGTGGCCGTGCCTTCCTGGGGTGTCGGCGCCGGCGGCACCCGCTTCGGGCGGTTCGGGTTTCCCGGCGAGCCGCGCACGATCTTCGAGAAACTGGAGGACTGCGAAGCGATCGCCAGGCTCGTGCGCGTGACTCCCGGCATTTCCCTGCACATTCCGTGGGATCGACCGGCCAACCCGGGGGAGCTGCTTGCGTTTGCGCAGGCGCGGGGCTTGTGGTTCGACTCGATGAACTCGAATACGTTTCAGGATCAGACCGATCAGCGGTTGTCGTACAAGTTCGGCAGCCTTACGCATACCGATCCACAGGTGCGCCGCCAGGCAATCGAGCACAATCGCGAATGCATCGAGATCGGCGTGGCGCTCGCTGCGCATGCGCATACGGTGTGGATCGGCGATGGCGGCAATTTTCCCGGTCAGCTGCACTTCCGCCGCGCGCTCGATCGATATCTCGAGAGCCTCCGGGCGATCTACGATGCGGTTCCCGAAACGTGGAGGCTCTTCATCGAGCACAAATTGTACGAGCCGGCGTTTTATTCGACGGTCCTGAACGACTGGGGCACGAGCTATTACTGCGCGCGCGAGCTTGGCGAGCGCGCCTGGTCGCTCGTCGATCTCGGTCATCACGCACCCAACGTGAACGTCGAATTGATCGTGGCGCGCCTGATTCAGTTCGGGAAGCTCGGCGGATTCCATTTCAACGACAGTCAATACGGTGATGACGATCTGGATGCCGGATCGATCAAGCCGTTTCAGCTGTTTCTCATCTTCAACGAGCTCGTCGACGCCGAGCTCGCGCAGGTTCCGGGTTTTGCCCCCGCCTACACTCTCGATCAGTCGCATAACGTCACGGACCCGATCGAGTCGCTCGTGACGAGCAGCATCGAGCTGGTTCGCGCATACGTGCAGGCGTGCCTTGTCGACCGCGAAGCGCTCGCCCGGTATCAGGAGCACAACGATCCCCTGATGGCGCTCCAGACCCTGAAGCAGGCGTTCACGACCGACGTCGCGCCGATTCTCGCCGTCGCGCGCCATCGGGCCGGCGGTGCGATCGATCCCATCGCGACGTTCCGATCCAGCGGGTATCGAGCAGCAAGGATCGCCGAACGATCATCCGCCGTCCGGCTCGGGGCGGGCATCGTATGAGGCGCGAATGATTCGCAAGGCGTTCAGAATGTCGGTCCACCCGGGTTTCGAGCAGGAGTACGAGCGCCGCCACAATCCGATCTGGCACGAGCTGACCGAGACGCTCGTCGCCCACGGGGTCGTCTGCTATTCAATTTTTATCGATCCGCACACCAACGATCTGTTCGCGTACGCCGAAATCGAGAGCGAAGAACGGTGGAACGCGATCGCCTCGACGGCCGTCTGCCGAAAATGGTGGCGCTATATGCGCGAGATTATGCCGTCGAACACCGACGACAGTCCGGTGTCGCGAGATCTTCCCGAAGTCTTTCATTTCGGCAGATGAAGTCGATGCCGCTGCTCGAGGCGAGGTCCATCGAAAAATCGTTCTCGGGCGTCCGCGCGCTGCGAGGCGTGTCGTTCGACCTGGCCGCCGGCGAGGTGCACGGCCTGGTTGGTGAGAACGGCGCTGGAAAATCGACGCTCATCAAAATCATGACCGGGGCCGTGGAGCGCGACGCAGGATCGCTGGCAGTGGCCGGCGAGGACATTCGCCAGATGGATCCTGCCCGCTCGCGTGCGTTGGGCATCGCGGCCATCTATCAGCAGCCGGCGCTGTTTCCGCATCTGACGGTTGCCGAGAACGTCGCGATCGCCCTCGAGCCGGCCGGCCTGCTGCGGCGTGTGAGTTGGGCGTCGCGCCGGCGAGCCGCCGCTGAGTTGCTCGACCGTGCCGGCGCCGCGCTCGATCCCGGCCGCCTTGCGGGCTCGCTGAGCATGCCGGAGCAGCAGTTGCTGGAGATCGCGAAGGCGCTCGGCGCGGCGGCACGCGTGCTGATCATGGACGAGCCGACCGCGTCGTTGAGCGAGCGCGAGGTCGAGCGGCTGACCCGTGCGATCGAGCGGTTGCGTGCCGAGGGCCTCGGCATCATCTATATCTCCCATCGCCTCGAAGAAATTCTTGCGCTTGCCGATCGCGTCACGGTCCTGCGCGACGGCGAATCGGTGGCGACGCTCGCCCGCGACGAGCTCAGCAAGGCGGCGCTGATTCGGCTGATGATCGGCCGCGAGCTGTCCGACATTTTTCCCAAACGCGACGGAACCGCCGGGCAAGTGGCGCTCGAACTTCGTAGCGCGTCGTCGCCGGCCGGCGGTGTAAAGGACATCTCGTTCACCCTTCGACGAGGCGAAATTCTTGGAGTCGCGGGCCTCGCCGGCTCCGGTCGAACCGAGCTCGCGGAAATGCTGTTCGGGCTTCGGCCGGCGGATCGCGGAGAAATCCTCGTCGACGGACGGCCCGTCACCATCACGTCGCCGGCGCGGGCGATCGAGCTCGGCATCAATTGCGTTCCCGAAGACCGCGGCCGCCACGGTGTGATTCCGGAAATGAGCGTGTCTGAAAATGTCACGCTCGCCAGCCTCGACGCGATTTGCCGAATGGGCCTCATCGGGCCCGCTGCCGAGCGGCGGACCGCGAGCCGTTATGTTGCCGACCTGCGCGTCAAAGCCGAGTCGACGGATGCGGCCGTGGAATCGCTGTCGGGCGGGAATCAGCAGAAAGTGGCGCTCGCGCGGTCGCTGGCGGCCAAACCCTCAGTGCTGATTCTCGACGAGCCCACCCAGGGTGTCGACGTCGGCGCGAAAGCTGAAATTCATCGCCTCATGCAGGAGCTGGCCGAGCGCGGGATGGCGATCCTGATGATTTCATCCGAGCTGCCCGAGGTACTCGGCATGAGCGATCGCATCGCGGTGATGCAGCACAGGACGATTGCCGGTATGTTGTCACGCGGCGAGGCCACTCAGGAACGCGTGATGGCACTGGCGCTAGGACACTCATGATCGCGGCAGCGTATCGACGGGAAGCTGCTGTCGCTGTCGCGACCCTGATGCTGCTCGCCGTGATGGCCGTGAAAGCGCCGGACTTCTTCAGGCCGGCGAACCTGAACGACATGTTTCTCGCGAGCCTGCCGGTACTCGTCGTCGCGCTCGGCATGACGCTGCTGATCGTGACCGGCGAAATCGACATCTCGGTCGGCTCTGCATTCGCGGTGTGCAGCATCGCCGCCGGCGTGTGTGCGAAATGGCAGGTGCCGCTGTTCGTCGTCGCGATCGTCGCCTGCGCCACCGGAGCGACGCTCGGAGCCTTGAACGGGTGGCTCGCCGCCTTCGTTCGGGTGCCCTCGATTGTGGTGACGCTCGCGATGATGATTGCGCTTCGCGACGGCCTCCGATGGGCAACGCAGGGAGCGTGGGTTCAGGACCTGCCGGAAAATTTTCAGTGGCTGGGATTGACACAGCATTCCTACGCGGCCGCGGTCGCCACCGTGACGGCGGTGCTGCTCGCGGCCTTCGCGTGGGCGTCGCGCGACATCAGCGGCGTCCGCGCCATGTATGCGACCGGCTCGAATCCTGGCGCGGCACGGCTGGCCGGTATCGACACCCGCAGCATGAAATTCATCGCTTTCGTGTGCGTCGGCGCGCTCACGGGGCTCGCGGCTTTGCTCAACGCCGCCCGCTTCAACCAGATTCCGCCAAACACCGGCATCGGCCTGGAGATGAAAGTGATCGCGGCTGTGGTCATCGGCGGCACCTCGATCACCGGCGGGCGCGGAACGATCTTCGGCACCCTGCTCGGCGTGATTCTGCTCGCCGCCATCGGACCCGCCCTCACGTTCCTCGGCCTGAGCGCGTACTGGGAGCGTGCCGTGCAGGGCGCGATCATCCTCATGGCCGTCGCGATGGACGCACTCAGCAGCCGGGCAGAAGCGTATGCCAGCGATTTCGCGCCGACTCGAGCATAGGGGCATTCTTTTCGGTGCTCTGGCGCTCGAGGCCGCGCTGTTTTCATTTCTTGCGCCGAGCTTCTTCACGCTCGGAAATTTTTTTGAAATCACCAGGCTGAGCACCGAGCTCGGCTTGCTCGCGATTGCCATGACGCCGGTGCTCATCACCGGCGGCATCGACCTTTCGGTCGGCGCCATGATGGGCCTGTCGGCCGTCGTGCTCGGCGCCGCGTGGCACGACTGGCACTTCCCGTTTCCGGTCGCCGTCCTCACCGCGATGCTCGTGGGAGCGGCTGGCGGCTCGCTGAACGCGTCGCTGATTGCGTGGCTCGGGCTTCCGCCGCTCATCGTCACGCTCGGCTCGATGGCGCTGTTCCGCGGGATCGCGGAAGGCATCACGCTCGCGGCGGTGAACTACACGGACTTCCCGCCAAAGTTCCTTTTCCTCGGACAGGGATATTTGTGGGGAGTGATTCCGGCGCAGCTGCCGATTTTTCTGCTCGTCTTCGGCGCCTGGTTCGTGCTGCTGCACCGCTCGGCCATCGGGCGCGCGTTGTATGCGATCGGCTTCTCGCCGGGCGCGGCGCTTTACGCGGGTCTTCCGGTCCGCTCCCGCATAGCGCTCGTGTACGTGCTCTCCGGTCTGGTCTCGAGCCTGGCGGCCGTTATCTACATCGCCCACCTCGGTCAGGCGCGCTCCGATGCCGGCACGGGCTACGAGCTGGACGCGATCACCGCCGTCGTTCTCGGCGGCACCTCGGTCTTCGGCGGACGCGGCACCCTCGTGGGCACACTGCTCGGCCTGCTCACGTTGACGGTGCTGCAGAACGGCCTCCATCTGGCGGCGCTGCCGTCCGAGCTCGCCGGCGTGCTCACCGGAGTCTTGCTGGTCGCGACGATCGCGATCGACAGGCTCTCGATTCGTCGCGCGGCGCCGCGGCGTGATCGCATAGCATTCACGGAGGACATTCCAGTGAAAAATACCCAGGTCGCGATCCTTTGCGCCGCCATCCTTGGCGGCGCGCTGATCGTCGCGGGCACGAACGTGTGGCTGATCCGGTCGCTCCCACGCGCCTCCGGCACGCCGGGCCCATTGAGCACGGCGAGCGAGCCCGGCGGCAATGACGCGACGCTCGGCACAGCGCCGGGAACGCGCGTGGTCGTCGCGATGATGCCCAAAGCGAAGGGCGATCCGTACTTCGTCAGCTGCCGAGCCGGTGCGGAACAGGCGGCAAAGGAGCTGGGGGTCGAGCTCATCTGGGACGGGCCAACCGGTCTCGACGCGGCAAAGCAGAACGAGCTCGTCGAGAATTGGATCACGAGGAAAGTCGATGTGATCGCGGTGGCGGTCGAAAATCGCGGCGGCATTTCATCAGTGTTGCGCAAAGCGCGATCGCGCGGCATCAAAGTGCTCACGTGGGACGCCGACGCCGAAAGCGACGCGCGGGACTTCTTCGTCAATCAGGCCACGGCCGAAGGCATCGGTAACGCGCTTACCGATGAAGCGGCGCGGCTGCTGGGCGGGCGCGGGGCATTCGCCATCATTACCGGCGCGTTGAGCGCCGCGAATCAGAACGAATGGATCGCGTTCATCAAGAAGCGCATGGCCGACAAATATCCCGGCCTGACGCTGGCGACCGTTCGTCCGAGCGACGACGACCGCGACAAGGCGTTTTTCGAAACCCAGACCATTCTCAAGGTGCATCCGTCGGTCAAGCTCATCATGGCGATTTCGGCGCCGGCCGTCCCCGGCGCCGGAGAAGCCATTCGGCAGGCCGGGGCCAGGAACGTGAACGTGATCGGGCTGTCGCTGCCGAGCATTACCAGGACCTATATCAAGGATGGCGTCGTCCAGACCGTGATTCTCTGGAATACCCACAACCTCGGGTATCTCACCGTGCAGGCGGCGTCGCAGATCGCCGGGAACCAGTTGAAAGCCGGTACCGCGTCTATGCAGGCAGGCGCGCTCGGAAAAATCGAGATTCAGGGGAGCCAGATCATTCTCGGCCCGCCGTTGCTGATCACGAAAGACAACGTAGATCAGTTTGATTTTTAGGGTCGATGTGATAATTCTGCCCTAATCAGTCTTCCGAACACCCCCCCGTCACCCGCTCGGGATGGAGGTCGCTATGAATTTCACGCGGTCCATGTTTTCCATAGCCGTGCTGATGCTGGCGTCCGGCGTCAGCTATGCACAGCAGTCCGCATCGTCCGGTCTCGTGGGGCTGGTCACCGACTCCTCGCAAGCCGCCATACCGGGCGCCAGCGTCACCGTCACGAATGTGGGAACCAACGCGCAGCGCACGACCATCACCGACGGCGAGGGCCGGTTCTCGGTTCCCGCGCTGCCACCAGCGACGTATCACATCAAGGTCGAGCTGCAGGGGTTCCAGACTGGCGAGCTTCCGAACTTCGTACTGCGCCAGGGCGAAACCGCGCGTCCGACGCTTACGCTCGGCATCG
>Ga0068859_100000667_pt1 | contig 34328 bp, 32 predicted proteins | sample KBSSwiS22_FD_66585 | JGI IMG/M metagenome (GOLD analysis project Ga0068859, IMG submission 66585) | Switchgrass rhizosphere microbial communities from Kellogg Biological Station, Michigan, USA - KBS Switchgrass S2-2 | ecosystem: Host-associated > Plants > Roots > Rhizosphere > Soil ... | reverse complement strand
TGTTTGCAATTTGGCCCAATAGCTTTTGCTACTTCAGTTATTTTATAAGAAGGAATTTTAGGAACAAACAATTCACCACCCCAGGCAGATTCCAGTGCATTCATGACCATTTGTACGCCATCCTCTAAAGAAATATTAAAACGTGTCATATTAGGATCTGTAATCGGTATTACTCCACTTTCTTTTTTTTTCATAAAAAATGGGATTACTGAACCATTAGAGCCCATTACATTACCGTAGCGTACTACAGAAAAAACAATATCCCTATCTCCTTTTATATTATTAGCAGCGATGAATAATTTATCGGATGCCAGTTTTGTGGCACCATATAAATTAATAGGTGCACAAGCTTTGTCGGTTGACAATGCAACCACTTTTTTCACATTGGTTTCCAGGCTCGCCCTAATTACATTTTCAGCACCGCCAATATTTGTTTTGACACATTCGTCTGGATTATACTCTGCAATATGAACATGCTTCATCGCTGCAGCATGAATGACATAATCAATTCCTTCCATTGCTCTTTTCAATCTTACATAATCTCTTACATCTCCAATAAAATATCTGATACCGGGGTAAATGGTATCAGGAAATTCGAATGCCATATTATATTGCTTTTGCTCGTCACGAGAAAAGATAACCAGCCTTTTTACGCTAGGCCATCTTTTAAAAATTGTTTTAGTAAACTCTTTACCAAATGATCCCGTTCCTCCTGTAATTAATATGCTTTTGCCGTTTAAATCCAACATGATTAGTCGAAATTTTAAGTCTTAGTTATTATTGTTTATTCTAAATATTGAATTTCTTCTTACTTGCTCCAAATCAGCAGTTTTTCAGATCCGTTTTTCTTATCCTTGATAACTTCATATTCTGTTGACGAATATACTACATACCTTATTTTTCTTTTTACCATGGGCTCTGCTTTTTGTATCAGTTGAGTTAAAAAAGCAAGATTTACACTTCCTATTAATTCAAGGTCAATGATATTATCATTTAATCCTTTTGCAAATTGTCCTGTCAAATACACTTTTTCAACATCCCCCAATTGATTTAGTACGTTTTCAATTATAGTATCAACACCTATATATTTTTTTATAATGCTATGTATATCAGGAAAAAGTGGATGTTTGGTATTAGCTTTAAAGTACTTTTTATTTCCTTCTATATCGCTGGTTATCATCCCCACCTGCTCAAACCTGTTTAACTCTAATCTGATAGCATTGGAACTTTCTCCAAACTCTTCCTCTAGGCCACGTAGATAACCTTTATTACTGCTGTTTAAAAAGAACTTCAGTAACAATTTTACCCGGGTTTTGGACGATATGAGTGTTTCTATCATGGATAATGAGTAATAAAATTACTCAAAAGTAAAGAAATTATATTACCCGCGCAACAAGTAGCTAAAAAAGATGCAAAGGTTGCCCGAAGTTTTTTTATACTGGATTTTATACGCACAAATTTATTATTATTTTTCACCTGGGCTATATTTTATGTTTCCTTATATCATGCACCAACTGAATCGCCGCCCTCGTTTCCCCAATACCAAACCCATTACCCTTAATGATCTCCTCATAACTTTTGGTATGCAGCTCTGTAAACCCATCACTAAATTCAAATTCATCGCCATCAATACTCAATGTTCTATAAGTTCGTTTACCCGCTGCTTTTATTTCAGCAGGTAGGGTGTTGGCATCTATACTTAGCATCCAGCTGATGTTAGCCTTTTCTAAAATAAGGTTGCCCTTTGCTGTTGTAGCCGTGTGCTGTATAACATTATTTTCTTTTACCGGCCCAAATATCCACATCAGCATATCAAAAAAATGCACGCCTATATTAGTGGCAATACCTCCACTTTTTTGTTGCTCACCTTTCCAGCTCGTATGATACCAGTTGCCACGGGAGGTAATATATTGCAAGTTAACAGCGTACCTTTTATTTACCGGTGCAGCGTCAATTTTTTCTTTTAATGCAATAATAGCCGGATGAAGGCGCAATTGCAAAATGGTGTAAATATTTCTGCCAGTTTCTTTTTCAATTTCTTCCAGGGCATCAATATTCCAGGGATTTAATACTACCGGTTTCTCACAAATTACATCTGCCCCAATGCGCAGGCCAAACCTTATATGTGAGTCGTGTAAATAATTTGGACTGCATACACTTACAAAATCGGTTTTTGTACCCTGGCGTTTTAATTTTTCCAGGTGCCTGTCAAATCTTTCAAACTCAATAAAAAAATCCGCTGATGGAAAATAGCTGTCTAAAATGCCTACCGAATCATGCTTATCCAAAGCTGCCAGTAAATTATTACCGGTATCTTTTATGGCTTTCATGTGACGCGGTGCTATGTACCCGCCAGCTCCGATTAAGGCAAAATTTTTCATCTACAATTTATTAAGGGTTTATAAGTTTAAGAAGTTAGAGATTTCTCTTTACTCCAAAGTCTAAACTTAAAGTATCTTCCTTTTTACTGCATTATTTTCTAAGATATATTCTTGTTTACTTTCCTGGCAAACAGCAATATTATGTTCATTAAACTTTAATTTATGTCCATGTTCACTCATCCACCCGGTTTGCCTCCCGGGATTACCAACAATTAAAGCATAATCAGGTACATCCCTGGTAACTACAGCGCCTGCGCCTATAAATGCGTACCGGCCAATAGTATTACCACAAACTATAGTAGCATTAGCTCCTATAGACGCTCCTTTCTTAATTAAGGTTGTTTTAAACTCATTTTTTCTGCTTACGGCACTTCTTGGATTAATGACATTGGTTAATACTGCGCTGGGCCCCAAAAAAACATCATCTTCGCAAATTACCCCTTCATAAATACTTACATTATTCTGCACCCTTACATTATTGCCTAAAACTACTTTAGGAGATACCACCACATTCTGCCCCAGGTTACAATTATCGCCAATAACAGCGCCAGGCATAATATGAGAGAAGTGCCAGATCTTTGTACCTTCTCCAATAGTACAATTATCATCAATAACAGCAGTGGAATGTGCAAAATATGCCATGAATTTTAAGCTATTATCTTTTTAAGGTATTCGCCATAACCACTTTTCTGTAACCCTGCTGCTAATTTTGCCAATTGCTCTTTGGTAATAAATTTCATGCGATAGGCAATTTCTTCGGGGCAACCAATCTTTAAACCCTGCCTCTTTTCTATCACCCTTACATATTCGGTGGCATCACTTAAAGATTCAAAAGTGCCAGTATCCAACCAGGCAAAGCCCCTATCCAATACCGCTACTTTTAATTTTTTTTGTTGCAGGTAGATATCGTTTACTGTAGTGATTTCATATTCTCCTCTTGCGCTGGGCTGTATATTTTTTGCAATTCCCACTACATCATTGTTATAAAAATACAACCCCGGCACGGCATAATTACTTTTTGGTTGCATTGGTTTCTCTTCAATGCTAAGGGCATTAAACTGCTGATCAAATTCCACCACACCATAGCGTTCCGGATCACTAACCGGGTACGCAAAAATTACAGCGCCATCTGTATTGCTGCTGGCCTGCAATAATTTACTAAAGCCACTGCCATAAAAAATATTATCTCCCAATACTAAAGCCACACTGTTATTGCCAATAAACTTTTCTCCTATTACAAATGCTTGTGCAAGGCCGTTAGGTACTTCTTGTTTCGCATATTCAAAAGTGCATCCCCACTGGCTGCCATCGCCCAATAGCCGTTTAAATTGTGACTGATCTTCGGGGGTAGTTATTATCAGTACCTCCCTTATGCCTGCAAGCATTAACGTGCTCAGGGGATAGTAGATCATCGGCTTATCGTATATGGGCATCAGTTGTTTGCTGATACCCATTGTTATTGGATATAGCCTTGTACCTGATCCACCTGCTAAAATAATTCCTTTCATTTTTATCTTTTATGATATTGTGCTTCGTAATATTTCTGATAATTTCCGCTTGTTACATCCTCTAACCATTCCTTGTTATTCAAGTACCAATCTATAGTTTTGCTGATGCCTTCTTCAAATTGGAGCGAAGGTAGCCAGCCTAATTCATTTTTTAATTTAGTTGCATCAATAGCATACCGCAGATCATGGCCGGCCCTGTCTTTTACATAAGTGATCAGTTTTTCTGAAGTACCTTTTTCCCTGCCCAGTTTTTCATCCATCTGCCTGCAGAGTTCTTTTACCAGTGCAATATTGGTCCATTCATTATGGCCGCCAATATTGTAAGTTTCGCCAATTTTTCCTTTGTGAAAAATTACGTCGATGGCCCGGGCATGATCTTCTACAAAAAGCCAGTCCCTGATATTTTCTCCCTTACCATAAATGGGTAGGGGTTTATTATTAATGATGTTATGAATGCAAAGTGGTATTAGTTTTTCGGGAAAATGATAAGGCCCGTAGTTATTACTGCAGTTACTGATCTTTACCGGAAAATGATACGTATGATAAAATGCCCTTACAATATGATCTGATGAGGCCTTTGAAGCAGAATAAGGGCTGCGGGGGTCGTAAGCAGTTTCCTCAGTAAAAAAGCCGGTTTCTCCGAGAGAACCATATACTTCATCAGTTGAAATATGATAGAATATTTTGCCCTCAAAATCATTAACCCAGAACTCCTTAGCAGCCTGTAACAATGAAGCAGTTCCTACAACATTGGTGTTGATGAAAGCCAGCGGATCGGTAATCGATCTGTCCACATGGCTTTCCGCAGCGCAATGTAATACTGCTGTAAACTGGTGTTCTTTAAAAAGATTGCGTAATAGTTCCAGGTCGGTAATATCTCCTTTTACAAAATGGTAATTGGGTTTATCTTCTATGTCTTTTAAGTTTTCAAGGTTGCCTGCATAAGTAAGTTTATCCAGGTTTACAATTTTGTACTGCGGATATTTTGTAACAAATAAGCGTGTTAAATGAGACCCAATAAAACCGGCACCCCCGGTAAGTAAAATCGTATGCATCTTTATTTTATATGAGGTGGCAAAAATAGATAATATTAGCCAAAGAAGGATGTAACCAATAAGTTAACTAAAGTGCGGTAAATGCTACGTGGAAGTATTGTTTTATTTCATCTACATCAAATTGCTCTGCCCTTGCTTTGGCTTTGGCTTCAAATTGGGTGCGTAAGGCAGCATCTTCATACATTTTTTTCATTGCGGCTGCTAAAGCTATTACATCATTAACAGGAGTTAAAATGCCATATTCACCAATTTCGTAACTGTTAATGGCCCTGTGGTGCAGGTCGGTTGCCGGCGCCAGCAATTCCCTTGGTCCTGAGCTGCAGTCGGTAGAGATCACCGCTTTGCCGCATGCCAATGCTTCAATAAGTACGTTAGGAAAGCCCTCCACATCGGAACTTAACACAAAACAATTGGAGCGGCTAACATACCTGAATGGGTTGTTATCCCATCCACAGAAAATTATCTTGTCATTCATTCCAAAATCAGCTACTTTTTGTTTCAGGTCATCTTCCATAACACCACCACCTACTATCAATAATTTACAGGGCAGGTTTTTCAGTATAAAAAATGCCTGTAACAGTAATAAATGGTTTTTTTCTTTTCTAAAACCTCCTACGTTTATAAAATAAAAGGTTTTTTCATCAAAAACATAAGGAGGTACTTCGTCTGTATGTGAGCGTATAAAACCAAGGTCGATAGGATTATAAATTACTTTTACGGGTGTTCTAATTTTAAAATTTTCTATCAGATCTGTTTGCATGGCGTATGAATTAGCCAATACCAGGTCGGCTCTTTTATAAGAGAACATCACCATAAATTTTGAAAACATACGGTAAATAGCAGAATGGCTTTGCTGCATGGTGGTTTGGTGCGTTCTTTCGCACATGATCACTTTTCCTTTGTAACCCCAAAGGCTTTTCATTAATGCATTAACATAACATGGGCGGTACAAAAATGCTACAGAAATTTTAATGCCATTTTTTTTGCAATACTTATATACCCGGTAAGACTGGTAGGGCATTTTAATAAAGCGTATAAATTTATTTTGTTCCAGTGGCTGGCCCAGGTCCAATATTTTTATCTCGGCAGGAATAGTGTAAACAATGATGTTGGTATATAGTGCAAGGTGAATTTCAAAATCATCTTTTAAGTGCCCCAGTAAAAGAGAAACCACCCTTTCTGCACCGCCCGATTGCAGGGTGTTTATGAATATCAATAGCTTTGGTCGTATTCCGTTCATTTGTTTTCATTTATTCGGCTGCCAATAACCGCAAATATGAGCTATTTTTTTTGTTCGCTGAAAGATGTTTGAAATAATCCTACTTGTGTTTTGCCATGTTATATAGTTGTACAAACAAATCTTCTGTTTGTTTTACGATATGGTTTACAGCAAATCTTTTTTCCGTAAAAGCTTTTATCTGGCCGCGGTTAAAATTTGCTGCCTGTGCTTTTTCTATCGCAAAGGCAAAAGCAGCTTCATCATTATCTTTTATTAGTAAGCCATTTTCTCCGTCGATAATTATTTCATTAATACCACCCGGAGCGTTAAATGCAATTACAGGTATTCCCAGTACTCCCGCTTCAAGAAGCGTATTAGGGAACCCTTCGTAATATGACCCCATTAAAAAAAGCTCCGCATCTTCATGCCCTGAAAATGGGTTCTCCTTTCTTCCTTCCAAAAAAACCTTGTTTTGTAAATGCAGCTTTACAATTAAACTTTTTATGGCTTCCTTTTTTTCTCCCTCACCAATAATATAATAGTTAAAGGGTTTAGAAAGTTTTGCAATGGAACGCAGTAAACGATCAATTCCCTTTTGATCAGACAAGCGGGCTACTGTAATAAATTTACCCCTTTTTGGATGTACATTTTGCAATGATGATTGACTGCTTAACACTCCGGTTTCAACCGGGTTGTTGAGAATTAAAGTTTTTTCTCTTTTAATGTTATAGTTATTCAGCAGATCTGCCTGCATGTATTGGGACTGACAAATAATAAAATCCAGCTTTTGATAATATTTTTTACAAAGCCAGTTATACAGAGATGGGAATTTTGTTTTTGTATTATTTATGCTTACAACATTCGACTCTCTTGCAATTATTACAATTCTTTTAGAGAAAAAACGCCTGAAAACAGCTATATAGATATTAAGATGGTTTGCTGTTGTAAAAATAATATCAGGATTTTCAGCAGCCGTCAATCTCATTATTTTGATTAAAGAATTACGAACATGTTTTACTTTTAAATCAATTATATTAACAGTACTGTTTTTAATGGTATAAAATGGTCTGGCATTATTTAAGATTGCAACTGTAACTGCGAATTTTTCTGAATTGATATTGTTACTTAAAAGTGCAACATATTTTTCAGATCCCCCGCACTCAAGCGTTGGAGTAAGTATCAATAGTTTTATTTTCTTTGTATCGTTTTCCAATGGCAATATCAGGTTGCAGGTTGTTTAATTTTTTTATTAACAGCATTACCGTTTATATAGCAGATGAATATATAAACCAATATAGCATTTATAGCCATACCAACTCCACTAAAGTAATAAGACAGAATGATGGCACTTACCAGGTTTACTACAATTGCAAACAGAATATTCCTTATCAATTCCTTTTGTTGCTGTTGTATAATCATTTGCTGAAAAAAGAAAGCTACAAAAGGTGAGAAAAACAATGCAATGCTCATGATCTGTAAAATTTTAATTGCATAAGATATATCCTCCCCGGTATTTCTTCCAACCAGTAATTCTATTATAAGTTTTGCGCCAAAGAACTGGATTACTGATAATATCAAAAAAACTCCTCCTATCAGCAACAGAACGCTATATAATGTTTTCCTGTACGTGCTCACTGATACCGTATACAACTTTGAAAAATACGGAAAAAAAGTGTTGTTTATAACACTTGCCAGCATACTTATAGCACTAAAAACCTTTTGCGCTACCGAATACGACCCTACCACCAAAGGATTGGTAAATGCCTGCAGGATAAAAATATTTACCGATGAATACAGGGGTACTAAAATAATACTTGTAAAAACGTAGCCACTTTCTTTAAATAACTCCTTAATAAATTTTTTATCAATAAGCGTAAACCTGAATTTTATTTTATTGCGCAGCAAAATAACACCGGTACACCCCGCAAGTAAATTACCCACGGCCAATGCAAAAAAAGCTTTGCTGATATCATTTTGCTGCCTCACCAATACTATAATAAGTACGAGCGAAATAAATTTTGAGATCAGTGTTATCAGTGTGCAATTTTTCATTTGCTGTATACCCGAAAAATACCAGTCTGGAAACAGCAGGTTCCCCAACAGGTATATTGCAGAAAAAAATATCAGTAAAATATTTTGTTGCAGGTAAGGGATAAATAATAAGCAAATGAGCATCGCTATGCAACTTGCTGCAAACAAAAGAGATTTAATGTAATAAACAGCGGCTATTATTTTTTGTGTGTTAGCAATATCACCGGTAGCTTTTGCAATGTGCTGTGTGGCAGTTAAGCTAAAACCAAAAGTTATTAAAAGATCGAAATACAAAATGCCGGTTTGTATAAGTGTAAAAACACCAAAGCCACTAAGCCCTAACACCCTTAACAGGTAAGGCATAATAACCAGCGGAAAAATAATTAAAATACCCTGCTGAAAACTCAGCGACATAAAATTTGCAACAATTTTTTTTTTGTCAGGCAGCATCAAAGCAAAAATAGCCCATATCAATTTAAATCAATCACCAGTTTAAACATTCGTGCTGTACCTTTGCGCCATATGCATTACGCTTCAATAGAAAATATCAGTAAATCGTTTGGGATACGTACACTTTTTAAAAACATCAGTTTTTATGTGGAAGAAGGGGATAAAATTGCTTTTGTGGCCCGCAATGGCAGTGGCAAATCCACCTTGTTAAAGATTATTGCCGGACTGGATACTCCCGATTCGGGTACTATTTGGGTACATAAAGACATTAAGGTGATTATGCTGCAGCAGGATACGCCTTTTGAAGAAAATAAAAGTATTTGGGATAATGTGCTGCGGATGGATAACCCCGTCGTTAAAGTGGTAAAGGCTTATGAACAATGCCTTGAAGAAGACCCTGACAATATTGAAAAGCTGACCGACCTGATGGCATTGGTGGATGAAAACAATGCCTGGAATTTTGAAAGTGAATTGAAACAAATTTTAGGCAAGCTTAACCTGCATCATTTGAATGAGCCCGTAAAAAATTTGAGTGGTGGTCAGCGCAAAAGGGTAGCGCTTGCACAAGCATTGATTGAAATGCAATTGCACGAAGGCAGATGCTTACTGATACTGGATGAACCTACCAACCATTTGGATGTAAGCATGATCGAGTGGCTGGAAGATTATTTAAGCGCTCAAAAAGTTACCCTGCTTTTAGTAACGCACGACCGTTATTTTTTAGATGCTGTTTGCAATGAAATATTGGAAATGGATGAAGAAAAGATATTTACTTACAAAGGCGATTATGATTATTTTTTAGAACAGAAAAGTTTGCGCCAGGAGATTCAGGCCAGTGAACTTCAGAAAGATAAAAACATTTTCAGGAAAGAACTGGAATGGATGCGCAAGCAACCCAAGGCAAGAACCACGAAAAGTAAAAGCCGCCAGGATGCTTTTGCAGAAGTGGAGGAAAGGGTGAGCTTGAAAAAAGAAGATGCTGAAGTAAGCCTGCAGGTAAAAATGACCAGGTTGGGTGGAAAGATCTTAGAGATGAAAAAGATCAATAAAAGTTATGGTGACAAAGTTTTGATAAAGGGTTTTGATTATACTTTTAAAAGGGGCGAACGTGTTGGTATTGTTGGAAAGAATGGTGTGGGTAAATCTACTTTTTTAAAAATTGCATTGCACCAGGAACAACCCGATAGTGGCAAAATTAATCATGGTGATACAGTGGTGTTTGGCAACTTTGACCAGGAAGGATTGAAATATAAAGAAGACAAACGTGCTATTGAATATGTAAAAGATTTTGCAGAATTTTTCCCTTTGGCCGATGGTAGCAAAATATCTGCATCACAATTCATGGAAAAATTTGGTTTTAGTGCCGAGCAGCAATACACGCCGTTGAGTAAATTAAGTGGCGGCGAAAAAAGAAGACTGCATTTATTAAGTGTGTTGTTTGTAAATCCCAATTTTTTAATTTTAGATGAACCTACCAATGACCTGGATCTGCAAACTTTAAGAACGCTGGAAGAATTTTTATTGGATTTTCCCGGTTGTATTTTAATTGTAAGTCACGACCGTTATTTTATGGACCGTATGGTAGATCATTTATTTGCTTTTGAAGGTGATGGTGTGATCAAAGATTTTCCAGGTAACTATAGTCAGTATCGTGAAGCAGTTGCTAACCAGAAATTTACCGGATATGAAGTTAAACCAGTTGCGGGTGACGTGTTAATGAACGTTAGCGAAGATCAAAAAAATAAAAACAATCCACAACCCGTAACCCGTAACCCAAAACTATCTTTTAAAGAAAAACATGAGTTTGAATCAATAGAAAAAGAGATGCCTGCTTTGCAAAAAGAAAAAGCAACACTGGAAGAAAAAATGAATACAGGCACTTTAAACTTTGAGGAATTGCAAAAAGCTGCGGCAAGAATTGGGGAGATCGTTTCTTTATTAGATGAGAAAGAAATGCGGTGGTTGGAGCTGAGTGAGCGGATGTAGGGCGTGATGCGTGAGACGTGAGTAGTGAATAATCGTCAATTGTGAATAGTGTAGTTGCTGTAGCTTAAAATTCTCATAATTAATAATAAGAGGTTGGGTTTAATAAACTTGACCTCTTTGTTTACAAACCTTTTTGTAAATTTGATAAAACACTTTGTATGAGCAAAGAAGAATTAAAAAAAGAACTTCATAAATTAATAGATAATACGGAAGATGAAGAACTGCTGAGTATGGTTAAAGAAGATATTGTTGCTTATCAAACAAAAGCCAATAAAAATTTTGACGATCTTTCTGACCTATCGCCTGAAGACAGAGCGGAACTGGAAGAGCTTGCTACGGAAGATATACATAAGGATACGATTACGTTTGAGGAATTTAAACAACATTTAGATGAATGGCACTCAGGATTATTACAAAGAAAAGGTTCGAAAACAAAGTAGTAAAATTGTTGTATTATCTTGAAACTAATTGGAGCGATACGGTTGCTATTAATTTCAAAATATTATTGTTGCAAAAATTAACACTTTTAACAACTCACCCACAAATTGGAGCTGAAGTAAGTTCATTAAAAAATGTCAGAAGTATTTTAATAACTAAACACAATCGGGTTTATTACAGAATCGAAGGAAATGAGATTTCAATACTTAATATGATTGACACAAGGCAAGACCCTAAAAAAAATCCTTTCAATAAAAAAATATGAACCAACGCTTTTATTCACTCGATGTTTTTAGAGGTGCCACTGTGGCGCTGATGATATTGGTAAATAATCCCGGCAGTTGGGCGCATATCTATCCCCCGCTTGATCATGCCAGTTGGCACGGCTGTACACCTACTGATTTAGTATTCCCATTCTTTTTATTTGCGGTGGGTAATGCTATGGCTTTCGTAATGCCAAAATTAGAAGCAGCTGGCGAAGGTGCTTTTTGGAAAAAAACAATCAGGAGAACATTACTCATTTTTTTGATCGGCCTGTTTCTTAACTGGTTTCCTTTTTGTTTTTATGAAAATGATGTACTGGGTTTTAAAACCTGGAGCCATGCAGCAAAACTGGAAAGCGGTGAAATTGTTGGCGTTAGAATACTGGGTGTTTTACAACGCATTGCACTCAGTTATTTTTTTGCTTCCATCATTGTTCATTTTTTTAAAGTAAGAGGCGCTTTTGTTGTAAGTGCGTTCATTTTATTATTCTATTGGTTTTTATGTGTGGCTGCCAATCCATCTGATCCATTTAGTATCAGCGGGTGGTTTGGAACCAATGTAGACAAAGCTGTGTTGGGTGAAAAACACATGTACCATGGTGAAGGCATTGCTTTTGACCCTGAAGGATTGATGAATACATTTGCTGCAATTGTACAAGTAGTGTTAGGTTATCTTGTTGGAAATTACATTGTACAAAAAGGTAAGACCCAGGAAATGCTGAACGGCTTATTTGTAGCTGGCTGTGTACTGATATTTGCAGGCTTTTGCTGGGATATGGTTTTCCCTATCAATAAAAAAATATGGACGAGCAGTTATACCATTTATACCACCGGATTAGCGTTGCTGATCTTATCCGTAATGATCTACCTGATTGAATTTAAAAACAGCAAAGGTATATGGAGCCGCTTTTTTGATGTGTTTGGCAAGAATGCCTTATTCATTTTTGCTATGAGCGCCCTGTTGCCGAGATCGATGGGATTGATAAGGATTCCCAATGGCGTAGGTGCTAATGGCAAACCAAACTATCTTACTCCCTTTAGTTGGTTTTATGAACATTTGTGTAAGCCCATCTTTCCTTCGCAACCCAATATTGGTTCGTTAATTTATGCTTTGTGCTTTGTCACCATGATGTGGTTTTTTGCATGGCTGCTGGACAGGAAGAAGATTTATATAAGGGTGTAGCATTTAATCTGCCATTTGTTATAGGTAATCCGATACAACCACTATTAAAATTTAACACCGAACCACCTTATGACCAGAAAAACAATTTTTACGGCATCTGCAGTGGGGTTAATAACATTTCTATTGGGGTGGCTTCTTCATAGTATTATCATGCACCCTGATAAAGCTACTGATGTCGTACAATCTGAAGGCTTCACAGATACAATTCGTAATGCTGATGCTCGTAAGTTTAAAGTACCAACTGATTTTAATAACAACACAATTTCAGGGCGCTTCATATTGGCTCAATCCAATTGTGCTGGTTTTAATTTCATTGATACTACCACAGTACTCTGGACAAATGAAATTGCCTGCGACGACCCTGACACCTTAAGAATTCGCTGGCTGGATAATAAAACTTTTATGACAAAAAGCACAGTAAAGACAAGTGAACATTGTCCGCCTATGGTTGATATCTACAAAGTAGTTTCTTTTGATGGTAAACATTTAACCTTAAAATCTGTTGAAACAGGATGGGCAGATTCGAAAAATGAAAATTTAGATTTCTTAGAATTTACCAGGCAAAGCAACTAATAACAGGCTTGCTTAACTGCTTATTTTTTCCGTTCCATTGCTTAACTCCATAACATAAGCTTCTATCTCAATACTGAATTGTTTCTTATAAGCTGCTGTAGTTTCAGCAATAAAATCTTCAATAGCTTCTTCTTTTATAATATTAATGGTACAGCCACCAAAGCCACCACCCATTTGCCTTGCGCCAACAACATTTTCATTACCCGCCGCCAGCAACACCAAAAAATCTGATTCGGGGCAACTAACATCATATAATTTACTTAGTCCTTCGTGGCAGGCATACATCAATTGTCCAAAACCTTTTAGATCGTTTTGCTGCAATAGTGCTGCGGCTTTTTGTGTCCTGGCAATTTCCTCCACTACAAACTTGCAGCAGTTATACACTTCGGGTGTCATTTTATCTTTATGTAATTCCACATCGGCAGCACTTTTAATTTCACGGAAGGATTGTACATTCAATTCTTTTTTCAATACTACCATTCCTTCTTCGCATCGTTTTCTTCTTACATTATATTCGCCACTGGCTAAAGTGTGGTGTACCTTGGTATTGAGTAAAACAATCTTATGCCCGCTTAACTGCAATGGAAAATATTCGTGTGTAATATTTTTACAATCAAGTAAGATAACATGATCTTTCTTTCCGTTGATGCTGGCATACATATCCATGATACCACAGTTTACACCCGGAAAATTATGTTCGGCACGCTGGCACAGTAAAGCCAGTTCGACACGGTTTAAACCAAAATTAAAAATATCATTGAGTGCATAAGCTAATCCACCTTCCACAGCAGCAGATGAACTCATGCCACTGCCACGGGGAATATCACCACCAAAAACACAATCAAATCCACCAATAGTTTTACCCAGCAATACAAATTCATTTAATACACTCAATACATAATTTTTCCAGCCATCCATTTTTTTTATTTCGGCTACGCTAACAGACAGCCCCTCATTAAAATCTGCAGCAAAAAAATTAATTGTACTCGTTCCATTAACAGCAACGGCATAATATACCCCTTTATCTATTGCCGCTGGCATTACATAACCGTCGTTGTAATCAATATGTTCTCCAATTAAATTAATCCGTCCGGGAGAATAATATACATTGGGTTGCGAAGAAAATTTGTTGTTGAAAATGTTTAAAACATTGGTTGCAATACTGTTCATGTAATTAAGATAATGATGTGATCTTATAAGTGGTGATAAAAATTTCTGTTGAGCCCGGCGCCATTACCTTTACTCCCATCCCGTTATTAAAAGCATCAGGCGTTGCGCTGAGATTTTCAATAGCAATGCTTTTGCGGTGCGGCGGTGTATAAATTTGTAAATAAGGATAGCTTTTACCGGGGTAAATTTCCAGCTGCAGTTTTTTTACTTTATCTCTTAAAACACAGAGTGGTTGACACTCCGCAAAATTTACTGTAAAGCAATGATCAAATTCAGTTGCTCCCAGTTTTTTTAATGCTCCATATTCCTGGTAAGGTAACAGTTTGCCTGTTGGTATCAATGCTGCATTAAACTCCACCATTTCCTTACTCTGAAATTCCAGTTGCAGATCATCAATGTTGCTGCCAAAACCAAAGTAGGGATGCCATCCATCCTGCATGGGTATTAAGCCTTCGTTAGTATTTGTAATGCTGGTGGTTAGTGTTAGTGTATTATCTTTTTTTAACTCGTAAGTAACCATGCAGGTATATTTAAAAGGATAACCCTTATCGCTTCCATTATAATGATATTGTAAAGAAACGCCGGCAACATTTTCATCAGCCCAGGTTTTAGTTACTTCAAACACCACATCATACAATAAGCCATGCAGGGCGCTCCCATTCAGCAAAAATTTCTCTATGGTATATTTATTTTCAGCAAAATTATACACTGCATTATTTATGCGGCAGGCAAATGGAGAAAGTTTACAACTTCTGAAGCCTTTGCTTTCTGCGTTGTTTTTAAAATCGGCTGCATTATCATAACCGTCAATCACATTTAATGGTGTGCCATTATCATCAACGATAAACGCATTCAGTATAGCGCCGCAGGAGGGAATAATTTCAATAGCTGTATTTGTGGTTAGATCTTTTAAGATGACCTTGTCAAAATCCGCAGCCTTTACAAAACTTGCATCAAACATGTGATCGTATTAGAGATATTTAAAACGAAATTAGGAAGGATATGAAAGCAAACCAAGAAATATAAAAATTAACGCCGTTTGCGGCCAATGAGCGGCATATAACCGATGGTTGAAACCTTAATTTATTCCATTTAAAAAACATTGCAATTATCTTCCTGATTGTGATTGCAATCATATTTAAAAACACTTACCGGCAGTAGATTTACCTGATAATTTTATTTGTAAATAAACCATATAAACATGAAAAGTATAATAAAAACCACTGCTGTATTAAGTTGTTTAATTCTTGCATTTGGATGTAATTCTTCAGATGATACCAAGACAGCTGCCGCCAGCAGCGCTTCAGTAACGCCAGCTTCTTCAGCAGGGCAATCTGCTGTGCAGGATGATCAATCGGCAAAAAATGTAGTGCAGGTTGCAATAGCCAGCAAAGACCACAGCACTTTAGTAACGGCTGTAAAAGCTGCTGAATTGGTAGATGCCTTAAGCAATGCCGGGCCCTTTACTGTATTTGCCCCAACTAATGCAGCGTTTGATAAACTTCCCGCTGGTACAGTAGAAGGATTATTAAAAGCAGATAAAAAAAATGACCTTACGAATATTCTTCAATACCATGTTTCGGTGGGTGTGTTTAAAGAAGATATGTTGCAAGACGGGCAATCTATAGGCCAGGTAAATGGAGACAATATCACCATCAGTAAAAAAGATGGCAAGATCGTAGTAAATGGTGTTGCTAATGTTATTGCCACAGTTCCTGCATCCAACGGTATCGTGTATGTTATAGATGCCGTGTTATTACCTCCTGCAAAATAGCACTGTTTATGATCCAATAGCTTAAGTAAAAAGCAGCCTCATAGTGAAGCTGCTTTTTTATTTGCATTTAATATACTCACTAAATTGTTTTATCAGAAGCAGGGTGTGCTGCAATAATTTTTATCTGCATTACGGTGGCAATACTCATAGCCCGTTGTTTTGCCAGGTTGGCTGTTTTTCCTTCGAACAATTCATCAACTGTACCAGTAAAGAGTACCATCCATTGTTCAAAATGCTCTTTTGTTAAGTGTGCTATGTGGTGCAGGTGTTTATGCAATTCCATCGGGTTGCCTTCATACGTGCCGGTATAAAACAAACTATTCTCCCAAAATTTATACATTACGGGCAAATGCTTTTCCCAGTTTACTTTTACAATGTCGGTAAAGATATGGCCAATGGTTTCGTCTGTTTTTACTTTTTCATAAAACCTGTCCACCAATAATTTAATATCTTCTATTGACTCTATATCTTTTTTCATGTTGCCTGATTTTTTAGATGATCACAATTCAATCCTTTTCAATATTTCTTCCGGGCAATGCTCCTGTATCAGCGGAAATAAAACACGTTCTTCCTTTCTTATATGTTCTTCCAGCAGTGTGCCCAGCTTATCCAATGCATCGGGAAGTTCTGTAGCATGCTGCAGCGCATTAAACATAGCAGCTAACTGAAGGTGTTCTGATATTATTTCTCCGGTTAATTTTTTGATTTCGCTATTGTATTTTTTTACCTGGTGGAGTAACACTTCTTCTTTACTAAAATGTTCTTCAAGATTTGTTTTAAAAAAGTTCATTGCATACGTTGCTTTTGCTCCTGGTTGATCCGGGAGCCCTTTATATGCTGGTGCATTTTTCCTTAACAACCGGGCCAGTATCAAAGCATCATGATGCTCTCTTGATAATGGTGCTAATTTTTCATGCCTTTTCATCATTACAGATCTTTGCGGTTAAATTTTCTCAGCGATAGCCAGGAAGGTATCACAATCCACATCATAAGAATAGAAAAAGATAACAGCACTCCTGTAGTAGTACCAAAAAAGTTTTTAAAAATGGCTCCGGTATAACCCATCAATGCGGATACATCCATCTTTAGTAAAATCAATATCCTGCTCAGATCAATTGGGTTGAGAGCACTTATGCCTACCATAAATTTTTCCATTGGGTAATCAGAAAACTGGAATAATAAAAACAATACCAGCCCATCAAACAATAACGAAAAATACAACCACAGTAAAATTGTTACGCCAATGCCTTTGGCTTTATCTCTTGTTTTAACAGCGGCAAGCATGGCGATGGCAACAAAGATCACTGATAACAACAAACCTGTACCTAACATCATAAAACCTGTAGCGGTTGGTTCATATAATAGAATAGGAATACCGGCACCAACAAAAAATGCCAGTGCTAAAGATGTTGCCAGTCCTGTAAATACACTTAACCAGATGGTTTTTCTTTTCAATGGCTGGCTTACCAGCAGTTCTAAAAATTCTGCACTGTTGTATACATAAATTGCCGAAAACATTATGCTTACCAGCGGCACAATTATTAAAATGATATTAAGCAAACTCAATAATCCTTTAGTGGAATTATCTTCCAGGTTAAAAACACCTAACGATATCACCAACAGGAACAAAGTATAAGCCACCATAATTTTATTACGCAGGATATCTATGATCACATATTTAATTATTTTTTTCATCTGCAATTTTAAATTTCGTTTTTATCAGCAGGATCTCATCCGTTAATTTTTATCATTACACTTGCAATTGCTTTAGATAATTTTTCCTGACCCGTGTCTTTTCGCAGGTCTTCAATACTTTTATGAAATTGTAATACCCCATCCTGCATATAGATCACTTGTGTTACCAGGTCATCCAGCTCACTTAAAATATGTGAGGTGATCAATATCAATTTCCCTTTTTGTTTTTCTTTGATGATCTTTTCTTTTAAAATTTCTGCTGCAACCGGATCCAATCCTGCTGTTGGTTCATCTAATATCAATACATCAGGATTAAATAAAAATGCGAGTGCAGCACTTACTTTTTGCCGGGTACCGCCAGATAAAGTGCGCATTCTCTTATCCAATAATTCATTCAGTTTAAATTGTATCACCAGGTCTTCATCCAATATTGCATCTTTATGGTGACGAATATCTTTCATCATGGAAAGCATTTGTCCAATGCTCATATTATCCGGGTAACGTCCTATCTGCGGCATATAACCAATATGTGCCCTGTACTGCCAGTCGTGCAAAATATTTTTTCCATTGAACGTAATAAAACCGCTGTTACAAACCACCATCCCTAAAATACTTTTTATCAAAGTTGTTTTACCACTGCCATTGGGGCCAATGAGCGCAATGCATTCACCTTTGTTGCAGGTTACCGAAACATTATCCAGGGCTTTTAACTTCCCAAATTTTTTTGATACATTACTTGCGATGATCATAGTGGTAAAGGTTTCATTAATGGATGATCGTCTTTTAAATTTTCAGGCGTAAGTGTTGGGATGATCTTTTCAGTTTTATCTAATAGCGCAGTCATAAAACTTCTGAACAACATCATGGCTGGTGGATTTTGTTCAATGATCATAGAGTACATACTTACGGGGCGATAAGGTACATCGCCAATTTTATCTTTGTTCAAATCGTAGCCATCATATTTATCCCAGTAATTGTTATTGAAAGTATTTAATACCAAACTGCCATTTGTACCCACATCAAATGTGTTACTCATAAAATTATTTGCTGTTAAAACAATATCCATGCAACTGGCCTGTATCTTTAAAGCCCATCCATTATTTTCAAAAACATTTTTCTCCATGGTAATGCGGCTGGCTCCTTCTGCATGAATACCTGTAGTATTTTTTGTGAACCGGTTATTGCTGATATAACTATCCGAAATTTCTTTTAGCAACAAACCATAAGCTGCATCGCCCCAGTTCTCTTCAAAAAAATTATGAAACATTTTTACATGGTTACTAAACATTACTGCCACACCGGCGCCATTATTTTTAAAGATATTGGTGATATAGGCATCGTTGTTACTGAACATAAAGTGCAAACCATACCGCAGGTTATTAAAAGAAGTATTGCGCCAGATAACCGAGTTGGTTACAAACTCAAAATAAATGCCATCCCTGTGGCCGGAGATTGTATTGGCAATGATACGCATGCTGTCGCTCTTCCAGCAATGAATACCATTACCACTTTCCTGCTCTTGTTTGCTGTATGCAGTAAGTGTATTTTTTTCAATCGTACAATTGGTGCCGTATTGAGAGTAGATACCAAAAAAAGTATCTTCTAAAATATTGTTCCGGATAATTACATCCCTGCGGTTATAAATTTTAATCCCCGCAAAATCTTCGATACTTGAAACACCGGAATGAATAACCGTAAATCCATCCACTACCACTGCATCTGCTTTTATTGAAACAACTTCATATTGGTGGTCGCCATCCAAAACCGGGTGATTGATGCCAATTAAAAAAATGGTTTTATTGATCACCAGGTTTTTTTCGTGGTATGTTCCTGCATCCACCATTACTGTATCCCCTTTTACAGCAATTGCAATTGCCTGCTGAATAGATTGGACAGGCTGCTGCTTGCCAACATGTATTATTGCAGCATCAACTGCGTTGATAAAAATTAAAGAGGATAGTATTACAATAAATGACTTCATTCTTTGATCAGTTCATTCCAGTTAACGATTGTTCCTGGAAAACGTTGTTGCATTTTGGTCAAACTATCTTTGTTATCAAATGCCGCAACATTTCCTCCCATAGGGCTTCTTAGCTCATCACTTTTTAATAAGGACAATTTATTTACATTGATCAGCTCATGTTCACCACAAAAATCAGTGAGGTAGATATCTTTTATGTTAACAGTTTCAATATTTTTTGTTTTGAGGTAAGATAAAATGCAATGCACATCATCAAACTTATATATCTTCCCTTTTGTTGTTACCAGTTCTGCGCCAAACCGGTTATCACTTACTGTCATTTTACAGAAATAACAATTATCAACACCAGGTTTAATTGCCTCTGGCCCTGCGTTACAAGAAGCAAATGTTATGGACAGGAGTATGACAGCTGCAACTGTTTTTAATTGCAGTACCTGTTTTTTATTACTTCTCCATGCTGCAACAACTGTTACAAGCAATAACGCACCCACGCTTACAAAAAGCCAGCCACCAATATCAGGTATGGAGTAAGCTCCAAAATTCAGCAGTTGCTTATATCCAATCAATGGTGGTTGATAAGCCATGCCGGGAACAATGATGGCTGCTTCCGGGTTTAAATTATGTCCATAATTATATTCCCATCTCCAAAAATCATACATGGCTAAAATGCCAAAGCACACAAACACGACAAATAAAATATTGAGTAATTTTCTTTTGCCTGCAATAGCAACGATGAAAAAAAGTAATGCAAAAAAACCAATGATATAAGGCAATACGCTAAACTCAATAAAATCTTCCGAGTGCAAAGTTTTCATGCCAATGTAATGATTCAGCCCATTGATGATATCTACATTACCCGCTAGTTTATTGGGGTAGATCAACAACCTTAATCCTTCGGGATATTGCGGCGCCTGCAGGTCAATCCTCCACATGGGAACAAACAAAACTGCAATTAAGCCTGCGCCGCAAAGCAGTAAGACCAACCTCACCCAGTTTTGTAAACGTACCGTTTTCATTTTTTTAATTTTATAATGATAGCTTTAAGAAAGGAGCAGGTAAAAACCCGCCCCTTTTCTTCTGCTCAAAAAACTATTTTTTAACTGCAGTGTCAGCAACGGGATAATTTTTTCCGGTGCTAAACAACAATGGTACATTACTGCCCGCTGGCGATACCCTTATATAGCCCTGCATTTCCTGGTGCAGCGCACTGCAGAAATCGGTACAATAGAAGGGGAACATACCTGCTTTTTCTGCTGTCCATTTTAAGGTTTGTGTTTCACCCGGCATAATTAGCAACTCACCTGTGTTGGCTCCTTTTATGGCAAAGCCATGTGGTACATCCCAATCCTGTTCCAGGTTAGTTACATGGAAGTACACTTCATCACCTGCTTTTATACCTTCAATATTATCAGGAGCAAAATGCGAACGGATACAGGTCATGTTTACATCAACCCTGTTACCGGTTCTTGTAACTTTAGTGGCACCTTCACCTTTTGATACAAAAGGATTTTGGTTTTCATCGATCTTGAAAAACTTAACAGAATTGCCCTTTATTAAATCTGCCGATACAGCCTGTGCATAGTGTGGTTCACCAATAGTTGGAAAGTCGAGTATCAGTTGCATTTTATCACCGCTGATATCATACAGTTGCGCACTTTGCGCTAACTCCGGCCCGGTTGGCAAATACCTGTCTTTTGTAATTTTATTATAGGCAATCAAATATTTGGCATTGGGTTTTTTACTATCACCACCGGGTATACATAAGTGACCAACAGAATAATACGTTGGCGCTCTGTCCAGCACTGTCAGATCTTTGATATTCCATTTCACCACTTCGCTGGAAACGAAGAATGTAGTGTATGCGTTACCTTTACCATCAAACTCTGTGTGCAATGGGCCAAGACCAGGTTTTTTTACTTCACCATATAAAGCAGCTTCATATTTTATTACAGGAATGCCCTCATAATCTCCTGCATAAGCTTTATCTGCAATGGCTTTTTGTATCTTATCAAAACTGAATACAGGAATTAAAGCGGCTAATTTTCCACTGCCCACAATGTATTCGCCTGTTGGGTCTACATCGCAACCATGAGGTGATTTGGGGCAGGGAATAAAATAACAGATATCTTTTAATTCTTTCGAATCCAGCACGGTAACTTCCGTTCTTATTTCAGATGTTGCAGAATGTGTTATATCGCTGTAAGTATTGTGTGCATATTTAACCGCTTGTTTTCTTCCTTTACCTGCTTTTAAATATTCTTCTGCTTTTTTCCAGTTTACCGCCATGATAAAATCTTTATCTTTTTGTGATGCATTCACTTCTAATAAAGTATTGGCCTGTTCGGTATTATAACAACTGAAGAAAAACCATCCGTGAGATTTACCTTTACCTGCATGGCTTAGATCGAAATTTACACCCGGACATTGAATTTGAAATGCAATATCCATTTTACCATCTTCTTTACCAACACTGATAAAACTTATGGTGCCTTTAAAATTTTGTTTGTAAGTATTAATAGGTACATCGCCATTCTTATCGTCGGGGGGTACACTAAATCTTGTTCCTGCAACAACATACTCTGTATTTTCTGTAATGAAAGGAGAACTGTGGTTACCGGCGCTATTGGGTAGTTCAATGATTTCTGCTGTGCGGAAAGTTTTCAGATCTATCCTTGCCACACGTGGTGTGTTATTGGCATTGCCAAAAACCCAGCGGCCATCAATTTCTCCATTGGTTTGTGATAATTCGGTATGGTGCAGATCGTCCCATGGCACAAAACCATGCGATGTGTTTAACATGGGTTTTGTTTCTTCGCTGTAGCCCCATCCTTTTTCAGGATCTACAGAAAAAACAGGGATCACACGAAGCAAACGGCCCGATGGTAATCCATAGGTAGCCAACTGGCCGCTAAAGCCACCGGATACAAAATTGTAAAACTCATCGTACTTTCCTGGTGCCACATAAGCTTTTTGAGCAGCGTCGGCACTAACTGCATTGCCAGCATTTTTTGGTTTGCAGGAATTGAAACTTAATAGTAAACTGAAACCGAAGACAGTTGTAGCTATGATTCTTATATTTTTCATATTGTTTGTTTTATTAGTCAGGGTTTATTTTACGCCATCATTCTTGCGCTGAAATTCATATAATGCTCTTGCATCGTCATCTGATAAATTCTGATTGGGCATACGCACCAAACATATTTCCAGTTGTGCTTGTGCTTTGGGATCTTTATTCAGCATTTCATCGGTGTTGGTAATAAAGTTCATGATCCAAACACCGGAGTGACGGCTGGTAACACCTTTCCAGCCCGGACCAACTAGTTTTTCTTCAGTGAGTTTGTGACAGCTGCTGCATTTTACGCCGTACACTTTTTCGCCATTTGCTGCAAGCGTTGCATCTACAGTAGCGCCAACATCTACCTTAGTAAATTTTCCTTCGCCCCTGTTGGGATCGTAAGAAGGATTGCCATTTGCAGTAGTGGATTTTGAATCATAAGGATCGGTAGCTTTTTTATCGCTGCCTGCACCACCGCATGCCGAAATAAAAGCTACTATACATAAAACGATTGCTAATTTTTTCATGATAATTCTATTTAAATTTTAAATGATAGCACAAGATTACGCCAACGGTGATTTTCTATTTATGCGTTGAATCATAACCTAAAAGAAATAGCCCTTTTACCCGAATATTTAGTGTACCTTTAGAACATCTCCATATTTACAGTCAACCAGGGTATGATTTAAATCATTACCGGGTATAACCAACATCATCCGGCCAGTTTCCCAATAGCAATATTTTTATTTTTCGTTTTATACGTTAAACACTTATATCTATGATAGACGTTGATACACTATTGGCCTGGGGAGCAGCTTTTAAAAAGCTAACTGCCAATGAAGTAATTTTCCGGGAAGGCACCACGGCACAATTCTATTATCAATTAGTCAGCGGAAGTGTACGCTGGGTAAATATCAATGATGAGGGAAAAGAATTCTTACAGGTGATGATTGAACCCGGCGAATGTTTTGGTGAATTACCCTTGTTTGATGATGAGCCATTTGCTGCAACTGCAATTGCCAATGAGGATTCGGTAATCATCAGGTTGCACCGCAGCACCTTTCATCAATTCATAAATGAAAATCCTGAAATACATTTTGCATTTACTAAACTTTTATCGCAGCGGCTCCGGTTTAAATTTTTCCTGTTGAAAGAAATGGCCATTCATGATCCTGAACACAGTATCTCTACCCTGCTCAGTTATTTTAAACACACACAGAAAAATATTTGCACCGGCTGCAATAGAATAAAACTCACCCGCCAGCAAATTGCTGATATGACGGGACTTAGAGTGGAAACAGTTATCCGCACCATAAAAAATCTGCAAACCAAGGGCCAGCTAACGATAGAAAAAGGAAAAGTATATTGCTGATTATGATTTGAATCATAGCACTCATTTTTTAAGCGTCGTTTCTTTGTACAAATATTTTTTATGTCTTTGTACGTACAGCGCTGGATAAAGATTGCCCTGTTCAATTTATTTATTGTTGCTTCTATAGGAGTGGTGCTGCGCTATAAGATCGCTTTCTCTCTTCCCTTTATCGATCAAAAACATTTATTACACGGTCATTCTCATTTTGCATTTGCAGGTTGGATATCGCAGGCCTTAATGATTTTGCTGGTGGCTTATTTAGCGGCACAAAAAGGAGAAGCAGTTTACAAAAGATACCGCTGGTTATTGTATGCCAACCTGATCACTGCCTATGGGATGCTGATCACTTTTCCCATTGAAGGATATGGATTTTATTCAATCATCTTTTCCACGCTTTCCATTTTTGTATCGTACTTTTTTGCATTGCTTTATTGGAGAGATCTGAATGCACTGGAAATAAAAAATACTGCACACAGCTGGTTTAAGGCGGCTGTTTTTTTTAACGCCCTTTCTTCATTAGGTGCGTTTGCATTAGCAGGCATGATGGTGGCAAAGATCAGTCATCAAAACTGGTACCTGGCGGCAGAATATTTTTATTTACACTTTCAATACAATGGTTGGTTCTTTTTTGCCTGTATGGGATTGCTCACTGCAAAACTATCTGCACATGCTAATCCAGTTATTTTAAAAAGGGTTTTTTTGCTCTTTGTTACTGCATTGGTGCCGGCATATTTTTTATCAGCATTATGGATGAATATTCCTTTGTGGGTGTATGTGATGGTGATCATTGCTGCATTTGCACAAGTAGCGGGATGGATATACACGATCAGTATTATTAAACGTCAATCAAAAATTTTAAAAGTTACCATGCCGCCTGTTGCCAAATGGTTGCTGCTCTTTTCCGCCATTGCTTTGTCTATAAAACTATTGCTGCAACTGGGTTCTACCATTCCTTCATTAAGCGATCTTGCGTTTGGTTTCAGGCCTATCGTTATCGGTTACCTGCATTTAGTTTTACTGGGTGTTATTACTTTATTCCTGGTGGGCTACATACTTGCAAACTATATAGTAACTATTAATAAGTATACTTTAGCAGGCGCAATCATTTTTACCTGTGGCATTATCATTAATGAGATCTTTTTAATGACGCAGGGTGTGGCCGCTTTATACTACACCAATATTCCTTTTATAAATGAAGCGCTGCTGGTTGCAGCGTTAATTATGTTCACCGGATTACTGCTCTTGCTGATTAGCCAAAAGAAAAATTCTAAACCTGATTTGAATCACAATTGATCTCCACAAACAATAACACCTTTGTAAAAATAATTATCATGAAAAATTTATCTCAACAAACATTAGCCACAATTGTAACACAAAATCAAAGAACAGTGCCCGTACTGGAAAAGTATAATCTTGATTTTTGCTGTAAAGGAAAAAGAACACTTTCAGATGCCTGCACAGAAAAAGGTATTTCTATAGAAGCACTTTTAACAGAACTGGAAACTGCAACGGATACTACTCAAAAAAATCAATTGCCTTTTAATGAAATGGATGAACAGCAACTCATCAGTTATATTCTCATCCATCATCATTTTTATGTAAAGCAAAGCATGCCCACTATTTTATCACATATAGAAAAAGTAGCTGCCAAACATGGCGACCGGTACCCTTATATGATTAAAGTATTACAACTTTTTACAGCCATAAAAGAAGAGATGACCTTGCACATGCAAAAAGAAGAAATGGTTTTATTTCCCAGAATTAAAGAAGTGGGGCAGCTTGCATCTGCCAAAACAAAAACAGGAATTGCTGCGGGGTACATTAGCGGTCCGGTAAATGTAATGGAAGATGAACATGAGCATGCCGGGGAATTATTGTATGAAATAAGAGAGTTAACCAATAATTATACACCGCCTGCTGATGCCTGCACTACATTTAAAGTAGCATTGGCAGAATTAAAAGAATTTGAAGAAGACCTGCACAAGCATGTGCATTTGGAAAATAATCTTTTATTTCCTTTAGCCGAAAAATTACTTGCTTCGGTGACGGTGTAAAAGAAAAATTATTTTTGGATGGTTGTGGCCTCGCCAGGAATCGAACCTGGATCTGGAGCTTCGGAAACTCTTATACTATCCATTGTACTACGAGGCCTTTTTGTTTATTGGTTAATGGTTTACTGGTTAATTAGTAAAGACTTCATTATTCGAATACTCTTTGCAATTAAAACGCTACACTAATTAACTAATTAACTAATAAACAAATTAACCAGTTAACCATTTATTTCCCAAACTTTACAATATTACTACCAAATATTTTTACAGCAATAGCTAATAATATAACGCCAAAAAATTTACGCACCACTGCCATTCCATTGGGGCCTAAAACCTTTTCTATCCACTTCAGCGATTTTAATACAATGTATATAATGACACAGTTAATTAAAATGCCCAGCAAAATATTGATATCGGCATAGTTGGCTTTTAAACTCATTATGGTAGTTAGTGTTCCACTGCCAGCAATTAACGGAAATGCAATGGGCACCACACTGCTGCTTTTTGCATTGCCGGCATCAGGTTTAAAGAATTCCATACCCAATACCATTTCCAGGCCAAGGATAAAAATTACGATGCTACCTGCTACCGCAAAACTTTTTACATCTAATCCCAATATGTTTAAGAACTCATTACCAACAAATAAAAATAAGATCATCAAACCACCGCTTACTAATGTGGCTTGCGTGGATTTTATATGTCCGCCCATTTTTGCCCTTAATGAAGCCAGTACAGGTACAGAACCTACCACATCTATTACAGCAAATAAAGTGAATGTAACAGAGAGTAATTCTTTGAAACTGTATTCACCCCATTGCATGGCATAAATTTTTGCAAAGATAGAGTTTGGAGGGCTGGAATAAAAATGATTTGGGAGGTATTTGAGAATGGCACGCAGAGGGGCAGAGGGCGCAGGGGAAAACAAATGTTCAATATTCAATGTTCAAGGCACAACGTTCAATGAAAGGCAGTGAATGTTTGGACAGGTACTTTTTATAATGTCATTGGGGCTTATACTGCAAGTAACAGATCACAGAACCAGAAGCCTTTGGTACCGACATCGGGGATGGTGGTGGGGTGATCGGTAGTTTTTATTTCTAAAGCTTTGTAGGTTTTTTCTCCTTTGATGATATTAATAGGTTTTTTAAAAATGAGACCTTCAAAACAAAAGCTATGAAATTCGCCGTTTTCGCCGCAGGCGTCAACTGTTGCTGGTAAATCTTTTACAAATGATTCGTCAATCATTCTGCCACACCAGCTTTCATCTAAGTAACCATCATTAATACAACAAACACAGGTTTTAAATCCTTTTGCAATAAAATCATTCACCATCCATTTAGTATCGGTTTTCCAAATGGGAAATACGCAGTGCATGTTTATTGCCGCCATTTTTTGTTCCCTGTATTGACGAAGGTCTTCTAAAAAAATATCTCCAAAAATTACATGATCAATATTTTCGGCTTTAGCCTGCAATAATATTTGTTGCATTTGTTTTTCGTACTCTGCATTGCTGGCTTCGTAAACATATACTTTTAATAAGGGGATGCCCATGCTTGCTGCCTGTGCTGCTATCAATTCTTCCCGTACGCCATGCATGCTGAGGCGATTGTAATTGCCATTGAAGGTGCTGAGTAAATATTTTACATCGTATATGCCTTCCTGTAAAACTTTGTGCAAAGCATAGCTGCTGTCTTTGCCGCCACTCCAACTCATTATGGCAGGTATCTTTTGCATGAATAAATTTTTTAAGGTTGTCAACCTTTCAAATAATGTTCTTAATAATATAGCTGTTAAAAAAGGTTGACAACCTTTTCTGCAAATTGAAGCAGCTTTGAAATTACCTATTGCTATAAAGATCTTTTTGCTCTACAAAAAATTGATAGCGTTGTTTTAATTGCAACAGGCAATTCCTGCAAAGGCAATCGTTATATTTTGATTTGATGAAGGTTTCTTCTGCTGCTGATAATTCAATACCATAGCACTGGCATTTTACAATATCGCCAACCTTACATTCAAAACCGCCGCCGCAACGGGGGCATTTTTTTTCTTCATGTTTGCACATTGCAGCAATTTGAGTAGTGTATCAATTATTATGAACCACAGCTTATGCAACCATCTTCCATACTGCAACTTGGACCATCAGTTTGAACAGGTTCTACATCAGAAACAGTTTCTGATATTATTGGAATAACAGGGGCTACTTCCTGGCTACCTTGTTTTTCTACGGTGAACTGGACGGCTTGTGTTGCTGCTTGTGAACGCAAATAATACATGCCCGTTTTTAATCCTTTTTTCCAGGCGTAAAAATGCATGGAAGTTAATTTAGATGCTGATGGACTATCTACAAATAAATTTAATGATTGCGACTGGCAGATGTAGGCACCTCTGTCGGCAGCCATATCAATTAAATTGCGTTGCTTAATTTCCCAAACTGTTTTGTATAATTCTTTTATTGCTGCAGGTATTTCATCAATGTTTTGAATAGAACCGTTGGCTGCAATAATTTTATTTTTCATGTTATTATTCCACAAACCTAAATTCACTAAGTCTTTCAACAAATGTTTATTTACAATGATAAACTCACCGCTTAAAACTCTTCTTGTATAAATATTAGAAGTGTAAGGTTCAAAACATTCGTTGTTACCAAATATTTGTGAAGTGGATGCGGTAGGCATTGGTGCTACCAATAAAGAATTTCTTACACCATATTCTTTTACTTCGGCTTTTAATGCAGTCCAATCCCAACGGTTGCTTGGTGTAACGCCCCACATATCAAACTGAAAAATACCTTTTGATACTGGTGATCCTTCATAAGTTTGATAGGCTCCCTCTGCTTTCGCAAGATCCTTACTCGCCGTCATTGCAGCAAAGTAGATCGTCTCAAAAATATTTTTATTAAGAATTTTTGCCAGCTCACTTTCAAATGGTAAACGCAGCATGATGAATACATCTGCCAAACCCTGCACACCCAAACCTACAGGGCGGTGTTTCATGTTGGAAGTTTTTGCTTCCGGTACGGGATAGTAATTGTTATCAATAACAGCATTCAGGTTTTTAGTTACCTGGTAAGTTACTTCAAATAATTTTTCATGATCAAATTTACCATCAATAACAAAGCGTGGCAATGCCAGCGAAGCCAGGTTACAAACAGCCACTTCTTCGGGGCTGGTGTATTCCATGATCTCTGTGCAAAGATTGCTGCTTTTTATGGTGCCCAAATTCTGTTGGTTACTCTTACGGTTAGCCGCATCTTTGTACAATAAGTAAGGCGTGCCTGTTTCAATCTGCGAATCTAAAATTTTAAACCAAAGCTCCTGTGCTTTTATAGTTTTTCTTGCCTTGCCTGCTGCTTCGTATTCAGTATATAATTTTTCAAATTCAGCTCCCCAGCATTCACTTAAGCCCGGCGCTTCATTAGGGCAAAACAAACTCCATTCTTCATTTGCTTCCACTCTTTTCATAAACAGGTCGCTGATCCACAAAGCAAAAAATAAATCTCTCGCCCTCATTTCTTCTTTACCATGATTTTTTCTCAGGTCTAAAAATTCAAACACATCTGCATGCCATGGTTCTAAATAAATTGCAAATGCGCCTTTGCGTTTGCCACCACCCTGGTCCACATATCTTGCAGTATCGTTAAATACACGCAGCATTGGAATGATACCATTGCTGGTGCCATTGGTGCCGCCAATATAACTACCGGTTGCCCTTATGTTATGAATAGCTAAACCAATACCACCGGCACTTTGAGAAATTTTTGCGGTTTGTTTCAACGTATCATAAATACCATCAATACTGTCTTCTTTCATGGTTAATAAAAAGCAGGAACTCATTTGTGGTTTTGGTGTACCTGCATTGAATAATGTTGGTGTGGCATGTGTCATCCAGCGCTCACTCATCAGGTGATAGGTTTTCACCACACTTTCCATATCATTTTTATGAATGCCCACCGCAACCCTCATGTACATTTGTTGCGGACGTTCAGCAATCTTGCCATCAATTTTTAAGAGGTAAGATTTTTCCAATGTTTTAAATCCAAAATAATCAAATGCAAAATCACGATCGTAGATGATGGTGCTGTCCAACAGATCTGCATTCGCTTCAATGATCTCCATTACATCATCTGCAATAAGCGGTAATTTTTTTCCGGACATAGGATCTACATAGTCGTACAATTTGCGCATGGTGCCAGAAAAACTCTTCGTGGTATTTTTATGCAGATTACTTACTGCAATACGTGATGCAAGGATTGCATAGTCAGGATGTGTGATGGTTAATGACGCCGCAGTTTCTGCTGCCAAATTATCCAGTTCCGTAGTAGGCACGCCTTCATAAATACCACCGATAGTTTTTTTAGCCACATCAATAGCATTCACCATCGGGCTAAGGCCGTAAGATAATTTTTCTATTCTTGCAGTTACTTTATCAAATTTTACTGATTCTTTTTTTCCGTTTCTCTTTACAACAAACATGTGCTTTATAATTTAATTAGTTAGTACTTTTTTGTGACGTAAGTGGTGAGTCGTCAGCCGTGAGTGGTGAGACGTGAATCGTGAGTTTGGAGCCTGCTGTTGGTAATACGCTTCCAATTCAGCAGCAGCCACTCACGTCTCTCCACTCACGACTCACGATATCGCTCCCGATTTAAAAATCTTCCTCGAGCGAAAATGCCTGCGTTTCCTTGTTGCCCATCACGCCCGATTTTTGATAATCCCCTACTCTTTTTTCAAAGAAGTTTGTTTTGCCTTGTAAAGAGATCATTTCCATAAAATCAAAAGGATTGGTGGTGTTGTATACAGTTGCATAACCCAGTTCGCTCAACCATCTGTCTGCAACAAATTCAATGTACTGTTGCATTAATGCAGCATTCATTCCAATTAAAGCAACAGGTAGTGCTTCTGTTACAAATTCTTTTTCTATTGTTACCGCATCAGTAATTATTTTTTGCACTTGCTCCTGCGATAATTTGTTTTGCAGCATTTTATATAACAGGCACGCAAATTCGCAGTGCAAGCCTTCGTCACGACTGATCAGTTCGTTGCTGAAAGTAAGTCCGGGCATCAAACCTCTTTTCTTCATCCAGAAAATAGAGCAGAAGCTGCCACTGAAAAATATACCTTCCACTGCAGCAAATGCAACAAGCCTTTCTGCAAAACTTCCGTTATCGATCCAGCGCAACGCCCACTCTGCTTTTTTCTTTACTGCAGGAATGGTATCAATGGCATGAAATAATTTATATTTTTCGTCTGCATTTTTAATGTAGGTATCAATCAGCAAAGCATAAGTTTCGCTATGGATATTCTCCATCATGATCTGGAAACCATAAAAACATCTTGCTTCGGGCAATTGCACTTCGCTCATAAAGTTCACCGCCAGGTTCTCATTTACGATGCCGTCGCTGGCTGCAAAAAATGCCAATACATGACTGATGAAATGACGTTCGCCATCATTCAGGTTCTCCCAGTCTTTCATGTCGCCACTCAGGTCAATTTCTTCTGCTGTCCAAAAGCTGGCTTCGTGCCTTTTGTATTGCTCCCAAATTTTGGGATAGTTTATTGGCAGAATAACAAAACGGTCTTTATTTTCCTTTAAAAGAATTTCTTCTGAATTGGTCGTCATATAATTTTCTAAAAAATGCTGCCGGGTGAGGTATAGTGCTGAAAGTGTGAGCCGGCAATAAAGCGGCGAAACTGTCAGTACCATAGCTTTCTCCCGAAGCGTTGTTACTAATGATCCGATCATTGGCAGGTCTTCTGACTTACTCCGTTGTTTATTGCCTTCCCGTCAAATGTAACAGTGGCTTGAAGTTTAAACAATTTTAAAGGAGTTTACAGCTACGGGGATAGTTCCTGTTTTTCACAGGATTCCCTTTTAATTCCGTTTCAATTGTTATTAAAGCGAACACCAAAATCGGCTTGCAAAATAAAGTAGAAAATTATGTTTGTGTTAATTTGTTATGCACCATATGTTAGAAACATTTGTGAAAAATTGGTAAAGATTTTTTAAGGGTTGATCAATAGCCAGTTAAAAAACTAAATGAGCCATCCGCAGCAACGGATGGCTCATTAGTTTTTAAAACGGTTAATTCCGGAACAATCTTTGCAGAGTGGCCCCGTTAATGCGTTGTACTTACAAATTGAATGTTACGCCGCCATTAATTAAAACCGGGATAGCATTATATCCTCTTATATCGAAGAATTTTTTATTGGTGAGGTTTTGCCCGTTCACAAAAAACTTCACGCTGCTGCTGTATTTATATTCAGCGTAGGCACTTACTATAAAATAACTGTCCAGCAATACGTCGTCTTTTTTGTATCCGCCTACATCATGACGGCTGCTTACTGATTTACCACTTACACTAACAAAAACATTTTTTGGAAACTGGTAGCCGATAGTAAAGTTGATATTATTTTTAGGACGGCGTAAAAGATAACTGTAAGTAGTATCGTGTGTATTCTTCCTGCTTTGTGTTTGCTCATCCCCTGTTATTAGTGTATAGTTACCCGATACGCTCAAATGTTTTACAGGTTCAACAGTCAATTCCAACTCCACACCATCAACAGTTTGTTTTACGTAGTTGAAATATTTGTAGTTCACGTTATCGTAATCAATACCATTTTTTATATCGCGGTGAAAATATACTACACGGCTGCTGATCTTTTCATGTGATTGTTGTACACCAAATTCGTAGTTGGTTGATTTTTCAGGTTGCAGTTCCGGATTGCCACTGTACTTATCCAGCAACTGGTAAATGGATGGCGCTTTAAATCCTGATGCAATACTTCCGAACACCCTCCAGTTTTTATCAATAGAATAAGAAGGATTGAATGTGTAAGTACTGTTGGTACCGTAGCGGGAGTGATGATTTGTTCTGCCGCCAATTTCAACATGCAGTTTTTTATCGAGAGCAGTAAATAATAATGAAGAATAAAAGGAAGTTTGATGCAGTGAGCTGTCAGCAAAATTGCTACTGTAAGGCCCGAAGCTGCTCAGTGAATAGTATTGCTGGTTCATATTACCCCACCTGTAATCAAGCCCTGCAATAACGGTTACCCATTTTGCCGCAGCTATGTTACCATACAATTCTCCATATTGTGTGCGGCCACCATACTTATTGCTTTCAAACTTGGTTGAAAAAGGACCTGCTACAAATAAACTATCATTCTTGTATCTTCTTTTCAATTCTCCATATTGGTAATTAGCAGTAATGCTTACAATTCCTTTTTTAAAATTGGCGCCAAAGCCTGAACTAAGGTTACTGTTGTTGATCGTGTAGTCTTTTTCATCTGCAAAAATTCCTGCATCAATATCTGCTTTATACTGGCTGTGCATGATAAATGTTTTTACTAACAGCGACGGCACCACCTGGTACTGCACTGCTGCACTTATCACATTACCATCATAACCATCTTTATCAAAACCTTTTGTTCCTGTGCTGTCATAAGCAGCAGAAAAACCATTGGTCTTTAGTTTTGCAAAACGTGTGGTATAAGTGAGTTTACCAGCTTTACCATACACCTGCAAATTGTTACGGGTTGTATTTTCATTACCAAAACCTGTGGTAGCTTTTACATTGAAAGGTTTGGTCACATCTTTTTTTACGGTGATGATATTTACCACACCTGCAATAGCATCGCTGCCGTATAAAGTAGATTGTGCGCCTTTACATACTTCAATTCTTTCCACATCATTGATAGAAAAAAGATTGAGGTCAAATTCATTGTTGATCATTGAGGGATCGCTTACAGGAATACCATCCATTAAGATCAGTGTTCTTCCTGAAGAAGCACCTCTTAAAAAAATAGTTTGCACACCGCCAGGTGCATTGTAAGCGCCGTTAATGGTAATGCCTGCCTGTTCATTTAAAATTTGTGCTACTGTTTTACCGCTGCTTTTTTCAATTTGTTCTTTAGTGATAACGGTTACCACCTTGCCTGTTTGCGATTGTTTTACAGGAGATTTTGTGGCGGTTTCTACTACCACTTCGTGTAAAAGTTTTGTACTGTCCTGACCATACGATCGACTGCTGATGATTACAGCAGCCGCAATAAAAAATTTTGTTTTCATTTTTTATGAAAAATTTTTTTTGTGACTGCTTCCGAGAAAATAAAAAAGAAAGAAATATAAATGCTTTGCAGCTTTT
>Ga0068859_100000666_pt1 | contig 34335 bp, 27 predicted proteins | sample KBSSwiS22_FD_66585 | JGI IMG/M metagenome (GOLD analysis project Ga0068859, IMG submission 66585) | Switchgrass rhizosphere microbial communities from Kellogg Biological Station, Michigan, USA - KBS Switchgrass S2-2 | ecosystem: Host-associated > Plants > Roots > Rhizosphere > Soil ... | reverse complement strand
GGCGGCACCACGGGCGGCGGTACGGGCGGTGGTGTTGGCGGCCCAATCGCTGGCGGCGGTGGCAGCGGCACCGGCGGAGGCACCCCGGGAGTTCAACTTCCCACTCAAGATACGACTCCGCCCACCGTGACGGTCTTCTCACCATCGCCGGCCGGGACGACGTCCCGGACAACCGAGTCGAGAGTTGTCGTTACGGGCGGCGCGTCGGATAACGTCGGCGTCGTCAGCGTGACGTGGACAAACAGCCGCGGAGGCTCAGGAGCCGCGTTCGGAACATCCTCATGGGCCACGGGCCCGGTCGAGCTGTCGATGGGCGACAACATCATCACGATTGCCGCAACGGATGCGGCGGGCAACGTGAAGACGGTCACGCTGACGGTGACGCGCTACGTCGACATCACGAACTTTGTGAATTAGCGGCGATCACGCAACGTTCAGCAGCATCACGTCGAACACCAACGTGGAGTTCGGCGGGATGCTGCCGACCATCTGAGAGCCGTAGCCGAGGTTCGGCGGAATGATCAGCCTCCGCTGACCTCCCACCTTCATTCCGGGAATTCCCTGCTCCCACCCGGGAATCACGCGACCGACGCCGAGCTGAAACGTAAAGCTGCCTTGAGAGTCGAACTGCGTGCCCTTCGACTCAGGCCGGGACGGATCGAAAAGCCATCCGGTATACGAAACGGTGACCGTGCGTCCCTGCGTGGCGGTCGTGCCGGTGCCTTCGCGGAGATCCATGGCTGAGAAGGGCGCCGACGGCGGCGTCGGACCGGTCGATCGGTTGTCGCCACCACACGCCACCGCCGACAGCGATAACGCCACCACCAGCGCGATGCGCGCTGGAACCGCCAGCATTGTTCTCATCCACGAGGTCAGCGCGATCCAGTACAGGTTCGCTCCGATGGCCGCGAAGACGATGACGGCGGGAGTCAGTCCGACGATGGCGAGCATCAAGATCCCATTCGGCATACCGGCACGCGTCCCCCAAACTGACAACCATGCAAGAAAACGTGCCCACCCTGCCCCATCAGCGACGAGCAGACTCCAGATACTCGAGCCGCGCAACCGCAAGTGCACCGCAATCCGTAGTTCAGGTGAACCTGGCTTATCACGACTACTTGCCGTTATAAAGACCACGCAGCGCCGCGATGTCGTAGGGCGAAAGTCCGGTGGCTATCGCGGTTCCGATGTCGTCCGGCGTGCGCAACAGCCTTCGATAGTTGCCGAAATAGCGAGGGCCGTCTTCCGGTTCCCGAAACAGGTACATGATGTCGTCGAAATTCGCCGTGTGCTCGAGACCAAGCGCGTGTCCGAGCTCGTGGAGCGCCGTCAGGTACACGACGATGTCGCGCGTCACCGGATCGACCTGGATCGGAGCATCCGCGGCAATGGCGACCTCCGCTTCGTCAATCAATCCGGTCGCGCGGTTCACGTGCGGCCGCGTGACGCCATAGTTCCCGCCAGCACCGTTGAAGTACACGCGGATGCCCGCGTCGCGTTCGACAAAAGTCCGGCGCAGCGTGAATGCCCCGTCCGATGCCGTCGCCCATGTTTGCATGGCACGTTCAACGAGCTGATCTCCCCGTGCGGGCAGGTTTTCCCGATTGATCCAGACCTGGATGACCGAACGGTTCGCCCAATGCTGCGGTGAAAGACGGGATTGCGCTTGGGCGGCACCGGGCGATGTGCCGTACGAGATCACGACGGCTGTTGAAATCATCGACGCAACGAGCATTCGTCTCATTGGATTTCGCTCGAGATTGTTGGATCCGATCCGCATCGGCATCGAAGAAATCTATCGCTAACTTGTTGTACTGACAACGAGTTCCTGACGAACACACTGGCACGCCACGTGTAAGTGGCTGCCGGTTGCATCACGAACCGGAGTCAGACGACGATCCGGGTCCCCATTCTTATCGATCAGTAACGCTAATTGAGGAGCACACCGATGCTTCGTTCTCTTTGTGCAATTCGCCGCGGCATCCTGCGGCTTACGGCGCTGGTTCTCGCTTTTCAGCTGGGCCACGCCGTTCCCGCGCATGCCCAGGCGGCAAGCGCGTCGATTGCCGGCACCATCGCCGACGCGCAGGGCGGAGTTCTTCCCGGCGTCACGATTACCGTTCACAACGCCGAAAGCGGCACGGTTCGCACGAGCGTCACCGAATCCGACGGAAAGTACCGCGTCGCCGGCCTGAATCCGGGGCGCTACAACTTGACCGCGGAACTCCCAGGGTTTCAGACGATCGCCGTCAAGGACATCGTATTGGTCGTCGGCCAGGAATATTCGCGCGACTTCCAGCTCGCACTCTCGACGGTGCAGGAATCGGTAACCGTCACGGGCGAAGCGCCGATCGTCCAGGCCACCAAGACGGAAGTGGCGGCGGTGGTCACCCAGGATCAGATTGAGATGCTTCCCGCGCCGGATCGCGGCGCGCTGTCGTTGTCGATCCTGCTTCCAGGTGTCGCGGTTGACACCACGCGGCCCAAACGAAACGCCACCAACGTCGGCGCCGGCGTGACGACGAGCGCGACGACGTATCTGGTCGACGGCCTTTCGAACTCGGTCAACAAGAGCGGCGAGCAGCGACACGATATTCCGGAATCCGCAATCCGCGAGTTCTCCGTCCACACGACGCAGCTCCCCGCGCAATACGGACAGCGCGTTGGCGGCGTCGTCAACATCATCACCAAGAGCGGCACCAACGACTTCCGCGGCGACGTCTTCGAGTTCTTCCGTAACCAGCAGATGACGCGAAACGACATCTTCACGCAGCAGCAGATCGACGCCGGGCGTGCAGATCCGCGCTACAAGCGGAATCAGTATGGGTTTGCCGTCGGTGGGCCGATCATCAGGAACAAGCTTCACTACTTCGGCACTTTCGAACGGACCCGTGAGCACAGCTTCTTCACGGTCAACGTGCCGGCGCAGTTCTATCCGTCGCTTGCCGGGTCGTTCGAGGGGGGCTCGTTCACCAACATCGGGTTCTTCCGCGGCGACTACCAGATGAACGCGAAGCAGAACCTGTTCTACCGCTACATCAACCAGCACACCGAGTATTTCTGCAGCGGTTGCGGCGGGACCAACGCGGCGTTCAGCCAGCTAGATAATCTCATTCCACGCGACATGCACGCACTCGGGCACACATGGGTCGTCTCCAATCGTGTGCTGAACGAGTTCTATTTCATGCGTGCCACCGCGTCGGATCGCAACTATCAGAACCAGGACTTCACACCCGCCGACGTGCTCAGAAACCCCGTGACGATGCCTGTCTCGCTCGGCGCGGGTCAATACATTGGCACCCCCCAGTACCGGTTCCCCAGCGTGACGTGGGGCAACAACCAGTGCCTGTGGCCGTGCCGCACTGGAACGATGACCACCTTCACGGAAGCGCAGGAAACGGTCTCGATCAGCAGCGGCGCCCATAACTGGAAGATCGGCGGCAGCGTGCAGTTCTTCCCGACACATGAATGGGCGGCCAGCAACCCTGGTACGTGGACGTTCGGCCGCGATCAGCTGTTTGACCCGCTGAACCCGAACTTCAACTTCAATTCGCTGTCAGGCGCCACGCAGTTCACCGCCGCATTCCCGAACGTCTACCGTGACATCGTCAGCCACACGTACGCCGCCTACGTGTCGGACGAATGGAAGCCGTTCTCAGGGCTGACCTTCAATCTCGGCGTCCGCTATGACATTCAGACAGGCGTGTGGGACGAGCATCACACGCAGGCGGAGTATCCACGTCCGTTGCCCTACGTTGATTTCGGTTCACGTGGTGATAAGAACAACGTCGGGCCGCGTGCCGGCCTCGCGTGGGACGTGAAAAAGGATGGCCATCTCGTCGTCCGCGGCGGGTACGGGCTTGTGTTCACGAACGTGACCAATGCGACGCAGGGCACCGAGATCACGGCGCTCAAGCAGAACAGCATCATCATCAACAACCCGAGCTATCCCGATCCGTACCAGGGCCGCGACCCGGCCTCGTTCGCGTCAACAGCGCCGCCGAATATCAACATCCTGAGTAACGATCTCGAAAATTCACCGGTGAACACGTACACCGCCGGATTCTCGCAGCAGCTGATGGCAGACACGGCGCTCAACGTCGATGGCGTCTACCAGAAGGCGACCAACTACTTCACCACCGAGAACATCAACACGCCGAAGAATAGCGTCCGGCCGCTGCCGGAGTGGGGACAAATCGTCTCGACCGATCCGATTGGAGAGTGGACGTACAAAGCGCTGCTCGTGCGGCTGGAGAAGCGACTATCGCACCGGTACCAGTACCAAGTGTCGTACACGCTCGCAAAGCAGGACGGCAACTACGGCTCGCCCGATACCGTCGGCATCAACCAAGGTGGCAGCATCACCGACTATTACAACCCGCAGAACGATATCGGCCCGCTGCCGAGCGACCGTCGTCATGCGCTCGTCGTCAGCTACGCGTCGCAGCTGCCGGCGAATGTCATCCTCGGTCTGATCTGGAATTACAGGACGACGACGCCGTTTAGCGCGCGCGCTGGCGTCGATCTGAACGGCGACGGTATCGCCAACACGGATTACGTGCCGGGAACGACGAAGAGCATGGGCAATCGTGACAACGCCGCGATGATGACCGCTGTCAACGCCTATCGGGCAACCTTGAGCCTACCCGCGCTCCCGGAGAGCCAGATCGACAAGAACACGTTCTCCCGTCTCGACGTCCGGGTCGCCAAAGCGATTAATCTTGGCGGCGGCAGAAGGGTGGAAGGAAGCCTGCAGGTCGTCAACCTGCTGGGTCGCAATAACCTGGGTGGGGTTGGCAGCAGCTATCAAACCAACGTCCGCGCAGCGACGTTCGGAAAAATCCTGACCGCACAGCAGAAGCAGGTCGCGGAAGTCGGCGTTCGTTTCAGCTGGTAACGTTCGAAAGGGATGAGCCGGGTCCGAAAGGACCCGGCCTCCGCCACCTTGACCACCCTGAAACCTGATACCTGATACCTACTTTCCCACTTCCACAATCGAGAAAGTGGTCAGATCCGGCCGCGGCCGAGGATTCCTGTTTTGTGCTGTCGGCGCAATCGCCTCATTTTTGGTGGCGCCGACCGAGAAGATGTGATGCGTCTTCGTGTCTAGCGCGATCGTCCTCGCGCCGTACATGTATTTCACGTCTGCGACTTTCGAGTACTTATCCGGTGAATCCTCGTGGAAGATGTTCACGACGCCCGACATGCCATCGCCGCTGTCGCGACACGTGAAGAACACATCGCCTGTTGCGGCATCGTAGGCGACACCGTCCGAGCCGCTGCCGATCGCCATCGACGCGATGACCTTACCCGTGTCAGCGTTGATCACCACGCCGACCGGCATCGCGCCCTGGCAGGCTACGAACAGACGGCGATGGACGGCGTCGAATGCGGCGCCGTATCCACGCTGACATGGTTTCGCGCTGAACGTGGTCTTGACGGCCAGCGTTTTCGCGTCCACTTCCGCGATCTCCCCACTGTCCACCAGGTTGACGAACAACGTGCCCTTCCCGTCGGTCACACCGGCTTCGAGTGGACCGACGTACTTGATCGTCCCGACCACCTTCGCGGCCGCAGGATCGATGACCGTTGACGTCATCGAATCACCGTTCTGCACGTAGACGCGGTCGGTGGACGGGTCGTAAAAGAGGCCATCGCAGTCTTCCTCACCGGTGGCGATTTTCGATGTCATCTGGCTGGTCTTCAAATCGAAGACATAGATGACGCCTTTTGGATCGTTTCCGGTGACGAATCCGCGGTTGACCTTCGGGACAATCGCGACGCCGTGGATGCCTCTCATGCCGGGAATGTCGGCGATCACCTTGTGCGTCGATTCGTCGAGTACCTGCACGTGCGTTCCGCGCGGAACGTAGATCCGGTGCGCGTCAGGATCGACGGTCACGTAATCCCACCCGCCCTCGCCGCCAAGCACTGTCTGCTTGACGACGTGGTACGCCTGGGCATGAGGTTTCGCCGGCATCGCGAGGACGAGCGTAGAGACAAGCAACGCTGTTGATATAGGGCAGGAAAGACGACGCATAACTGCACTCCTTGCATGCGACTGCACGGCTTTTGTTTCTCGTTGCCGTGCGTTCGTCGCTGAAGCTGCTAGCGTATCAATATCAAGTTCGACATCGTCAGTATCACGCGCCTAACGGGACGGTCCTCATCTCCATAACTCGCTATTCACGGAGTGCGCATGAGTAAAGGTCTTGGTGTGTACGTCGCGGCCGCTGTGCTTGCGGCCAGCGTCAGTCTTGTCGTGTCCGCGCAGCAGGGTCCGCCGTCTGCGGCGCCTATACGTCTGAAAGCCGCGACGTTCACGCCGGCACAGGGTGAGCAGCCCGCTATTCCGCCAGGGCTGACGATTGCTGGCTACGCCGCCGGCCAGCGCGGATATTTCATCGTGCAGTTTGCGGGTCCGGTGATGGATGCCTGGAAGGCGGAGGTGGCCGCGGCGGGCGTCGAACTGCTCGACTACGTCCCTGACTTCGCATTCAAGGCGCGGATGACGCCCGAAGCCGCGGATCGCGTCGCGGCCCTCGATTCGGTTGCGTGGGTCGGTGTGTTTCAACCCGCCTACAAGCTCGATCCGGCGCTGTTACGTGCGGGAACCGCCACGCGCGCCTACCGTGTACGTATCGAACGCGGTGCCAATGTCGACGCCACGGTCGACGCGATCGCCGGCGCTGGGGCGCAGATCGTCGGCCGCGATGGCAACGTCATCGAGATCGCCGCAGCGCCGGGGCGGTTGAATGCGATCGCGCACGTGCTCGACGTGGCGGAAATCGAGGCGTTCGTGCTCCGAAAGAAGAATAACGAGTTCGGCGGAGGCGGAATCATCGGATCGGCCGCCGCCAACGCGAACGGGTTTGACGGCTCGACCCAGACCGTCGCCGTCGCCGATACGGGATTCGGCAACGGTGTTTCGGACGGCTTTCTTGACGTGCCTTCCACCCGAGTCACGAACATTTCTAACTGGCCCGGCGCCGCCGGTGGCTGTTTCAGCAGCGTGATCAACGACGGAGCGGTTGACGTCGACAGCGGCCATGGAACGCATACCACGACGTCGGTGCTCGGCTCGGGTGATGCGAGCGGAGTGGGAAGAGGCACCGCGCCTGCAGCACACCTCATCTTCCAGGCACTCGAGAACTGGGCAAACATCAGCAGCATCTGCAGGGCCTTCTACGGGTACCAGAACGGGTACTACCTGACCGGGATCCCCACTGATCTCCGGCAGCTGTTTCAACAGGCGTACACGGGCGGCGCTCGTGTGCACTCCAACTCCTGGGGAAGCGACGCCGCGGGTGCGTACACGACCGACAGCGTCAACACCGACGATTTCATCTGGAATCATCGCGACATGACGATCACGTTTTCCGCCGGTAACGCGGGGATCGATGCAAACGGCGATGGCGTCATCGACGGAGCCTCAATCGGCGCGCCCGCGACCGCAAAGAACGTCATCAGCGTCGGCGCGAGCGAGAACGATCGGCAGGGACACTACGACTGTGACGCCGGCCTGACCTACACGAGCTGCGCAGCGCAGGGCGGATACAACACGATCTTCACGTATGGTGGGGCGTGGCCGGCCGACTACCCCGCCAACCCGATCAAGGACGATCCAAGCGCGGGCAACGCGAATCAGATGGCGGCGTTCAGCAGTCGCGGGCCCGCGTCCGACGGCCGCATCAAGCCGGATGTCGTCGCGCCGGGCACCTGGGTGTTGTCGGGATACTCCGACAAATTTCAGCAGCAGTACGACCCGTCGGCCAACCCTCAGGACAACGCCTACCAGTACGACGGGTGGGGGTATCCGCTGAATCGGTACTACAAGTACATGGGCGGCACGTCGATGTCGAACCCGCTCGTCGCGGGTGGCGCTGCCCTCGTGCGTGACTTCTATCAGAAAACCTACTCCGTCAATGCGAGCGCGGCGCTCGTGAAAGCCACGATCGTGAATTCCGCGGTCGACATGCTGGACGAGAACAACGACGGCGCGAACGACAATGCGAATCCGATTCCGAACCGCGACGAAGGCTGGGGTCGAGTCGATCTGAACTCAGCGACCAATTCGCGGCGGAAGTTCGTTGACGGGACCACGTCGCTGACAACGGGCGGCGGCGCGACCTATACGTACACGATTGCCTCGACTGGATCACCGCTGAAGATCACGCTCGCGTGGAGCGATCCTGCCTCCACCACGTCGGCGGCGAAAACTCTCGTGAACGATCTCGATCTGGTGGTCACCGCGCCGGGTGGGGCGCAATATTTCGGCAACGTGTTCGCAGGCGGGTGGTCGCAGACCGGCGGAGCCGCCGATCGCGTGAACAACCTCGAAAACGTGTACGTCGCGTCAGCGGCCGCAGGCACATGGACCGTGGTCGTCGGAGGCTACAACGTCCCGCGCGGCCCGCAGCCGTTCGCGCTCGTCGTCGATGGCGTCTTCGGGACGACGCCACCGCCGTCTCCGCCATCAGTGCCCGACGGTCTCGCGGCGAATGCGATCTCCACAACTCAGATCGATCTGAGTTGGACGAATTCGACCAACGAAGACGGGTTCGACGTCGAGCGCTGCACCGAGACCGGATGCACGTCGTTCGCGAAGATTGGTCAGGTGGGCGTTGATGTTCTGACCTACAGCGATACAACAGTGAGTCCATCGACCACTTACAGATATCGAGTCCGAGCGTTCAACGCAGGCGGAGAGGCCTATTCGAACATTGCGACGGCCACCACGCCCGCGGGGCAGCAGCAGGTTCAGCTGCACATCGGCGATCTCGACGGCAGCACCGCCGCCTCGAAGAACACATGGACGGCGTCGGTAACGATCACTGTCCAGAACGCAAGTGACGCTATGGTTCAGGGTGCGACGGTGAGCGGGACTTGGACCGGCGGCTTCGCTGGCAGCGCCTCGTGCACCACGACAGCGGGCGGCACGTGCAACGTGACGACGGGAAATCTGAATAAGTCGAAGACAAGCGCCACCTTCACGGTGACAAACGTGACGGCGAGCGGCGCCACCTACGTGGCGTCGAGCAATAGAGATCCCGATGGAAGCAGTAACGGCACGACGATCACGATCCTCAAGCCGTAGCGCGTGGGTGTGGACCGCGTTTAGATCGTAGGGGCCGACCTGAAGGTCGGCCCCTACAACGTAAGGAATTACCGCGTTGGTAATCCTGTCGGAATCAATCTTTATGCGTGTCTATGATTTGCGGCGGGCATCCACCTTGCTCGCCGCACATCGATATGTGCATGAAGCTCGCGTTGCCTGCGCTGGTTATCGCCTGCGTCGTCGGAACCTGGGGCTGCAGTAGCAATCACCTGCCGTCGTCACCTTCATCGTTGAATTCGCAGAACCCCGCGTCATCAGGCGCCGGCCGATTCCGGGCGTTTGATGATCCCGTGATGCCAAGCCCGATGCAGATTTTGATCAACATCGTGGGCTCGTTCGGATCGACAGCGTTCATGCCGAACCCGACGACGGCAAACATGGGCGATCAGATCGTGTTCACCAACACCGATCTGGTGATGCATCACATCGTGCTCGACGACGGAACGGACCTGGGCGAGGTGCAACCCGGCCAGTCAAGCGCGCCCGTTGCGCTGATGACGCCAATCGCCAACTACCACTGCATCATTCATCCGACCATGGTGGGCAGCATCAACGGCGACCTGCCACCGGCCGAACCGTACTATCCGCCATACGACGACGGCTACGGCGGCGGCTACGGAGACGGGTATTACTGATTTCAGTAGGGCCGCCTAATAGGGCGGTCCACTCGTTCGTCCTTCCCCCTTCCCCCCTCCCCCTTCTCCCTTCTATAGTTGCGGTCCGAAAGGACCCGTTATGAAAAACATCCATACTTCCGTACTTGCGGCTGCCGCGGTTGTGTTCACGGCTTCCGCGTTTGCACAGGCACCGGCCGTTCAGCCGGTCATGATGAAGCAACTGAAGCCCGATGTCTGGGTTGGTCTCGGCGGCTCAGGGGGTAACAGCACGATCTACATCGGCAAGGCCGGCGTGATTGTCGTTGACGCCAAGCAGACCGAGGCGGGCGCCAAAGATCTTCTCGCGGAGATCGCGAAGATTACTCCCAAGCCGGTCACGACGGTCTTCCTGACACACAGCGACGGGGATCACGTGAATGGTTTGGTTGCCTATCCGACGTCAGTGAAAGTGATCGCGCACGAGAACAACAAGAAGGAGCAGCAGGCCGCGATTTCGGCCGGCGGGCGCGGTGCACCGCCACCGGATCGCCTGCCGTCGCAGGTCACGACGAAGACGAAGGAGACAATGACGGTCGACGGAATCAAACTCGAGCTCTATCACTGGGCGCCAGCGCACACGAGCGGCGACCTCATCGTGTACAACCCGCAGGCCAAGATTGTCTCCACGGGCGACATCGTCGTCACGAACCGCGCCGACGACAATCCGAACATACATATGGACAAAAATGGATCCGTCGAAGGGTGGATGACGAATGTCAAAGGGATGATCGGGCTCAACGCGGACTACTACGTCACCGGCCACGGCGATGTGCTGATGAAGGCGGACCTGCAGCGGAAGCTTGGGGCGGTGAGCGAGCGGCGGAACAAGATTGCCGCGATGGTCAAGGAAGGGAAATCGCTCGAGGAAATCAAGTCGGCGCTTCCCGACGCACCGGCGCCTGGCGCACGCGCGGCGGCACCACCAGCCGCGGGACGCGGACCAGTAGTCGGCTTTGTGGACGCTGTTTATGCGGAGCTGACGAAGAAGAAAGCCACCTAGACGACGGCGGCCCTCGCAAGGTCCGCCCCGCAAGATCTTCCGTCGAGCCGAACAGGTCTCCGCGGCATCTCGCGCAAGCTTATCTGGAGCGCGCGCGACGCTTCGGCGACCTGATCGGCAGTGTGGGCACCAAGCTTGCCCTCACTAATTGCCGGAGGACCGAATGGGTATCGAGCGCCGTGAGAAAGGGCGCCGCGCGGAAGTTGTCAGGGCCGTCGTGGATCATGTGGTTCACAAAGCGGAAACAAGTGTGACACTCGAGGGCCTGCAGGACTTCCTCCACATTCCCCAGGAAGCCGCCGGTCGCATCGTTTCAAGCCTGGTAAATGCCGGGATCGTGCGGGAGGTCAAGGCAGGTCTCTGGCAACGCGTTCCCGACCTGCCAGCGGCCTCTTGAGCTTCCTGCAGAGGTCGGCACCTTTTCGTGTACCATCCCCTCCATGTCAAACGTCGACTCGCGCTCGCTCGCTCGCCGTTCGTTCTTCTCCCGGCTTGGTCTCGGTCTGATAGGCGGAGCCGCGGTCGGGGCAGCCGCCCCGGCGCAGGCGCAGGCTCCCGGCCGGTTCGATCCGGTGCGTCACGCGCAGGACGATTGGCTCGATCAGATTCCGGGTAGACATCGGTACATCATCGATGCACCGAACCCGGACGGCTTCTCGAGCGGCATTCAGTTCACGACGACGTACTTCAACATCAACGTGAACGACTACGGCCTGAAGGACAGCGACCTGGCGGTCGTTCTCGTGGCCCGTCACTTGTCGACGCTGTTCGCCTACAGCGACGCGATCTGGTCGAAGTACGGCAAGCCCATCTCAGAGCGGAATAAGGTGCTCGATCCGAAAACCAATCAGCCGCCGACGGTGAACCTGCAACGGGACCGGCTCGAGCCGCTCATCAAACGGGGACTGCGTCTCGCCGTCTGCAACCAGTCAAGCCGTGGCTATGCTGGCGCCATTGCGATGGCGATGGGACTCAAACAGGACGAGGTCTTCGAAGAGATGAAGGCAAACCTGCTCCCGAACGCGCGTCTCGTGCCAGCGGGGATCGTGGCGATCAATCGCGCCCAGGAGCGAGGCTTTTCGCTCGCGAGCGTGGAGCATACCTAACGTAGGGGCCGGCTTTAGCCGGCCCTCAGTTCGTATTCCCCGTCTTCCCGAAGATCTTCATGAACTCGTCATTCGTACCGACGCGGCCGTGCGTCGGGACGTGCTGCGCGACGTCGAGCTTCAGCTTCAGCATGTTCTGATACAGCGTCTTGCTCGCCGGCGTCTGCGCGGGGACCGCCGCACCTGCCGCCGGGGGTGAGTAAAGGTCCGCGTTGTAGAGGATCCGTTCCTTCGGCAGATACGCCATCAGCATGTCCTGACTGTGATTCCCCTGGCGCAGCGACGGATCGCCCAGCTCATACGCCATGTCTTGCACGTGGAACACCTCCAGCATGCGTACGCCATCGGTGATGACAAACGGCGCTGTCGCGCGCGTGTCACCACCCACTGTCTCGATCGGCGCGGGCCGCCGGCTGATCATGTACATCGGCGAGTAGATCGCCATACGGTCCGGGTCGAGCGTCCGCGGCGCCGGGTAAAACATGATGTCGAGGTAGTACGGCTTGTTCGACTCGTGCGTGACGATCGCTGTTCCCTGTGAAAGGAACGTTCGCAGGCCGCCGGCATGGTCGAAATGGTGGTGGGTGTTCACCAGATACTTGATTGGCTTGTTCGGCGCGAGCCGGCCAGCCTCCGCGATGACCGCCAGCGAGCGGGCCTCGTTGTTGGGCGCTTCGACGATCGCGACGAAGTCCTTGAATTCGACCAGCATGCTGTTGTGCGTGTTGCCCGTCAGCGCCCATACGCCGTCCGCCAGCTTCTGACTTTCCACTTTGACCGGCGCAAGAGTCGCGGTGCGCACGGCTTCCGGTACCGGCATCTTCTCGACCGGCACATTTCCCTTCACGTCGGTGATCTTGAACTCGTAGTAGTTGTGCGCCGGATTCAGACGCGGATCACCCTGATGCACGTGGACAAGCTGCGGAAACTTGATGCCGCCGAAATCCTTGTACTGCGTATAGCGCATCTCGTAATCCATATCGCCGTAGACGGGATTGGGAAACCAGGTGTCGACCAGCTCCACGAGGTTCTCGTCGTTCACCGTCACGTTCATCTTGTACTTACCGAATAGCGTGAAGGAGACGATCGTCACCTTGCGACCGAACTGCGAGAGGCCGAAGTCGGACGGCCCGACGATGGGCGTGGTGATGGCGGTTGCGTCGCTGGCCGCGAGCCCAGCTTTCAGCGCGCCGTGCGGCGTCAATGCGAGCTCGAGTTGCCGCAGGATGTGGTACGGCACACCGTCGAGATACATCCGCGTAAAGGGCACCGGTGTCTCGCCATTCATATCCCACGCGTAGTTGCCGCTCAGCATGGCGATGACGTGCTGCTCGGGTATCGGCACCCGTCCAAACGTCGGATAGCTGCCCTGCCGGCGCGTGTAGTCTTCGCGCGACCACTTCGCGTCGTAGTCAATCGCGCGGGTATAGCCCGCCACCTCGAAATGCGGCCAGTCGGTGTCCAGTCCATAGGTTTGGCCGATCGCCGATGACCATCCCGCGCCCGAGTACTGGATGGTTTTGAGGTTCTCACCGCCCATCGCCTTCAATGACGCCTGCAGCACTGCGCGGGCATCCTGCGCGGATACGGGCGCGGACAGTCCAACAGCCAGGACGAACATTACGAACCTTTTCACCATAAGTCCTCCAGAACGCGTCGGCAGTGTGCCATGGGCCTATAATCCCCGCAACCCCGGATCACGAAGGCGCGCACCGCGCGCACACACGAAGGGCACGAAGAAAACTCAGGAGATTCGCGATGACGATGATGAAGTGGGCGTGCCTTGGATTCCTGGCGGCTCTGACCGGATGCACGTCGGCACAGGCACCCGCATCGAATACCACGCCGGCGGCGGCAGACCCGCGTTCCGACGGCGCCGAGAATGTCAAGCTGGTTGGCTACAACGACATGCAGGGGCGGCAGGGGCTCCAGCTGACCGCGAAGTCCGATCCCGCCAATGGCAACTGGCTCTATGTCGGCCTTACGCCCAACGATCGAAACGATCCGCAGGCGTCCGACGACGGACAGGGGAACGATCAACCGATCCTCAACCCGCTCACGGGCAAGATGGAATGGAATGGCACCGCCATCGTCAATATCGACGACCCCGCGAACCCCAAGTTCGTGTGGCACATCCCGAACGAGGAAGCCCACGTCAACTCGCGATCGGTGTCCGTCGTGTATGACTACGGCTTCAACTCGGACCCGACGGGACACGACTATCTGATTCGCAGCTGGGATACCGGCCAGAAGTTCAAGTTCGAGATCTGGGACATCACCACGCGCGGCACCGATCCGTCGAAGATCTTCAAAGTGTCAGAAATCACGGGAACGCCGCCGAACAACTGCGGCCCGGGCTGCGGCGGCACGTTTATCAGGCGCGCGCACAAGGGTTGGTGGTCGAATAAGTCGGGTCTGTTTTATTCAAGCTCAGGCGAGCCTGGTTATCGCGGCCTGACGGTGATTCACATCTGGGATCTCAAGGATCCGAAACATCCGAAGTTCATCGGGCGAGCGGCCTCGCCCAGTCAGCGGGACGGCACTCCCGGTTACCAGAACGAGTACGCGCATCACCCCATGGTTGACGAGGATAACCATCGTCTCTACATCGGCTTCCGCGGCTCCGGCCTGGCCGGCAGTTGGGACATCACCGATGTGACGAAGCCGAAGAATGTCTGGCTCATCGACACCAATCCGCCGGGACGAGGACCGCACACGGTCTCACCGATCAAGTACGAAGAGGTGCCGAACTTCAAGGGACCCGACGGACTGCCGCGCACCTACGCGTTCATCACCGATGAAGCCGGCGGCAACGCAGACATGAAGCCGTGCACGAGCGGCATCCGTTCCAAGGCCTACATGCTCGACATCACCGACGAAACGCACCCGTTCCCCGTCTCGACATGGCAGGTGCCGGTTGGCAACTTCTGCGACAAGGGCGGGCGCTTCGGGCCGCATCAGCATGCGGAGAAGGTGAACAGCGAGATCAACCGGTTCGAGGACAAGCTGGCGTGGGTCGCCTATTTCAACGCGGGCATCCGTGTCGTCGATCTCTCCGATCCGTACAACCTGAAAGAGGTCGGCTATTACGTTCCGAAGACGAACGCGCAGTCGCATCCGATTTCGAAAGGACAGCCAACCGCGATTCAGATCAACGACGTCACCATCGACCACCGCGGTCTGGCGTACGCGTCCGATCGCGTCGGGACCGGCTTGTTTGTTCTGGAATACACGGGTAAGAAGCCGACGACGGCGACGAAATGACCTGGTCAGGGACTGGGGACTGGGGACTCATCGTCCCCGGTCCCCAGCCCCCAGTCCCTATTCTCAGAATCTCGTGATCACCTCAAAGGTCGCGGCCCGCGGCGTCTGCGGATTCGTGAAAGTGCCGAACGTCTGCGGGTTGTAGATTCGGTTGGCTCCCTGCCGGCTGTACTCCGTGAAATGCCCGGCGTTGAGGAGATTGAAAACCTCGAACGCAACCTCGACGTTCTTGTCCGTGGCAAACGGAATGCGCTTGCCGACTTTGATGCCGACGGTGTGGACGTCGGGAGCGCGGGGCTGCCCTTCGCCACGCGTTGGATAGAAGAACCGGATGCGCGTGGCGAGCGGGTTCGACTGCCGCACGCCAGTTGACGACGTGACCGTCGCGGGACCGAATGGCGCGAGCAGCGGACTGTTTGCCGGCAACTGATCGATCACCGCACCGGTCCAGTTGCCGGCGACGATCGTATAGCTCCCCGATGTGACGAGATCCCATGGAGCATGCCACGTCGCCGCCAGGCGAATCGAGTACGGGTTCCACATCGGATTGTTCACCAGCGAGTTGCCTGTTGCGAGGCTGTTCTGATCCACGACGCCGTCGGTGCGCCAGATGTTCTTGTTGTTGGGAAACGCATCCGGCTGGATGAACTTCGCGGGGTCTGTCGGGTTCCATGTACCCTCCAGGTGCTGCCATTGCCGCTGCACCGTGAAGAGCGCCTGGAAACCGTTCGTCAGATTTTTGGTCAGCGTTGCCTGCAGCGCGCGATAGTGCGTGGTGCTCCACGAGTTGTTCGTCAGCCGATACAGCAGGCCCTGATTTGGATCGACCTTGCCGAAGCCAACGAACGGCTGGTTCGGTCCTGCGGGATAGATCCCGTTGATGTCGACCTGCGCGAATTGATCGTGGTTGACTTTCACGATGCCGGCGACGTCGACCGCCACCTGTCCTGGAAACTGACGGCGGTAACCGAGTGACCACTCGTCGAAGCTCGGTTGATGAAGCTCGGGATCGAACTGCAGGCTCGAGATCGTTGTCGCCACCGGCGGAGTAACGATGACGGTCTCGAACAGGCCATCGGCGTTCAGGTCGTAGGTGCTTCGCAGCCCCTGGGCGTCGTTGCCGCCAAAGGACGGCACCGGATTGCGCGTTCCCATCAACTGCTGATGGTACTTCCCATACGTGCCGCGCAGGACGTTCTTCGCATCTTCGGTCAAGACATACGAGAAGCCGAGTCGCGGCGCGATCTCCGTGCTCGACTGTCGCTGCAGGTTGCGCAGCACGTCGAACCGGCGAACCACGTCCACGCGCATGCCCAGCGTCGTCGTCAACCGTCCCGCCTTCCAGCTGTCCTGGCCATAAAAACCGATGTCCTTGTCGCGCCCCCTCGATTGATCCAGATTGAGGTCGCCGAGCACGTACTGCCGCGAGAACGGAATCGTGCCCGCCGCCGCGTTGTTCGCGTCGACCATCCTGCGCTCCTCGAGAGTGAAACCGCCGTTCAGGTAGCGGACGTTCTTCGTGTAGACGCTGCGCGGCATCGCGAGAAATCCGGCCTGGAACTCATGCGAGCCGAGCCAACCGTCCTTGAAGTACATGACGTCGCCGCGAAGCATCGTGATCGAGGAGGTGTCGAGGTCGAAGCAGGCATCACACGCGGTTGACGACCACTGTCCCCCACGAAGGATCAACCCCGATCCCTGAAGGATCCCCTGATTGAGAAATGCCTCGCGATGGATCTCGATGAGCGGTCCCTCCTTGTCGTACTTGTAGCTGTCCGTGCTGTTGCCGCCCTTGGTGTTGTAGCTGACATAGAAGGTGGACGTGAGGTTGTTGCCCCAGACAGAAGTCAGCTTTCCTCCAAACATCGGTCCACCGGTCGACAGCACCTCCACTTGCTCGTAATCTTCCGCGCTGACCGCGTTCAGCAGGAGCCGATCGGCCTGGTAAATCAACGAGAGGTCATGTTTCGGATTGAGCTTCGTCGACACCTTCGCCCATGGCTGGTAGCCGGTGATGGCGTTGTTATCGAGCGGTTTGTCGGGAAAGAACGCCCGGTGCGCCGCGAGCTGGTCCGGCGTCCGGCCCGTTCCGCTCTTGTTCTGCGTATACCGAAGGGCGCCGAAGAACCACGTCTTGTCTCTCTTGATCGGTCCGCCGAACGAGACGTCGTACTGATGAACCTCGCGCGTCGCAGGGGACCCGGAGCCGACGTTGTTCGCATTCCATTTGAACGGCTGGTACGAGACGACGCCGGTGCCGTGGAAATCGTTCCCGCCGCTCTTGCTCAACATGTTGATCACCAGGCCGTAACCCATGGGCGAGGCCGCGTCGACGCCGCCGGTCTTGACCTCGGTGTCCTGAATCGCCTCGGAGCTCAGGCCCGTCCGGTTGATGTTGAAATCGTTGTAGTTGCCGGCATAGAGGCCTTCCATCAGCGTGACGGCATCGCGGTGCTCGACGGCGTTGCCGAAGTAGTTCTGGCGGCCGCTCGCGTCGTTGTGCGGACGCGAGATGACGCCGGGGGTCAGCATCAGGAAGTCACTCCAGAACTTCCCTTCGACGACCGGCGCTTCCTTCTGGAACTCGGCGTCGATGGTCAGGACGTTGCTCGGTTTGGTGACCTCGAGCATCGGGGCGTCGCCGGATACGGTGATCGATTCCTCGAGCGCGCCAAGCTCCATGGTCATGTCGACCTGGAAGTTGCTGCCGGCGCGCAGGAGGACGCCTTCGCGGCGGGCGGTGGAGAACCCGGCCAGTTGCGCGGTCACCGTGAAGGTGCCGGGCGGCAGGTTGATCAGCCGGTAATTGCCGGCGCTGTCGGTAACGGCGGTACTTGGGCTGAGGAGAACATCGCTGGTGGCGGTAATCGTAACGCCTGGCAGCGCGCCGCCCTGGCTGTCTCGAACACTTCCACGAAGGCTGCCATCTCCACCCTGGGCGAATATCGGGCTCGCTGTCATGAGACTCGTCACGACGGTCAGAGCCACAACGATCGTTTTCATGCTTCCGGCTCCCTTGTGTGCGACGACGACTGACGGATGTGTTGCGAAGTTGCGGCCCGGAGTATACTCCGCGGCGCGCGTTGCTCTAGGTTCCGGGATCGGGGCGCCGGGTTCGGGAAATCCGGGACTTCCGAGTCCCGATTCCCGATTCCCGATAGGAGGCCGCCGTGAAACGTTTGACCATCGTTCTCGTCACACTGCTGCTTGGCATCGTCGTGCTTGCCGCGTACGGGTGTGGAGGAGGCGGACAGGCACAGGCGCAGCAAGCCACAGCGCAGGCCCCCGCAGCCGCACCGCAGGGACCGAGCCCCGAACAGCAGGCCGCCATCGCGCGCCAGGAGGCGCTGGAGAAGCAGACACCGCAGCTGCAGATCACTGAAGAGGTTCTTTCACTTGCCGTCCCGGGGCACACCATCGGCGAAGCCGTCGGCGTGGCAAAGAATTCCAAAGGGAACTTGTTTGTATTTACGCGCAGCGGCAATGTCGGCCCGGCGCGCGGCGCCACAGCCTCGCAGCTCTTTGAGTTCGATGGGAACCTCAAGTTCGTCAAGCAATGGGGGCAGGACAACTACGCGGCGTCGTTCGCGCACACCGTGCGCGTCGACAAGTACGACAACGTCTGGATGACCGACGAAGGGTCGAACATGATCGTCAAGTTCACCCCGCAGGGCATGGTCTCGATGGTCCTCGGCCGCAAGCCGGAGGCGATCGATTTTCTCGAGCGCTACCTCGAGCGTGGTGAGCGAAACGAAGTTCGCTACCCGGCCGGAAATCCAGGCACCTTCGGGCGACCCACCGACGTCGCGTTCGACAGCAAGGACAACATCTACGTGAGCGACGGTTACAGCAACTCACGCGTGGCGAAGATCGCGAAGGATGGCACGTGGGTGAAAGCGGTCGGCTCGCGCGGCGCCGGGATGAATCAGTTCAATACAGTGCACGGCATTACGTCTGACGCAAAAGACAACATCTACGTCGCCGATCGCGGTAACCGGCGCATTCAGGTGTACGACACCGATCTGAATTTCATCAAGTCGATCGCCAATGTCGGAGCGCCGTGGAGCGTCTGCACATCACCGCTTCCAAACCAGTACCTGTTCAGCGGCGACGGGAACGGGAAGATCTACAAGCTCGATATGGCCGGCAATCTCGTCGGCTGGGCGCAGACCAGCAAAGGTCATGGCCAGGCCGGCTGCCTGATTCACGAGCTCCACTGCGAATCCGATACGGTGGTCTACAAGGGCGACTGCTCGACGTGGACTGTCGAGAAGATTTCGATCAAGGGCGGCGGCGCTCGCGCGACGAACTGAACGCGGAAAAACAGGAAGATCGTGGGGCCGGCTGGGAGCCGGCCCTACGTTTCTCGAGTTCTACGTCTCTCGACTTCCAAGTCTCCATACGAGAAAACCGGTCAGCACGCCAATCGCGACAAGAAGCTGGCGTTCGGTTGCGGGGTTGAACGGATCGCTCGCCACTTTGAGCCGCAGTCGAAGGCGCGTCCAGCCACCCTTTTCATAGAGCTCGTCGTACATGCGCGTCTGCAGATCGTGGGCGTTCACCGCTTCCAGATCGTCTCCTTCTCCCGGTCCGTATGGAGCTGGAAGCATCGGCAGGCGATCCGCCGGATCGACGGCCCAGTTGACGAATTTCAATGCAAGGCTGCGATCGTCGGCGGGCGGCCATGCTGCAACGATCAACAACGCGACGATTAAGAGCGTCCACCACTGGGAGTTCGTCGGCTGCCACACGCGCGCAGGATACCTGATTCATCGCCTGCTACGCCGAAGCGCAGAGCGCGGCAGGTCGGCCCGCGGATTGCTTGAAGAGTGAGTCATGACCCCTCCTCTTGCGCCTGTCGTAGACCCGCAGGTGGCTGACACCGCGCCGTCGCGTGCCGATTCGATGTGCGGCCTTGCCTCGCTGCTGCTCGACTGGAGGGTGGAGTGCGAGCGCCACCTCCGTGCCCTGACATCGATTCAACGGTGGCTCGAGCGAGTCCGGTGCGGGTCCGCTGCCGAGGGCGAGCGAGAGCTTTTGATCCAGGAGATGGGGCGCCTGCTCCAGGAGCCATCGCCAAATCACGAAGAGTGGACCCGGCGAGCGGAGACCTACCTCAGCAAGCTGGGCGGCTGATCCTGTAATTCAACATTCAAAATTCAAAACGCAAGCACGCCGGGTGTTTGCAGCTTCGTGGTGAAGTTCGTACGGCCCTCACCCTGTTGCTGCGTTGCCACACTGTGTTTGAACGTTGAATTTTGCATTTTGAATTCCGTCCAGTAACCTCCTTTCGTGATTCATCACATCAGCAGGCGGGAGGCGATCGCGCGTGCCGTCGCGGGGTTCGGCATCGCCACGGTGTACACCCCGGCAACGGAAGCCTTAAAGGCCGCGCAGCGGGCGACAGATTCCGCCACGCCACGGCGGACGTCGGCCCAGACCGTGCTTGGACCGATCGACACCTCGAAGCTGGGATTCACGCTCTCCCATGAGCACATCGCGGCGAGCTCCGCCGGCATCTGGCAGGCATGGCCTGAGCTCCTCGGCGGACGCACCCGGTTCATCACCCGAGCCGTCGATCAGTTGAAGCGGGCGAAGGACGAAGGTGTCGACACGATCATCGATTGCACGACGATCGACCTCGGACGCGACATTCGACTCATGCAGGTGATCTCGCGGCGGTCGGGCATGCAGGTGATTGCCTCGACCGGTCACTGGCTCGATCCCTCCAACTCGATGCGCGCGCGAACGGTCGAGGAGCTCTCGGAATTCTTCGTCCGCGAGATCACCACCGGCATCGAAGGAACCGACATCAAGGCCGGGGTCATCAAGGTTGCCAACGGCGCGATGATCGATCCGTTCGGCGAGAAGGTTCTGCGGGCCGCCGCGCGCGCCAGCAAAGCGACCGGCCTCCCAATCACGACCCATTCGCCCGGCGCGCAACGCGTCGGCGAGAAGCAGACGGTCATTTTCGAGGAGGAAGGGCTGGCGCCCGCAAAGGTGTGCATCGGGCACACCGACAACAGTCCTGCGGACTATCAGCTCGGCCTGGGGCGGCGTGGGTACTACCTGGGCATGGACCAGCTTCCGCGTGGGGGGCCAGCACCGCCGGGAACTCCTCTGCAGGCGCCAGGTGCGCTCACCTGGGAGCAGCGGTACACACAGATCAAAGCGCTCGTCGACGCCGGACTCACCAATCGCCTGATGCTGGGCAACGATCACTCCCTCGGTATGACTCTGCAGGCGACGTCCGCCGACCCGCTTCGCGTCGCGCAGAACCCGGACGGGATGCTGTTTGTCGTCCGCAAAGCGATTCCAGCGCTGAAGCAGATCGGCGTTGCGGATGAAGCAATCCACACGATGACCGTGGAGGTGCCGAGACGGTTCTTCGAAACCGCAGTCACACCGCGATGACGAATGGCGGCCACTTCGTGTCGCGTTCGGAAAGAAGTGGCGACGCAATCGGCCAGCTGATCGCCAGCGCTGGATCGTTCCACATCAGTCCGGATTCGTGAGCCGGTGCATATTCGGTGGTCGTCTTGTAGACGACCTCCGCGTCCTCGCTGAGTACGCAGAAGCCGTGCGCGCACCACGGAGGGATGTACACCATCCGCCGGTTATCGGCCGAGAGAACGGTGCTGACCCACTTGCCACGTGTCGGTGACTCCAGCCGGATGTCGACCGCGACGTCAAAGATCTCTCCCGAAACGACGCGCACCAGCTTGCCTTGGGCGAAGCGGCCGAGTTGAAAATGCAGACCGCGGATGGTCCCGCGCTGCGATTTGGAGTGGTTTTCCTGGACGAATCCGCCATCGACAAACGGGGTGAACTCGGACTGCTTGTACGTCTCCATGACGAAGCCGCGGGTGTCGCCAAACACCTGCGGCTCGATCAACACGACTTCTGGGATGTCGAGTCTCTGAAACGTAAATGGCACGCGCGGTGTCTGCGAGCGGCTCAGGCGGCGACCACGCCCCAGACCTGATGGCTCACCTGAACGATCCGCTCCAGTTTTCGCCACTGGTCTTCTTCCGTGATCCGATTACCCTGCGCCGTGCTCGCGAAGCCGCACTGCGGGCTGATGCAGAGGCGCTCGACCGGCACATACCGCGCGGCTTCCGCGATCCGTCGCGCGATGTCGGCGACCGGCTCGAGTGCCGGTGACTTCGTCGTCACGAGGCCGAGCACGATCACTTTGTCGTCGGGCACGAATCGCAACGGCTCGAACGTCCCGGAACGCTCGTCGTCGTATTCGAGGAAGTACGCATCGACGTTTAGCTCGTTGAACAGCGCGTCGGCAACCGGTTCGTAGCCGCCTTCCGCCACCCATGCGCTCTGCATGTTGCCGCGGCACAAATGAATGGCGACTCTCAGGTCCTCCGGCCGTCGGTCGATGACCGAATTGATCAATGCGGCATACGCGTGCGGCAGCGCGTCCGGATCGTCGCCCCGCGCCGCGGTCTGTGCGCGAATCTGCGGATCGCAGAGGTAGGCGAGGTTTGTGTCGTCAAGCTGCAGATACCGACATCCGGCGTTGTAGAGCGATGCGATCTCGTCGCGATACGCCTGCGACAGGTCCTCGAAAAATTCATCCAGGTCCGGGTATGCCGTGATGTCAATCCCCTTCCGGCCCCCGCGGAAATGCACCATCGTCGGCGACGGGATGGTCACCTTCGGCGTCTGGCTCGCGACCGATCGCAGGAACTGGAAATCCGCCGTCTGAATGTCCTGCATGTGCCGCAGCTTGCCGGTCACCGTCACACGCGGCGGCGCAAAATCGATCTCTCCCTCGCGCGTATGAAATTTCGTCGACATCCCGCCGGAGACCGCGACCCCCTCCAGCTTCTGCAGAAAATCGATGTGAAAGAACGTGCGGCGGAACTCGCCGTCGGTGATGCTCTGCAGACCGATCGATTCCTGTTTGCGGACGACCTCACGGATGGCGTCATCCTCGATCGCGCGCAATTCTTCTTTCGTGATCTCGTCGCGATCGAAACGGGCCCGTGCCTCCTTGAGACGCGGCGGCCTGAGCAAACTGCCGACTTGGTCGGCGCGGAATGGCGGGTTGAACCGGGTCACGGTGGGACCTCCTCTGGGAGGACTGGATTTTACTGTTTTTCGATCGCGTGCGCCGCCCTAACTATCTTTACCGACGACACGTTCGACCAGCGCTCGCGCCGCCGCCACGTAAGGCTCGTCGGATAGATGACGTTCGAGATCCTCACGCCCTAGATGACGCGTGACCTCCGGATCCGCGGCGAGCGCGTCGGCGAGCGTGCACCCGCCGTCTTGCGCCCGACGCGCGGCCAGCTCGACGATTCGATGAGCTTCGCTGCGTCCGACGTAAGCGGCAAGTGCCATCGCAACGCCCTCTGACAAAATCAATCCGTGCGTGGACTCGAGGTTGGCGCGCATCCGCGTCTCGTCGATTTCGAGGCTTTCAAGAACTGTGGCGATTGCCCGCGCTGAACCCGCGGTCAGGAGCACCAGCTCCGGCAACGTTGCCCATTCAGCCTGCCATCCCCCCAGGCCACGTTCATGCTCCTGTGGCATCGCCGCGAGCATCGTCGCGACGAGTCCCGGTGCGCGTATCGCCGCGGCAATCGCGACCGCTGCACCGACCGGGTTCTGTTTGTGCGGCATCGCCGACGAGCCGCCGCTGCGTCCTTCGGCCGCTTCCCCCACTTCGGTTTGAGCGAGCAGCGACACGTCACGGCCAATCTTTCCGAGCGTGCCGCATGTGACGCCCAGCGCACATGCGAAATGCGCCAGACGATCGCGGTGCGCATGCCACGGTGCCACCGGTGCACGCAACCCGAGTCTCGATGCAAGGCGCTCCGTCACAGCGGCCCTATGTCTGCCAAGCGACGCGAGGGTGCCGGAGGCGCCGCCGAACTGGAGCACGCGAGTCTGTTCGAGCGCGTCGGCTGCCGTCTTTCGCTGCCGGGACAATGCGTCGAGCCATCCCGCCGCTTTGACACCAAAAGTAATCGGGGTGGACTGCTGCAGCCACGTGCGTCCAGCCATCGGCGTATCGACGTACCGCCGTGCGAGCGTCGCAGCCGCTGCCATCGCGCGATCGAGATGTCGGATGATGGGCGGCACGGCGCGTTGGAGCTGCAGAACCAGACCGCTATCGATGATGTCCTGGCTCGTCGCGCCCCAGTGCACGTATCGAGCGGCGTCACGGTCGATTGCTTCGGTGGCGTTGGTCAACTGACGAACGAGCGGAATAGCGAGATTTCCGTCGACTGCAGCCGCTGCCGCGACTAGAGCGGCATCGATCCTGTCGGCGTGTGCGGCAGCCTGGATCGCGGCCACCGCCGGAGTGGGAATGACACCAACCTCGGCTTCGACCTCCGCCAGCGCGGCTTCCACATCCAGCATCGCCTGAAGCCGGGCGCGATCCGACAGTTGAGCGCCGACCTCCACGTCGCCAAATAGCGGGCCGAGAAGGTTGGCGCCTGGGTCGCTAGACATCGAAAAACACAGTCTCGTCAGGTCCCTGCATGACGATGTCGAACAGGTAACGCCCCTCTGCGGACCGGTGCGCGACTAACGTGTCGCGGCGCGCCGCTGGCACGAGCCCCAGGATTGGATCGTCGGCGTTTGCGCGTTCGTCGTCGAAATAGATGCGGGTGATGAATCGCGTCAAGATGCCGCGTGCCATGACGCTCACGACGATATGCGGAGCCTGGTTTCCACCACCGGGAGCGGGCACCGGCCCAGGTTTGATCGTCTCGAATCGGTATCCGCCGTCGTGGCGCGTATGCAACCAGCCGAAACCGTTGAAGGCCGGGTCGGGAGGTTCCGGACGACAATCCTCGGGATGGCGATACCGCCCGTTGGCGTCCGCCTGCCACGCCTCGATCAGCGCGTCGTTGATGCCGCTGCCGGCGCCGTCCAACACACGGCCTTCGATGACGATGCGCGTGCCGCGAGTGGCATCCGAGACCTGACGGCATTCGGCGCGACCTCGAAGGAGGATCCCGAAATAGGGACCGGCTGTTTGAGACGGGGTGATCCCGACCATCAGGCCAATTCCGGCGTGGCTTCCCGACCGCGCAGGACGATGTCCCATCGGAAGCCGAGCGCCCAATCAGGAACGGTGAGGTCGATATCGAAGGACGACACCATGCGCTGACGCACCTCGGGGTCGCGAACCGAGTTGAAGATCGGGTCGAGCGGCTGCAGCGGATCGCCTGGAAAGTACATCTGCGTGACCAGTCGCGCGAGAAACCCGGGGCCGAGCACCGAGAAGTGGATGTGCGCCGGACGCCACGCGTTGTAGTGGTTACCCCACGGATAGTGGCCCGGTTGGATCGTCACGAAGCGATAGCGCCCCTCCTCGTCAGTCAAGGTGCGTCCCGTTCCCGTGAAATTTGGATCGAGTGGCGCGTCATGGGTGTCGACCTCGTGGGCGTAACGGCCGCACGCATTGGCCTGCCAGATCTCCACCAACGCGCCCGGTAACGGACGTCCGTTGCCGTCGAGCACGCGGCCCTCGACGACAATCCGCTCCCCCATTGGCGGGCCGGCGTGCTGCCGTGTGAGATCGTTGTCGACCGGTCCGACGACTTCATATGGATACGACGGACCGGTGATCTCCGTGATCGTCTGCGGGATCTGGATCAGCGGCTCCAACGGGTGACGAAGGACCGTGCTGCGGTAGGCCGGATCTTCCGGCGGGTGAGTACCCGGCGGGACGCGGCGATACGGCAACATCGGCTACGTGGTGATCCTGAGCAGCTTTGTCAGGTTGCCGCCGAGGACCGCTTCCTTGTCCGCATTGCTGAGGGACTTGTTGTTGACGATCGGATCGACGCTGACCGGCCAGTTGAATGGCGTATCGGTGCCGAACACCACCTGGCCAGGGCCCATTTCGGCAACCAGGTGACGGACGCCTTCCTCCGAGAACACCATCGCGTCGGCAAGGATGTTCGAACGGAGGTAGTCGCTCGGCTTTTTCTTGATGATGCAGTTCTGCCCCTGTCGCTGGCAGGCCACCTCGGTGCGTCCCAGATAGGACGGAAGATAGCCGCCTCCGTGCGCGCCGCACACCTTCAGGTTCGGGAACTTGTCAAAGGTACCGTCGAAGATCAGCCGTGACAGAAACACGGTCGTCTCCAGCGGGTTGCCGACGATGTTGCCAAGGCCTCCGCGTCCGGAGAGTGCATTCTGCTGAATCAGGTTCGCGGAACCGTTTGGATGCATGAACGCGAGCTGGCCAAGCTCCTGCACCTTCGCCCAGAAGACGTCGAACTTTGGGGCCGAGAGGCTTTCGCCGCTGACATGCCCCCCGATAGCGACTCCGCGCGCGCCAAGCCGCTTCGTCGCGTCTTCGAGCATCTGGACGGCGACATCCGGGAACTGCAACGGAATCGACGCCATCGCAACGAACCGATCCGGATGTTGTTTGCACCACGCCGCGAGCGTGTCGTTGTGCTTGTTGCAGATTGCTCTGGCAAGCCCCTGGTCTTTGATGTCCCACCACCAGAAATCGTTGACGCTGATCGCCTCGATATCGACGCCGAGTTTGTCCATCATGGCGACGCGATCGTCGAGTCCCGGACCCGTGGCGTGATCTTTTTCGTATGGCGTGCCCTTCACCACATCGCCTAGCGGCATATCCCAATGCGCATGCACGTCAATGACCTTGACGCGCTTGCCGGCGACGCTGACCTGCCGCCGCGAAGGCGGCGCCTGCGCACGCAGGATGCGTTCACCCGCGTACAGGCTGACGGCAGCTCCCGCAACGGTTTTGAAGAATTGACGGCGATTCGGCACGGCACTCTCCTTCCAGGGGCTGGATTATCACCTAATTTTCCGGTTCGTGGTTGGTGGTTAGTCGTTCGTGGTCGTTTTCAATGCGACGCCGGACGCGCGCTGCGCGAGCATGCGCGTAACCGTGCGCGCGATTTCCGTCGCCGCGACGTGTGGCGGCTTTCCTTTCGCATGGATTCCACAGATGGCGGTCGTGGCGGAATGATCCAGCGCGCGGCTCCAACGCCATGCTCCTCGGTCGTCGCGTCCGTAGGTGATGTACGCAGACAGCGTGTTGAGGCCGGTCCCGGGGCGCTCGCCCAGCAGATGGACGACAACCTCTGCGCCGACCAATCGACCGATCTCATAGCCGACGCGAACGCGTCCGTTCTGCACGATGATGTCGATTGCACCGGCCGGAGATCCGCTGTCGATCAACAAATGCCGGAGCATCGGACCCAATAACCGAAGCTGTTCGTTGACGGCATCGGCGTTGAGGCCGTCCGAGATGACAAACTGGATCTGCGGTTTGCGCTCCGGGTACAAAGTACCAATTACCCACGCTTCCTCGTCGCGCAGCCGCTCGCCGAGCTCAGGGTGTGCCAGATATTCATCACGGTTTCGGGCGGCGGTCCGGACCCGAACGCTGCGCGGGCACCCGTCTCTGATGATCCCATCCTCGAGCGTGGCATACAGCGCGCGCCGGGCGTGCTCGTAGATCCGTTCGAGCCTTGCGTCGGCGTCGGCTTCATCGGCAATGCCGACATCGAACCCTCGCTCGCGCAACGTCATCAACCGGCGCTGCCCCTCTTGCTCGAGCGTCGATGACCCCCTCTGATCACCGGATGCACGCGCGTACGACGCATACAACCGTGCCACCGCTGCACCGGGGTTGCCCCCGTCCTTCGCAACGCCCAGCGCATCCAGCCGGTGTGCCATCGACGAGGTCATCCCCCGGCCGGCACCACTGCGAAGACGCGGATGATCGCGAAACGAGGTGGTCAGGTAGCCAAGCATCGGATCGGCATTCCCGGCAACGGCCATCAAGTACGCCGGCGCCCCCTGATCGACGACGCGTTCGGTGACCTCACGCAGCTCGCCGGGCGAAATGCCCATATGAAATGTCGCGCACACGTCCAGGCCCATGGTCAACCCGTGCAGCTTTGCCATCACCAGGTCTTCAAGACACGCTCGCTCGAGTTGCCTGGCGTCTCTGAACACTTCAGGACCGACAAACCCGGCGACGTCGTTGACGATCATCCAGCGGCACGACGTCTGCTGTCGGATATGGCGCGCCAGACCATAGGTGCGCGCTTCGAGCGTAACCATGTCGGTTCCTTCGGCGGCGCCGTTGGTAACTTCGGAGCCTTGACCCGTCTCGAAATACAAGCCGTCGAAGTCGCGCGCCAGCTCGGTCACACCATCCACATCGAGACCGACCATGCCGGCAAGCGCTCGCGACGTTCCCGCCAGGCTCTGAAAACCGACGTCAACACGCGTATGTTTTCGCGCATCGTGCTGCTTGACGATGTCAGAGAGGACGCAGTAGCGGGTCGGAAGCTCGAGGCGTCGTACGACCTGTTCGAGCAGCTGCTCGAGGCGAACAATCGTATCGAGGTCGTCGGCCGCTGGATTGAGGCCGATGATCACGTCGCCGCAGCCGTAGCTGAGACCTTCGAGGATTGACAGCAGAATCTCCTCCTCGTCGTCTCCCGGACTGTTCGGCTGGATTCGCGACCCAAAGTGATTCGAGCTTCCGATGGCGACGCCAGGACCGTTCAACGGATTGAACAGGCGCCTGGCGAGCGACGAAAGCTCCGCATTGGTCATGACCTTGGCAACAGCCGCAATGGTCTCGCTGGGAAACGCATGAAATCGTTTCGCCACCCATGCGTCGGCGGCCGCGTCGAGCAACACGTATTTGAACTGCTCGACAGTGAGCGAGTCGAGTTCGTGATCGAAGCGTCGATCGCGCGATTGCTGAAGGGCGGCGGTCACGCCGTCGTCGACAAGCGTCGCGCGACGGATTTCGCCGAGAGTGGTGGCGAGCAGCATCCGTCGGGCATCGACACGCACTCGATCGTCGGTGGTGCCGCCCACCACGAGATCGCCCTCTTTAAAGGCGTTCGCGAGCGCAAGCGTTCGCCGGAATTCCTGATCGTTCACGATTCTGCAACGCTATCCGGGAAACAAGGTGTTGGATAATAACGCCGCGCCGTACGCCACCCACTCCTGACGGCCGCCGCCTGCGTCCTCATCGCCGCACCGGCGCGAGCCGCGGACTGGACGTCGCTGCGAACCGAGCACTTCCTGCTGCTTGGTGATGCAAGCCCGCGCGGGATTCGGGATGTGGCCCTCCGCTTCGAGCAGTTCCGCGGAGCGGTGACGAGCACCTTCCCGCCACTGGCAGACGACCGGCCAGGCCCTCCTGTTGTCGTCATCGTCTTTCGCGATCAACGAGCTTACGAACCGTGCCAGCCGAGGTTCAATGGGAAGGCGGTTAAGGTTGGCGGCTACTTCCTCCCCTCCCGGGATGTGAACTACATCACGCTGACAGCCAGCTCGGGACGCGATGACTTTCGACCGTTACCACAAGGTCAACGATGGTGAGACGCGCACATATGGCGTCTTCACAGCGATCGAATGCGCGCGCGGCCAGATCGTCCTTCACGTGCGCGCGCCTGGACAAACGCTGCTGTTGAGAGCCACGCAATTCGACGCAATCGATTTCATCAGCTATCGGTCCCCGACGCCCGGTCGCAGGGAATCGCGGTCGCCGTCGAGTTGCTGCCAGATGGATTCCATTCCGTCCCGATAATCCCTCTCCGCGAATCACTCACAAAATACTGTCCGTACCCGACAGATTGTTGTCCGCTAAACGTTTTAGATAGCACACAGATCGTGATTTTCGCCTGCAGCAAGTCGCGGTGTGTGCAGGCCACGTTATTGCTTTTGCGCGCGCCGATGAAACTTTGGTTCCCCCACTCATTGGTACCGCTTCCGCGGCTCGTGACTGTGATTTCCCTGGCGTTGACACTTCCAGGCTGCGGCGGAACGGCGACACCAATAGCACCGTCGGTTGTTGAACAACTGCCGAACGACATCTCCCCCATCGGCAGTCCGCCAACTTTGGTCGCCACAAGCCGGGCCGTCAATACGTTTGGTCTTGTGAACGGGTCATTCACCCTGACGCTGAGCACGTCCGACGGAAGCGTCGGCACCGTGAAGGGCACGTATGCAGGTGAGGCTGTCGTCGCCGCGAACGGCGGTCAGACGGCGATACTACAGCTGCAGATTACGGAAACCAGCGGAATTGGATCGACGGTTACCGCCATCGAGGCCGACGGCACACGGGCTTTCATCGACGAGGGAGACTTTGCACTGTCACTGCTGCTGACCTCGTCGCTGACGAAGTCGCCACTGCGTGTCACGGTGCGCGGAACTTCGCACGTCTCATGCAGCGCCTCAAATAGGATTCTGGTGACGTTGCAGGGGACGGACTCGACGCGGGGTTTCCTGGAGATCACGGCGGATCTGCACCACGAGGTCGAGCAGTCAGCCTGTCTCTAAAGGGTGCGAGCGGACCTCCTTACCTCTCGCACCTATTGCACCCCGCGCACCGCTCGCACCTACTGCAGCCGCGCCAGTTGCGCGATCAGTTTTCCTCGCGCGCTATCTGCAGGCACGAACCGCTGCACGCGCTGGCCTGCGAAGACCTCGCCCGTGTAGATGTAGCCCCTCGAATCGGTGGCGATCATGTGAAGGCCGAAAAACTGCCCTCCGCTTTCGCCCATACTGCCGAGTCGGCCGGCGATCTTCCCGTCGTCACGATTGAGGAACCAGATCGTGTTGTTCTTGATGTCGCAGATGTATAGGTACCTCTGCGCCTTGTCCGGCGAAAAGGCAACGCCGCCGGCGGCGCCGCGGTCGGAGTCGTTCTGTTTCGTACCCGGCGCCGTCATGATGAATTCCTTGACGAACCTGCCGTCCTTTGTCGTCACGTGGATCCGCTCGGCGGCGCGGTCGGCCGCGTAGACGAAGCCGTCATTCGAGATGTTCAGCGTCAGGTGGCCTTTGAATTCCTTCGGCGGCTTGCCGTCGGCGAACTCTCGATCCGCATCGTTGGTGGAGATTTCCGACAGCTTGTGTCCGTACGCGCCCCATCCTCTCTTGAACGCGAATGTGTTCATGTCGAACACCATCACGCGTCCGCCGAGATAGTTGTCCGCGACGTAGACCTCGTTGGCCGGCTCGTCGAGCCGAATCTCTTCGATGCCGCCGACGATCATCGGGGTCGTGGGTGGATACTTCGCCCGGAACGCCGCCCGTCCTGCCGCCTGCGCGGCAGGATCCCCCGCGTTGCCGCCGCGGCCTCCTCGGCCTCGCGCAGCTCCCGGAGGCGGCGGGAGGAATCCGGCCACCGGTCCCTGGCCGCCAACACCCGGCGTGCGTTGCGGCATTTCCGGCGCTCCAAACCTGCCGCCATTTTCGAGCTCCGGCGTGTGCGGGATTTCGCCCACCAGCTTGCCGCTCTTCGTCTCGTACTTGCGAACCGTGTTCTGCCCGAGATAGGCGAACCCCTTGCTGTCGATGTCCATTCCGTGTCCCTGCGGCGCGTCAAACGATCCGATGACGGTGCCGTCCTTGCCGATGTGGATCATCGAGGGCGGACGAGCGCAGCAGTCCGACACGCCCGTCTCAGCCTCGAGCTCGAGGCTGGTGAGATCGTTGGGCCGGTCGTACACCCACACCGTGTCATCGTTGGGCGCAACCGCCAAGCCGGTGATGCCACCGATCTTCCATTTGTTGGGCAGCGGCTTCGGCCAACCCGGGTCGTACACATAGCTCGGTGCGGCCTGTCCCTGCGCCTGTACGACGGCATACAACGCGACTCCAACGACCATCAACAGGGCGACGTTCCTCTTCATGTGTTCTCTCCTGAGGGCAAATCATCGTAGAGGCGGACCTTCAGGTCCGCCTAGCGGCGCTCAGCGCGGCGGCGTGACTCCCTGAAACGGCTTCATGCCGAGGTCGAGTTGATCCTTGACGGACTGGTTTCCCTCGTGGCACGCCTGTTCCCAGATTTCGAACCCGGGCTCCCTGTTCCGCGTGAGCGCAGACACCATCGTCCACGGACGCGTGTAGACCTTCGGGTCCTCGATGCGTCCTTCCCAGTGGATGGTGTCGCGATCGATCATCGTAAACCGTTCAACGACGTGCAGCGCATCGCTGGCAAAGTTGCCGGCGTTGTCCATCCACGCGAGTCCGTTCAAGTTGGTCACATCGACGACGAGCGTGTTGCCTTCCCAGCGTCCACGAGAGTTGCCCTGCCATAGTCTGACGCTACCCGCCACATGCGACTCGTTCGTGGTCGGAATAACTCGATAGGAGTGGGAGTACTCCAGCAGGTGCATCACGTAGCCTGGCCCCTGAACGATCTGGTGCCCCGCGGGCGCCACGATATCGCGCGGAATGCCGGGTGGAAAACAACTCGCCAGCGGAGAGATGAACCGCTCGGTGATCGTCTTGCGGAACTCCAGCGCCCACGGCTGATACGGAATCTTCCGATCGGGGGTGTCGACGACGAGGCTCGGACCCGCCTGGACCCCGAAGCCGGCCGTGTGTTCCTCGATGTCCTGCGACGTGAAGGTGCGTTCCCAATAGCCCTGCATATCCGGCCGGCCATCCGGCGTCCGCGGGGGGTTGAAAGTCTTTGTCTTTGGAAGCGCGCATTCGTGAAACTTCGCGGGATCGATCGGACATCCACCGGCGGTTCGCGGCGGCGCTTGCTGCGCGGACGCGCGGTCGGCTGATGCCGCCAGCACCAGAATCGCTGCAGCGCAGGAAACGACTCGTGATGGCTTCACTGGAGATCTCCTGGGCCGCCTGCCGGCGGCCCCCACGTGCGTTCGCGAATGATACGTCAGATTCCGAGCACAGGCGCCGCCTGGGGGCGCGCTATCATCGAAACATCGTGGCAATGCATCCGTGGCACGACGCCTACGTCGACGATGCCCTCGTCGACCGCGCGTTTCCGGTCGTCGTTGAAATCCCGAAAGGCAGCAAGAACAAGTACGAGCTGGACAAGGAGACGGGTCTGCTTCGTCTCGACCGCGTGCTCCACAGCGCCGTTTATTACCCGGCCGACTACGGCTTCATTCCGCGCACGTACTGCGACGATGGCGATCCTCTCGATGCGCTGGTGCTGGGTCAGGAACCGGTATATCCGCTCACCATTGTCGAAGCCCGGGCCATCGGCGTCATGCGAATGCGTGACGAGAAGGGCCTCGACGACAAGATCGTCGCGGTCTCGGTGCGCGATCCCGCGTTCGAGGGCTACCGTGACAAGGCGCAGCTTCCCGCGCACGTCTTGCGTGAGGTCCAACGGTTCTTCCAGGACTACAAGGTGCTCGAGAACAAGCAGGTCGTGATTGAAGACCTGCTCGGGCCCGCGGATGCGATTCGCATCATCAGGGAAGCACTCGACTTGTACCGCAAACTCCGTCGCGGCGAGCTCGGTCCGCACGCCTGACCCTCCAGCACGCTTTTGAAAACCAGTTCGAAAAATGTGATCGAAGGACCTCGAGGGCAGGCGGCAGCCTCGGCATATGTGCCGTAGTTGTCGCTATTTGAACGCAAAAGGGTGCTCCCTCGCGGTGGACCGGAAGTTGCCCAGATGGGTGACAGAGGTTCACATCCATGTATATGCGACGTGCAGCAGCGCTGATTGCGGCCGGCGGTTTCCTTTTGGCCGGAACCGCGTTCGCACAGACGTCTCCAAACCCGACGCAGCAAATCGGTGCGACGACGCAGCAGGGGCCTACGCCTCTCTTCCGCATCACCGTCGTCGGCCACACGACACCCGCGATCAACTATCGACCGCGCAAGGGCGACACCAAGGTCGACTTCACGGGCACGGCGCTCTCGCCGCTGGCAACCGGCAACGCGACGGTCGAAGGGAAGAAAGGCTATATCGACATCGACGCGAAGTTCGACAAGCTCGCACCGCCGACGCAGTTCGGTCCGGAATATCTGACCTACGTTCTGTGGGCCGTGACTCCGGAAGGACGGTCGACGAACCTCGGCGAGGTGCAGGTCAAGGATGACGAGGCACGTATCCACGTCACCACCGAACTGCAGGCGTTCGGCATGATCGTGACCGCCGAGCCCTACTTCGCCGTCACGCAGCCCAGCGACGTCGTCGTCATTGAAAACAGCGTTCGGAACAACACGAAGGGGAACGTCGACGTTATCCAGGCGAAGTTCGATCTGCTGAAGCGGGGCACGTACTTGATGAATCAGGACACCCGCCAGCTGAAGATGAAGCCGCTCGAGCCCGGAGCACCGCTCGATCTCGCGGAAGCCCGGAACGCGGTCATGCTCGCCCGCTTTGCTGGCGCCGATCGCTACTCGGACGACACCTACATG
>Ga0068859_100000665_pt1 | contig 34523 bp, 56 predicted proteins | sample KBSSwiS22_FD_66585 | JGI IMG/M metagenome (GOLD analysis project Ga0068859, IMG submission 66585) | Switchgrass rhizosphere microbial communities from Kellogg Biological Station, Michigan, USA - KBS Switchgrass S2-2 | ecosystem: Host-associated > Plants > Roots > Rhizosphere > Soil ... | reverse complement strand
TACATTAAAATTAAATTGCCTTATCCTTATTGTCCATAACCCACGCGATAACTTAACAAAACATAAATATTCCCCGTTTTCATCAGGCAATCTATCGGAGCATTTAATCCAGTTATTCATCTTTATTTTCACGCTTTTCCATCAATTCAATATATTTATCCCAACCATGTTGTTTAGCGTATTTAACATGGTCTAAGCATCCTTGCATCATGGCGCCTGTAGCCTCACCATTTATTGCTGCATTCATATAGTCAGTTAATTTTTTTGCATCTTCGTTATCTTCAACAATCAAACCAAAAACATTTTTAAATCCATGAAATTTAGGGTCAGCATCTTTATGGTTATCAAACCATTCAAGGCCAGAAATAACCATCTTCTTGCATCCTTCTTCATATTCCCCACCTAAACCTGATATTTCATCGCATTTATCGGTATATTTATATTTCGACATTTTTATTCCTTACATATTCATTACTTTGAGCATTGTATACGTATTTTTCTGAAAAATTAGGGGCACACCAATAGCACAGTGATTGTGCCTCCATAAAACTATAAGCTATTTTTTGCGGGTCATGCCTATCAGGATTAATTATTTTATCTTCTTCATGCCTTCGCGCACGTCTTTCTTGTGGTGTTTCTAAGTGAAATTCATTCATAAATAATCCACATACCTTTTGCATCGCTTACACCATGCTTTATCTTTGTAAAACGCATGCCATTTGTAAATATTAGAAGCGCTTTCACGTGATTTTTGATGCCCTATTAAAAAACATATGAGAGATTTAATCATTTACTATTTCCATTATTTTTCTATAGATAATTTAGAAAGATAAAGTGCATGTTCAGTATTTCTAAAATGTTTAACAAGCTCACTCGGTGTAATGTCACGATCAGTTGAAAAAATGTAAGATAATAAATCTCTTAATAAACAAATATCATTACTTTTATTATACGGGTGTTGGACTATATATTTTATTACTTCATGTTCATGGTTCATCGCTCAAACCCTTCATTAAATTTAACTGGAAACTTCGGTAAACTTTGCCAGCACTTTACCAGTTCTTTAGAGCATTTAATTTCAATGTCATTGCTTGTGTTTACATTTGTAATCCATTCCCAATGTCCATCATGCGCAACGACAACCCTAGCTAAAATTGCTGGAACATAGTGATCACACGGGCATGCAGACTTGAGGACGCATAACACGGGCACGCCTATCTTGGGTAGTTTTGTATTAACGCTAATCCAGTTATTCATTCATTGCTCCAAAATACAATGCAGTATTAGTCGTTATCTTCACTTGCTTCAATGCTTCTTTAATATCATCAACTGTAGGTTCAGCATCATTATCCCTTGCGGCAGTAAAATATCCGCTTAACCAAAATATAAATTGTTCAGGTGTCATTATTTTTCATACCTTATTCTTCGTAAACAGTAATGTAGTCATATTTTTCTATGGCTTCTATTAATGTATCAGCATCCTTAATGCCTGCATCGCGTAAACCTTCAAGATAAGGAATGTCACAATGCGTAAAATTTTTATTATTTTTTTCTGCTCTCCTAAGAAAATACTTTAATTCATCTGCTAATGATTGGCCTACATTATAAGTAGGTTGCCATTTAAGATTCATAGACATACTTTTTCATACCTTATTACGTAATACGTTATAGTGTTATAAGTTGATAACAAAATAATCATGTGATTAACTTATAACAACTAACGATAATCAGTATTATGAATATCAAAGTTTAAGTGATGAACAATCTATTACTAAACCCTTATTAGGAATCATGGTGTGCTGCACTTCAATTGTAGGGGATTTATGTACCCTAAATCGACTATCTTTTATGGTCTTAGAGAGGGAGACAACATTGGCTTGCTTGTTATGGCAAACCTTAACGCCTTGGTCTGCTTTGGATATTAATACTTGATATGACTGGTTTCCTACTATCTGCACATAAGACTCTGCTTGCAATCCTAATTGATTGGCTAGCTTCCTTCCCACATACAAATGTAAAACCTTACTTACTTCCTTATTCTTTTTCTCTGAAACACTTACCCTTGCATAAGTTTTATCTTCACTTAATTTATTATTCTTCTCAAACACAAATTCAAACCAATTATTATCCACTATCATTGTAAAACTCCTTTTTTAATTAAATCATCCACATCAATAATGACTTGCTTATGTTCAATAAATAAATTTCTATACGTGAACATCTGGTTATCAAACATGCAGTCACATTCCAAATTATATGCGTTACCTTCGTACTTAAACTCACCCTTGTACTGCCACCACTTACCGTAGGGTTTACGCGCAACGAAGTCGAACAAGTATGAGATTATTTCCTGCTTGAGTTTAGGCATATCCTTGACACGTTCAAACTTTAATTTATCGAACATTATTTGCATCCACCATTTAGGACTTTATAAGCATGACTTGCTATCTCGCTTCTGTTTGGATTATTTGATATCTCTATTTCATGCTTAAGGTTTGCGTTTTCATCTTTTAACTTTTTATTTTCTTTTCTGCATTCAATTAAATTATTATTCAATAAATTAATTGTACTGCAATGTTCAACAATTTGAATGTAATATGCCTTATTAGTTTCATTTAACCTCTCTATCTCTATTTGCTGATTTTGTAATGATTCAAGCTGATTATTATTTCTTTGCTCAAGCTTTACGGCATTTAAATTAACTTCCGATAATTCTTTCTCATGGTCGCAACACCATAGCTTGCCTTCTTCATATTCTTCATCATCCAACAAAGACTCCACTCTATCTTCTAATCCTTTATGTTCAATCTTATGCTTAATTTTATACTCTTCTAGCTCATTCACTCTTCTATTTAATTCAACAACAGCATCATAAATTTGATTGAAACATATCACGGCAAATATCCCTCTAATCTACAATCAATAAATTTTTTTAGCTTCTCAACGCGACCACACTTTATCATTTCCAAAGGTGAAATACCGCCCAAAGATGGATTATTAGCCTTAAACCATAACCATGTCTTAGCCGTATCACCATTGAAATAATTTTTAATCTTATCAAAATAAATTTGGGGTATCATGCAGCTTCTTGTGGTTGAGTTGTATCATTAACAGGAGGTGGGAGAGGTGGTGCTTGAATAAGACTGATAGCTTCGCGGTAACACATATAACCCACGTTAAAAAACCTTACTGCATCTGGACTAAATTGGTTATCCAATTGATGGATTGTACCCATGAATGATTTATAATTAAAATTTAACTCAGATAATAACCTTTCTTTTAATTGTTCAACAATCTCTGTCATTTCTTCTTCCTTAATTTTTTGAGGGTTTCAGCTAACCTTGCCCTCTTCCCTAATTTGCCGCCTTTCTTAGCTGCCTTCGCTAATTTTTTTGCAGGTATTTTCTTACCCTTTTTTACACCTAATTCTTTTCTCAACGCACCTTTTTTCTTTATGGCTTTTTGTATCCATTTCTCAGCCATGATTAATCACTCCTTGATTATCATTCATGCGTTTGAAATCATTTTCAAGCTTTTCACACTTCATTAATAACTCATTAATAATTCCTGCATCGGCACCAAAATCTTCACGAAAACATCTTTCCAATAACCATGCTTGTGATTGCCAATTTGGTATTGCTTTCTTAATATTAGCCTGTAATTTCCTTATCTCTTCACTCTGCGCACTCTTTACATCGTAAAAAAACTTGGCTTTTTCCGTGAGATTGCCCGCTTCTATATCTGCACGACCATCAGTTAGCCAATTATGCAAAGTTTGCCTAGTAATACGGGCAGCACCAGCTACTTGATTAAGCACTAAAACATCTTCAATGGCTTGCAAGATAACCTTTGTCATCTCTGCACCGAATAATGTTGGCCTACCTCCAGCGTGTGTCATTCGCAAATTCCTTTTGCTAATGTTAAATAAGTTAGGGGCATTGCGCCCCTACCCTTCTTATCTCATAGGCTCATAATTGTAGTAATTATTTTTGCCTTTCTTCACCTTCTTAAATTCACCTTTCTTCTTTGGTTTAACCGTATCATCTTTTGCAGTTACCATTGATTTAGGCGAAGGTTTAGAATCATGACGTTCTCCCCCGTCATAATATGTGAGCGTGTGAATCATGCGTGTAGTACGCATTATTTCATCCCACCATCAAAATAAGAAACATTGTAATGTCCCATATCATTCATTGCGCGCTTCGCATTAGCGTGATGTTTAGCATGGTCAATCCGATCAACCATGTGATGATCAACCATACCTTTGTTTGCGCCTGGGCGTTCTGCTGCTTTATTTCCACCTTGATTGGCATCAATTTCAACAGCTTTTTTAGCGGGTTTATTTACTGTGATTGCGTCCATGTCTTTACATCTCCTTGAGTGTTTCGTGATGAACCGAAAAAGAAATCAATGATAGTTTGCCATTTACTTGCCAACATTCCAACTAACATACTCAACAGGTTTTTTTCATCCCCATTCAGTTGCCATGGCATGAATAATAAAAACAGCGCTGCAAAAAATCCAAGCGTCACCAAATAAGCCATATTCTTTAAAAACCTAGGGCTAAATTCGATAACATCTCTTAAGCCAACCATTGATAAACTCTCCCTTACCAAGACCGCGATAGAACTCCGCACGTGTAGCCATTAGCGTCATCAATAGAAACGCACAATGATTAATCTCGCTTATCGTCCTTTCCCCCATAATACCATCATCGACTAACCTTTTATTTTCATCCATGAGTGGCCAAGTTGATCGTTGCACCATTTTCACGCCTGTGCCTATCCCATGGTTAACGCAGCAATCAAAAATGTAATTAGCCCTATCTTGATTCGTTATCATCTCAAACGGGGCTATATCCCAAAATTCGCCACGATAAATGGCTATCGCCCTATCCTCATTTATTTCCCTTACATCATCAGGGGTTAAATCGCCAAAGAACCCATATTTTCTCAACGACTCAACCGGCAATGACTGCAAAAAACGCAGGGAAATACCAAAATTTGTGGCCAGCCCATCATCATGCGGATTGTCAACGTAGCCACCTTCATTTGACAATATAAATTGTACTGCCTTATCAAAATTTGCCATACTTAGCCACGCGTCCAATTCATATTCGCTTGCACCCCTTTATTCTGTATGCCAAAGCGTTGTTTCCAGCGTGATTCATGTTCGGCAAACCACTGCTTCCTCTGCGCATCGCTTAAGTCTAACCAAGTTTGTCCGGGCTGCACTGGAAAACCTTTCGATACTTTTTTGTAACTCGGCTGGCTGCTAAAACCCATGTTTACTTGCGGCGGATTACCAACAGCGGGACTGGGTGCAACTGGCACTAATCCTGCCAAGGCTTCCTTGACTGCTGCTGCGATTAATTCTTGGATTGTAGGCTCTGCAGGGGCTTCTTGCGTGACTGGTACGGTTTGCTTCACTTCTACTACATCCACGTCATGTACAACATTAACTTCTTTATTCATGCTCTTACTTCTCCGTGTATTTTTGGACATAATTTATCAATTCCTTAGCACCTTTAGCTTCAAACCAAGCATAACCTTCCCTAACAAAAATGTCTCGCCAGTATTTCTGTGCGACTGACAGCACCCCACCAGATTCCCTCTTTAGCTCAATATACAGCCCGTGGTAACCCTTTCTCGCCAGTGGTATGCAGATATCCGGCACACCTGCTTTAACGCCCATAGCTTTGAGCTTATACGCTTCCTCTTTCCTCCTATACCCACCATTTGGGATATGAAAGTAGGGTATGCCAGCCTTATCGAGCCAAGTAGCCGCCCAAATCTGCTCCTGTTCCTCCGTGGGCTTCGCAGGTTGGACGATCTTTTCTTCCCCACCCTTGGGTAGCGGTAAATCCAAAGTACTGCCATAGAGAGATTTTACAGCCTTAAAATAACTTCCTTTCATTTTGGCATCCTTGCCGGTTAGTCAATCCTAAGTGATTTTCCACTCATGGTTAGGGTCAGGCACAAAAACCATACTTAAACATTCCCCTTCCCCGTCCCACATCTCCCTGTGTCGAACAATCCAGCCATTAAATACTTTCGCCCTATGGGTTTCGCGCATTTTACCTGTAAATATTTCTTGCCACTCAAACTTCATTTTTAACTCCTATTTTTTGATTAAAACTGACAGCACTGACAGTGCTGACAGTACTGACAGTCGTTTTCTAAATACCCCAAAATTACCATTTTACCCCCTTTTTCCTACTTTTCCCCTTATATACAATATATACTGTCAGTACTGTCAGTATAACTGTATATATATGTTTTTAGAGAAATTTTTTGGCCGACAGTACATTTTTTGAACTGGCAGTACTGACAGTTTGAACTGTCAGTAAATGCTGACGGTACAAAATTTGAACTGTCAGACTATGAAATTTCGCTGACAGTCTATACTCTAAAATTAGCAGGCACTTCTCTCATTCTTTCCCCTTTTTTACCGTTTCTAATGGCTTTTTTACCTGTAATTTTAGTTAAGAGACGGCTCACCTTATTGGCTGATTTTTGATCAATAGGCTTCCATTGAATAGCTTCAAGGATTTCTGTAACAGTCATCTTTTTGGTAAGTGGGGTATCCCAATTAAAGGCTGACAGTAGTTTCTCCTCAAGAGGGTCAATCTGCTCATGTTCCTCATTCAATTGGTTAACTTCTGACTGTAAATTAGAATTTAGGTAAGTTAATGAACCACCCTTCCATTCATGATAAACCTCAGCCCATACCTGCTGCATGTCAAAATTGTGCTGATAATTGATTTCTAGCGCTTCTATTGTCCACCAACGACGATTTCCTGTATCATCTACCAAATAATTAGATTTATTTACAGTGGCAATATAGGCAGTTCGACGCGGGCGCGTCTGGTCTAAACGGGCGTAAGGATTACGTATATTATCCGACTTCATGGTGATATAACTTTTGATTCTGGCGATATCTGCACTTTTATAGGTGGCATCTAACTCACCTAACTCTACAATCCAATATTGGGATAATGCTATGACGCAATCCTTATAAGATGGATCAAGAATGGCGCCATCTTTTATTGCCCCACAATTAATAGGGTCGAGAGATTTAACCCAAGCAGTCTTTCCTATACCTTGATCGCCTTGTAAAACAATAGCACCATGATTGGTAAAACCATCAATACTATGCGCAGCAGCAATAGCAGCGGTCATCCATGTGCGAATTAACTTATTACTTAATTTTTGATCGTTAGATTTTATTGTCTCAACAAATGAATCTAATCTTTTAACCCCATCCCATATTTTTGATTTAACACAATCAACAATAGGATGATAAGAGTTTCTCATCGCAATAGTTTGCAAATGTTCATTCAATAATTTGGTAGGCATATCATTCAAAGTTGAAAGATAATGCACTCGCATTAATGATTCATTTTCTAAATCCTCTGGTGAGATATGATGCCCAGGAATAGTTATCTCCCTGCGCCTTGTCATTAAATTATATTTAATTTGGGCATTAAATTTAGATAAAAGCCATTTTAGATTTTCAAAAGTATCTAGCACTTTTATTTTTATTTCTTTGGTGAGGGGAATTTCTTTGACTTGAGGATATTCAGACAAAGCATAAATTAATTTATGCTTCATACTTTCATCATCATTATTTTTATCATATCCTTTTTTAACACTATCAATTTCTTCTTTTGTAAAAGTTTTATCAGGTCGCCTATTATCTTCGGACATATTAAAAATCCTTTTTGAAAATGGTTAAGAGGTTAAGAATTGATATAAGAGTTACGCGTGCAGCACCATTAGAAAATAAAATACTAACAATGGTATCAATATAATCATTTGTGACAGGGCTGGTTTCAATCATAAGAATATCGCAGGCATTAACAGGCCAATCATAATTAGCAGCACAATCATTAGGAGGTAAAACGATAGTTCTATCAGGACGGGCAATGGTTGAACTTTTACCCTTTTCCCAAGATTTATTCCCAATAAATAAATAAACTGAATTAGTTGGTAATTTTCCAGACTCAAGGAGTGCTTTAAGCGGTTTAGCGTAGGGAGCGGATTTACGTTTCAATTTCTTTCCTTAAAGAGTATTTAAAGTATTGCAATCTCACGCTTTTACTTTAAAATTACCCTTGCTATGTATATGGATTTACGAACTTGAGGCGAGTGACTAGCTCGCCTTTTGTCAAATCAGATTACTCCCACATCCCGCATAAATATATAGGACATTCCCTCATGAAAGAGAAAGACAAAAAGAAAAAAGTTGCAAAGAAAAAGAAGTAATATATGATGCGCCTTCACAAAGTAAGTTTGATCGTAGCCCGCTGGTCAAGCAGCGGGTTTCCCCTTCCCTCTAAAGCAACTTAATATCTAAATTATTCTTTCTCGCAAATTCATCTATCTTCTTTAAGATTGAATAATTTGGTGATCTAATTCCCAATTCATATGCTGAAATTGTATTTTGTTTACAACCAATTTGGTCAGCTAATGCTTGCTGAGATAAGCGCAATTCCCATCTTATTTTTTTTATCATATCGCTAAAATCCATAACACTCTCCTTATTGAATGGGTTGCATCATATATTATCACATATCATATTTGCAATATCTCGTTTCGTGTACCACAAAAATAGTTGACATCATCCTGTGATGTGCTAATCTAACCTCGTTATCAACTAGTGATGAGGAAATAAAAATGTTAAACCCGTATAATAGTGAACATGAGGAAGCCTTAATGGTTTCCTATTATGGTGAAAATACTAATGATTTAGTTTACTGTGAGTTGTGTCAGGACAGGCACGAAGATTTACAAGGAGTTGTATAATGAATACCCGCAAATACATCAAATTATTTTTACTTGATGAAGCCGTTAAAGTTAAGGGCGAATATCAACTAGACATTTCTTACCTTCCTGAATATGAATTAAAGAGATTCATTGACCATGCGATTGACCACGATATTACTTTACGTGAATTAGTCTTAGATCGCTTGCAAGAATTGGTTAATGAAAATTTACCCATCATTGAAGCCCAACAAAAATATGATTCCGGTTTACGCCCAGTACATGACGCAGTGAATGGTGAAGTAACGTGGATAAATAGAGGTGCAGCATGAGTAATACATCGATCATTATGGGTGAAAGCGGTACAGGCAAATCAACATCAATACGTAATTTAAACCCAGAAGAAACATTTATTATCAATGTTCTTAACAAGCCCCTACCATTCAGGGGCTACAAGGGAATGTACACTCGCGTATCACCAGACGGTGCAACGGGAAACTATTACGCTTCGACCAATTACGACCATATTAAATTGGTAATCAAAAAGGTTGATAGTACACGCCCAGACATTAAAACCCTTATCTTGGATGACTTTCAGTACCTAATGGCTGATGAATTTATGGGTCGCTGCATGGAGCGTGGCTTTGATAAATTTGCAGAGATGGGTAACCATGCTTACCAATTATTAAAGATGTTACCAACACTCCGCGAGGATTTAGATATTTTTATCCTCACCCATTCTGAACCGAATGAAACTGGAAAGATGAAGATTAAGACGGTAGGAAAGATGATTGATAATGTGATCGTCATTGAAGGTTTATATTCCACTGTTTTACAAACAGAAGTAGCAGACGGGAAATATACTTTTATTACCCAAGGCGATGCGAGACATATCGCCAAAAGTCCACTTGGGATGTTCGAGAATAGAAACATTCCGAATGATTTAGCTTTTGTTAAAGAAAAGATGAATAGTTACTTTAATGGGGATATCGCGGTATGAAGGTTTATATTGTCACTGAGATTCAAAATTATGAAGATCACATTTGCTTAGGAGTTTTTGCAAATGAAAAAGATGCTATTCAAATGGCACTTGAGTGCGACTTAAATCCAAAGCATGTAATAAAAGAACATGAGGTAATTGAATAATGAAACTATTTGAAATTGCTACCCAGTACGAAAGTATTCTATCTAACACATTTGACCAAGAGACTGGCGTTATTAATGAAGATGCGTTAGTTAAGTTAGATGAATTAACCGTTACATTTGAAGATAAAAGTATTGCCGTTGCATCTTATATTAAAAATTTAGATGCAGAGCGTAAGGCCATTGAGGAAGCGAAGAAGGCAATGGCAGAGAGGGAATCGCGTCTTGATAGGCGCGTTACTTATCTAACATCCTATCTTCAATCCAATATGGAAAGGTGCGGGATAACTGAAATTAATTGCCCTTACTTCGCAATTAAATTAAAGAAGTGTCCTGTATCAGTCGATGTGATTGACGAAAATTCCATACCTGAAACTTATAAAAAATCTAAAATGTTGGTCAGTGTGGATAAAGTTAAGTTAAAGGAAGAAATGCTAGCGGGCGTGATCGTGCAAGGTGCAGCATTAAAACAAAATATGCGATTAGAAATTAAATAAGGAGTTTTACAATGACGTTAGGATATACAAAGTTAACAGAGGAACAAGATAAGTTGCGTGGGTTAATCTCTGAGGGTGAATATGTCGCCATCATTGATAAGGCAGAGCTTAAAACATCTAAACAAAAGTTAGATAAGAATGGCCAACCATTACCAACCTTCAAAATGTTGCAACTTGACTTAATCATTGCTGACGCGAATGGTCGAGAAAGAAAGTTAAAAGATTGGGTTATGTTAGAAGGTGAAATGGCGTGGAAATTCCGCCACCTTTGTCTAGCACTTGATCTAGGCGATCTATATGAAAATGATTTGGTAGATATAGGCCATTTATTAAATAAGCCGCTCACTCTCAATATTACTATCAGCAAGGGTAAGGATAATAATAATGTTGAAGTGATGCGTAATAACATCACTGACTATCTAAAAATCGTCTCTAGCAATACAGAGGAATTTATTGATAGCGATATCCCATTGTAAAAACTCTCTCCCTGCGTTAAATTTGGCGGTTTGCGAAGGATGCGCAGGGATGGTTTCACGATGTTGTTTCACGGATGTAAGGGTTGAGGGTTGTACCACGCATTACTATGTATGTAATGGATGTAATTGCCCGACTGATTTGACCAGCAAAGTTAAAGAGACGTGGGAACAATTTAAGAGTAATCAAGAAAAGGGTAACTCTTAAATGGCTTCCGATGATACGCGCGAAAGTTTATTGGTTACTTACTTTAGAATATCTCTGCCAACTTAAGCTCTGGTATGAGTGCCGACCAAGTATGTTAAACCTAGGAAGCCATTTAAGAGCGTTTCCTACCCATGCCCTAAGTGAATAGGTAGGTCTAGGCTGTCAAATTAAGCGCCTGATGAGAGAGTAACGCCTCGAAATGCAAGTGCATAGCGTAGAGTTCTCCACGGCAGCTACGATGAGAACACGGTTAGGGCAAGAATTATGGCCGACGATATTGAATAAAGTCGTGTACCTGTAAAGTACGCTAATTAAGTGACTTGGGTAATAGGTGCGCCTTCCTTATCCTAGAGAAAATAGGCCACCAGTTTTGTGTAGCCAAAAGTCCAAGTTGGTATGCACAATGGGCGACGATACTTATTCCGTACATATCTTTACGTAAGACAGTGCGGTCAATCACTGAGATATAGGGAAAATAGCCCAAAAGATTTATGCTAGCCCAGTGGATAGCCTCATCACTAAGTTTATCCCATGCTCCCTGAAAGCAGGGCTAGCGCCAAATAAGGAAAGAAAATGGAAGTTAAAATTAAATGCAGGGATTGCAAGAAACTATTCTATGCAAAATCTCCAACTGATAAATCAAATTTTGATAATACTACACTGATCATGAAAAAAGTTTGTGATCAATGCCAAGGAGAGAAAAATGCCAGCAAAATCAAAAGCTCAACTTAAAAAATTATTTATCTTAGAAAAACAAGGTAAATTAAAAAAAGGGACAGCTAAAGAATGGGCAAACGCTACTCCTAACATTAAAGCATTACCAACGCATGTTAAAAAAAAGAAAAAAGGAAAGAAAAAGAAAAATGCAAAACGTAAGTAAATTTATATTTTTTTTGGTAATTTTCTTTTCTGTTGTTTTATTTTTATATTGGAATCAGGATCAAAAAAATGATCATTGCGAATTAGTTAAAATTGGCAATGCGTTTGATGTTGGTGAAATTTGTTAAGATAAAATATATTCAATTAAAAAAAAGAAAAAAGCCGCTAATTAAACGGCTTTAATTTTTATCTTGGACGTCTAGCCCATATTTTTCCTGAGCCTTCCAAGGTAGATATTGCAAACGCCGTAGTACAGGAAAGATAAATATTTCCCGGAGCAGACATTTTAACTTGGGTACTAGGGACAACAAACCCTAAATTATTTGCGCCTAATGCAAGGGCTGTTGAAAAGAACTGGGAAGCGGTATAAGCACCATTAGGGAAGGTTGCTGAAGTTGTATTAATCCAACCTTGTAAAAGTGTGGTTGTCGTTCCAGTATCACCTAAGAAATTCACATTCCCTTCCACATTCCAATCACCAGCGCCAACTGCAATAACGGCAATATCAGTAGGTGTTCCAGTAGTTAAATTAACACCTGCACCTTGCAATATAACAGCTTCTATTTCTTCGCCCAAAAATCCAGCTGCAGCATCATCATTTGTTTGTGTGCCATAAACTTGGGAACTATAACTGAAAGCAGGGTTAATTAATTCCCATACTGTACCATCATATTCTAATATGGAAATTTTATTAGCTATCATCATTCCAGAAATTAAGGGTAAACCATTATATTCTATGGCTACAGCCCCACCACCATTAAAATTTAATGTGCTAGCACCAGTATTGGTATTAGCAGGAAGGAATATAACTTGTGTACCTGCAAAAGGCGCTACAGAAGGTTGTCCAGCATAAACCCCTCCGGCAGTTGCAACATACACATCCGCAGCAACGCCCGCATCTGGATAAAATAAATATTGTCCTTGCGTAACATATTTAGGTGTTAAACCAGCATTCAATGGATTCATTAATTGCCAAGAAGTTCCTGCGCCATCTGCTACGCACATACAGGGAACATTCGCAGCAATATCACCAGCAGCATTAGGCGTACCGTTATAACTATAAACTGATAAAGGCGTACCACCATTTAAGGCGATAGTTGAAGATCCAGAAAGACTGCCATTAGCAGGATTAAAACACAAAATCATATTGGGATAAGGAGTGGTAATAGCAGGAGTAACAGCAATGTCATAAGCATCTGCAGCACCACTATCCACTCCTGAATTAAACGCATTAGATTGGACTTGGACATCAGTGACAGTGCCTGATCCTGCTATTTGTGGATTAATTAACTGGAAATTATCATTATCAGCAGAATAAACAACAATCATATTTGTACCAGCAACAATATCATTAAGGACTAATGCGGCTTGTCCTTGCTTCACAAGTGCTTTTGCGCCAAAGCCAGCATCTAATGTTGATGCACCTGTACAGTTATTTGCAGGATTAAAAACAATCGTTAAATTATCTGTGTAAGCAATCACAGTCGAAGGCAAGCCCACAACATATGCATCAGCACTACCTGCATCTGTTAAAGCTACATAATAAGTCTGCATTGATATGCGCGGGTTTTCTAATAACCATGCAGGAATAGCGCTATTCCAAGTAACATTCGCTAAAGTATTGGTATCTAAATCGCCAGCTAATAACGTACCACCATTCATCAATTGAATGACTGTAGCGCCATTACTATTTAAATCCAAAGTGGGAACAGGTGAAGTGTTAGCACCACTAGGTATAAATGAAACCCTTAAACCATCATTAAGCACTGGTACAGGGGAAAGGTCTACAACAAAAGCATTGGTTGATCCAGCCTCAGTACCAGAATTAAATGCATCCGTTTGAACTTGGCTTGGGGTTGCACCAGTAGCACCTGCTAATGCAGAATTCATTAATTGGAATTCAGTGCCATTATAAGCAAAGGTAGCAATCATGCCGGAAAGTAATGCACCGCCTCCCAATGCTGAACCATCTGGGTTTACGATATTCTTAGCAGGATTTGAATCTACGGTTAAAGTAGAGGCACCTGTATTGTCGTTATCAATTAATACATCAATCTTAAAATCAGCAACTAATGACGAAATTACGGGTGAAAAAACGACTGCATATGCATCAGCCGCGCCTACATCAACCGCATAGTTATAACCTTTAATGACAGGTGAAGTATTACCTACAAATTGTCCGGTTCCCGTTGTTCCGCTTAATGGTGAATTAACTGCGCTATTAGTAGCCATTTTACATATCCTTATGCAACCGTGATAATCCCAACAACCGCCTCGACGACAAATTCTGCATCAGGCACAACGCATCTTAATGTCACACAATCAAACTTATTTGTTGATGCAATATGCCCTGTAGACAGCGTAACACCATCAGCACCAACGTGTATGGTTTGTCCTAACCCTACATTGACACGCCAACCGCCATCACCAAAACCTGTTACCTTAATCGTGTCACCAAATCCGCATGTGGCGGGAAGTGTAAAGGTAACTAATCCCACGTTATCTGGTACATACCCATGGTTAGGTAACATAGCCTGAGTAGTACCCGTCACATCTACCCAGACAAGGCCAGATTGAATTTGGGCTGAGATACTAGCTAATATTTGCGACCAAAGGACGGCTGAATTATCACTACCACCATAAGGAGAAAGGCCAAGATAAACCAATGCAGTTAATGGTATGGGCGATACAGTAGGGTTTCCATCATAAACTTGCTTAACATTTGCTGACATGAATAAATCCTTTTATCCAAGTAGTAAGAGATTCGTACCATCCAATAATAAAAAATCCGTACCATCTAATAATAAGAAATTATTAGTTACCGGTGGAGTACTACCAGCACCATTATTTATCCAATATTGAATGGGCAACAAGTAAGATATTAAATGCTGGAAAAAGTGCATAAATTATCCCCTTACGGTGTATTGTATTTCTGGTTAACAGCAGCCCAAACCATACCACCTGCCGTGGTTGACCTTGGCGTACCATTAACGGTGGCGGCAGATAAAATCCTACCAGCACCTAAAATATAAGTGAAATTAGCTTGGGCATTGGGAAACCATTGTGCTTGGCCTTTATTATTTTCCCAAACAATATCGCCCGCAGTTCCTACCGTTATATAGGCAGCAACAAGGGTTAATCCATTATTGGTAAAAGGAGTATCAAGGGTAACGGCATCAGAATAGCTTGGCGGGAATCCCCATGTAATCATTGCTAACTACCTCCGTGTAGTTAATTCATATAAAACACATCATAACTTTGCTCGCTAATCATATCACCTTGAATAGCGAGGGTCATTGTTTGGAAAGAATCTACGCCATGACTAGCCCAGTTATGCACTGGCCTATTTTTGTATGTTCCTAGTTTAACATCAAATTCTTTAGAATAGTTAGAAAGGCAGTCAATCAAGCGTTGGGTATTTTCCTTGTTAAATTCACAAAGGTATAATTCACGACGCATCGCTTCAATGGCATTTTCCTTGCTCGTAGGACGGGGAACAATAAAAGCCTTCTCTCCCATTTCTTGCATAAAATCTAAAGTATTTTTTCCAGTATTAAAGTCTCTCTTTTGTCCATCATGTGGAATGAAATGATATTTAAATGGAAGGTTGTATAAATTACAAAATCGTCGCACTTCATCAATGTAATATTTTAAATCCCTATTATTATTTTCCATGTAACCAATTATTAATGGCTTCCAATAATTTTCCACTCGCTTAACTTGGAATAAAGTAATAGCAGTACAATCGTTCATGCCAATGTCAAAAGCAGAATAAACATTTGCAGATGGAATCATTAAATTTGAAATTAATTTATTTGTTTCATAAATATTATTTACTGCGTGTGCAAAATATTTTGTTTCTTGGTTAACTTGTACCACGCCATAATATTCTTGTTGGATTAAATATTCTGGCATACCTGATCGTCGATCTTCTTCAATCATTTCATCCGTGATGTAACGATTTCCATTTTCATCAACTAAATTAATAATTGAATCAACACGACAATACCAATTTTTATCGTCTTTATTATTTTGTATCATTTGGTAAAAATGATTTTGTCCATCAAAGGTTGATTGCCCAATCATCCATCCACCATTTTGCCTCAACGCTGGCATCATGACATAACATACACGCGGATCTTGAAACGCAAATTCTGAAAAAACAATTCCGCGCGGATTTGTACCGCGCAATTTATCTGGATCAATGTCACTACCAACAATCCAAATAACAGAACCATTCACCAATTTAATTTTCATTTCAGCATTATTAATATTTAATAATAATCTTTTATGAATCATTTCTAAAAATTTAACGCTGCGACCATCAGGCATTAATATTGCGCCATCCCACAACACTGCTCTTGCGCGAACATTTGTTGGGTACACCATCATGTATAATCCGGGTGACTCAACTGCACTTTCTAAAATAATATTCCACGACTCAACTTCTTTTCCTGAACGCCTTGGCCTCTCAACTAAAACCCTTTTCATTCCATTGATAAACATCTCAATAGCGAGTTCTTCTTGGTATGGCCTGAAGGGAATATAAGGGAGTTTAGTTGTCATTCCATCATCAAAAGTGATGAATAAGTTAGCCTTCCCATCCCGCTTCAATGTATAGCGATTAAAGGCCATGCTTGATATAGATTCGGACATTTCATCCAGTCTTGATGATATTTTTCGCAATAAACTCATGTTTTATTGTTCCACGTAGAACCTATAACCCTATGAATTCACATTCAAAAGTAGAGGCTAAAATAGTAGAATCGACAACCGTATTGTTGGCTAAATTAAGTATATAAATGGTGTAAACATCATTAAGGGCGCATAAATCTGTAATCGTTCCATTAATGATATTAGTTACAGAATCTTGAACTGCATAACCCAAATATTTAAATTCAACGCCATTTTTATATAAGATAATAACGCAGTTATCATCTGAGTTTGCAGCGGGCGTACAAGTAACGATAGAAGAAAAACGATAATAACCTGCTTTATTAATTTTAAAACCTTTATCAGATGCCGAAAATAAAGCGGATGGATCAAAGAATGCAGTACCAAAATTTATTTTTGTATAAACATCAGCAGTAATATTTTGGTTTACAGAAACATAAAGGCTTCCACCATAAAAATGGTTATTATTAAAAACATCAGTTTCAAGTGTAGCAATGTCAGTAGTATTTGTATCAACATTAGAATTAATTAAAGTGAGATTTGCATCAACAGTGGTTGCTGTTGTACGTAACACATCATAATAACCAACTAACCTTGCACCATCTGTGCCTGCTGAATTATTTGCAAGTAATGCTTGAAGTACGCTCGCGCTTGGCGATGATGCAAGTGGTGCAGTTGTTACACCACTACCACTTCCAATCCATACATAATTTTGTGCGAGTGTTGGTAATTGAGTCGCGCTTGTTGCACTTGGCAAATAAGAATTGATGATGTAAGAAAGATTTCTTTCTAATGCGTAATCTTTATTTTGTTGTATGAGTAATAACAACCTATCCAATGCATTATCTAAATTAACACCATTGAAAGTCTGCGCATCTGCAAAGTTTGTTGTTAATGATGCAGCAACGTTCCTATTAATCGTTAAGTAGTAACCTGTAGTCGGTGTAAATAATAAAGTAATGTAACCACCAGTAATTGGGTCAGCATTATAAGTGACAGTGTAATCAGAATTGTATGCAAGGATATCCGATGTTGGTACGGGAATTGCATTTGATGCCTGATAATAAACATCAATATCTGTTGGTAGTGGCGCATAAAATGCAAACGTATAAATTGTTTGCGCTGAGTTCGCAACATATTGGACAATTGTTTCTTGCTGTGGAATGGTTGTCATGGTTGATATCCTTATCTACCAAAATAATGTTTTTGTCCCGGCTCTAAATATCCTTTTTCACCCATCGCTTGTCTAACCATTGGCGATAGAAGTGGCGTTGTATTAATAGGAAGTACATATGACATTGTATCTTTAAAATGTTTTTTTGCTGCCTTTAAATTTCCTTGCGATAAAGACACTAATGTTGATAGCGCATTACCAATTAACCGACTGGTTGGCGAACCTAATAAACTCCAAATCATATCTGCATTTTGATGTCTCGGGTCTAACACACCCATGAATAAAGATAAGCCCGGCTGGGATAACTCAATTAAAAACTTCTCTGCTTGTGGCAAGCTCATTTTAGATAGGTCAGGCATGGATTTACCCATAGTCATATTTTCCAGCCACATAGCGCCAAAAGCTAATGGCATAGCGCCAATTAATTGCGCTGTAGCCCACGCTAGTTTTTGTTGGTTAGCATCTGCATTTTTATAACCTTGAATGTAAACTTTATCTAAATTGGTAAAACTAAACATTTTAAACTGAGTAACCACTCTTAATGGAGCGCCCAGCGCATCACCGGCATTTGTTCCTCTCAATATGAATGCCCTTTCAAATTCACTAGGATTAAGCACCATATTTTCACTGGCAATCTGAGCCATAGCATTTACTTTACGGTGGAGATCATTCCTAACTTCATTTAGGGGTCGAGTCTTTGGGGATGACTCATAAAAATCCTTAACCTCTTTCTCTGTTAAGGCTTCAACATTATCAATGGTAAATAATTTATTTTTTGTTTTACCACGTAATAAATCCCATTCTGCTGGCTCTAGAAATTTAGCTACCCAATTTTTTGTCGCCAAGGGTAAATCTTTAAATGATTTTTTGGCATTCCGACCTAATCCTTTGCAAACGAGTGATACACCGCTGACCTTATTCCCAAGGTCAAAATAATGAAGGCCAAAGAATTTAAAGTAAGCCGTCGATATTTTATTCACAACATCACTTGAGCTATTCGCCTCCATGACTTTACCCATATAACCCAAATGTTCCCTAAATAACCCAGCATATAATTTAGCTATGTGCTTTCTTTCTGCTGATGGGTATAAGTTAAAGATATTCTTTAAGTGAACACCCCACGCCTCAAAATAATTAAACCCGTGATTCATAGCAAAAATGGCTTGAGCATTAATATCAGGAACACTTCTAAGTACAATAGAAGGGAGCCTAGACATAGCCGTGAAAGAATTTACATTAGCAACGATATTAGCCAATCGTGGGCTGGTTGAAGTAGAACTGCCACCTAAGACTTGCTGGAAATATAACTCTGCGTTTTTATTCCAAGTGCGTCGCTTCGGATCAACCTCATGCTGCACCTTTTTAAGGGTTAGGAACGCCGTATAAGGCGAGTCTCCAACCATGCGAGCCATACCTATTTGCCTGCCTGACGCTTGCATATCGCGCATCATAGCGCCGTATAGATTGCCCTGACCATATTCTTTATTGTACTCAATGAAGTCACGCATAGACTTAGGTTGTAACCTACGACGTGATTTATTTTGTATCGCAATACGATCATTCACCACTAATGACTGTGTGAATATCTCACTTTCATTTGTAGTGATACCGTCATACATATCACCAATAATTTTATTTAATTCTTTTTCACTTAAATCTGCATCAGAGGATATTAAGTCAAACCTTTTCTTAATCGTCTCAATCCATTTAGACTTAGCTGCATCAGTTGAGAATTTTTCTGTTGACCTTGCTTCATTAATTCCACTACGACCTCCCATGATTAATTTGTCACTATCATGGATATTCCTAAAATGCCTATCTTCATTGATATGCTCAAATGGCATAGCGTTGGAAGTTATTAATTCTTGGTTACGTTCAGGGAAATAAACGTCTTTCCAAAGTTTAGCTATTTTATTCGCCTCTGGACTATCTACTTTTTTACCGTCAAAAGCATCTGCAATAGTTAAATCATTTTCACCAGAAGTAAGATACTGTGTTTCTTCACGTGATACCTTATTAAAAAAAGTAGACTCTAACGTTTGTCTCGCATCAGACTGAGCTGCCGCTATATTATTACCTTGGTTTTTTGCTCTCTTAATTGATATATTTTTTAAGTTAGCTTTTCCAGATCTAATCTCACCAGCTAAATGATCAATCTTCATGGCATTATTAGCGGCAGTCATGGTCGATTCAAAGTAAGATTTCAACCTCTCATCATTAATTTCTTCCATAGCCTTTTTGTAAGCACTGGCATTGCTCATATTTTTATATAATTTAGCTTTCTTAAATACGTCATTAATATATTGCTTCAATTCTTCCTTATCAAATCCTTTAAGCGCCGTTAGCGCACCGTCTAAGCAATCCTTGCTTATCTTCATTACTGGCTCCCTAACACGCAATTAATAAGGGATTGGAATATACCTTCTGATTTCTTAAATTCTTGGAATTTTTCCTTGGCCTTTTCATATTCTTCCCTAACTTCTTCATGCTCAATACTTTCCATCATCCTATCTTGTTCAGCTAAAATGACATCCGCATCTGCTGGAACACTCCTATCAATTTGTTCTCTATTCGCGAATGGCGAATGATCTTCAATCTTTTGTTTAATGCGTTCTTGTAAATAATTCGTCACCTTTCCACTATCAGCCGCCGCAGCCATATTATTATCGGCAATATCCAACATTGATTTTGCAAGGTCACGGTAAGCTGCTTGCCTATTAATATCATCCTCAAGGTGAACCCTATCTAATAGAGTCTTTGCTGGGTGCCATACGTCTGCCAAGTCTTGCAGGCGATGGTATTCAGGGGTAGATTTAAACCCTTCTTCCAAAGGCAACAATTCATCCTTGATAGATTTTAATTCTTCCATTGCAGATTTTAATGGGGTCAATGAACCCCTTATATCTTCAACCTTTTTATTATTTTCTTGCATTGCCTTGGTTAATTTTGAATTACCAGTTCTTTCATATTCATCAAATAATTTCTTATTCTTTCTTTCCAATACATCTATTTTCTTTTCAACCTCAAGCCTTTCTTTAACTTCGCGTGGGAGTGCAAACGGTAATTGATCTTTAGTACCATGCTTCAATGCAATATCTAAAAGTGATTGTTGGTCAAAAGGGAGAGCGCCATGTGGCATTGATACATGCTCACCAACTAATCTGTCAGCCGCCCCTAGGATAGCTTCTTTTTCACCAAGTCTTTTGTCTGCATGTTCAACATAGCCACGAACACCATCCAAAAGGTTAGGCTTGTTACGCATCTCATCTATACCCGCTTGCACAGTGAAATCTGATAGCGCAGTACGGTGTTCTTCCGGTATATGGTCTGCAACCAATTGGTCAATGGTAGCTGATTGAAGGTTATTAATTTGGTCACGGTTTAATATTTCAAATTGGGCGGTATCGTTCGCATGGTCAACATTGTGACCTTGTTCCTCAACATACTTATTCGCCCTTTCTTGATACTTCCTTGCATTAGCCCTTCCCTCTGGTGTGACCGACATATTCATATCGTGCATGAATTGTGCGGTATCTTTATCAATCGCACCTTCATCAACCATCTTATTAATTTCATCAGGTGTAATAGGCGTATTTCCAGCCCTACCACGCAGCCTATTAACATTCGCCTTCAATATTCCCCAAGCAAATGGGATTGTGCCTACTGCCATGCCAAAGACGCCACCAGCACCGAGGCTTGTAGCCATACCTTTAATATCATGTACGCCAGTTTCAGCATTGAAGTTATCAATGGTTGCTTGCGGTAATGCCACACCTGCGCCTATACCGAACCCCTTAGCCCATTCTTGACCTATCAACCCCATGGATAAGGTTTGCTTATCAGCCTCTGATCCAATTACCTTGGGGATATACTTAGCAAGTGGCTCCTTTAAAAGCTCAGTGATAGGTTTCCTAGTAATGCTAGGGGCGATATAACCCAATGCCTTGGAGATAGGCTTAGCGGCCAACCCGCCAGCTTCAGCTAATAAAAACGTAACAGGGTTTAATGATTGACCGACCATGTTGGCTATTTCATTTGTGCCCCATTGTACCCAACCCACTTCTGGATTTTCATTTCCCCTTTTGATAGCCTCATATGTTGCCTGCGCTGTTTTACCCCGTGGCGACTCGCTATATTCTTTATCAAAGGAATTGATGGCATATGGTGCAGTCGCAACACCTAATGAAAGGTTATTCCAGACTGAATTAGCAACGGAAGGCCTATGGGTTAAATTGTCGGATATAATCTTTTCATCAGAAGCTACCTCTCCACGATTAGTCAACATTACCTTCCCCTACATTGAGTTTAAGTAACTGTTCCTCTGGAGATAAATAATCCGTAAATGTTTTAGTTTTCTTCTCTAATTTCTTAATGACCTTTGCCTTTTCTTCCTTTACCTTCCTAGCATTTAATTTCGCCGCAGATATAACTTCACTACTCAATGGTGCACGAAATAAAACATTCCCGTTAGGGTCTTTAGCTACCAAGATATTATTAGGGAGAACCGTTGCCATTAAAGGTGCTTGGGATTTCAATTGAATAAGCGTTGCTTCACCCACACGCTTACTTAATCCTTCCCAGCCTTTTTGGATGGCATAATTAGCCACATAATCCATTGTCTCTTTTTCTAAATTAATTTGTTTCTTGTTAACGATATAATTTGTTCCAGACATAGGCTCATATGATTTATTAATGAAATTAGCAACTGACCTCACATTTTGTATTGAACCATACGTGGACATGCTATCTTTTTCCATCGTAAATTGTCCGTTCTTTTCTGATAAAAATTTCGCATAGTTAATACCTGAACGAATTAAATTCTCATTTAATATCGTACTTTCATCTGCGGTATTTTGTGCGCGAATGATGTTAGTTGCATTTATGATTTGTGTATTAATTTGGTTCTTCAAATAATCATCTGAAATTTTATCTTGCGTATGTAAATCAATCTCAGTGTACTTCCTGCCTTTTTGGTTAGCCGTAATAAAATCAATTTGCTCTTGTTCAGTTTGCCCTGAACCTGCCATAGCTAAAGTTTGTAATACTGCCCTTTGCTGTGGATCTTTAATTTCTGACGCAAACTGTAATTTATTTTGCGGGGAATATTGTTTAAAAGTATTGTATGCAGCCATTGCATTACCTTCACCTACATTAAACCCATTAGATACAACCGCTAAATCTTGGCTAGGGATTACATGGTAATTAGGCCAGTGATGGGCTTCTGCATAAGCGACGCCATTATTCACGTATTGGTTTTTTGATTGAGCGATACCTTCATTAATACTTTTAATTTCTTCCGTATTTTCTGGATCAGTATTTTGTAATTTATTATTAAAGAAAGCCATTTGGTCAGAATAATTCCTAACAATCTGGCCGCCATAAGTTGTACGTGCCATTAATTTTTGGGAATTACCATTCTCAACATCATTCACATATGAATTTAAGGCTCTCTTTTCAGAAGTAGACGCATAATCATCACGATATTTTAATTCATTTAACCTCGCCAATATCGTAGGCATAGGCGCATTACTATCAATTAAACCATCCGCCTTACGCATACCATTGATAGATAATTTATATTGCAACCTCTGGTTAACAGTCATATTTTCATAAGTGCGCATATCAGCAAAGCGATGTTGCTGCAAGCTATCCATTGCACCTTGAAAAGTCCTATCCGATGAATGATGGTCAATCAAAAACCTAGTTGTTTCATCTGCGGGATAATTAATATTCTTTGTTTTATCCTTATCTAAAGGATTAGACATGACTGCATGATAATTTTGCGGCGTGTGAAGTTCTGGATTATTAACTAGGTCATGAAAATCTTTTGCTACGTCAACCATACTACTCATTGACTGGAATGCTGCACCCGCTTGAAGGGCGGTAAGTGAACCAGTCAATACTAAAGTTTGTAAATGCTTTGTTAATGATTCTTGGTAAGACTCTATTTGTTTAGGTGTCCCAGTAGCTAATAAATCCTTAAACGCATTTAATTGGTTAGGCCAATTCTTATAATGTTCAAACGAAGCACCTATTTGTGATTGCTTAACTTCTGCTTTTACGGCATCCAGCTCGGTAGAATTAGCTGTCTTATCTGCGTACCTATCTAGCTTCGCCCTATCTGCATCGTTCACATAAGCAATGGATTTAACTTTCTCTAAACTATCCCTAGCAGTCTGGGCGTGTTTAGCGGCATTGGCTGGGTCAGTCAAGATAGCTTCTTGGGCTGATAAAGCTAATTGGTCAACGTTAGCAACGGATGATAAATACATCGCATTACTTTTACTTTCTTCTATCTTTTCAACTTCTTTAACGGCACCTTGAGATATCGCACCTAATGTCTTAGCAAAGGCTTCGTAACTTTCAGCACCTGATGCCACATTTTGTTTATTTAATAATGGATATTCTTCTTTAAATTGAGGAATCTCAGCCATTAATTAACTCCTCTTACTTGGCATTTTTGCATAAATACCAGCAATAGATGACGTCGCTTGCGCTACATCCCCAAATAATTGGGCATACAAAGTATCTTGAACCATCTGCTTCTCAACTTTTGCATTATATTGTTCAAGCTCACCTTCAATGGCAAGGTTCTTTCCTTTTCGACTTCCAATATTAACTGTATTCCTTTGTATCGCATTAAAAGATGGGGATGAAAATGCCGTGCCAGTCGTAGTCATATGCGCTTCTTGGGCATCTAAAACCTTCTGCATGACAGAATAATTTTCTAGTGTTTTTTGTTGGGTTTGTACTTCTGATTGCTTAGCCTGAATATCCAATGCTTTTTCTTTTAAGCCAGCCGCCTTAGTTTGGGCATAAGCTTCACCCGCAGCCGATACCGCAGCAACTACCAAAACAGCCGTTTCCATTCCCATAATTCCTCCTTAAATAACCGCTCCAGCTATCTGGTAACCTATAGCAAGTATTTGCAGGTCAAAGGGTGAGGATTGGGTAATTGAGATAATGGGAACGCCATTGCTATCAAACCGATTCCATCCGTAAACCGGGGTAATAATTGCTGTATCAGTTTTAGGCGTAAGCGGCAATCCAGCCTGTATTTCTGCAAATGTCTGATATGGGACTAGCTTACCATTGATGTTGAAATCCAGCGAGTTGTAATAGTCAACGTAAAGTCGTACCACTTGTTTTTTAAATGGTGATGCAATTGGGTCAACAAATGGGTACATAGGGATGACTTCATTGTTATATAATAACCCTATCTGCACTATGACCGTGCCTGTTTGCGGGAAATCTACAGTAATCTCCCCACCTACCACCAAATACTCACCAAAATCCTGATTCTGATAAACCACCTGCACCGTATAACCATTTAATAAATCTAATCCTGTTACTAAGCCAGTATTATCCATTGCCATGGGGAAGCGACAGTCTATTCGCGTATCTTCTGCAAATTTCTCAATGGTATACTCACTGGTAAGGGAATAAAATTTGAGTATATAAACTGAATTATTTATCGTTACTATATCAACCAGTTCCACATTATCTTGAAATTCTATTGGCGAGAAAGCTGCTAGCTTATATTCTGATGCAAATTGAAACGCAGTAATCGTATCGTCAGATTTATTCAATAAGTAAACGAAATTATCTTGCGATGTATCGCTGCCACGTAATAAAGCCCTTGAATCAGGCGCTTTAATCAAGTGTGAACTTGCTACCGATACGTTAGTTGACTGGTACGTTAATCCTATCCCATTAAAATGGAAGTTAATAAAAGCGATTCCCGTTTTATTAATGTAATACGAATCATTGATATAACTAATCGGCTTAAATAAATTTGATGCCCCATAGGATGATTGCTGCCTAATGGAAAAGCTAGCCGGTGTAAGGGCTATATTTTGGTCTTGTGGACAAGCAAATTCATTGTTTTGGCTGAATATTTCTAACTGCTTACCAGCATTTAACCAAAGGATTGAACCTGAGTCTGTCTGGCCAATCGTATAAACAATCGCATCGGTATCACGCCCTGTTCCAACATCAAAGTTAATAGGGCTATTGATATGTGATCCAAAGATAGTATTTGATAAGGATGGAGTATTGGCAAACCATAACCTATTCTGGAAAAACAATGTCTTAGCCGGATATCCTAAAGCCGCACTCCAAGCAGGTTGTCGTATGGAATATTGCGAACCAGAAGTGGAATATCCTACCGTTAAAAATGGTATCTGTATTAAAACCCTAAAAGTGACATCTGCACCCGGACTAGCTTGGGTCACTGTCTCTATAATTCCATACCCAATAGGGTCAATTTCAGTAGCACCACCACCAATTATTTCACCACCTACCCATGCGTTATCGTAAACCGTACCAGCAGGAAGCCCAGCAAATTTAATATCTAATTCTGTTGTCCCTACCGGGGTAATGGTTACCGTCGTCGCATTATAATTAATGGTATTAAAGTCATAAGAAGGTTGCGGATAAATATTCAAGTATTCAAATGTAAAGGTAGGATAGCCCATTCCATATGCTGATATGAAAATCCTAGCAGGTTTATACAATGAATTAGTTAAAATTAATGCGTCACTGTCCTGCGTATAATCAATAAAATCTAGGTCAGCACTTTGGTAGGGCATACCAGAAATATCTTGGACAAAGATAAAATCATCAGGATCAGTTGTTGCTGAGAAAACTGCCCACGAGCCACCACTACGGGAAACTATTGCGTAATAATTTCCATCCTTATCTACAAATTCATAAATATGTGAATTAGGCTCACAATAATCAGTAATAAGCGCAACCAAGGATGTACCTTTTCGCTTCCTTGCCAATCCTGTCGTGCCCACTTCCATGTTTTTTAAACTTTGGCATGCAGTTAGGTACTCAGCTATATCAGTCCTTTTCCAAACTAACCTGTCTACTTCGCCAAAAGTAAAGGTTGTCTGGCGTTGCATTGTTGTCGTCATAGCTCATCCTTGCGCTATACAAACGTAACCCTATCATAGTCATTATATGGGGTTGTCATCACCGATCTTTCCATATCATTTTCTAGTATCGCCTTAGTCCTAGCGTCCAGATATTCTTTATAGAGATAAGCTGCTAATTGAGTGTTATTAGTGAGAGTTGGCGCACATTTTGATGCCGCATACAACACAATCTGCCTAGCAACCAATGGAGGCCAATATTGAAAATCAATGTCATTCGCTATGTAGTAGTATTGAACGGGTAACGTTTGCGCTAACAGCAAACCATCCCATATAGCATAAATAGGCCATTGCGACCCAGTATCAGCCCATTTAAAAAACTTACCGTAATTTCCCGGCAATTGATAAGAATAAACATAATCAGGAGAAAAGTTTACTGTTTCAGGGGAATAATTAGCTACATATACAACCGCAAAATTCCAGTTATAGTCCAGCAAGACTTCCTTGTATAACTCCAATATCTTATTTGAAACAATAATTGCTTCATCACTATCAGTAACCGCAACAACCGGTAACTTCCCCAATTCTGAGAGTGCCCTATTGGTTAACTCAACTAATGATGGCATGGAATACTCCCAAAAAAAGGGGGAGTAAGGAATCTCCCCCGACGTGGATTACGCTGTGGCAATAATGCGATAGTGGATTTTAACAACAAAGGTAGAGTCACCAGTTGTAAATGCGCCTGTTTGGTTACTTAGGTATAAGCCTTTATTGACAGAAGTTGTAAACGGAGCAAGCACCACGCCACCGTTAAACTTAAATGTCGTACTAGCAGCAGCTTGGAAATCAGCAGCAGCTTCGCTGTTGGTTGCCAATACACCAGCACCATGGACTGTGTTGTCATACTGTGCAGCTACAACACCACCAGCGGCATAGTTAGCAGACACGTAGGTCATTACTAATTCCATCTGGTCAACAATAATTAAATTATTAGCACCGGGAGCCGCGATCAACAATTTAGGCGCTGCATACATGCCATTAAACTCAGCCGCAGTAACCGCAACACTCTCATAACGAGTTAAATTGTTCACATTAAAGCCTGAATCAGTGCCTATACTTCCATTCGTATCACCTGCTAGTAAGATACTACCTGCCGTATAGGATGCTGGCGCACCATCAACTGAAGCAACGTAAGACTTAGTATTGTCTGTTACGTCTTTCGCAGCCGCTTGGCCTAAGCCTGTTAGGACGGATGTTAAACCCCAATTTGGCGCAGAATATGTCACCATAAACTCACCAAGTGTAGACGCTTCACCCGTGTTTAATGGGAATGTAGAGGTATCAGAATAATTGATGTAAATAACATCATTCTTTTTAATACGGGCAGAAAGGTCATTCATATAACCCGTTGCCGTAATCGTTCCGAGGTTATCGGCTGTAGACGCCACATAGATATTAGGCGCTGTCCCCGGTAAACCCCCTGTTACTTGTTCAAAACTTCCAAAATTTGACATAGCTAAATCCTTTTAATTAGTTAGCAACATAAGGGTTATCAACAGTTATCAACGCAATACCATTGTCTTGAATCACTTGTGCGCCAGAAGTCATAACCGTTAATAATTCCCAACGATCATTTTGCGGAACCCATGTGATAGAGGTCTGCACGTCACGGTTGAATATCTGCACCATGGCTTCTTTATTGACTAACGGGGTGAGGTAGGTGTCTATACTCATTGCAGTCGTGAAAGGAATGGTGTTGATACCGTTACTTCCTAGAGTGCGGATATCGACGCCTAAATAAGAAACTAATTGATTGTCAACCAAAGGACGGCGGTCGTTATAGAACAAGTTAACAACACGATCATCATTCAACATGGATTGCTTGGTAATGGCTGGCAGCCATAAGGAGCAAGCGTGATTCATTACATCAACGCCTTGATCTTCCAAGTAAGATAATGCTTGGGCAAGCTTTCCTTCGTTCATGCCGGTGTTTACACCAACCGTTTTAGGCACTGTAAAAATGCCGCCAATACCGGTATAGGTGAAGAGGGAGTTAATCTTAATGTAGTCGCACATACGGCCTGCGGCTTTAGCATGTAACTTTGCATGGTCTACGATTTTATCGTATGCGAATAAGGTCTTTTCACCGCCACCAATAACTGTTTTAAGCGCATAGTTATAAGGAACAACCATAACGTTAGTTGGGTTAACCGGTGTGACTGGAATGTCAACAGGCGCATAGGTCTGTTGTTGCATTTCGATGATATCGGAGACAGGTACGTTGGTTGCATCACCAGTCGTGCCGTGACGTTCTTCAATGGTGTTCATTAAGAACTGGTGATTTTGGAACTTGATTGTTACTTCCGTGTCGAACAATTGCGACGCGGTATCGAAATTGATTTGGTTTGTCATCCTGACAGCTCCCAATAGAGTCAATAAAGCTATGCAATTGCATAGCAATTCATTGAGCATCTATCAGGTTACCGACGTATCAGGCTGATAATGTTCTTGATCGTATTTAAGAGGTTGCCACTATTGTAGGCTCTCAAATAGATGATTAAATCCTACTCCTAAAAGCTAATTACCGTCAACTACTAGCACCACGCCTTTGGACGGCTTGTTGGCTAACTAAATTCATGTACCTACCTATATCCCTCGTGGATTTAGTCTTTTCTTTTTGCTCATAAGCCTTCCTAACATCTTCATCAGTCACGGAATAATTAACAGGTGGAGGTGTGTTCCTCATGCCCGGAACTTGGTTATTCAATAATTGGTTGCGATGGTTTAATGCGGCTTGCCTAGCTTCTTTGTTCACGACCAACGTCTTTAACACTTCCTGTCCCAACTCCTTGGGGTAATGCTTGCTAATATAGTCATTCAATATATTAAGCGTCTCTTCGCCCATGTCTTTCTTGGCTTGTTCAAACCCCTGCTTCTTCCCTTCTATCCTTGCCCTTTCACCCGCAATGAATCGCTCATATTGTGATTGATTCATTCCTGCATCCTTGGCGCGTTTCTTGATATCTGAAATCCTTTCATCTTCAAGGTCTATGCCAACAGGGTTTAAATAATCATCCGGTACAGCACTTAATTCTTCCACTTTCTTTTTCAAGTTATTATTTTCATCATATACGGCGGCTGCATTTTTATAGCCTACTTCTAAATCTTCCACCGTCTTAAATTTCCCTGCATAAAGGGTTTCGCCTTCGTTACTCATCCGTTACTGATTCCTTCAATAATTTATCCACACTTAATAACGCCCGTTGTACATCCCTCCACACCGAGCGCCTTCCATCATAAAACGCAAAGCCAACCCCGCCAAATTCCTTCTCTCGCGGCTCATCCATGAAAGTCTCAAGCATCATGCCATCCAAGACTTTGCGCCCTAACTCATTTACCTGATAGAGCATAAAGAGATCATGCTCTGCCTGACTTATCTTTTTTGCCTTCAATAATTCTTCGATCATATTGTAATGCCCGGGTTCTCAGGAAACTTAACCGCACCGGCTGCCGTAGATGGTGAAGGCTGAGGCAATGCGCCCAATTGTTGCTGTTCGCCCAATGTCCCCAAGAATTTCTTAATATCTTCATCCTTAGCAAATAACTTACGTGGAAGGTTGAGCTTAGCTGTTAAGAACTCATTCACTTCAAATATATTCGCACTGGCTAATGCTGCACCCTGACCAAAGAATTGTTGCTTGATCTGCATATTCGTAATGAAGTGGTTAAGGTCAGCTTGATTTTGTAAGTCATACAGCGGAGAAACGTAATCAAACTTAAGTTTCCTCGTTGAGAAGCCCGGAATTGATTGCCTACTTTTAACTAGCAATCCCCTCTCATTCAATATCTTAGAGGAGACATCAAATATCTGCTTAGGCAATTCATTAATCAAGCGGCTTATGTCTGTAGCACTTGTGCGTTGCGCCCTATTCTCACGAATGGAAATCTCCGTGGCACTTCGTACAGGTGTTTGCAATTCCCCTAATGGATCAACCTGAAATCCACGTTGTATCGCTTCCTGTAAGTGTACTATCTGCTGGAATACGTCTGGATATTCTGGCATCTGCAATGCTTCCATCGGGTTACGGCCTTGCGGATTACGCGCAATCATGGCACCTGACCATTGACGAATTGAATTAGGGTTGAAATACGTACCCGCATCGTAAAACATAGGTGGATTAGCCTTAAATGCCATATTCTTACGTGAATCCATCGTAATCTGGTTAACATCCTTGATAGTAGGTAGCATATCAACACCAACACCACGCCCTTCAGCCTCACCCGGCCTAACTCGATCACGATAAACTATGATCTGGTTATAACTTCTTTCTGCATCAAAGAGTAATGCCTCTGGGTCATCATCCATCACTGCATAAATATAGAAATGATCATCATCATATTTAATCTGGCCAAAGTTAACCGTAAATACTTCGTCCGGTTCTTGGTGTAAGGTTTCCTTAAGCTTTCCATTGTAAGCCGGATAGTCCTTTAAGATAGCCCTCGCCGTCATCTTCTGCGCAAACCAGCAAGTATTTATGACATCGTCCGTAGAATATTCAATATACAAAGCGACAGCAGGAATAGAGCGGAAGTATAGAGGCACTTCATCCGACTGAGATTCAACCCAAATAGCCCCAGTCCCTCCCACCAAATCAAGATTTGAACTAGAAACAACCCGACTAAGGTTAGATTCATTAAGGTAAAAAAAGATTCTATCATTGATTTCGTCCATGGTTTCTTGGGCGTTGCGGATTAACTCAGGGTCATATAAGTGGGGGTCGAGCATAAGTTTTCCCCATACCCTGTCTTTAGGTAGGAGTAAACCGTGTAAATCATTAGCCCGCTGATAAGCAGCGAGCATAGCTGTATTATCCCAGATTTGCTGAGTAACTGGCTTACCATCATCACGATAATTAAACTTAACGTTAAAAGCATCACGGTCAGGAATAACATACCAGTACAACTCCTTGTATAAGGCTAGCCACCTATCTTTATATTGCCTTGCTTCCCAAAAACGGCGATATAGCTTCTGCAAATCTTCCATGTATAACCCATCCTTGGTTATTTAATACCTTGACGACGCCTTCGTTCATTCTTTGACTCAAGGAAACGAGGAAAATTATCTAATGCTTGTTTCCTCTTGGCATTTTCCCTATCAGTAGCCCTATCGTTAGGCGAGTTATAAGAAGGCGACCAACTCTGCCCCCCTTGACCACGTATGATTTCCAATCTTTGCTGATAGAGCGCATCACGCTTTTGTTCAAGCTCGGCTTGGTTTTCTTGAATCTGCTGATTCATTAATGCAGCTTGTTGTTCCGCCGAATTATCACTGCTGAAAAATCCCATGCTTGCGTCTCCATACGCTTAATACTTCGTAATTCCTTTTACGCCTTAACCTTAAAAGCTTGCTGTACAAGTGTATAGGATTAAAAGTTAATCCTACATTAACACCCGCAGTATAACGGCATATCTCATTACATGATCGCACCAAGTACGGCTTCCATCTTACCTTGTGCCTATCCTCTACATTAACACTGATTATAGCGCTAATGTCTTTAATTATATGCAATGACCTTATTAATTGCTCACCATTTTGGCAATATATCTTACGGGTAAGGAAACCTGACCGGTCGAAATCGAGCATTATCCAATCTTGCCCATCAAAAGTAATGATATTGCAGTGCTTAAATTCTTTGCTAAAAGCTAGCCTAGCTTGTACACCACTAGCTTTTGAATAAAAGATAAAGACGGCTATCATTAAATATTTTCTAGTTCAGAACAAATATCATCATAAACAGATTGGGCTATCTCTTGGCTTTCCATTTGAAATGAATATTTAGAGTTATGGGCATCAATGTAAATCCGAGCATCTTGCTTAATACCATTAGGGAAAGTTATTTCATCAACTAATGAAATAGAATCAACTTTTTCTAGTACAATTGTTGTGTTTTTAATTTTATATAAATTCATTAAATCATCCTGTTTTTATTCAGCCACATAATGAAAGCTACATTCAAGCAAGCCCACACGCAAATAACCACTATCGCAATCAATGCATAACTCATTTCTTAATCTCGTCCTTTATATACCAAATAGCCTTTTCCAAATCCTCAGTACCATTCTTTAATTGGTAACGCCACAAGTATTTCATGGCATTACCAATGTTGAAGTTCATGTGACGAGTTACATCAATACATTCTATCTGCTTCTCACAACCTGAACATTCAGCTTTGCTTGATGTGTAATGATCTGGGTGATTTACGTTATCGCTCATAAATGCTTACTCAATACACGCTGAACCTTATTTAGTGTTTCAGTATAAAAGATCGCTGATTTGCTAACTTGGTCATGAAGTAGGTCACTTACTTCTATGAATATTTCTTCTCGGTTGTCATTTGCTTTTGAATTATTAATCACATTAAGTGCTAGGTAATAATCCTTTAAGAATGACTTGTGAAGTGATTCTAATCTCTTGGTTAACTTTTCAATCTGATCTGAACATAAACCGCTAAAGTCGTAATCCATTACTTGTATCTCCTTTATTGTTTCCAACATTTTTTATGATAATCTCTAGTTTCCCAATCTTTATGATTCTTACCATTTTTCCTTGCATGACCTATGGCTCTTAGGTATTTTCCGCAAGACTTACATTTTCTTTTAACTGGTTTCTCAGACATTAACCAACCCATTCTCAATTAAATAAATAAGCATTTTTGCGCGTAATTCAGATTCTGTATCTGCCGTCAGATTGAGTAGCATTTTATTCCCATCAGATAATAATTGAACACGATAATATTTTGGATGTTTTGTATAGTTTGGATAATAAAAATCAACACCATCATCGACTGAATATGGAAGCATTTCGCCTAGTTCAGATGAGGTGAAGGCTGAATAACCTAATTGATTTTTAAACCTTGGACTCACTGACCAACTATCTAAATCTGGTCTGTATAACCATTCAAAATAACTCTCTTGTTTAACATTAAGCTCTTTAAGTCTTTTGCATAAATCCAAAGAAGCAACTTGATCTTCTAGTCTCACTTAACACTCCCCACACTTAATACGTTTGTTCCAAGTGTTAATGGCTTCATTTTCTGTCTCAAAATGCTGCATCTCAATCATGCAATTTGTGCATGTACTAAAGAATCTAGTAATAATATTTTTGTGAATACTATTTGCAATATTTATTGAATGATGGCCGATTTCGCCTTCACCACCGCAAAACGGACAAGGTTTAAGGTCATTCATCTTTTAAAAGTCCATTAACTAATTTCTGGTTATGACGAGCTTCTGCTTCTTCACGCGTTTTAAAGTAACCATCTATTCGCTTAGCAGCCGTTTGTGGTGCATCACTGCTTACATACCAATACCCAAGTTCATACAGCTTCTCATTTGTTTGTATGTTAGTTACTTCCATGATTGTATGCGTATGGTATTTAATCATTTGATTGATGCCAATTATTTCGTTGCTCAATAGTCCATATTAATTCTTTAGATATATAAGTAATGGTGTCTAAATAAGCATTCATTTCATCATGATTGAAAATATTTTCTAATGTTTCAATTAAATGCTGTATGCGATCATCTAACCAAAAATGCCTTGGCTTAATTCCTAATGGAGGTTTTTTAGTCGTGGTATTTATCATTCAGGTTTACTCGGCAGTGGTTGCCAATGTGTTACTTTTTTTGTCTCACTAGCATTTGACCACCATACATTAAAATTAAATTGCCTTATCCTTATTGTCCATAACCCACGCGATAACTTAACAAAACATAAATATTCCCCGTTTTCATCAGGCAATCTATCGGAGCATTTAATCCAGTTATTCAT
>Ga0068859_100000663_pt1 | contig 34528 bp, 36 predicted proteins | sample KBSSwiS22_FD_66585 | JGI IMG/M metagenome (GOLD analysis project Ga0068859, IMG submission 66585) | Switchgrass rhizosphere microbial communities from Kellogg Biological Station, Michigan, USA - KBS Switchgrass S2-2 | ecosystem: Host-associated > Plants > Roots > Rhizosphere > Soil ... | reverse complement strand
ACGCTTCTCCTAGTTGTGCCGTGTGCCGTGCTAACGGCCGTTGGGGCTCTGCTTTGGAGACGCTGGCACTCGGCCGCAACGGCGATGATTGCACTTGGATTCGCGGCGACCTTCCTTAGTGTGGCATTGGCTCTGTTTGCGACGTACAAAACTCACGCGCTATTGTCAGAATTGTCCTCCGCACCGCCGGCTCAGCAGGACACATTTTTCATCGTAGCTCACTATCACCGCCTTGCTCTGCTAGGGGTATTGGGCTTGTGGACGGGTGCTGCGGGTACGCTATGGCATGCCAGCCGACACCGTTGATCGGCGCTCACGCCGGTTGCCTGCGCCAAATGCCGGGTGATGTGCCGAACTGGCGTTTGAACGCACGGCTGAACGCAGCTTCCGACTCGTAGCCAACCGCAAAGGCAATTTGCGCCACACTGCCGCGTCCCTCACGCAACTGTTGAGCTGCTACGTGCATCCGCCAGAGCGCGAGATACTGCATCGGGGGCTGTCCGACCAGTGAAGTAAATCGTTCCGCGAATGCCGAGCGCGACATACCCACTTCAAGCGCCAACGATTCCGCAGTCCATGCCTGGGTCAGACGTGCATGGAGCAGCGTCAATGCGCACCCAATATTTGGATCGCGCAAACCGGCAAGCCACCCACGCCGTTCCGCAGGAATGCTCGCCACAAACTGGCTTACCGCTTCGACAAACAACAATTCAGATAGCTTGGCGATAACCGTCGCGGAGCCGAGGCGCCCCGCCGCGATCTCACTGGTCGCGAAGCGGAATGAGCTCTCGATCCAGGCGCCAGATGCGGTTGCACGAAGATCCAGTTTTAACACGCGCGGTAATGACGAGAGCAACGGACTGAAGGGAGTTTCGCAGCCCAGGAATCCACACAGTACTTGTGTGGGTTCGCCGCCGCCGCCGTATTTGATGCGTGCGATGCCGCCGCCCTGCGGCGACTGGATGACTTGGCTTGCCGGCACGAGCGCGGCACTGAGATCGCTGCCAAATGTGTGCGGATCGTTGTGCGGAAGCAGCACTAGTTCGCCGGCATGCACGTCGATAGTGTCGCCGCCGTCGACTCGCAGCCACATGCGCCCGGCGGTGACAAAGTGCGAAGCAATGACATGACGCGCCGTGACCAGGAATGGCTTGCAATCATCCGCTGAAATTTTCCCCTTGATGCACCAAGGGCTGGTGAACTCCGCCTCGAGGAAGACTCCTCCGGTAAGGCGAATCACGCGCAGGACATCTGAAAATGCGTCCAAGTGTTGCCAGCTCTCGCTAAGTGTCCGGAGCCCGGAGCATGAATTCAGGCGCCCCAGTCATTCATCGTCTGAAGCGTCGCTCATAGAGTAGCACCCACTGAGACTCATTGATCGAGCCGATACCAAATCGACTTGAGCGTGATTACTCCTTCAGCTTGACAACACAAACAGGTTAAACATATGAACGCCGTTGTTAACATGCCAAATCCAGAGGGCCATACTGCCCGCTATGCTCAAATCGTCAGATTGTCGAAGAAGGCCGAATGGCAGATCGATCGTGATTTGATACAGGGCCGGACCTTCGACTTTTCGCGCAAGTTTCTGCCCGACGGATTGTCGCGCATCGATCGCCTGGCTTTTCTCGCCGCCGACGAGGCGCGTCTCCTCAGTCAAATCCAGGGTCGCACCTACGCCTATATCTTTGGTCTGGTCGAACGCTTCATAGGCGCCAAGATGCTCGATCAAGGTCGGGCGCATGCATTCGCAGATCAGCACGCACTCGAGGCACTGGTGCGCTTTTCCAACGAGGAGATCAAGCACCAGGAGTTGTTCCGTCGCATGGAGAGCATGATCGGATCACAATTGCCACCCGGGTATCGTCAAGTTGCTGATCCGAACGACGTGGCACGCGCGGTGCTTGCGGCCAGCACGTGGTCGGTTCTGGCGCTGACCTGTCATATCGAGTTGTTCGTGCAGGCGCATTACGCCGAAAGCATCGCCCCGCGCCAGGAGTTGTGCCCGCTATTCAAAGATGTTTTTAAGTATCACTGGAAGGATGAAAGCCAACATGTTGTTCTCGACGAGCTGGAGTGGAAGGCCGAGCATGCGAAACTCTCGCCGATCGAACGCGACCAAGCGGTGACCGATCTGATTGCGCTCGTGGCGGCAGTCGACGGAATCCTGCAAGCGCAATCGGCCTCCGATACGGAATATTTTATTCGCAATGTCGCGCGAGCGATCAGCACCGAAGAGACAACGCAAATCAAAACCGCCGTGCTCGGCGCCTACCGCTGGCAATACATTATTTCCGGCGTGCAACACCCGCACTTTGGCCGATTGCTCACCAGCATGACGACGCGCGAGCAGATGTCGCAGATTCAGACTGCGCTCGCGCCGATCATGAACGGTTGATCGACACGGATCAAAAAAAGAGCGGCCGGCGGGCGTCGGCCGCTGTACATGGGAATGATTCGACCAGAAAAAGACTTTATGCGTGTGACGGCCATGACGATACCAATGTGGATGTTGCTCGGATTCGCGACGTGGACATTGCTGTTACTGATCGCAACGGTCGGCGTGTATCGCTGGGGCAAAATCCTGCTTTCCGGCGCTCCAATAGCTTCTTTCCGGAGTGATCGGCTCGAGGGAGACGATTGGTATCGGCGTGGGACACGGGCGCACTCGAACTGCGTGGAAAATCTACCTGTGTTCGGTGCCATCGTGTTCGTAATTACGGTCATGGGCATCGATGGGACGGTGGTGAGTTGGTTGTCAGCCATCGTCCTGATCGCCCGTGTCTGTCAGTCCCTCGTCCACGTCTCTCATGTGCAGACCGATGCCTGGGTCGCCGTTCGGTTTTCCTTCTTTAGCGTTCAATTGGTTTGTTTTCTGGCGCTCATCGTTATCGCGGCGTTGCATGGCTAAGGGGGAGAAATTGCGCGCCCGCAGCACCACTGGTGTGGCGCAGCCAGCGGCGCACGAAGCGCTTGCCCACCAGGCTCACTGCGACAGAGAGCGTAATGAGTCGCAGGTCGAACGAGAGACTCTGGCGCCGAAGGTAGAGGCGCTCCAGGCGCCGGCTGTAGCGAACGCTTCTACCCGCCAAAAGCTGAGAAAGCCCGGTGATTCCCGGCCTCACAGCGAATCGCCAGTCCTGATCCTGATGGGCCCAGCCAAGACGCTGGATGTCTTCAGCGGTGAGCGGCCGCGGACCGACGACGCTCATTTCCCCGCGCCAGACGTTAATGAACTGCGGCAATTCATCCAGTCCAGTCTGACGTAGCCAACGCCCAACACACGTGACCCGTTGGTCGCGCATGGTCCTGAACTTGAAGACCGTGAACGGCCGACGCTGATGACCGACACGGGTTTGCAAGAACAGAGGTGGTCCGCCGTCCTCAAACCACGTTGCCAGCGCGATCCCTGCTGCGAGCGGCGCAAATACCACACACGCTGTGCCCGCAGCCATCAAGTCAACAACCCGCTTGCCGAGATAAGGTCGCATCACTCGCCCTCGCTGCCTTCCGATCCGCAGAGCAGTCTGGAAGCCAATTCGGACGACGCCCGGATGCAATTCGGGCAGATTGTGGCAGTCTCGGCGCGTCGGTTAGTGTGCGAGGGCCGCGTCCACCACTCCAATGGTCCCCAACCATGTTTCCACCAACCGCGGCCATTGCGCGATCGGCAACTTGCTCGTCCGCAGGCCGAAGGCGTGGCCGCCTTGCGCGTACAGGTGCATTTCAGTGGGGACGCCGGCTTTCTTCAGCGCAACGTAGTAGGCCAGAGATTGCTCCACGCCGTCGACGTGGTCGTCCTCGGCTTGGAGTAGGAAGGTGGGTGGCTGGTCGGCGCGTACGGAGATGTCCGGGCGAAGGCTCAAATCCGTCTCGTCGCGGGTCCCGTGGTCCTCGTCCTCGTGCGCCCACAGGTGGCCGGGGTAGAGGGCGATGGCGAAGTCGGGGCGGCAGCTCAGCTTGTCGGCGGCATCCACCGGGGCATACGTCCGCTGCGCGAAATGCGTACTGACCACTGCACCTTCGGGTATACGCGCCGCTTGTTCTCGTCGTCCCAACATGGACCCGAGCCCGGCACGCGGTATTTCAGCAGTACGCAGGAGATGCCGCGTGATTTGAAATCCTCCCACGCCTGAAGGCACGGGATTCCTACAGCGCTCGCAAGGCAGCATTGAATCACCTCTGGAGTCGCTTCGGCGGGTTCCTGCTGCTGGCGATCTCATCTATCGCTCACTTCACAGGCGCAACGGGCGTGTCCCGCCCTGAGAATGTTGATCGCGCCGACCAGGTCGGCGTTTTCCTCGAAACCACACGCGATGCAGGCGAACCGTCCTTGGGTCTGCCGGTTCTGTGCTGAAACATGCCCGCACTCCGGACATCTTCTGCTCGTGTTCTGCGGCGGTACGAGAATCAGTTCCCAAAGCGGGCCGTCGTCGGCTAGAGTACTAGAGGCTCCAGGTACATCGCAGCGTTAAAAGCGGACATTCACACGTCACCATGATGGCAACGTCCCGGCTTCGATTATGCGTTCGAGTAGCAGCCTTGAGGACGCGGTGGGGTACGTGGTTGACTTACGGAACCACGACGCTGTTTCTGGGGCATTGGTTGTGGGGCATCATCGCCGCCGCGCGCATGGGCACATTGGCAGGCCGCGCCCGGCGGCCTGCCAACGGCCTTTGAATGTGATCAGTTATCACTCCACTGTTGGTTAGTCCCGGTGCCACAGGTGTACTGGATGATGGCGGTGCCGTCAGTCGTGCTCGCGCCGGTCACATCTGCGCACTTGCCGCTATAGCGCGAGCGCAGACGGTAATAACCGCCTCCCATGTCTTCCTTGGTCCATTGCTGGCTGGTCTCCGTGCCGCAGGTGGCTTGAACCAGAGCCACTAAATCGTTGGAGCTCTGGCTAGCCAGGTCCATACACTTCCCGCTGTGATTTGCCTTCAGGCGGAAGTACCCACCCACGTCCTCGAATTGCCACTGCTGGTTGGCGCCGGTATGACAGGTCCACTGGATGATAGCGGCGCCGTCACTCGTGCTCGCACCGCTCACGTCTGCACACTTGCCGCTGTGGCGCGCCTTCACACGCACGGATGCCACGGATGCCTCGGATGCCGGTTTGCCATACACGATGCCGCGACCGACCGAGCTCATATACACCACACCGAAGGTGTTCATGTCGCCCATCACAAACTGGCCGTTGCCCAGTCCACCGTACTCGTGTGCGTCGTCGTTCACGCGTATCCAGGTCGCACCTTGGTCGGTGGAACGATGAATGCCGGTCACGCCGCCGACGGTGCCCCAAATGTACAGGGTAGGATAGTTCGCCCCGCTCGCAGCCTTACCGAAGCCCACGGCGGCGCAGTAAGTCACGTTTGCCAAAGTGCTGAACGACGTTCCGGAGTTCGTGGAGCGTGCCAATCCGCCACCCATGAGCGGCACCCAAACGTGACCTTCAATGCCCGGGGTTGCGCGGATCACTTTTGAGCCCCACGCTGCGAGCGTACCCGCTGCGTTGAACGTTACACCGCCATCGGTACTCACCCGCATCGTACCGTTGTCGTAAGCATAGAACTTGCTCGCGTTGACCGTATCAGCGACGGGCCTCAGCTCGGCACTATTCAGGCCTGAAACGATTGTCCAGCTCGCACCGAAGTTGGTCGAACGATAGGTGGTGCTGGAGTTCCCAGGGCTGTGCAGTAGCACGGAACCATTCGCGGAGAGCGCCACTTGGCCGAAGCTGCCGTTCATGGTCGCCGTTTTCGTCCAGCTGCTGGCAGTATCGGTCGAGTAGTACATGGTGCCGCCGACGCGCACGACGATTGCCGTGTTGCCGGCAGCGACCGCGAGACCGGTGGTAGTGCCGCCCATGTGCGGCGTATGGACCGGCGCGTATTGAGTCACATCGGTGTGGCGGAAACCGTCGTAGTCCCCGATGACGGACACGAACGGGCCATTCGGAACGCTTACGACGTTGAGCGGCACGGTCTCCTCGAGGCCGTTGACGGTAAACGTCCAGGTCGCGGGTGTCGCATCGATGTTGGAGGTTCTGAAGACGCCGTTACCGGAGGTCACCCAAACGGCTGCGGTGTTGAACGGATCGAACTCGATAGAGCCCGCCCAGTGAATGGAGTTTTCACTGATCCAGCTCACGCCGCCTGGATCCTTGGCGAAACCGCGATAAACCACATCGACCCAGTTGCTGCCGCCATCCGTGGTGATGAGGAAGTGATCGCCCCACGCGTTTCCCTGTTGAAGATATTGGTTGATCGTGGAAGCGACCAGCCGCTGGGGATTGTTGGGATCCACCGAGATGCCGCCCCACGCATTCGTGTAACCGCTCGGCGTGACGTTGGTCCAGGTTCCGGACGCAACGTTGTAGCGCCAGATCTGGCCCCTATCCATGGGTTCCGGTTGCGAGGAGTTCGGGTGTGGACCGGCGCCATTGGCGTAGGTGATGTACAGGTTGCCGTTAGACGCACGCACCGCTCGCTGGGGCATGTAGGCCGTCGGTGCGCCGGCCACCGCCGTGAACGTGCTGCCGGCGTCGTCGCTGCGGTACAAGTTTGGCCCGACCGAGCCGAATCGCGATACGCCCACGAAAACGCGCTGTGCCACACCGCCGACGATGCTGCTCGGATCGAGCAGCACGAAGCTGATCCCGTTCCCGTTGGGTGTGGTCGTCACGTTGAGTGACGACAGTCGCGACCAGCTCGCACCTGAGTCGGTGCTCTTGAAGAGGCCATTATCGCGAGAACCTGCGTACAACACGTTGCCGGAGCCCGGGTCCACGGCGAGGCGCTCTCCGTTCTGTCGCCCCATGCCGTTGCCGTGGACATGGAACAGACTGCTCACGTCCGTCTGCTGAAAGCTCGCTCCGTAGTCGCTGGAGCGCAGGACCACGGTTCTGCCATTGTTGAAGTAGGAAGTGCCCGCCAGCATGTACAGCTTGGCCGAATTGTTCGGATCGAGCGCCAAGCCGTCCACACCCAGCAAACCCACTTCCGCTTCCGACACCCAGTCCGTTAGTGGAATCCAACGTGAGCTCGTCGCGTCCCAGCGATACGCACCACCGACATCCGTGCGCGCATAAATCAAGTTCTGCTGCGTTTTACTCGTTACGATGGCGGTCACGAAGCCCCCACCGCCGATGGCAACGTTGCTCCACTGGTATGCCGCGTAGCACGGCGCACCCAACCAAGAAGCCAACACTGCGCTCAGCAGTAGCCACAATCTTTGCTTTGTCATCGGGTGCTCCGTGATCTTTTTTCGGTACTTCACTTTTGGACGCTACGTACTCCTTTCTATGCGCCGGGGCGGGAGTTAATAACACGCGACACTGTGCGCGCAATGTCTGTAGCAACCGACATGTCTTGCGACACAGACATGCGCCGCGAACCGGCGCGCAGAGATGGTGCAGCGAGCGCTCGTGGTGCAAGACGAGCGATCTCGTCTTAGGTATCTCCGCCGGAGACCTGTCGTTCAGGTCGGCGGCGCGTTCGGCGAGGTCGGTATGGTGTCGGCGGAGCGAGATGTAGGAAACGACCCATGGTCTGGCTATCGAGAGACCTCGTCCCGCCACCGTCGGAAACCTTGTGTGCGCGACCTTCTAGTTACACTCGCACCTTTCGGAGCGCCACCCTTTACCATCTGAGCCGCGCGCGCAAGGGACCGGTTGAGAGAAATCGGAAGTCCATTCGCTCCGAGTGGAGTACATTCCATCCGAGACTCAACCCACTCCACAGCAAGGGATCGCCTATGTTGGGGATCGCTCGCGCGGCAGATGAGCAGCCGCTGTTTCCCATCTACACACACGAACTCATTGAAAGGTTTTTGACGTTCGATGGCGTCGATGAGCACCGATTCAGAGGAATCTTCAGGAGTCTGCTCGAGAGCGGTGATTTCTTCGTATACGAGGTCGACCGTACGATCGTCGGCTTCTGCAAGGCCACACGTCTGCCCGGCAGGTCGAACCATGTTGCGCATCTCGGACCGCTCGCGGTCTCGCCCCAATTTCACGGTCGCGGCTATGCGGCGACGATGCTGACGGGTGTACTCGCGCGGCTCGAACAGGTTGGGGTGCTGCGATTCGAGCTCTTGGTTGAGTCTGACAACCCGCGCGGAATCTCTTTTTACAGGAAGCTCGGATTCGAGCGCGAAGGCGTTCAACGCAAAGCATACAAGCGCGCCGCTGACTCAGAGTACGTCGATGAGATCATGATGGTGAGGTTCGCCGGAGCTCTGGTATAGGCCGGCAGTTAACCTGTCTCTAATGACCGGTTTTGGGTGAATTGGAGCGCAGTCGCCACCGACCGGAGTTGGCCGGGTCGAGACAGTCAAGTCACGTCGCACTGCCCACAAGCGATGCGAAGCCGCAGGTCGGCGACGTCCAATTTTTCAGTATGGATTGGTCAATCGGCTCTCCCGCAATCTCGCGGGTCACTCGTGTTTTGTGCAAGTGAGCTACCCATGCAATTCAGCAGAGGTCATCCAACTCCGTTGAACTGGAGACTGACGATTCGCCTAATCTGCGGATCGTATAATGCCTCAAAGAAGAATGCGCCTCCATCGGTGACCTGCACCGGGACCTTTCGCCAGAATTCCCGGCCCCGTACATCAGCGGGGAAAGCAGTTAGTTGTGACTCCGTATGTGGTAGGGCCAACCATTCAGTGACCTCGACAACGTGCGCTCTGTGAAAGCCATTAACGAAGATCAACCTCTGACGCTTTCGATGGATACCCGCGTATTGCCGGAAATAGTCACGAAGCTGGATGCGGGTCTAACGTGATGTTCAAAAGTTCGAAATCGCGTGCCGGACCGCGAAGGCGGAGTGCGTTCGCGCGATGAATTCGCACCCCCATCGAGATCCACAGCCACTCGGACAAGCTGAATGCGCTCGCGGCTGACAGGTCGTCCGATACGCCGGGAGTGGAAACGTATAATACCCACAGCCTCATAGCGTCGAGAACAGCACGTATGCTGCGATCCGTCCCAGTCTTGGTTGCGATTTGCGCGTCAGTGGCGCCACTTTGTCGGGCTGGGGGCGGCGCGCACCCCGAGCACGCTCAGCACGCCATGGTCGTGAGCATGCACGAACTGGCTTCTCAAGCCGGCGTTCAGGTCATGAAGGACGGTGGCAACGCAGTCGATGCCGCCGTCGCGACGGGATTTGCGCTTGCGGTTGTGCATCCGGGTGCCGGAAACATCGGTGGCGGAGGCTTCATGCTGATACGCAAGAACTCCGGAGAAACTCACTTTCTCGACTATCGGGAAACGGCTCCGTCGCGGGCAACCGCGAACATGTTCCAGGACGAGAAGGGCAACGTTATCCCGAATCTCAGCCTAATCGGCTTCAAGTCCGTAGGTGTACCCGGGTCCGTTAAGGGACTGGTCTATGCAGAACAGCATTTCGGCAAGCTCCAGCTCGCGCAGGTGTTGTCGCCTGCCATCCATCTCGCCCGGGAGGGGTACGCGCTGAGCTGGGGCGATGCGCGCTCTATGAGCCGGGAGCCGGATCTCGCGCGCTTCGCCGATTCGAAGCGGATCTTCCAGAACGGCGGCCGGGGCTGGCACCAGGGCGACATATTCAAACAACCTGAACTCGCGAACACGTTGGAGCGAATCGCCGCGAATCCAGATGACTTTTACCGGGGCGAGATGGCGCATCAGCTTGCCGAGTTCGTGCAGGCGAACGGCGGGCTTATCACTGAGCAGGACCTGGCGAGCTACGAAGTCAAGGATCGTGAGCCTGTGACCGGGACCTACAGAGGACTGCGGATCATAAGTGCTCCACCGCCCTCCTCAGGAGGGGTTGCGCTGATCGAGGCACTGAATATCCTTGAAGGATACGACATAGCGCGCGCCGGACTTGATTCGGCACATTCCATCCACCTCCTGGCGGAGGCATATCGCCGCGCTTTCATGGATCGCGCGTTGTTCATGGGCGATCCTGATTTTACGAACGTTCCCGTCAAGCAGCTCATCGACAAAAGCTACGCAGCGGCGTGGCGCAAGTCGATCGATTCGCAGCGTCCCAGTGCCAGTCGAGCGTTGCATCGGCCGGCGACCTATCCGGAGCTCGACCGCTTCGAGTCCGAGCATCCGCTATTCGGGCCGCACAGGGAACCTTCGCATACGACACACTATTCGGTTGTTGATTCGGAGGACGATGCCGTCGCTGTTACCACTACACTCAATGATGACTATGGCTCGCGGGTCACGGTGGGCTCGCTCGGATTCCTTCTTAACAATGAGATGGATGATTTCGCAGCCAAACCCGGTGTGCCCAACCTGTACGGCCTCGTACAAGGGGTCGCGAATGCCGTGGGCCCTAACAAGCGGCCGCTGTCGGCCATGACTCCAACCATCGTCCTGAAGGAGGGCAAGCTGTGGTTGGTGCTCGGTGCTGAAGGAGGGCCAACTATCATCACGAATGTTGCCAACATGCTCGTGGGACTCGCCGACTACGGCTTGGACATCCAAGAGGCAGTGAATGCGCCGCGTGTTCACCAGCAGTGGCTGCCTGACCGCATCGAGTTAGAGTTGCAACGCATCTCGCCCGACACCGTCCGTCTGCTGCAAGGAGTGGGCAATCGGATGGTCCCGGTGGAAATTCTGGGTGACAGCGAGTGCATCGAGATCGATCTGGCTAGCGGCGAACGTCTGGGCGCCAGCGACGCGCGCAACGATAATGGCAGAGCGCTCGGATACTGAGACAACTCCAGATGACTCGAGACGGCGGACCGGGAGCTTGTCATTGGCGGAAGACATCTTATTATCCGACTCGCACCCGCCGCCGGTTGTGCCGGTAGCGTCCGACCGCGATCGCCCCAAAGCAGCGGTCGAGTCGCGCGCGTATCCTGTAGCAGCGAAGACAATCTAAGGAGTCGATATGCACTCGGTAGCCTGGATAGTCGTGGCCGTTGCTCAGGCCATCTCGATGCCGCCGCCCGTCACTTTATCTTACGGGCGCGGAGCTTCTGCAGGCGATTGAGAATGCTCCAGAAGAAACGCCGGGTCAGCCTGGACTCTACTCATTGCGCCTGTCGGCGACTTCGGAGTATCCGGCTATTGGGATCCGTCGAACTCGGCCGGGCAGGTCGGAGCTACACACCAACTTCACGGACGTTTGGTACGTGCTTCAGGGCGACGCTACTTTCGTCACCGGAGGGGCTGTGGTCGATGGCATAGAGACACAGCCTGGGGAAATTCGAGGTCGTGTCATCTCAGGAGGTGATTCACGGCACCTTAAGAAGGGCGACTTTGCCGTAGTTCCAGCGCGCGTTCCCCACTGGATCAGCGAGATTGAGGGCAAGGAATTTCTATACATCGTCGTACCGCCGCTTTTAGAGGGCCGGCCGCTGCAATCAGGTTCTGCGCAGAACGGGCAATAAAGAGCGAGCGGCCTTTCAGGTACAGATCGTATGCGTCCTCGTCGGCCGTGTCCGCCTTGCGCGCTGCGGGCTTGCCAACCTCGGCGGCACTGCCAATGGTTGCGGCGAGATGATCGACGATGCTTTTAGAAATCTCGTCCTGTATCGCGAAAAGAGTGGCTGTATTCAATGGCCGGTCAAAGGTTTCTGACCATTCATGTTGGTCCGTGCTCGCATCGATCAACTGCGCACTGACACGCACCGTATCGCCGGCCTTGCGCGCGCTGCCTTCGAGGATGTGGCGAACGCCTAGCTTCTGGGCGATCGCGGGCGCGCCGAGTTCGGATTTCCGAAATTGAAACGAGGACGTGCGCGAGGCCACTTTGAGCCCGTTGACGTGAGCGAGTACGGTGAGAATTTCCTCCGCAATACCGTCCGAGAAGTAGCCTTGATTGCCCTCCGCAGAGAGGTCCGAAAAGGCGAGTACCGCGATAGATGCGGCAGGCGCCACCGTGGATCTCTGTGAGCCGGTCTCGGAGCCATGCTCGCCGGCAGCACTAACGGCGTTCTCGGCCGCATGCTCCGTCCTGCTGTCCCGCCACAGGAAGGTTCCACCCATTGCCAACAAAATGGCGATGATCATCAGCTCCGTGCCGCTGACGCCACGCTGTCCGCGTGCGCCGTGGTACCACGAGACGATGATGACTATGGGGGCACCCAGGAACTTGTGTCCCGCCGCCGCAGGCGGCGGGAAGGACACCCGGATCCAGCGCTTCATCCTTGGCATGGAGCGCACGCCATCAGATCTTGTCGAGATCTTCGATGCCGGTCTTTACGTCCCATGCCAGCAGCTCGTACTGCGCTAACTTGTGTGTTGTGAACAGATCGAGGTCGCGAATCTGATCGAGAGTCTCGGAGGCGTTTGCACCGGCACTCGCAACAGAAAGGCGCCACCAAAGTGTGGTTTAAATGGGCCGGAGGCGATCAACAGGCCTTGCTTCTTGAGGCTGCGCAAGTAGTCACGATGTGCTTCCCTGTAACCCTCATCAACTTCTTCTATTGGAATTCTATAGCGGACGATGGCTAATGCGTACAAGCGATCTTCCTACAATTTGTGTGGGTCCTTGAGATCATCGGCGTCCCGGCTCAGAAACATGAAGAGGGAGCGCACAGCTACACACTACTTGTCGGTGCCGCGCAACAGCAAGTAGTGGCCGGTGATTCTGAGTTGAAAATAGAACTAAGATAACAAACGGGCTGGCGAGAGGCCGTTTTGTGAAGTCCAGAACCGGGCTGCAACCGGCCGCAGCTAGCCGGTACCCGAGTCTGACCGCTACTTCCGCCTGTTAAACTACCGCCATGATGAACACACGTCATCAACGGAGGTGCCCGTGAGTATCAAACGCACGTGGTTAAAGCTTGTTCTACCTGCATTGATCGTCGGCGGCATCGCGACGGGCGCGATGGCCGAGGACTTCAAGGCAGTTCCCGAACTCGGATATAGTGTTAACCCAGATTTCTTTCACGGCTCAGAGCACCTCTCGCTGGGCGAGGCCTCCGGCATCGCGTTGAATTCAAAGGGTCATATCTTTTTGTTCCAACGCGCACGCCCGATGCTGACCGAGTACGACGCAGCGGGTAACTTCGTGCGCAGTATTGGCGAAGGTCTATTTACGCATCCCCATGGATTACGGATTGATCCGGACGATCATATTTGGACGACAGACGATGGCAGTCACTTGGTCCTGAAGCTGAGCCCTGCCGGACAGGTGCTGCTGGTGCTAGGGCGCAAGGACGTCGCCGCGGAAGCCGATTGGCTGTTTAACCAACCCACGGATGTGGCATTCGGCAAGAACGGAGAAATCTATGTTACGGACGGCTATGGCAATTCGCGGGTAGTGAAGTTCGATCGTAACGGCAAGTTCCTCAAGTCATGGGGGCGGTACGGGACCGGACCTGGTGAGTTCAATCTGCCGCACAGCGTGGTGGTGGACAAAAGCGGCAACGTATATGTCGGCGATCGCGAAAACAGGCGCATTCAGGTCTTCGATGCCGACGGCAACTATCTAAAGGAATGGACCGCCATCGGCTACCCCTATGGTCTGTTCATCACACCTGATCAGCATATCTGGATGATTGATGGCGGTTACGACCGGATTGTGGAGCTCGATCAAAACGGCAAAATTCTGGGCGCGATCGGCGAGCCCGGCCACGGTCCCGGCCAGTTGGCGTGGGGCCATTTTCTGGCAGTGGGCGCGGATCGAACCCTCTATGTTGCCGATGTGTTGAACTGGCGCTTCCAGGTTTTCAAGCCCGTTGCCCCGACTGGCAAGCTGTCTTCCTACATTCCGGCAAAGCGCATGTTCTGGGATCGGGTGCAGAGTAGCGGTTGGTCGACGCACACAACTGTTCCCAAGAACTAGTCCCACCGCTTGGGGGTACCGCATGGGAATTGCAGGAACAGCATAAAGATCCCACCAATGGCTGCTCCGGCGTTGAGCGTGCTTAAACCTAAACAGAATCAGCCTCATCCAAGGGGAGATGAATTGCAATAGGAGCTTGCAGGCATGCGCGGTAGATTCGCCCTTCTCTTGTACATCACGCCATTCGCCGCGTTCCTGTCCACCCCTGTTTCGGCCGCGACGGACACTGAACTGGTGATTAACGACGTCACCGTGATCCCAATGGACAAGGAATCCTACGACGAACACCAAGTCGTGACGATCCGCGACGGCCTCATAATCGGCATTGCGAAGCAGTCCACCAGCCCGCCCGGCTCAAACCGGGTTGTGATCGACGGCCGGGGCAAATTTCTCATCCCCGGTCTCGTGGACGCCCATGCCCACATCATTCCTTTGCGTGCGAGGCTGAAGGCCGGGGACAGCCGCTTTAACCGGCTGAAGTCTGAGATCCAACCTTCTCATCCCTACGATTCGAGGATGTTGTTCCCGTATCTGCGCGAAGGCGTCACCACCGTCTTCCATCTTGGAGGAGGCGGCACGGATGTGCTGGAACTGCGCGACCTGATCCAAAGGGGAATCATCCTGGGCCCTCGCCTGGTCGTAGGCAAGCTGATCGACGGCCCACCCGAGGCGGTCGTCACCTCTCTGCACAAGACACCTCCGCCCTCATCCGTCGAGCAACCCGAAACTGCCGCTGACGGCCGCGAGGCCGTCAAGTTAGCAATCGCAAATCACTACGACTTCATCAAGTCGTATCAACACCTGAACCAGGAGACCTACGACGCCATCGAGACCGCTGCGCATGCCGCGCACCTTATTACCGTGGGGCACCTCCCCGAGCTCGGCTGTAGCAACTGCGTGTCCCGGGAGCATCCCTTCCTGGATCCGGTGGACGACATCGCGCACGCGGAAGAGCTTGGCCGCTACGCGACGCAAAACGACCTCGACCCCAGCGACCTTTCGGTGCTGACCGATTGGGTCCTGAGCGCACACTCGATGTTGACGCCGACGTTAGTCACTACTCGATCGATTCTCTATATGTATATGCATAGACATGTTCCGCCGCTGCCCGAGGAGGTTCTACTCACGGTGGACCCAATTACCTTGGACGCCTGGCAGCCGGAACACACGCGTTATTTGTCCGAAGACTTTCGGGCGCAGCCGGGAATAGACCGCTACCCGGCGGGCTTCGATTTCGACAGAGTCCTGACGCGCAAACTCTTCCGCAGCGGAACACCACTGCTGATAGGGGCGGACGCACCGACAGTCCCCGGGCTCGCCTACGGATATAGCGTCCATCAGGAGATGCTGGAGATCAACTCGCTGGGACTCACTCCCTATCAGGTACTGCGTGCCGCGACGGTAACTCCTCATGAACTAATGCGTGACAGCGACCGGGCCGGCTTGGTCATAGTGGGCCAAAGGGCTGACCTCGTTCTGCTGAACGCGAATCCACTGAACGACATCAGAAACGCGCGCGATATCGCCGGAGTCATCGTCGGCGGCCGCTGGTTATCCGCACGACGACTGCGTGAACAGACCGAAGAAAATATTGCGTATTTCGGCAGGTTGGAGCGCAAGGCCGGCCCGATAGCCGACCGCGCACGCTACCTCAAAGACTGTCGATCAGGCTCGCTTTAGAGATGTCGGGTCTCTGCAGGTGGGTTCGTGATCCGGTCTTGGACAAGCCCGGATTGCCCGCGCGACAGATGGGCGCTTGGCGTCCGAACCTTCGCTAACATCGTGCCGGGCTGGTCTCCGATCGTGCTCTGCGGCATGGCGTTTGAGCTGACCTTGTCTCGCTCCGGTTCACGGTTCGGCGGTCAGCCGACGCCGCACTGCCAACAAATGCGCCCGTCCGCTCGACCCGCGTCAACGGATCGCTCAAGTGCGCCACCTTCGTGGTGCTCATTGGCCTTCCTCAGGATGGTCGCTGACCTGTTCGGCCGGAATGCGAGACAGCGCGACGGTTTCGGTCTGTTGAGCTCAGCGACGGCACATTTTCGCGCGATGGCGACCACACGGCATTGATGTTTCTGGTTCGAAGTGCGGTGGTGCTGGCCGTCCGCACTGATGTGGGGCCGCTGGCTCTGCTCGTGAGTGAGCCGGCGCGGCGAGTGCCCGATATTTCATCAGGACGCTCTTGTCGGTCAGCCGTGAGCTGCAGCACTGCGCCCATAATCCGTACTGCTCCGGTATCGGACGCGCTGTATGTGCCAAACTTCACAACACCTCACGCAGCACATATGACGTGGACACGTGATGCGCGCAGCCTTAGGATTCGCGCCTGCCGCTGACACGGCGAAATCCCCGATGCGTCTGCACGCGGTCAAGTGTGTTGAGGTGGCTTCCCGCAGGAAGCCGGCCGGTGCCGTGTCATCAACTCGACGCGCGCGGGCGAACGCAGCTCAGTGCGCTCAAACATCATCGATTCCGCACCAACACAGTGATCAGTTCTCCGGCAGGAGGAGTTATGCATCCAGATCTCATCCAGATCATGCGTGATCAGGTGTGCAGCATCTATCGGACAGTCACGGGAGCCGACATGCCGGCGGTGGGGCCGGCCGACGCGGAGCCTGCGCCGTCGGTCGAGGAGGTCACGCGCTCGTTCGCAGCGCTGGAAGCGTTGGCGCGAATAAGCCCCACTCTTGCGGAGCGGATTCCTCCGTTCTCCTTCACCCCGCAGCTCGATGTCTTCCTCGACGGCGAAGACATGTTGATCGAAGTGGCCGTCCCTGGGGTCGAGCGCGAGGACGTCACGGTGGAATGCGCCCACGGAACGCTCGTCATTTCCGGTATTCGGCGTGGACGCCGAGGCTCCAATGAGCGGACGTATTCGGGCGAGATTCCCTATGGTCCGTTCTATCGAGCTTTAAGTATTCCACTCCCGATGGGCGGCGAGCCCGTAGTGGATCTGGACCACGGCCTGCTCCGAGTACGACTGAAGAGTTCACCGACAAACAACCAGACGCAGGAGGAGATGCCTTCATCATCCACAACAATCACTAGAGCCCTCACATGAGGGAAGGAGGCCACCATGACTATGGCAACCCATGAGGTTCAACAACTGAACCAGGCGATTCAAGCGGCGATGCTTGCGGTTCGTACCGGCGGGCCGCTCCCCGGTGGCTTCGGTTCGCAGTTCGGTGCCGGATTCGGCAAGCCGGGCGGCGATGGAGCCTGGGAGCAGCAGTTGTCCGACCTCGTACGCGAGCGGGTACGCGACGCCATTCGAGAACGCGTGTCCGAAGCGGCGCCTGAGCGCTTGGTGGCGCACGCCCGAAAGCGCATTCGCGAGGCTGTACGGCGACGACTGGCGGACGACATCCGAGTGGCTCTCATCGAAGGGCAGGGTGGACCGGAGGGATTCGATCTGAACCGGGTTGAAACGAAACTGAGCGAACGCTTTGGCGAGGCACTGCACGACCGAGTTCTCGAGGCGATTCGGGAAGGGGCCGGCGAGGCGATCCGAGAGCGTCTGAACAGTGCCTGTCGTGAAGCGGTCGGCAACAGCGTCGTTGCGCAACAACTCGGCCGCGACGAGGCCGAACAGATCAGCTCGAAGATCCGGGAATCGCTCGAGCACGAGTTACGTGACCGAATCGCCGGCGCCGCCCGGGAAGGTCTGAAGGAGGAAATCCGCGACCGCGTGGACAAGTCCGTTCGTGAGCGACTGCCTGAGGCGATTCAAGCGGGCCTCTCGCAGATGCAGTCAGGTGGCGGGGATCCTGAGCGGCTCATTGCAGTCGTTCGCGACCGGCTCGGCGATGCCGTCGAAGAGCGAGTTGTTGAGGGCGTGAAGGAACGGCTGCGCGAAGCCGTCCGTGCCGGTGTTGAGAAGGCGTTGGAGGATCGCTTGCAGACGGCAGTCCGCTCCGCAATCTCGGAGAGACTCATGGCGCGACAGTTCGGAGCGGGGGCGCCGCGATTGGGTCCAGGCGGCGGGCTGTTCGCTGGACAACAACATGGTGCAAGTGCTGTGAGCGGCCCCATGGTGGATTCGCTTCGTGAGCGGATCGCTGAAGGTCTTCGCGAGCGGGCCGCTGAGGACATGAGTGAGCGCCTCGCGTTGTTGATCAAGGAGCGATTCGAGAGTGCGCAGCGTGAGCGGCTGGGTGGAGCGGTACGGGGCGCGCTCGCCGAGCAGATCGCCCTGGGTGGAGGATTCGATCCCGACCATATCGCGGAAGCCGTCCGTGACCGGATCGCCGATCACTTGTGCGATACCGTCGCGTACGGGGTTCGTGAACGGCTGGGCGAAATTCTGCGCGAGCATCTCACTGCATCGGTTCGCAATGCCGTTGCCCAGAGCGCGATGCGCGGCGAGAGCGCCGCAGGCAGTTCAACGGTAGGACTGCATTAGTCGCGCCTGCGCTTGTACGCCCGGCGAAGGGAGACTCGCCGGGCGTACCGGGTATACCTGACCATGCTGCTGATCCTGCGCTCGAACCGTATCGTTACGAGAGCCTGTAACACTGCGCGGCCCTGCAATCTGCAGCGTCGGGATGCAAACCGACGCGAATACCGTACGGCGGCACCGTAGCTCGAGTGACATATGGTCCGTCTTCGCGGGCCTCAAAGACTTTACTTCCAGCCATTCTCCGGAGCTCACCGACGATCCTGACTGCAGGAGGCTGTCGCGCCGCCAATACCCGCGAATGAGTCCTCTCGACCCATCAGAGACATTCGGATCCGCGAATTCGTCGCCGAGAAGCGGTCACTCAACAGAATCAGGTTCGGTATCAGCATGCATAGCGCAAACTCGGCGCTACTGAGCGCCGCGCGCCTTCATCATGCTCGATCCGGGGCGGATGCGACTCGAGCCCAGCTGTTGCTCGGCGCGCATCCAAAGCAGTGTATGACGGCAAGGCTACGCTCGAAAACATGGCGGGGGGCCCTCAACCTCGTGGAGTGCATCGCCTACTCAGCGCCGCTTACGAAGCGGCTGATCAGGCTGTCAAGGGCGTCGCTGAGCTACGTACAGTTAGCACCTACGCAGCAGCCTCGGCGACTGCAATGTCTTGACGGCGGTTCCTCACACTTTCGAGTGATGAAGGATGAACGGATCGACTCCATAGTGACTTCGCTGCAAGGGAAACACAGGTACGTCTTGGATTACACAATCTGAATCGAGGAGGAACGCAGACTTGCAGCATGTATGTATGACTACAACCGGCCGCTAGTGCTCGAACGGGTTAAGACTCCCGAGATCCCGCCGGACCAGCACGGCGTGACGACGTCAGATCCTCAAGCGCCAGTATGTGGAGTCAAGAACAGTGGGTATGGCCGGGAGTTCTCTCATTTTGAAGCGGATGCATTCGTGAATGCTCAAACTGTCTGGATCGCGAACCTCTAGCGACCATACACGACCTTCATACCGCATCATTGTTGTCGGCGAACAAACAGATCGACAGCGTTTAGGAATACTAGCCAGGAAGTCAGAAAAGGAGAGAAGCATGGCAAAAGGAAAAATCGTCGTGCTCGGTTCCAACGCCACCCGCATCGAGGTTCAGGGGGGCGGAATCGGGCCTACAGGCAACTATCTCAACGAGACCGTTGTTCCGGCAATGGCCTTTATCGATGCGGGATATGACGTCGTGCTCGCGACTCCCAACGGAACCAAGCCCCACATCGATGAAGCATCGGACTCTGCGGTGCACTTCGGTGGTGACCAGGCCGCCTACTCGCGCGCTAAGGCTTTCTGGGCAAATGACCCGTCAATGAACCGGGTCCGCACGCTACGTTCGGTGATCGAGGAAGGATTGGATGGTTACGACGCCGTGTTCGCGCCTGGTGGCCAGGCTCCGGTGGTCGACCTGATGCAAGACCCTGACGCGGGCGAAATCCTTCGTTACTTTCATCAGCACTCGAAGCCCACAGCAATGCTCTGCCACGGGCCTGTCACACTCATCTCGGCGCTGTCTCACGCGCGGGAGTTTCGTGCTGCGCTCATCGCAGGCGATGAGAAAAAAGCCAACGAATGGGCCAAGGGTTGGCAATATGCCGGATATAAGATGACTATTTTCTCCGACTCAGAAGAAAAGTGGATAGAAGACGAGATCCTTCACGCGAAGATATATTTCTACATGCCATACGCTCTCAACATGCTTGGCGGCGAGGTGATTATCGGGCCAGATTTTGAGCCCCACGTGATTGTCGACCGCGAGCTCATCACGGGTCAGAATCCGAGGTCCGATCATCCGATCGCCGCGAAGCTCATCGAGATGCTGGCTGCTCGCAGGGAAAAAGCAGCGTGACCAGAAAAGCCGGGGTGCGGTTTCTCCGTACACCGGGAGACCTTCTTGAGGAAAAGACTCATGCGAATTTCAGTGAATGTCGTCGCGATTCTTGTCGCATCGCCAGGTAAGGCCGAAGAACTTCGCGCATTGCTCACTGGCATGGTGAGTCCGAGCCGTGCCGAACCGGGGAATCTGAAGTACAACTTGTGGCGGGACAAGGCTGATCTCGGACGATTTGTCATTGAGGAACGTTATCTCGACGAGGCGGCCGCGGCCGCCCATCATGCGACTCCGCACTACAAACATTACATTTCAACAATCCACGATCTTGCCGAGCGCACTGCCCTGGTGCTCGATCCGATCGATGCCGTGTGAAGGTTCGTTCGTCTGATCAACTGCGTGTCGCGCAAGCCCGAATCGCTCCACTGGTCAATAGGCTCTCTGCCAACCGGTACGCATTCAACTCTTATTTTTCTGATCACTCGAAAGGGTGAAGGAGTTGTCGTGCACAGGGGTCATGATGGGCCCCCGCGGTTAGCAACTGCAGAAATAATTCAATCCAGGGAGCAATAAGGTGAAAGACGGGCTCCGGTCGCGATCCGGGAGTCTGGAGGAGTCATATGAGATGAAGCCCGAGACGCCCGTGGCAGCAGCATGAACGTGATAGCCGGCGGAGTCGTAATCTGCCGGTCGGATGTACGAACAACAACCAACTCGGTAAGGAGAAATGCGATGAGGAAGACAACCAAAACTCTGTTCGCAGTGATTGCCGTAAGCGTTTTATTCCTGGGTTCGAGCGCTGTTTCACAAGCTGGGGATTCTATGAACAAGAAACTTACGATTGTTTTTGTCCACGGACTTTGGGCGGACGGTTCCTGCTGGAGCAAAGTAATCACTCCGCTCGTGGACAAGGGATACACGGTACTCTCGGTGCAGAATCCCACTACGTCCCTTGACGACGATGTGGCCGCGACCAAAAGAGTGCTCGACCGTGCCGACGGCGACATAGTTCTTGTCGGGCATTCTTGGGGTGGGTCCGTAATCACCGAAGCGGGCGCGGATCAACGTGTCAAAGCCTTGGTATATATCGCGGCATACGCACCGGATAAAGGCGAAACGGTGGCTTCTCTGACCGAGAGCGTTGCTCCGACAATCCTTGCGGGCTTCCTTCAGAATGCAAATGGGTACTTGACGCTGTCGAAAGAAGGAGTTGTGAAAGCGTTCGCTACAGATTTGAGCCCGAAGGAGAAGGATTTGATCTACGCTGTTCAGCCCCCGGCGTTCCAAAAAGTATTCAGCGGCGTCGGCGTCAATGCCGCCTGGAGAACCAAACCGTCCTGGTATGTGGTCGCTTCCGAAGACAATACCATCAACCCGGAGTTGGAAAAACGATTGGCAAAAAGGGCCAATGCAAAAACAACCATTTTAAAGAGCAGTCACGTTGCGATGCTCTCCAAACCGAACGAGGTTTTGGAGGTGATACTGGATGCCGTGAAAAATGTCAGTAATAGAGAGGGCAACTGAGTTGTGGCGTTGCGCCTGCTCGCAGCGGCCGCATGGCAGGCATAGTCCCCACAGCAGAAGGAAGCTGGACCAGAATGTTGCGGTTGGCGCAATCGGCTGGAATCTGACCCCATGCTGCAAGTCGAGGTAGGCTATCTTCTCGATGGCCTTCCTTCGACCGTGGGGACCGTCAATTCCACGATCCCATTTTCGAGAACAAAGCTCTCACAATCATGGCTGCGCGGCTGCGCCAGTCTCATTCCCGCCGGTGTTTCAGAAAGCTAACCAGCTTGGAACGGGAATTCGTTCCGTAAGCGACGCCCGCTCTCAACTTCAATCGAACCTCAGTTCCACCAGTTCCGTCGCGCGTGATATGAAGTACTGCACCGATTTTCCTGGCTCGCTCCGCCATATTTACTAAACCCCAGTGCCCATTCTTGTTTTTCGTCTCCAACACGTTCTCGGGGATACCGCATCCATTGTCCTTGCACACAAATAAAAAGTGTCGGTGCGCGAATTGAATCACGCATTCGACCGAAGTCGCAACTGCGTGACGAAATGAGTTCGCGATCGCCTCACGGGCGATCATCCGAATTTCCTCACCAACGATGGGTTGGATCGGTCTCGAATTACCTTCCACCGTGAACCGAAAGCTCGTTGCACCCTCTGCGCTCAACTCGCTGCCGAATTGGGCAAGCTCTACTGCCAGATCTTTGAGTGGTTCGGCGCCTGACCGCAGATTGCTTACCTTATCGCGTCCCTCCTGCAAGGTTCGCTCAGCACGAGACAAGCTCTCCTCCAGCAGACTTCTTGTGGAACTCTCCGGTGATATCGTGTCAGCAATCACCTGGAATCGCAGGACCAGCATTTGAAATCCCTGAAGAAGAGTATCGTGAAGTTCACGAGCGATCCGGTCACGTTCCAGCAAGCGTTCCCCGAGTCGCGCTTCAATTCGTTCGTTAGATTGCCGGAGGCGCACGAGAAAAAGCATCCAGACCAGCATGATAAAAACTAAAACAGCAAGCGTCCGGAACCAGAGGGTCTGATAGAACAACGGAAGGATCGTCAACTGGACCGATGCGTTCATCGGATTCCAAACCCCACCACCATTTGTCGCTGCTACTGTGAATTGATAGTGGCCCGGGGACAAATTGCTGTAACTTGCGTCCCGTTTGGTATCCGCCTCATGCCAGTCGTCGTCCACGCCGCTCAGGATATATCTAAATTGCACTCGCTCCGGTATTGAAAGACTCAGCGCTTCGTAGGTGAAGCGCACAGATCTCGTGCCCGCCGGCAGCTCTACTTCTTTCTGCAGGTAGTCTCTCGCGTTTGCGTGCACACCGGTGATCAGCACCGGGGGCTCAAATGTATCCACCTGCTCCTTAGACGGATCAGCCCAGGCCACTCCTCCATCGGTAGCAACCCAAACTCGCCTATCGGAGGATTCAAGCATGTTTGAACTTCGGTACTCAATTTGAGTCGCACCCGGCAAGCCATCCAGAGAATCGAATCTCCGCACTGGCACTGGTTGGTTGGGATCCTTCAATAACTGCTCGATACCAGCGGGGGAGATGCGCACCACTCCATGCAATTCGTTCAACCACAATGAACCATCCGACGCTTCGACGATTCCGGTTACCTTCCCGATCGGTTCCGGCCCGGCTGAGCGAACGGTTGTAAACTGCCCGTCTTTTAGAACCTGCAGTCCGGTTTCACCGCCAAACCAGATCGGACCTTTGGTTCCGCGAATTGTCCTGATTCGCCCAACATTCAAGCCGTCCGCAGCCGTATATAACTTGGCTTTGCCGGCCGATAGTTCAGCAACCTGGTTTCCTCGATAACCAAACCAGATGCGCTGTTCATTCTCATGAAAGGAGGCGTCTGGTGTCACACTTGGTAAGCCCGCCAGTCCGCGCGTGTCTGACCAGATTCCGTTTTTGAAACGCATCAGGCCGGAGTCACCCATGCCGACCCACAATCCTCCGGTTTCATCATCTGGTGCTACCTCCCAGATCCAATCTGGAGGTAATTTCTTAGGTTGTGGAAAGAATGAAAATCGCCTGCCATTTTGCCTCCATATCCCACCATATCCTCCCCACCAAATGATTCCCTTTGAATCGCGGCTTACACTCACCACCCTTGTGTTCGGTCCCGCGAACAAGACTTTCTCTCCCCGGACCAACAATATTGGAGAAGCTGTTGAACTTCCGATCCAAACGTCCCCATCTTCCGCAGCTTGTAAAGTGAACTCCTTCGCTGTTCGCCCGGTGCTTATCGGCGCGAAAGTACTGTGCCGAAATCTGTCCAAGCCACGAAACGTCGCGATCCAGATATTACCTTCTTTGTCTTCCATCGACGCAGCGACCCAATCGTGCGTTAGGCCCTCTCTTGAAGAGAACCATTCGATGCCCCGGCTCGTAGGGCCACGAGCCTGCTTCTTGAAATCGAACGGATGCCGTAATCGGCCGACGCCATTCTCGTCAGTTGCTATCCAGAGGCTACCGTCGCGGTCGAAAAAAAAGTCTGCGTGAGGGGTTTGAAGTTTGCGAGCACGAGAACAACATCGAGGCGGAACGCTCAAAACTGGTCGAATGAGACCGTACCAGTCCACCATCCACATTTCACCGCTTTGATCTTGTTTGACTTGTCGTACGTTTGAGTGCCGCACTACCTGTTGAAATGATCGGCCATTGCGGGGCAGAAAGTCGACACCCTTATCAGTGGCGACCCACAGGCCGCCTGCTCGATCACAGAACAGCGTCCAGAGTCGTTTGCCCGCCAACTCCGGATCATGAAACTCCTTCCAGGCTGTCCCATCGAAATAACGCAGGCTGGCAAGCGTAGTCGCCCACACCCGGCCGTCTTTGTCTTCAACAAACGAATGCAGCTCTAATCCTGGTTGATCGTAGACTTCAGCATGGTCCTTTGTTATATAGGCGGCGCCAGATGGGTTGAATGATACCCATAGCATCCCATTCTTTGTGCCCAACACATTAAGGATGTCGGATGACGGAAAGGACACTCCAGGCGGAGGTTGATAGGGTTCAAAACGTAAGCCATTAAAACGGAAGAGCCCTAAATGACTCGCGATCCATACGTATCCATCGCTCGTCCTTGTGATCCCAGTGGCTTGGGTAGGTGCGCCATCCTTGGCCGTCCATGCGCTGTGATAAAGCTGTTTGATGCTCCGGTCCGTATCGATACCGAAAGCCCTCGCGCATACCAGCAAGGCTACGACGACAACGCAAATTATCGTTTTAATGCAGTTGAGGTAAAAGGAGACCAGCTGCGACGCGAGAGTAACGCCGAGCGAAGCTACGGATCCCGATTCTTGAATCTCGACGTACAATATGGGCCGCACATTACAGTGCTGTTTTCCAAACTCTGATCACGATCCGCCTGTCAAAGGATCACTCGTCGTCGTCCGAAAAGAAGTCCGTCTACGGAATACGCCCCACCACCCAGAATAGCGATAGCTACGCCGAGGATCAATGTCCCGACTTGAACCAGGGAAAGGCTCGCCGATCCCCAGAACAGCGCCCATAGACTGAGAACAACCGAGACGATTCCAAGAAAGGATGTAAGAAACCCGAAACACATGCCGAGGCCAAGAAAAAGGCGGACGAGCAGTATCGCATTCGGATTTCTGAGAATTTCAGAACACCCATTCGACAGTAAGAGAATGCCGGCGGCGATCCTCAGGAGAAGGAGTGCGAATCCCACTATCCCTCGAGGGTAGCGATATAATGTCTCCACACACGGATTATCGGCAACCGAATCGGCTTGGCCGTCACCCTTTTGAGTGATGCGGAATTGGCCTCGTTGTATTTACCTTGCGGGGGGAGTGGGGGCATCGGCAAAATGTCACCAATTGTCCATCTTCGGTGCAATGGCGACCGCAGCTAAAATTCGTATCCTCTGCGCGGATGATCATCCATTGGTTCACGATGGCATCTCCTTCGCTTTCCAATTTCAGAGTGATATGGAACTGGTTGGATCTGCATTCAACGGTCAAGAGGCCATTGAGCAGTTTCGGAACCTCTCTCCTGATGTGACGCTCATGGACCTGCAAATGCCGGGAATCGGGGGGTTGGAAGCCCTGGAGGTCATTAGAAGGGATTTCCCCAGGGCCCGAATTGTTGTCCTGACGACTTACTCTGGAGATGCACAGGCTGCCCGCGCGGTCTCGAGCGGCGCCGTTGGGTATCTGCTCAAGAGTTCACTTCGCACCGAACTCGTACGAACCATCAGGGAGGTGCATCATGGGTTGCGCCGGATCGCGCCAAAGGTCGCTGATATTCTGTCCGAGCGTCATACCGCAGACGATCTGACCGCACGTGAGGTCGAGATTTTACGTTTGGTCGCCGCCGGTAATTCGAACAAGATCGTTGGTGACCGCCTCCTAATCTCCGAAGACACGGTGAAGACTCACATGAAAAATGTGATGGCGAAACTCAGCGCCAATGATCGAACTCACGCCGTACTCATCGCGATGAAGCGCGGCTTTCTCGCCGTCTAACACTGCGCTACCCGAGACGTGAACCGCCCCGGTATCTGTGGCTGAAGAAGCGAAGAAGCAGCGAGATTGCTCGCTGCAATTCTCGTCCTTCTTCCCGAACCTTATGGACATCGCGACAAGGACGCGCCTCTTCTACGAATGAGCGCCAGTGCCCCCAGCGGTGGCAGCACAACCCTTCGCATGTTACCCGCGCCATCGGCGAAGCAACTAGCGCGTCGGTCACTGCCCCCGCCGCTCTCAGCTCTGCACACTCTTCTGGCGTGGGCTATACGCCGTACAGTTAGGCTGAGCTACCGTTTACCACGCTAACAATGCAGCACGAAGAGGGAAGCGACCTGCGTATCTGGCTTCAGAACGCAGTGGCGTCCGGCGCGGCGTTATGGGCGAGGCTCGAAAACGGTTCAAGGATCAACATGACTTGCCGGTACGCTTACCTCGGTTCGCAAAAACGCGCGTCCTCTACGCGCTGGCAAAAGAAGGGGGAGTCCACGGCCCACAAGAAATGGGTCGTGCTGGATAAATGAGGTGCTGATTATTGAGGCAAGAGTTTGATCAACGAAGGCTGGGCCGTGTCAGCGCAACTCTCTAAGCCTGCGAAAGGTCGCCTTGTCGATTTCCACTACCGACCCATGCGACATCGTCAAATCGGTGGATTGCCTCTCCTAGTGATTCAGATCGGTTGACGTGAACAGATAGGCCTTGTCGCTTTCGAAGGGATCCGTAAACATCGCATACGCTTCTCCCATTCGCACGACCGAAGGACCTTCTTCACCCGTCGGCGGCGTCAACGGTCCCTCCTCGCTTCCCCCTGGGCCACGTGGAGATTGACCAACCCGCTAATAGATATTCGGCACGCCGGTATTGTCGTCCTTTTTATAATACAGGATGAACTCGTCCGCCGACTTTTCAAAAATGGTGGAGTCGATCGGCCCGTTATCCCCTGACCCACCTCCGCCGCGCTGGCCGTTGGTAAATAACACGCGTGGCTCACTGAAGGACACAAAATCGGTCGTCGTCACATAATAGATCGACCACACGTCGTTATCCGATGACCAATGAATGATGTACTCCCTGGCCTTCTGGTCGTAGAAAATCTCGGGAGCCCAACAGTGCCCGACATTGGGGACACTCGCCATTACCTCAAGCTTTCGCAGGGGTCCAGTGAACCAGCGCTGCGCTGGTGGATTCTCATGCGTGGCCGTCGAACATCCTTGCGTGGCCAGCAGCGCAAATATTGCAGGAGCAAGGCATGTGTGCATTCTCATGGTGGTTCCACAAAGGGAGAAGGTCTGGTTTGCCGAGCAATCAGTAAGTCAAATCCGATGGGAGAGTAAAGTGGACCATCAGTCAAGACACTCAGCCGGCTAGTTTAAACTGTGTCGGTCCCAGCAGCGTAAGTGGAAAGCCTGCGAAGGCCACCGCCTCATAGCGGTCAGTCGTGACCGGCTGCTAATGGCCGAGAGCCGCCTTTTACCGTCGACCCCAAGAAAACCTGCATTCTTGCGCGTTCGATTCGAGAGAGGTCTTTAAACCTTTCCACCGATGTGTGCATCTCACGTTCTCAGGTCAATTCAGTTCCGATGGTCCTGTCCCGCGGCATGGACTGAGAGACAAACGATTTGAAGCATTCTTCTAGCGTGCATCGGCTCAAGTTCCTATGGGCCTAACCCAACATCGCGCAAGCGTCCGCTTGCTGACTGTAGGCCTGCTCGGTCCGATGCTCATCGCCGCTTCGCCCGTGATCCCGCCGTGGGGATTCGATCTCGGCGGGATGGACCGGTCGGTAAAGCCGGGCGACGACTTTGATCGATACAGCAGCGGTGCCTGGAGGCAGGCGACGCCGATCCCGCCTGACCGAAGCGCCTGGGGACCCTTGGCGATGCTCCGCGCGAAGGCGGAGAGTAAGGTCAAGGCGATCGTCGATGACATTGCCGGGCGGCCGCAACCGGCCGGCTCGATCGAACGCAAGATTGCCGATACCTACAACGCCTATCTCGACACCAACGCAATCGAGGCGGCGGGGCTGGTGCCGACCGGCGCGGATCTTGCGCTGATCGCTGCCGCCCGTTCGCACGAGGATGTGGCGCGACTGATGGGGCATCCCGAACTCGGCGTTGGCGGCCCGTTGTCGCTCAGCGTTTGGCCGGATGCCGCGAACCCTGATCGCTATGCAATCAACATCGTCCAGTCGGGTCTCAGTCTTCCCGACCGAGCTTATTATTTGAACAGCGACACGCGGTCCGCCGAAGTGCGGACCAAGTTCCGATCCTACGTCGCAGCGATGTTGGCACTCGGCCATTATCCGAACTCGGAGGCAGCGGCCAACGCGGTGGTGGCGCTGGAGACCGAGATCGCGCAAGCGCACTGGACGCGCGAGAAGCGCGCCGATCGCGACCTGACCTATCACCCGAAATCACGCGCCGAGCTCAAGGCTTTCGCACCGGAGTATCCGTGGGACGTGACGCTCGCCCAACTCGGGATACCCCGCCACGACTTGTACGTCGTGAAGGAAGACAGTGCGATCCGCGACCTGACTGAGCTGTTCCGCGCCACGCCGGTCAAGACCTGGCGCGACTACATGACATTCCACTATCTCAACGGCATGGCTGATGTGCTTCCCGCGGCATTCGACGATCTGTCGTTCGATTTCAACGGGCGAGTGCTTTCTGACCAGCCGCAGAAGCGCGAGCGCTGGAATCGTGCTACGGCAGCGCTCAACTCGGCACTAGGTGAAGCCGTTGGCGAGCTTTACGTTCAGCGCCATTTCACGCCGGAGGCCAAGGCCCAGATCACGACGCTCGTCGAAAATCTGCGGACCGCGTTTCGCGTGCGGATCGAGCGGCTCGATTGGATGTCTGCCGGCACAAAGCAGGCTGCCCTGGCAAAGCTTGCGGCGATCCGCGTGAAAGTGGGGTACCCCGACAGTTGGCGCGACTATGCGGTGCTGGAAGTTCGCGCGGGCGATCCAGTCGGCAACCGAAAGCGTGCGCTGTTGTGGGACTGGAAGCGACAGATCGCGCGTCTCGGGCAACCGACCGATCGCGACGAATGGGGAATGACTCCGCAGAACGTCAACGCCTACTCCAATAGTTTCTTCAACGAGATCGTCTTTCCCGCCGCGATTCTGCAGCCACCTTATTTCGATCCCACGGCTGATCCCGCAGTGAACTACGGTGGCATCGGTGGCGTCATCGGTCATGAGATGAGCCACGCGTTCGATGATCAGGGCGCGAAGACCGACGCCAGAGGAGCTCAGCGCGATTGGTGGGACAAGGCCGACGGCGTTCGGTTCAAGGCAATGACCTCTCGCTTGGTTGAGCAATATTCGCGTTATGAGCCTATCCGGAGCAGTCATCTCAATGGCGAGATGACGCTCGGCGAGAACATCGGCGATCTTGGCGGCCTCAACATCGCACTGGAGGCCTACCATATCGCGCTTCATGAAAAGCCCGCGCCCATCTTGAACGGCACGACGGGCGATCAGCGCGTCTTTCTTTCGTGGGCTCAGACCTACCGAGAAAACATCAGGGACGAGGCGCTCCGGGCCAAGCTCGCATTGGATCCCCATAGCCCCTCGATGTTCAGGGTGAATGGTGTCGTCCGAAACATCGACGCCTGGTACGAAGCGTTCGGTGTGAAGCCGGGAGATCGCCTCTACCTCGATCCCGTGGACCGCGTACGTATCTGGTAGGGTAAGTTCGCGTTCAATTTTGTGGTCGCACTTTCGATCGAGATGGCCGCTCCTGGCCGTTTGGCGCTGGTCCCGAGCGCGTCCTCTCGACCGAGGCTGTGTGAAAACGCGAGCGCTCAATTCGACGCGGTGCATTTTCGGCCACGTAGACTTGATTTCGCGCGACTCGACGCATTCGAACTCAACGTTAGCGCACCTACGAGCGAGCGGTTTTACGTTTTCACACAGCCTCGACCCGAAGCGGCCATAACTGCGACGTGAGCTGTATAGTGCCGCAGACCCTTTTTTTGTGGATCAAATCCCTTATGGGCGTACGGACGATCAAAGTCTCGGTGAGCGTGCTCGGCGCCTTATTCGCCGCATCCTTCGGAACTCTCCTATTCAAGTTCACGGATTGTCGGCTCTCGTCCAATTCGTCCTGGGCCGCCTCGATCTGCCCCACCGGCACCGTGGCATGGTGGGCGTTCTTCGTTGGGCTGTTCTCACTCACGCTGGTTTTGCTGAGCCGGCGTTATGCCATCGTTCGTCGACCGACGGCCGTTGTGCTACTGGCCGCCTACTCTGTCTATGGCTTCCATTATGCGTTCGAGTACCAGTCATGGTGGCTGACGCTTGTACCATCGGCTTTCATGGCTGCGGCGGTCGGCGTCGCCTTGAGGACACGGTGGGGTACGTGGGCGACTTACGGAACGACGACGCTGTTTCTGGGGAATTGGCTGTGGGGCATCATCGCTGCCGCGCGCGCGGGCACATTTGAATCGCTCCGGCCACTACAGAGTGCTCTCATGTTCGTACCGGGCATCGCTTACGTGCTGCTTGCCGGCTACTGCTGTTACGCCTGCACGCAACGCGATGTACCGAACGCCGAATGAAGCGCGGCCGGCGATGCCCTCGAAACGGAAGCGGTGACCCCATCCCGCATCGTTTCACATGCGGATTCGAGCGGCAGCATTCGACCGAGGCCGTGTGAAAACGCCGAAGGTGTGTTCCTTTCAGCGAACAGCCGGACTGATTCGCGAAGGACGGCCCCAGTAGCGCCAAGTTCCCGCCAGAGAAGAGATCGCCACCATGGGGTCTTCATAACAGCCTGCTGTCGCGTCCGACGATACTGCGTGAACCGGTGTTAGCTTGTATACTAGCGCAAAGTGCGAGTTGGGGACTCTCGATGAAGCGATTTGTCGAAGGCGAGAATCGATCCCAGAGCACTCTATTTCCAGAGCGCCTGGATGATTACATCTGCGAGGACAATCCAGTCCGGGTCGTTGAGGCCTTTGTCGAGGAACTGGATTTGGGTACGTTAGGCTTCGATGGCGTAGAGCCCGAAGCCACCGGCCGGCCGGCTTACCATCCCGCAACGTTACTGAAGATTTACATCTACGGTTATCTCAACCGGATTCAGTCCAGCCGCCGGCTTGAGCGCGAGGCGCAGCGCAACCTCGAGCTAATATGGCTGACCGGCAAACTGATGCCGGACTTCAAAACGATCGCGGACTTCCGCAAGGACAATGGCTAGGCGATCCGCGGAGTCTGCCGCGACTTCGTCGTGCTGTGCCGCGGCCTCAATCTGTTCTCGGAGGCGATTGTCGCGATCGATGGCAGCAAATTCAAAGCGGTCAACAACCGCGACAAGAACTTCACCGACCGCAAGCTCAAAGCTCGGATGCAGCAGTTGGAGGACAGCATCGCACGCTACTTGATTGAACTCGACCGGGCCGATCTCGAACCGACACTCGTGACCGAGGCCAGAGTCGGCCATATCAAAGGCAAAATCGCCACGGTCAAAGCACATGCGCCAACTGAAGCAGATTGGTCGGCAGATGTCGAAGGCGCCGGATGGCCAAATCTCATTAACCGATCCGGATGCGCGCTCGATGGCGGCCAGCGGTCGCGGCACCGGCATGGTCGGCTACAACGTGCAAACGGCGGTGGATGTCAAACATCACTTTATTGTGGCGCACGAAGTGACCAACGTCGGCCACGACCGTGATCAGCTCTCATCCATGGCACAGAAGGCCGCGAAGCGACCGGGCGTAGCGAGTTAACCGTCCTTGCCGATCGCGGTTACTTCAAGGGAGAAGAGATCTTCGATTGCGAGCGCGCGGGCATCAAGACTCTGGTACCCAAGCCACAAACCTCCGGCAACAAGGCACGGGGGCTGTTCGACAAAGCCGATTTTCGCTACATCGCGGCCGAGAATGAGTATCGATGCCCGGCCGGCCAACGAGCCATCTGGCGTTTCACGTCCGTTGAGGACGGCTTAACACTCCACAAGTATTGGCCCTCTGCTTGCCCGAAGTGTCCCATCAAAGCGCGGTGCACCAGCGGCGAATATCGGCGAATCGTCCGTTGGGAGAACGAGCACGTTCTCGAGGCGATGCAAAAGCGCCTGGACCGCACGCCGCAGGCCTCGCGACTGTCGGCAGACCGTCGAACACCCCTTCGGCAAGCTCAAAGCGTGGATGGGAGCGACACACTTCCTGACCAAGACACTCCCCCGCGTGAGCACTGAGATGAGCCTGCATGTGTTGGCTTACAACTTCAAACGGTTGATCCGGATTCTCGGAACAAAACGAGTCATCCGTGCGATGAGAACATAACCAAATTCGCGATCTTGATTGCATTTGCGGGTGGAAACGAGAACTGGACTCAATCAATCAACCAACACTTCGGCGATGGGCACCGCAATGTCTCACATTCAGCGGTTTTCACACGGCCTCGACCCGAAGCGGCCATTCGACTTCTCGCGGATTACCTCGCGGCTTGGATCTTTTGACCTCGGGACGCCAACAGGTAAGTGGCTCCATTGCCATCCACGATTCTCACGACGATATCCACCACTGCCTGGGGTGGCGACTTCGGTCCATTTCGAATGGTCACGGCAACCTCGTGAGCCGCGGGTCACGAGGTATGTGTTCGTGTCCGAAAGCAACCCTGGCATGAAGTCACGCCACACTTCTGCCTTGAGGTGCACAACCACGCCGTCGACCCGAATTAATTGGGGCGCATCACGTAGAGCCTCGAGCGGCACGGGAGTTTCGGCGTTAGTAGAGCCGGCAAAGCACTTCAGCGCGACAAAGCAAACTATGACCGAGAAAAAGCGAGACACGAAAGGCGCTCCCGCAGGTTCTGCCGGTACATTAGACAGATTGGCCGGACGTAGACCATTACGCCGCCGCTCTTTCGCGCTTAACGTAGGCGTCCGGTATTACACTGCCTTGCGCCGCGGCGATATCATGCCGCGATGGTGTCCGGGGGCTCAACGTACTATGGCCCTTTAGTTCTGACTCCAAGGTTGCCGAACTGTGTGGACTCCAATGAGATTCAGCCGTGTCTTCAAGGCGCTGACGGTCGTCGCTTCGCTGTGGCTGTTGGCAGGCACCGCATTTGGCGTGCCCCCGATTTGTACCAAATTGCCAGGCACCGCGGAGACAATTGCGCGCACGCCAAGGGCGGATGAAAATCTGGAGCTCCTGGCAATCAGTCTGTCGGACGGGATTACCGCCGACGATGAGATTTACAGGCGGCTGGTGCGCGACATAGCCGCGATTCGTACAGTTGATTCGCGCATGCGGACGATCAAGTACAGCGCTTCTGATAATGGGGAGCTGATGGTAGGGCCTGCGAGCAGTCAGAAGAAACTTTTCCTGGAGGGCCACTACACGGAATGGGACTGCCTGAATCGCTACTTTCACGTTATCAGAATCCAATACCAAATGGGCTACGCGACCTTGCAGTTCGCCGGCCGATTCAACCTGAACCAGGTCGGCGAACTGTATTCTAGCTTAGCCGGCGTACGCTCCGCCGACCCCAACGGCTACCTGCGCATCGACCGCCCACCTTCAATATATGTGCTGCCAGACTCACATGGTTGGCGCTACGTGTTTGGTGGAGGCGCGTGCAGGGCGGCGAATGACGTTAAGTGTGGCTTTTTCTACTTCAGCGTGAGCACAGATGGAGTGGCGAGGTTCGTCGAAGAGTGGCGACCGGCACCCCAGAACACACCGGAACTAGAGCCTAAATGGGTGAAGGATGCTCATGCCGCAGATCTCCGTGAGTCCGAAAAGCGACACTCGGAGAGTCAGTACCGCGATGACAACCCACGCTTCATAGGTAATCAGGGCGAGGTGGGTACCCGATTACTAGTACGGTTCAAGAACTCGGGCGACCTCGCCCGATATCTGAAACACAACGAGCAGGCCGGGGACGGCCCACTTCCCGATCTAAGACCTGCGACTGCCGAAACCTCCAAGCAGCTTGCTGTCGTGATAGTCAATCGAGCGGGTGCGACGCTCAAATCCATGATTCCACCGGACGAAAGCGGCAGGATTGGTTTCTACGTAGAGTTGCCTCAGGAATACAATCCGAGAGTCGCCGTGATGCAGAGCCTTAGAGGCGATTGGCGAATCTACTCAATTGAGACTGTAACGGACCATTGATCAAACTATCAGATTGGGTCTCGGAGGACCTCAGGCTGGATCAGGTTAATTCTCAATCCATGCCGCCCAATCGCGGTCGCCGAGAACGGAAGCGCCGGCCAAGCGTGCCTATCGTTACCGCCGCGGTTGCCATAACCCTCTCCCAGCGAGTCTCATAGAGTTGCAATTCGTTGTCTTCAACATCGAGACCGCTCCGCGCTGAAGTTCGGTCGGCAAAGGACGGTATCTGCCGCGATACTTGGGCCCAAGCGGTCCTTGAGCCGGCGTCTCGATCTCAGACGAGCATCGCACGCGTGCGCTCCATG
>Ga0068859_100000662_pt1 | contig 34541 bp, 32 predicted proteins | sample KBSSwiS22_FD_66585 | JGI IMG/M metagenome (GOLD analysis project Ga0068859, IMG submission 66585) | Switchgrass rhizosphere microbial communities from Kellogg Biological Station, Michigan, USA - KBS Switchgrass S2-2 | ecosystem: Host-associated > Plants > Roots > Rhizosphere > Soil ... | reverse complement strand
CACCTCGATACTGCGGCCGGCGTGCCGAGGATGTCGAACTCGATCTTCGTGATCGCGATGAACGAGGCCAAATACAACAGCCTGCCTCCCGACCTCAAGAAGGTGATCGACGACAACAGCGGCCTCGGCTGGTCGAAGCAGATCGGCAAAGTCTTCGACGGCACGACCGAGCCGGCGAAGAAGCTTGCCGTGGCAGCGGGCGGCGTGTTCGACACGCTGACGGCGGCCGAATACGAACGCTGGGTGAAGGCGACCGAGGCCGTGAACAAGGAGTGGATCACCGAAACCAGCGCGAAGGGCAGCAACGGCGAGGCCTTGTTGAACGATGCCAAGGAGCTGATCAGGAAGTACGGCGGCTGAAAGCGGAGCCGACTCGCAAGCAAGGCCGGGGCGCGTCGACGCGGCCTTTGTGTTCGCTTAGGCGCCGATCTTGTAGGACCATGGAAGGCCGCGAACAGCGGATACTGCCGACAGACGACTCGCCGCCGCAGCCGGTAAAAGACGTCGAGCCCTGTCGATCAGTTCAACGTGAAGGAGTCCCCATGGCCGCTACGACGAATCCCGGCGCAACCGATACCAGTAACGCTGGCGGCGCTCGCATCATCGGCGATGACGATGTCACCGAAGGTCCGGGCCCCGAGATCATGGCCGCGGCAACCCTTACCGGGGAGACGGTGAATTCGACCAGCGGCGAGGCGCTCGGCAAGATCGAGGCGATCATGCTGGACGTGCGCTCCGGCCGGATTGCCTACGCCGTGTTGTCGTTCGGCGGCTTTCTCGGAGTCGGCGAGAAATTGTTCGCGATTCCCTGGGGCGCATTGACGCTCGACACGCATGCGAAGAGCTTCATGCTCGACGTCAGCAAGGAGAAGCTGGAACGCGCGCCCGGCTTCGACAAGGACCATTGGCCGTCGATGGCCGATCCACGCTGGGCGGCGGAGCTGCATGGCTATTACGACGTCGTGCCCTATTGGCGCAAGACCGAGCGGTCATCCGGGCTTCGCATTTGAGCGCGGTATGCGCCCGGAGGCGCGCCCCATTCATCGGAGCAAGCCGCCGCGTAAAGATTCCAGCTGGCATGTCCGCGACTTGACAGTGCCTCCCTGATTCGGGAACACTCATTGATTACCGACCGGATGCGTGGCGTTCATGCGCCCGGAACGAAGTCTGGTCATGTCCAACCGAATCGAAACTCGCGCCTCGACGATGGCGGCCGTGCCGGATAATTCCGCGCTGCTGATTCACGCTGGGCTCGATACGCTGGACTTCGGCTTCGCGATTTTCGACCGCGATCTGGCGCTCGTCACGAACAACAAGGCCTTTCGCACGCTGCGTGGGTATCCCGCCGCCTTGTGCAAGTCCGGCACTCCGCTGATCGAGTTCTACCGGTTCAATGCGAAGCGCGGCGACTACGGGCCGGGCGACGTCGAAGTGCAAGCGGCGACGCGCATGGAACGGGTGCGTTTGAGGCAACCGCATGCGCTCGAATACCAGCTGCCCACCGGGCAAATTCTCAACGTGCAGTACACGCCGATCGTTCACGGGGGAATGGTCCTTGCCTACGCGGACATTACCGCGCGGAAGCGGGCCGAGCTGGAGGTGACGCGGAAAGAGGCCCAGCTTCGTGTTGCCCTCGACAACATGCCGGGAGCGCTTGCCTACACGGACGAAGACCTGAACATCGTCGTCTGCAACGACCAATACGCCGAGATCTACGGCGTGCCGAGCGATCTGGTCCAGCCGGGGCGTCCCTATCCCGACCTGCTGCGTTACCTGGCCGAGCACGGATATTACGGCGACGGCGACATCGACGCCCTCGTGGCGAAGCGAGTGGAGAGCCTGCGCAACCCTTCCGGCAAGACGTTCGAGGATCGCCCGCCCGGCGGTCGCGTGTATGAAGTGTATCGTCGCAAGGCGGATGCAGGGGGCACGGTGACGGTGATCACGGACGTCACGCGACTCAAGAGTGCCGAGGCGCAGCTGGCCGGCAAGGAAGCCGAGCTCCACGTCGCGCTCGACAACATGCCGGGCGCCCTCGCGTACACCGACGAGAGCCTGAACATCGTCGTGTGCAACGAACGCTTCATCGAAATGTATCCGGTGCCGCGGATACTGCTGGAGTCCGGACGCGCTTATCCGGATTTCCTGCGCCATCTGGCCGAGCACGGATACTACGGTGAAGGCGACGTCGACGCGCTGGTCGCGAAGCGCGTCGATAGTCTGCGCAATCCTTCCGGCAAGAGTTTCGAGGACAGGACGCCCGACGGCAAGGTCTACCGCGTTTACCGCCGCAAGGTGGATGCCGGCGGCACGGTGACGGTGATCACCGATATCACCGAGCTCAAAGAGGCCGAGACCGAGCTTCTCGCGGCCAAACAGCGCGTCGACGACGCGAACAGGCTCGTGACCGAGAAGAACCAGATGCTCGAATCGCTGTCGACGAAGCTGTCGAAATACCTGTCGCCGCAACTGTACAAATCGATCTTCAGCGGCGAGAAGAACGTCGAGGTTGCATCGCAGCGCAAGAAGCTGACGATCTTTTTCTCGGACATTGCGGGCTTCACCGAGACCACGGACCTGCTGGAATCGGAAGAGCTGACCAGTCTGCTCAACCAGTATCTGCGCGAGATGTCGGCGATCGCGCTCGAGTATGGCGCGACCATCGACAAGTTCATCGGCGACGCCATCATGCTGTTTTTCGGCGATCCGGAAACGCGAGGCGCGCGAGATGATGCCGTGGCGTGCGTCAGGATGGCCATCGCCATGCAGCAACGGATGCGCGACTTGCAGGCCGAGTGGCGCGAGCGCGGCCAGGAGCATGTATTCCAGCTGCGCATCGGCATCAACACCGGCTATTGCACGGTCGGCAATTTCGGCAGCGATGCCCGCGTCGACTATACGATCATCGGCAACGAGGTGAACCTCGCGTCGCGACTGCAGACGCATGCGGACCTGGGAGGCATTCTGCTCGCGCACGAGACCTACGCGCTGGTCAAGGATGTGGTCATGACCGAGGAAACCGGCACAATCACCGTCAAGGGTTTTCCCCGGCCGGTCAAGACGTACCGGGTCGTCGGGGTACAAGACGAAGTCGGAGGCGACGGTCGCGTAATACGGCAGGAGCAGGAGGGATTGCTGCTGATCATCGATCGGAAAAAGCTCACCGGCAAGAATCGCGCCGACGTCATTCGAGTTCTCCAGGACGCGTTGGGGCGCCTCGAGGACTGATGCGCCGGCGACGTTCGCGTCGATTCCTGTTCCGATTCGCTCGCATCGTCATCGCGTTCTCGAGGGCGGGCTGGTCGCTCCCGCACGGAGCGTTTCCTGCGATGCCGTAGAATCGATGTGCGGTCCCGTACCGTTGCCCTCGAGAACCCGAAAGAAACGACACTCATGAGATTTCATTGCACGCTTCGCGCGGCGCTGCTGGCGCTGGCGCTCGTTGGCCTGCCGGCGATCGCGGCCGACCCCGCGCCGCTATCGGCCAAGGCCCAGCCGCCCGTCGCCCCGTGGCCACGCGCGATCAACCTGTCAAGCGCGGCAGTCCTGGTCTACCAGCCGCAAGTCGAGCGCTGGGCCGACAGCCAGATCGATTTTCGCGCCGCCATGGCGATCAAGCCGACGGACGCCAAGGAGGAGACCTTCGGCGTGGTGTTCGCCAACGCGCGCACGCATGTGGACAAGACGACGCGCACCGTGGTGTTCGACAATCTTACGATCACGAAGAGCGATTTCCCGGCGCTGGCCGATCATGGCGCCGCGTACGGCCAGGAGCTGCAGAAGCAATTTGCCGCGGGCATTCGCAGCATCTCGCTCGACCGGCTGAAGTCCTCGCTCGCCGCGGCCGGCGGCAAGCCCGCGACGGTCGCGGTGCAGAACACGCCGCCGCAAGTGATCGTCGCGTATTCGCCGACGATCCTCGTGCCGATCGACGGCGCGCCGGTATTGAAGGCCATTCCCGACAGCGGCGGCTTCCAGCGCGTGATCAACACGCGGGCGCTGATCGTGAAAAGTGCGTCCGAGCCGCAGTTCTTCCTGCACGTCTACGATGGCTGGCTGATGGCGCTCTCCCTTGACGGGCCGTGGTCGCAGCCGTTCATCGCGCCCTCCGGTATCGAGGCCGTCGCGCAGAGAATCGCGGCGACCGGTGTCGTCGACCTGCTGGACGGCGGGCCCAGGGCCAATCCCAAGCCTTCGCTCGCCAAGGGCGTCCCCGCGATCCGGACGAGCCAGGTGCCTGCGGAGCTGATCGCGTTCAAAGGGCAGCCCGAGTTCGTGCCGATCGTCGGCACGCGGCTTGCGTGGGCCGCCAATACGGCGAACGATGTGCTGGTCGACACGGCGGCCAACAACTATTACGCGCTGCTGGCTGGCCGCTGGTTTCGCGCTGCGGCGCTGACCGGTCCCTGGACATTCGTCGCGAGTGACGCGCTGCCGGCGGACTTCGCACGGATTCCCTCGACATCGCTCGCCGGAGTCGTGTTGCCGTCGGTCGCTGGAACGCCGCAGGCCCGCGAGGCGGCGATCGAAAATTCCATTCCGCAGACGGCCACCGTGCCTCTCAAGAACGGACCCGCATTCACTGCGAAATTCGACGGCGCTCCGCAGTTCGTCGCGATCGCAGGGACACCTCTGTCGTATGCGACCAATGCCGCGGTGCCCGTGATCCAGGCGGCTCCCAACGCCTATTACGCGTTGACCGCGGGAGTCTGGTTCACGGCGGCGCAACCGGCGGGGCCGTGGACGATTGCCACGTCGGTTCCCGCCGCGATCTACACCATTCCGCCATCGTCGCCGATTTTCTACGCGACGTTCGCGCGTATCTACAGCGCGACAACCGACGCCGTATTCGAAGGCTACACGCCCGGCTACCTGGGCGCGGTGGTCGCGCCCACGGGCAACGTCGTGTTCGGCACGGGTTATTCCTATGCACCGTGGATCGGCAACGCGTGGTATCCGGCGCCGGCCACCTATGGCATCGCGGCTGCACCCGTTTACAACCCGTACGTCGGCTACACGTACGGCTTCGCGATGAGCCTCGCGACGCCCGCGTGGGCGGAGCCGTTCGCCGGCGGCGCGCATTTTCATCCCGGTTACTGGGGCGGCTATCCATGCTGCGGGTCAGCCAGCGCGAATGTGTATCGCTTCTGGGGCCGCGCCGCGACTTCGAAGTCGCGCGCGAAGAACATGGGCAAAGCGGTTGCCGGCAAGCGCGTCGCGGCCAGCGCGAAGAGCGCAAGCGCTGCGGTGCCCGCAAGCGTCACTGGCAATCCGCCTGTCCCGGCCAAGGGCACCATGGCGGTTGCGGCGAATGCGACCAATGCATCGGCCGCGAATCAAGCCAACCATGCTGCCAATACCGCGCCGATGGCAACCGGCATGGCGGCGGCCGGCAACAACACGTCCTATATTTCGGCGAACCAGTATTACGCGAATCTGGGCCAGTCGAGCACGTGGAGTCCGCCGGCCACCGTCAACAACCACTACGCGGACGCAAGCGGCAACGTATACCGCAAGGCGAGCAATGGTTGGCAGCAGCACTCGTCCTCCGGCTGGAATGCCGTCCCCACGCCACCGCCCGCGGTGGACGCGGAAGCTTCGGCACGCGATCGCGCCGAGGCGGCCGGCCAGCAGGCCGGGTCGTACGCGATGAGCAATACGACGCGCTTCACGGGTGATCCGGGCGATGGATGGAGCCGCCGTGATGCAGGCAACGGTGGTTACAGCCGCACGCTCGGCGGCGACGGCGGCATCAGCGCCGAACAGTGGGCATACAACGACGCCGTCATGCAAAACGAATTCGACATCGCCGCCAACGGCGGCTGGTGGAGTCAGGGCGTGTATATCGGTGGCGTTGGCTGGGGAGGGCGCTACGGTGGCCCCTGACGCGCGCGTCAAGGCCTGACTCGTCGTCGTTCCGCGCGTTACCTTTGATGTGACCGTGCCGGATTAGGGCCTGTTGACGCCGCGCGACGCGCATCGTCGCACAGCGAACACCGGCATTCGGACGATGCGACCTGCGCATCGCTCCCGTGATCCGCAAATGGCATGGTTATTGCTCGACCTGCCATCGTCATTTGAAACGCGGCCCGCTTGCCGTAAGCCGCGCTCGTCATCCATGGAGGAATCTCGATGAAGAAGCTCGTGCTGGCGTTCGCGCTCGCGTTCGCGTCAACGCTGCAAGCCGCGGATCTGCCGCCGCACTTGAAGCTGCTCGTCGGCACGCCGACGCGAAGCGCAGCCGATCTCGCGGCGCAGAACATTCTGCAGCTGAACACGACGATGTTCGAGCTGTACGGTGACGCCGGGAAGATTTTCACGAAGAACATCCGCGCCAATCATCCGATCATCCTCGGCTTGTTCTCCGGTGCAGGCGGACGGTTCATTCTCTATCGGCCCGGCATGGCGCCGCTCGAAGCGCCGTCGGTGCCCCTCTCCTACCAGCTGATGAAATCGGTGGGTCATAGCACGATGGCGGTATCGGAGGTGATTCTTCCGTACCTCGACAACCCGGCCGACCAGTCGTGGCGCGGCTCGATGCTCGCATATCGCAGCCGGATGAAATCGGCGCTGGACAGCGTCGACGCGATGCCGATCCAGGAAGACTGGCGGGAAAACAATCGCAAGATCCTGCAGAACAATCTTGCGTTCATGGACGATTGCCTCGCGAAGGGGGTCATCTCGCTCGCGGCGGCGCAGGAATTCGCGCGGATCCAGGGCCCGTTCCTCCGATTGAACATCAAATGGGCGGCCGAGACCCAGGTCGCGCACTGGATGGGCGTGCTCGCCGATTGGAAGAAGCTGATTGGCGCCGATTGGGACAAGACTTATGGCGCGAGCAACACGATCTACGTCGCACGCCAGAACAACGTCATCTACAGCGTGCTTGCGCAGTTCTTCGGACCGGAGGCGATCAACAGCCGCCTGATGCTGATCGAGACGGTCTCGTTCACCACGACGCCGGATGACATGCTGGAGTCGCTGACCCGCATCATCGCCGACCGGTCGGTGGGCGCGCTGTTCTTCGGCAACTACTATCTGATGGACTACGAGCTCATGGGCGGCAACGCGCGTGCGGCGATCGCCGCCGAAAGCACCAAGCGCGGCATGACGCCGTTTCTGCCGCCGTTGGTGCCGTGGGGCTCCAAGCAATGGCCGATGCTGATCACCACCGGGACCGGGCCCGCCACGCTCGCGGACCTTCCCTAGAGGCTGTTGAAATTCCCCAGCCTCATTCCGAGGAGCGAAGCGACGAGGAATCTGTTTTTCGTAACCCGCTGATTTCGTGAAGAAGCAGATTTCTCGCTGCGCTCGAAATGAGGCTCGGAGTGGGGTGAGAGTGCGATTTTCCGCAACCTGCCAGGCGTCGATCAACCGGCTTACATGGAGGCGGTCGCCGCCGGCGCCGCCTCCATCACGCGCGCGATCGCGCGCTCGAACAGCGGCACTGCCTCGACGGCGACCGTGGCGCGTCCGGCGCCAAACGCTTCGGCCAGCGTTCGCGGTGTATGAACGAACGCCGTGGCGCCGTCACGGTAGGTGAAGAGCAGGCTCGTGTCGTGCGGCGCGCGCCAGGCGAGCTTGGCGAGCACCGTCGCTTCGTCCGCTGCGCCGCGGAACACGCACCAGTCGCCGCGGATCAGCGCCGCGACTTGATCCTCGGCGGCCTGTTGGGGCGCGTCAGCGGCGAGCGCCGCGACCGCGGCCACCGCCGTCGGCGGTACGGCGTCGGCGACCGGCGGCGCCTCGGGGACCGCTTTCATCGCACCGACGTGAAGATCGTAGAGCCGCGCCAGCAGTGCCTCGCGCCGCGCCTGCGCAATCGCGTCCGTCGCCCAGCCTTCGCGGATCGCGCGCACGAGTTGCGGCACCAGCTGCATGAGCCGCTTGCGGGCGGCGGGGCCGGACTCGCGGGCGATGCTCCACAGCAAGTCATCGATCAGTTGAACCTGCCGTTTCCACGCGCCGCCTTCCGGTCCGCCTTCGACATACGCCGACGCGAGTCGCTCCACGCCCTCGTAGTCGAGAAAGGCGCGTATCTCCGCCGGCACATCGCGCTGCGCAAGGCGCGCGGCGAGCGCGGCGCGCGCTTCCGTTTCCGCCGCGGCGTACTCATCCTGCGCGAGCAGTGACGGCAACGCCTCGGCCAGCCTCTTGTTGTAACCCGCCCGCTCGGCGTCGAGGAAGGTTGCGAGATCGTCGCGTGCCGTCTCGAATATGCTCAAGTCGTCGGCGAACTGGTCGCGGACGATAGTCGCAAGGTGGTCGGCGAGCCCGATGAACAGGACATCGTGCGCGTCATCTGGCCGCAGTCCGACCGATGCGGTCGCCAGCGCTTCCAGAAACCGGCGCACCCGGTGATTCGAATTCCCGAGCAGGCGCGGATCGAGCAGCGCGGCCTTGAGGATCGGGATCTGCAGCCGGCCAAACACCGTCTTGATTTCGGCCGGAAGATAACGGTCGTCGAACACCTCGTCCAGCAGCGCGGCGACGATCTCGATGGTGACCCGGTCGAACGTCGACCCCCGGCCGGCGAGGGCCTCCTTGAGCGCGGGGAGCTCGTTGGCCGCGCCGTTGCGCAGCGCCGCCGCATCGGATTCCGTGACGGCCGGCAGGTCCGCCGAAGTCCGGCCGCGCTGCAGGAGATTCAATGCATCGATCAGCGCTGACCGCGAGGATGCGTTGTGCGGCGAGCGCGCCGCCGGCGCGGCATGCTGCGCGTCGGCGCGCCATGCGACGGGGTTGCCGAAGTCGAGCGGGCTCGCCGATGCGAAATCGGCCCCTGCCGGCGCGCGGAATGGCGGCGACGGTTGCGCCGCCGCTTTCGCCTCGTACATCTCCATCAGCTTGCCGAAGAGGGCGTCGCCGGCGAGCTCCGGCGTCTTCCGGTCGCCGCCGCGGGCGCGCGTGCGCACGCGCAGCTCCGGCAATATGTCGCGATCCTCGACCAGCGCATTCAATTCGCGATGCAACGCGGTGAGCGGCGCGGTCAGCTCGCGCACCATGCGTTCCATGATGGGGCGCCAAAGCGCGACCTCCGGCCATAGCGCCCGGCAGGTGTTCCCCACGGCATCGCAGACATAGTCCGAATTCCACGGATTCTCGTACTTGCCCTCGGCCGGTTGTTCGCGCATGACGAGGCGCACACGCAGATCGAACCCGAAGGCGACTTCCTGCGTCGCAGCGCGCATGGCGTGCACGGCGCTGCGCAATGCGACCTGCTCGCTCAGGTCACCTTCCGCAACGAGCGCGAGCGGGACGGAAGCGTTCTTGCGCGCTTCGCGCTTGCGCGGTTGGCCGGCGCGGCGCTCGGCAAAGGTCCGGTCGAACTCGGCGTTGAAGTGCGGCAGGAAACGTGCCCGCTCGCGCCGCACTGCGCCGGCAAGCCTGGTCGCGAGGTCGCTCGTCAATGTGGTGTCGCCGGCTTCCGGCGCGGCGGCCTGCAGCTGATCGAGGGTTCGCGCAAGCGCAGCGTTCAGCCGCTGCTGCGTCAGCGCGATGCATTCGCGCAGCAGGCCGTCCGACTCGATGGGGCCGATATCGCGCGCGTCCTCGACATCGAGGACGACTTGCTGGCCCTTGCTTGCGGAGCGTTTGCTGTCGATTGCCATTGCTTCGGGCGGTGGGAGCAGGATGCCCGCCCATGCTAATCGGCTGACCGGCCAATGGGAAGCCGTCGGTCGGATCGCCGTGGCGTCCGGACGGCGCGTCATTTCGGCCGCGCGCCCATCCGCAGGCCGGTATGGGCACAGCGTGGTTTATCATCCACCGTCGCTTCGATCGCTCGGGAGCCCGCGGCATGAACCTCGAAAAGGTTATTTTCGGTTTCTTCATCATCTTTGCGTGCACGCTCAATTTCGGCTTCTTCATCGGCGACATCGAGCGGCCGGAGCTGCATCATCCGATGGAGCTGCTCGCCGCGGTGGTGGTCAACCTGATCGCGACGGTGCTCAAGTTCGGCGATCGCACGCAACTCGGCGCGACGCATCTCGCCACGAGCCTGGTCGCATCGTTTCAGCTGGTCGCGGCGTCGCTGGTCTGGGTCTGGCAGCTGTATGTCGCGGCCGAGCCCATGAACGGCCACATCATTTCGGTGGTGGTGTCATTGTCCGGGGGCGCGCTGCTCGCCAATCTCTTTTCCGTCGTCCTGCTGATCGGCGAAACGCTGCGGCAAGGACGCTAGAACCTATCTCAAGATTAGCTGCGCGACCCGATTGCTTTGGCGTGTCCTCGCTCGCCCCTCGCTGCACGTCTATGTACGATCTCGGGGCTCGCTGCGGGCCTTCGCGCACTCGGGCCGCTCGCGGGAATCTTGAGATAGGTTCCAGTTATGCCGCCGGCCGGAGAACACCGGGGCGCGCAGCGCGAATGTCCTCCCAATGAGCGACATCCTGTTCCTGCTCCTGCGGCGCCTGCGTGCGCCGCTCATTACCCTCATCCTCGTCTACGCGATCTCGGTCGGCGGCCTGGCGCTGATCCCCGGCGTCGATCCCGAAGGCAATCGGCAGCCGATGAGCATTTTCCACGCGTTCTACGTGATGAGCTACACGGCGACCACGATCGGGTTCGGCGAGCTCCCATATCCGTTCACCGATGCGCAGCGGTTGTGGGTGACCTTCGCGATCTACCTGTCGGTGATCGGGTGGGCGTACACGCTGGGTTCGGTGGTGGCGCTGGCCAACGATGCGCCGTTTCGCACGATGCTCGCGCGCGGCATCTTCAACTGGCGGGCGCGCGGCATGGCCGAGCCGTTCTATGTGCTGTGCGGCTACGGCGAAAGCGGGGCCGGGCTTGCGCACGCGCTCGACCAGATGGGCAACCGGATGGTCATCGTCGATCGATCGGCGGAACGCACGGCACGGGTGACCGTCCAGGACTACGCGACCCCGCCGCTGACGCTGACCGCGGACGCGCGTCTTGCGGATGTGCTGGACGACTGCGGGATCCGCAGCCCCTTTTGCCTCGGTCTGATCGCGCTCGCCGGCGACGATGGAGTCAACCAGGCGATCGCCATCGGCGCGCGCGTGCTGAACCCTTCGATCCTGATCGTCGCGCGCGCGAAATCGGGTGTCGCCAAGGTCAACCTGGAATCGTTCGGCGGTGTGCAGGTGATCAATCCGTTCGAGACGTTCGCGTTGAATCTCGGCGTGAGCCTGCGCGCGCCGGAGATCCAGCAGATCGAGGACTGGCTCACCGCGTCGCCGGGATCGCCTTGTCCGCCCGCCGTCCAGCCGCCGAGAGGCCGCTGGGTGCTCGTGGGCTTTGGCCGGTTCGGGCATGCGGTCGCCGAAGTGCTCGACCGCGAAGGCATCGAGTTCAAGGCCTTCGATCCGCGCGTCATTGCCGACCCGGACCAGCGACTGCTGCACGGCGATTACACCAAGAACATGCTGAGCGACGCGGGCATCGAAAGCGCGGACGTGCTGGTCGCCGGCTCCGACATCGACACGGTCAACCTCGGCGCCACCACGCTCGCGCGCCGCGTGCGGCCGGACATCTTCGTCGTCATCCGGCAGAACCAGATGCAGGACCGGGCGCTGGTCGAGGCCGCCCGCGCCAACCTCAAGTTCGTGGAGAGCGAGCTGATGGTGCACGAATGCCTGCAGGTGCTGACGACGCCGATCCTGGGCCGCTTCATCGCGGAGCTGCGCACCGCCGACGCCGCAGTCGCCGCTGCGACGCTCGAACGGGTTCGGCGCGAAGTGGGCGACGGCGCGCCGCATGCATGGACGTTCGAATGCGACGTGCTGCAGCCCGGCATGTTCTACGCTTTCTTCCAGCGTGGCGGCGCGCCGTTCAGGATCGCCCACCTGATGGCGGATCCGACACTGCCGCAAGAACGGCTGCGGGCCGCCGCGCTGATGCTGGAACGCGGCCGCGAGCGCAAGCTGCTGCCGGACGACCAGACGCTGCTGAAGCCGGGCGATCGCCTGCTGTTCGTCGGCGACGACGCCGCGCGCCGGCTGCAGCAGCGGTACCTCGCGGAGCCGGGCACGATCGCGTGGGTCTGCTCGGGCAGCGAGCCGCCGCGCGGATGGATCTTCCGCTGGTGGTACCGCTGGCGCGCGCGGGCAACGGAATCGCGAGACACGTAGAAAGTCGCCCGCGCACGTACGTTGTCTGTCAATGTATAATGCATTCGATGTAATCAAACATGCGGCCCGAATCACGCGCAGGCTCTCGAACACGCCATGCCGGTTGTCAATGCCGGTTGCCCGCGCGACACTGCATCGACCGGGCCGGCGTGCGTGCGAAGTAACGTGAAGGAACGAACCATGCAGGAGAAGACATTCGCGTCGCAGGCCGATCTCGAGGAAAAGACGATCAGCTTCGACAAGCTGTCCGAGCACGCCTACGCGTACACGGCCGAAGGTGACCCGAACACCGGCATCGTCGTCGGCGACGACGCCGTGATGGTCATCGACACACAGGCCACACCCGTCATGGCGCAGGACGTCGTGCGCCGGATCCGCGAGGTCACCGACAAGCCCATTCGCTACGTCGCGCTCTCGCACTATCACGCGGTGCGCGTCCTCGGCGCGTCGGGTTACCAGCCCGAGCACATCATTGCCAGCCGCGATACGTATGAGCTCATCATCGAACGCGGCGAGCAGGACATGAAAAGCGAGATCGAGCGCTTCCCGCGACTGTTCCGCTCGGTCGAATCAGTCCCCGGCCTCACGTGGCCGACCATCGTGTTCGAGAAGCGCATGACGCTGTGGCTCGGCAAGCTGCAGGTCGAGCTGATGCAGCTCGGCCGCGGCCACACGAAGGGCGATACCGTCGTCTGGCTGCCGCAGGAGCGGATCCTGTTCTCGGGTGACCTCGTCGAATATGCGGCCACCCCTTACACGGGGGACGCCTATCTGACCGACTGGCCGGCCACACTCGACGCGATCGCCGCGCTGCAGCCCGAAAAGCTCGTGCCCGGCCGCGGCGCCTCGCTTACCAATCCCGCGGAGGTCAAGGCCGGTCTCGACGGCACCCGCGCGTTCGTGACGGCGATGTTCGACAGCGTGAAACGCGGCGCGCAGGCCGGCAAGGATTTGCGCACCGTGTACAAGGAAACCTACGCGGCGCTGAAGCCGACATTCGGCGACTGGGTCATTTTCGATCACTGCCTCCCGTTCGACGTGACCCGTGCGTACGACGAGGCCACGCAGTATCCGCATCCGCGCATCTGGACCGCGCAGCGGGACAAGGAGATGTGGCTGGCGCTCGAAGGCTAGTGAGGAGGTAAGGGAGCGAGGAGATGAGGAAGTCAGAATCGACGCGCAGGCGCTACGAGCCTGACTTCCTCACCTCCTCACCTCCTCACCTTCTCACTTCCTTGCTTGGTCAATGAAGACGCACACCAATCCCACGTACGAATACCGGCGCGCGCCCGAGCTCGACGGATCGACACGCCACTGCCAGGTGGTCATTGTCGGTGCCGGGCCGGTGGGCCTGGTGGCCGCGATCGATCTGGCGCAGCGCGGGATTCCCGTCCTCGTGCTCGACGACGACGATACGGTGAGCGAGGGGTCGCGGGCAATCTGCTATTCCAAGCGGACGCTGGAGATCCTCGATCGGCTGGGTTGCGGCGAGCCCATTGCCCGCAAAGGCGTGAGCTGGAACGTCGGCAAGGTCTATCAAGGCAGCGAGCTCGCGTATCAGTTCGACGTCTTGCCGGAGAGCGGACATCACCGGCCCGCCTTCGTGAATCTGCAGCAGTACTACTTCGAGGAGTGCCTGGTGCAACGCGCACTGGAGCTCCCGACCCTTTCGATTCGCTGGCGGCACGAGGTCAGCGGCGTCGTGCCGGACGCCGACTGCGTCACGTTGCGCGTGGCCACCCGCGACGGCGATTACGCCCTGACGTGCGACTGGCTGCTGGTCTGCGACGGCGCGCGCAGTCCGGTGCGCCACATGCTGGGTCTCGACTTCGAGGGACAGGCGTTTCGCGACCGCTTTCTCATCGCCGACATCCACATGACGTCGGATTTTCCGGCGGAGCGGCGGTTCTGGTTCGATCCACCGTTCCATCCCAACCAGTCGGTGCTGTTGCACCGGCAGCCGGACGACGTCTGGCGCGTCGACTTCCAGCTTGGGTGGGACGCCGATCCCGAGCTCGAAAAACAGCCGGAACGCATTCTGCCTCGACTTCGCGCGATGCTCGGACCCGATGCGAAGTTCGAGATCGAGTGGGCGAGCGTCTATACGTTCCAGTGCCGGCGCATGCAGAAGTTTCGCCATGGCCGCCTGCTGTTCGCCGGCGATTCGGCGCACCTCGTGAGCCCCTTCGGGGCGCGCGGCGCCAACAGCGGCGTACAGGATGCGGACAACCTCGTCTGGAAGCTGGATCTCGTGCTTCGCGGGCGCGCCCCCGAGGGCCTGCTCGACACCTACGATTCGGAGCGCGTGGCGGCCGCCGACGAGAACATCGCGAGCTCCACACGCGCGACCGATTTCATCACGCCGAAAAGCGCGGTCTCGCGGACGTTTCGCGACGCGGTGCTTTCGCTCGCGCGGCGCCACCCGTTCGCGCGCAAGCTGGTGAACAGTGGCAGGCTTTCGGTGCCGAAGGTGTTGTCGCAGTCGCCGCTCAATACGCCCGACAGCGCGCCATTTGACGGAGCGATGGTGCCGGGCGCGGCTGCGGCCGACGCGCCGGTGCGCGGCCCGCGCGGCGACTGGCTGCTCGAGCATCTGGGCGGTGGCTTCGACCTGCTCGTCTTCGGTGACGTTGTGGATTCGGCGCGGGCAGGGGAGCTCGCCCGGCGACCGATCGCGTGCCGCGTCGTGCAGGTCGGTGGCGCCCAGCGCGACGACCGGATGGTGGTCGATGACCACGCAGGCCTGGTAGCCGCGCGCTATGATGGCAAGCCGGGAACCTGTTATCTCTTCCGGCCCGATCAGCACGTGTGCGCGCGCTGGCGTGCGTTCACCGTTACTGCCGTGCATGCCGCCATTGCACGTGCGACCGGCCAATGACGGAGCCTGTGTTCGCCATGGCTACATTGAAGACCGATCCCAACATTGCCGGGCCCGATGATTTTTACGAAGAGCTGATCGGCCTCCATCGCGAGCTGACCGACGCGCAAAGCGCGCTCGTGAACGCCAAGCTGATTCTCCTCCTTGCCAATCACATCGGCGATCCCGACGTGCTGCACGCCGCGATGGCGGCGGCCCGCGCGGACATCGTTGGTTGAACTGCATACCTTCGCAAATGCCAGGGCAGACGTCATGACCACCGCAACCAGACACCGTTCCGCCGACGTGCACGGGCATGCGGCCGAGCTTCCGCTGAGCTACCAGTCGGGATTCGGCAACGAGTTCGCCTCCGAAGCGCTCGCGGGCGCAGTGCCCGTGGGACAGAATTCGCCGCAGCGCGCACCCTATGGTCTATACGCCGAGCAGCTTTCCGGGACGGCGTTCACGGCGCCGCGCGCTGCCAACCGGCGCTCATGGACATACCGCATACGTCCCGCCGCGATGCATGCGCCGTTTCAGCTGATCGGCAACGAGCGCATCGCAAGCGCGTTCACAGACGTGCCCACGCCGCCCAACCAGCTGCGCTGGGACCCGCTGCCGCTACCGGACGCGCCGACCGATTTCGTCGATGGACTGGTCACCATGGCGGGCAACGGAGATCCGGCGACCATGACCGGCTGCGGCATCCATCTGTACGCGGCGAACCGGTCGATGACCGATCGCTTTTTCTACGATGCCGACGGCGAGCTGCTGATCGTCCCGCAGCACGGACGCCTGCGCTTCGCCACCGAATTCGGGCGCATCGATGTCGAGCCGCAGGAGATCGTCGTCATTCCGCGCGGCGTGCGCTTTCGCGTCGAATTGCTCGATGCAACCGCCCGCGGCTACGCATGCGAGAACTACGGCGCGTTGCTGCGCCTTCCCGATCTGGGCCTCATCGGCTCCAACGGCCTCGCCAATCCACGCGACTTTCTAACGCCGCACGCATGGTACGAGGATCGCGACGGCGCCTTCGAGCTGGTGGCGAAGTTCATGGGCAACCTGTGGTCCGCCGCGATCGACCACTCGCCGCTCGACGTCGTCGGCTGGCACGGCAACTACGCCCCGTACAAATACGATCTGCGCCGCTTCAATGCCATCGGATCGATCAGCTTCGATCATCCCGACCCGTCGATCTTTCTCGTCCTGCACGCGCCCAGCGATACGCCGGGTGTCGATACGCTCGACTTCGTGATCTTCCCGCCGCGGATCCTCGCGATGGAGCACACGTTTCGGCCGCCGTGGTTCCATCGGAACGTGGCCAGCGAGTTCATGGGACTGATCCACGGTGTCTACGATGCGAAGGCGGAAGGCTTCATGCCCGGTGGCGCGAGCCTCCACAACTGCATGTCGGGGCACGGGCCTGACGCGGACACGTTTTCCAAGGCGAGTGCCGCCGACCTCTCGCAGCCGACGCGCGTCACGGATACGATGGCGTTCATGTTCGAAACGCGCAACGTGATCCGGCCGACGCGGTTCGCGCTCGAATCGGCGCAACTGCAAAGCGAATATTTTCGCTGCTGGCAGGGCTTGCGCAAGCAGTTCAACCCCACGCAGCGTTAGAGGCTAGTATGAACATCCCCCCACGCTCGCTCCGCTCGCTGCCCCCCAGGGGGCGCAGTCAGTTCGTCGGGGCGGCCCTTCGGAACTGACATGACCGCCTACGAAACCATCATCGTCGAAATCCGCGAACGGACCGGCATCATTCGTCTCAATCGCCCGCAGCGGTTGAACGCGCTGAACGATGTGCTCGCCAGGGAGCTTGCGACCGCGCTCCACGCGTTCGACGACGATCCCGCGATCGGCTGCATCGTGCTCACCGGCAACGAGAAGGCGTTCGCGGCGGGCGCCGACATTGGCGCGATGGCCGAATGGGACTATCCGAAAGTGCTCGGCGACGATTACATCACGCGCGATTGGGAGGAGATTCGCCGCATCCGCAAGCCGGTGATCGCGGCGGTCGCGGGGTATGCGCTCGGCGGCGGTTGCGAGCTCGCGATGGCCTGCGACATCATCGTCGCCGCCGACAACGCGAAGTTCGGCCAGCCGGAAATCGCGATCGGGACCATGCCCGGAATGGGCGGAACGCAGCGGCTGCCGCGCGCGATCGGGAAGGCGAAGGCGATGGACTGGTGCCTGACCGGCCGCATGGTCGACGCGGCGGAGGCCGAGCGTGCCGGTCTGGTCGCGCGTATCGTGCCCGCGGACAAGCTCGAGGAGGAAGCGTTGGCGCTGGCGGCCAAGATCGCGTCGTTTTCGCTGCCGGTCGTGCTGAAGATCAAAGAGGCGATCAATCGCGCCTTCGAATCCTCGCTGGCTGAAGGCCTGCTGTTCGAGCGCCGCGAGTTTCATGCGACGTTCGCGCTGGCGGACCAGAAAGAAGGGATGCGCGCGTTCGTGGAAAAGCGCAAGCCGGGGTTCAAGCATCGCTAGAACCTGTCTCAAAATTCCCGCGAGCGGCCCGAGTGCGCGAAGGCCCGCAGCGAGCCCCGAGATCGTACATAGACGTACAGCGAGGGGCGAGCGAGGACACGACAAAGCAATCGGGTCGCGCAGCCAATTTTCAGATAGGTTCTAGTGATATATCCGGTAAAATCGGACGGATATGCCGAATACCACTCGATACCCGCTCCGTACGATCACCTGTCAGTTGCGTAACGCGCTCGCCATCTGCATCGGCCTCGCGCTCGTCGTCGCGTGCTCCGGATTGTCGCTGTCGACGCAAGTGCTTGGCACGTGGAAGGATCCCAAGTACGCGAGCGAACCGCTGAAGAAGATCTTCGTCATCAGCCTGATGAAGGTCGAGCCGGGCGGTCGCGATGCAGTCGAGGATGCGGTCATTGCCCGGCTGGCCTCGGCCGGCGTCGCCGGAGTGGCCTCGCACACGGTGATGTCGAACGATCCGCAACGACCGGGCCCGACGCTGCCCGAAGCCATCCAGGCGGCGGGCGCGGACGGCGTCCTCCTCGTCGACGTGCGCGCGATCGGCTCGTATGAGCCTTACACCATTGGCCAGACGGTGACTTCGCTGTCGCCGGATACGATGGCTTCGTACAATTATCTGAAGCAGCAAGGCGCCGACCAGAAGGGCGACTACAAGGTCGCGCACATCGTGAGCGAGCTGTATCTGCCCTCGATGGGCAAGCAGGTGTGGACCGCATTCACCAATTCGTACGACGCGAGCAACCTCGCGCGCAATATGCCGGATTACACGTTCAAGCTGGTGACCGCGATGGCGAAGGATCGCATCATCGCCGGCGCACCGACGCCGCGTTCCTGAACCGCATTGCCAGGACATTCCGCCCATGCAGATCCTGCGCCGCTTGACCTCGTTGTGCGCTGTCGCGCTACTCGCCGCTTGCCAGACCACGACGATCAAATCGGCGTGGTACGACACGACCTATGGCGGCGGCGTCATCAGGAAAGTCGTCGTCATCGCCAGCGACGGCACCACGTCCGACAGCCGCGTCTTCGAGGACATCATGGTGCAGAAATTCAGTGCCGCGGGCGTCATGGCGACTCCGGGTTACAGCACCGTGCCCGCGGACAGCCGGGCGGCCGAGGGACCCTTTGCAGCCGCGGTGGCGGCGACCGGTGCGGATGCGGTGCTGATGGTTCGCCTGCTGCGGATCGATACGAAGACGCAGGTATCGACGGTGATGATGCCCGGGCCGATGTGGGGGCCATGGGGCGGTTTCTACGGCGGACCCGGCTTGTATCCGGCGACCGACATCACGCAATACGACGTCGCCACCGTCGAGTCCAATCTCTACGATGTCAGGACCAAGCGCCTGATCTGGGCCGCGACCAGCGATACGATCAATCCGCGCAACGTCCCGCAGGAAGCGCCGAACTTCGCGGATCTGCTGATCGCGCAATTCCGCGCGCGTGGACTGTTTCCGCCTGCGCCAAAGTAACTGGAGCCTAGCTCCGGCATTGCGCTGATGCGTTCGCCTCCTTGAGATAGGCGATCAGATCGGCGCGCTCCTTGCTGCTGGCCACACCCGCGTAGCCCATCGCGGTACCCGGAACCATCTTCAGAGGATTCGCGAGAAAGCGGTCGAGTGTCTTCTCGGTCCAGACGATGCTCGATCGTTTCATCGCGTCGGAATACGCAAACCCCTTGACGCTGCCCGCGCGCCGGCCGAAGAGGCCGCAGTGGCGGGGTCCGGTGCGATCGTAGGCAAGCGCGTGGCAGGCGAGACAGCGCGAATAGATCGTCTCGCCGATCCGCGCATCTGCGGCCACTGCGGCGTGTTGCGCGGCCGCCGCGCCCGCCGTGACAACGAACGCGAGGGCAGCGGTCGTGCGGACGTGCCACCGCATGCTCAGGCCACGAAGGCCGAGGGCACCGGTGCTTCGCCGAGTGCATTGCGCAGGATCGCCCAATGCATCGCTTCGTCGCCGAGGATGCTGGCGGCGGCCTTGGCGAGATCGCGATTGCCGAATACCGGCACCGCGCCGAGATAGGCGCTCACGGCGCCTTTCTCGAGCGTCGCGGCGAAACGCAGCACATCGTTCTGGGTCTTCAGCGTTTCCGTCGGGAATGCGTACTTTGCCTTGGCGGACACCGGCTTGCCACCGAGCTTCTGGATCGTCTTCGCCAGCAGGTCGGCATGCTCCTTGTGATGGCCCTGGAACGTAACGGCAAGGTCGAGCACCGGCTTTTGCAGCAGGCCGCTTTCCGCTCCGAGCTGGTACGCGGCAATCGCTTCGAGTTCCGCACCAAGCGCCGTGTTGAGAATGCGGGTGTCGGAGTCGGAAGACTTGTCGCCTCCCGCCGCGAGCGCTTCCTGCCCTGCGAGCAACGCGACGGCCGCGCCGGAAAGCAGCAGACCGGACTTGCCGAGAAAGGCGCGACGCGCTTCGAAGACATTCGGTGCATTGGCGACGATCAGAAAGGACATATCGGTACTCCTGTGAGTGAGTGAAGCAGACAGTCAGGAATGGCCAGGCGGCAATTCCTCGGTCCGGCCGAGTACACCGGCGACGATGCGGTCGCAGCGCGCGCCCGCAAAAGAGAACACGTGTTCGAGCCCTCGATCGAAGTCGCGCATGAGCGCATCGCGTAGCTGGCGGTTCGCATGCAAGAAGCGCTCGCGTACGTTGGCCGGCGCAATACCGAGCGCCTGCGCTGCTTCTGCGACCGGCATGCGCTCGACTGCCCGCAATACGTACACGGTGCGCAGTGCGGCGGGCAGCCGGTCGATGCTTGCTTCGACGAGGCTGCGCATCTCGCCGCGCATTGCAGCGTCCTCGAATGGTCGAGAGGGTGTCGGCATGTCGTGAATCGAATCGTTGGCGAACATTGGATGACGCCGCCGCGCGCCGCGTTCCGGCGACGGCAATCTCTCGATGGGTCACGGCGCGTTCCGCCGCCGTTGCAGGCTGCCTGCGCGATGCAGTGCGGTCCGCTAGGAGTGCGGGGCGCTTAAGGGGAACGCCGGGAATCGCCCCTTGTGATCGACGCAATGCGGAAATACTCAACCCAGGCGGGCGAGAACTCCGGCAACGATCCGGTCGCAGCGTTCCCCGGCGAACGCGAAGGCGTCCTCGAGCGCGGAATCGGCTTCACGCTCGATCGATTCGCGCAACAGGCTTCTTGCCCGAAAGAAGCGCGTCCGAACGGTCGCCTGGGGGATATCGAGCGCCGCCGCGGTTTCTTCGACGGTGAGCTCCTCGACGGCGCGCAACACGAACACCGCACGGAAGGCGTCCGGCAGCTGGTCGATCTTCATTTCCAGCAGGCGGCGCGTTTCCATTCGCGACGCGTGGTGGTCAGGCTGGGCCGACCACGCATCGCCCGCGCTGAAGCTCGCCGAAACCGCATCCTGTTCCATCGTGTCGTTCAGCGGTATCACTTCGGCGCGCCGGATCCGCTTGCGCAGCCGTCCGATCGCTTCGTTGGCGACGATGCGTACCAGCCACGTCGACATTTTGGCGTCGCCGCGAAAGCCGGCCATCGCGCGGTAGGCGAGAAGGTAGGCTTCCTGCACGGCGTCCTCGGCTTCGGCATCGTCCTTGAGGATGCTGCGCGCCGTGCGGTAGAGCGTCTGGTTGTATCGGCGCATCAGCAACACAAGCTGGTCGCGGTCCCCCGCGGCGATCCGGTGCGCGATTTCCACGTCGGACAGGTCGTCCCTCGTAGCCTTACGCGTTGCCATTGGCATGCCATTCCTCGTGGGTGTCGTCACTACCGCCGCATTAGATGATCGCAACAGGCGCCGCGTTCCCGTTCGCCTGGACCCCTTCCGCAAACACCGCGCCAGGAGGGATTTACGGGGAGGACGCGCGGAAGCGCATCGTGCCGCCGTCGGTGAGCGTGAGCACCAGCTCGTTGCTGACGACCGTGTAGCTCGCGACGCGGGCGAGCTCCGCGACGAATTCCGTATCCTGCGAACCGGCCGGGCAGCCCATTTTCGTGAGCGCTGCCGCGGAGAGCTTCATCGCGTTGCCGTTGACCTCGTACGCGCCGGCGCCGCGATTGCAATCCGCGCGCAGGTTCACCCGGCCGCCGCCCTGAAATGCCAGCGTATAGCGATCGGGCGCAGCGGGGGTGACGATCTTGCCGTCGGCGAGCTGCGTGCGTTGCCACTGCCACGCGGGCCCGACGATCTCGTTGGAAGCCACGGTCATCAAGGGCGGCGTCGCATTCGCGGGCACGAACGTGGGCGCGCCAGCGGCCGGCGCGAGTGCCGGGTCCTGCATTGCGCAGGCGCCGCTCGCGATGGCCAAGGCGACGGCGATGGGGCGCAACGGAATCATCGGCGATCCTTCGAGTAGCGGAAATGCCGTCCATGATCTCACGCCGCGGCGTCCGGTGACGCTTGCGGAATAGCCACAGGTTAGAATCGCATTGTTCGCGCACTTTCATCAGCCGGCCTGCCTCCAATGCCCTCCGTACTTGCCGCACTCGACGCACAACGCGTTTGGGATCACTGCGACGCGTTGGGACGCCTGTCCGAACAGGAAGGCGGGCTGACCCGCGTGTTCCTCTCTTCGCAGCAGCGTGACGCCAATGCACTGGTGCTTGCATGGATGCGCGACGCCGGGATGACCGCGCACGTCGACGCCATGGGCAATTGCGTTGGCCGCTACGAAGGCGCGCGGCCGGGGCTGCCGTGCCTCATGCTGGGGTCGCACCTCGACACCGTGCGCGACGCCGGCCAGTACGACGGCATGCTCGGCGTGCTGAGCGCGATCGAATGCGTCGGAGCGCTCAACGCGACCGGCACGCGACTGCCGTTCGCCATCGAGGTAATCGGCTTTGGCGATGAGGAGGGCGTGCGCTTTGGATCGACGCTGCTCGGCAGCCGCGCCATCGCGGGAACGTTCGATCCCGCGCTGCTCGCCAAGACCGATGCGGATGGCATGACGATGCGCGAGGCATTGACGAAGTTCGAGCTCGATCCGACGCAATACGCGACCGCAGCGCACAGCCCGGCACAAGTGCTGGCCTATGCGGAATTGCATATCGAGCAAGGTCCGGTGCTCGAAGCCGCGGGCCTGCCGGTCGGCGTGGTGACGGCGATCAACGGCGGCTATCGCTTCACCATCGAGTTGACAGGGATGGCGGGTCACGCGGGCACGGTGCCGATGGGCCTGCGACGCGATGCGTTGGCCGCGGCGGCGGAATGCGTGGTCGCCGTCGAGCGCATCGCGGGCTCGATGCCCGACGTCGTGGGCACCGTCGGGCGCATCGAAGCACGGCCCGGCGCCATGAATGTGATTCCCGGCAAGGCGCAATTCTCGCTCGACGTGCGCGCACCGACCGACGACAAGCGTCACGCGGCCATTGCCGCGATCCGCGCCGAATTCGCGGCGATCGCGCAGCGGCGCAACGTCGATCTTGCCGTCACGCCGTTGTGGGAGGCGAAGACTTCACCGTGCGCACCCGCGATGCAGGAGCAGATCGCCACGGCCATCCATGCGGAGGGCATCCGTGTCCATCGCCTGCCTTCCGGCGCCGGCCACGACGGCATGGCCATCATCGACATTGCGCCGATCGGCATGCTGTTCGTGCGCTGCAAAGGCGGCATCAGTCACAATCCCGCCGAGGCCGTGACGCTCGACGACGTCGCCACCGGTCTGCGTGTGTTCGCGCGCTTCATCCTCGCCTTCGCGCCGCCATCGCGGTCCCAGTGACGATTACTGAATTGACGATGATGTCCACAGAGCGGCCGCCGTTCCCGCGAAGGCGGGGACCCGGTGGCGCACGACGAAAGTCACCAGGGCGCTCGCGCATGCGAGCGCGCCTTCGCGGCAACGACAGAGATCTTGCCGCGCATTGCAGCAATCCTCGTCAGTGACCAGCGTCGCCAAGTCCATCCACGACTTTCTCGCCGCGCATCGCGGCGAGGAGGAGCGCTTCCTCGCCGAGCTCGTCAAGGTTCCGTCCGACAACCCGCCCGGTGACTGCGCGCCGCACGCGCACCGCGCCGCGCAATTGCTCGAAGCGATGGGCTTCGCCGTCGAACGCCACGCGGTTCCGCCGCCGGCGGTCGCGGCGAACGGCATGATCAGCTGCACGAATCTGGTCGTGCGGGTTCGCTTCGGCGGTGGCGGCAGTCCGGTGATCGCCCTCAATGCGCATGGCGACGTCGTGCCGCCGGGACTCAACTGGACCACCGATCCGTATGGCGCCGAAGTCCGCGACGGCGTGATGTACGGCCGCGGCGTCGCGGTGTCGAAGTCCGATTTCGCGACGTATGCGTTTGCTTTGCGCGCGCTGCAGGAGGCGGCGGCCCACGGCGCGCGGCTCGACGGCACGATCGAGTTGCACTTCACCTACGATGAGGAAGTCGGCGGCGCGATCGGCCCGGCCTGGCTTCTGTCGGAAAAAATCAGCGAGCCCGATTACGCGATCTCCGCTGGATTTACCTATGGCATCACGACTGCCCACAATGGGTGCCTGCATCTCGAAGTCGAGGTGATCGGAAAGGCGGGGCACGCCGCCGAGCCGGAAAAAGGGGTCGACGCGCTGGAAGTGGCCACCGGCCTGCTTGCCGACCTGTACGCGTTGCGCAAGAGCTACGGGGCAACGAAGTCGGCGATCGCGGGAATCGTATCGCCTACGCTGGTCGTCGGGCTGATCAAGGGCGGCACGAACACCAACGTGGTCCCGGACCACGTGACGCTCCGCCTCGATCGCCGCATCATTCCGGAAGAGAATCCCGCCGAGGTCGAAGCCACGCTGACGCGGCAGATTCACGAATTCGCCCGTCGCTTTCCTGCGGTGACGGTGACCGTCAAGCGCATCCTGCTCGCCGTGCCGTTCGTGCCGATCGCGGGCCAGGAAAAGCTGGTGGCCGCCCTGCAGCGACATGGCCGCGCCGTCGTCGGCGAGGAACTGAAAACGCACGGCGTGCCGATCTACACCGATGCGCGCCTGTACACGAGCGCCGGCGTCCCCGCCGTGCTCTATGGGGCGGGTCCGCGCACGCTGGTCGAGGCCAACGGCCATCGCGCGGACGAGAAGCTTTCGCTCGACGATCTCCACAAGGCGACCGAGGTCGTGGCGCTGGCGCTGGCCGATCTGCTGTCGGCGCAGTGACCGCGGCGGACGGACCTTCGCTCACCGGGCGCCCGGCACCGAGGGTCCCGTTCCTGTGGCGCCGCGTGTGCGCGCTCGGTGTCGCGCAAATCGTGTCGTGGGGCACGCTGTTCTATACGATCGCCGTGCTCGGCACGGCGATGCGCACGGACACCGGTGTCGGCGAGCTGTGGCTGTTCGGCAGCTTTACCGCGGGTTTGTTCATGTCGGGCGTCGTGTCACCGATCGTCGGCCGGCAAATCGACGGCCACGGCGGGCGCCGCGTGCTGGCCGCGGGCTCGCTGCTCGGCGCGCTCGCGTGCGGCGTGCTGGCGCTGGCACAGGGACCTTTGACGCTTGCCGCCGGCTGGTTGCTCGCTGGCGTGGCGATGGCGGCCAACCTGTACGATCCGGCGTTCGCGACGTTGCACCAGATCGCCGGCGCCTCGTATCGGCGTGCCGTGACGGCGCTGACGTTGTTCGGCGGCTTCGCGAGCACTGTGTTCTGGCCGTTGTCGCAATTCCTGCTGGACACGATCGGCTGGCGCGAGACGTTCGCTGTGTACGCGGGGCTGCATTTGCTCGTGTGCCTGCCGCTGCACTGGTGGAGCGTGCCCGCGGGCCGCACAACGACCGGCACCGCACATTCGCCGGAAGCGTCGCAGCCGCGCGGGCAGTCGCGCGTGGGCCCCGTCTTCGTATGGCTGGCCACGGCGCTTTCCATCGCTGCCTTCGTCAGCTCTGCCATTGCCGCGCATCTCATCACGCTGCTCACCGCGACCGGACTGTCCGCGCGGGATGCCGTGCTCGTCGGCTCGCTGATCGGCCCGATGCAGGTCGCCGGCCGCATCATGGAGTTTGCATTCAACCGCCACGTGCACGCGCTCGCCTTCGGCACGTTCGCCTTCGCGCTGATGGCGTTTGCGCTGGCCATTTTCACCCAGGTGCACGGGATCTGGATCGTCGCGCTGGCCTTTGCGATTCCCTATGGCTGGGCCAACGGCGTGATGACGATCGTGCGCGGCACCGTTCCGGCGGAACTGTTCGGGCATCGCGACTACGGCGCGCTGCTCGGTCGCCTGGCGCGGCCCCAATTCATCCTGAAGGCGGTGGCACCCTTCGCCTTGACGCTATTGTTTCTCGTCGATCCGGAACACGCGTTGTCGCCCTACGCACTGCTGTTGCTCACCGTTCTCGCCGTAATCGCCTACCAATGCGCGGTGCGCGCGGCGCGGCGACACTAGGCCTGTCAACAGACCCTAGTGCGCTTTCGGCGCGTGCGTATGCGGGATGTGGTGATCATGGGTCGGTGAATGCAGCCGCACTTCGGCATCGACGCCGATTTCCTGGGTGCCGCCAGTCTCGTCGCGCACGATGAGCGTCATTGGCACACGGTCGCCGAGGCGCAGTGTCTTGCCGAGTTTACCCAGCGTGAGCCTTGGCTTGCCGGGGGCGAGCGCAACGGTAGCGCCCGCAGGAAGCGCTAACGTGACGGGCGATCCGGGCGCGCCATGCAGCGCAACGCTTGCAGCCACCTTCGTTCGCACGCCGATCAGCGTCGCACCGTCGGAGCTCATGAGCTCCATGTACGCCTCCGTCGACTGCGCCGCGCGCGCCGGGCGCACCCACGGCTCCGTCACGACGAACACCGCGTGGGCCTGTGCACTGACCAGCGTCAGCGCCACGGCCGCGGGCAGACGCCATCGATGAACCGGCGCTATCATGGAAGGATCGTACCGCCGGAGGGCGGCGACTGTCACGCGCCGCCGATGAGCGATAACAGCGACGGAATAACCGGAAAGCGTGGTTGTTCACCTCAGGGTGATCACTGGCTTGTTCGCCACACGGAGGCTGCCATGAACATCCGCTCGCGCTGGCTCGTCGGCCTCGCATTCATCCTGTGGGCGTCGCTCGCCCAGGCCGCATTTCACCTGTTTCGCCTCGACCAGTTCTACACGAATGCCGATGGCAGCGTGCAGTTCGTGGTCATTCGCGAAGGCACCGGCAGCAACGGCGAAGATCAATGGGAAGGAAATACGTTGCGCGCGACCCCCACTGGCGGCGCACAGCGCACGTTCACGTTCGGGACGAATCTGCCGTCGACTTCGACCGCCAACAGGAGAGTGCTGGTCGCCACACCCGGATTCGCGGCGCTGGGCATCGTCACGCCCGATTACATCATGCCGGCCAATTTCCTGCCGATCAACGGCGGTACGGTCAACTACGCCGGTGTGAGCCAGGTCACCTATGCGGCACTCCCGATCGACGGCGTCAATGCGATGCTGAGTAACGGCACCGTGGTGCCCAATGTGGCGACCAACTTCTTCGGCGCGACGGGTAGCGTCGTCCCCGGCGCGATCATTCCGACTGCGCTCGCGGTCGAGTTCTACAACATGTCGCTCGATCACTATTTCATTTCGCACATCGCGGCCGAGATCGCGATCCTCGACGCCGGCGTGACCATCAAGGGCTGGACGCGCACCGGTCAGTCGTTCAACGTTTATTCGGCCGCAGGCGCCGGGACCTCGCCGGTATGCCGCTTCTACATTCCGCCGGCGCTGGGCGATTCGCACTTCTACGGCCGCGGCACTGCCGAATGCGATGCCACTGCACTGAAGAATCCCTCGTTCGTCAACGAGGATCCGCAGTTCTTCCACGTCGTGCTGCCGGTGGCGGGCGTGTGTCCCGCGGGCACGATTCCGGTCTATCGCGTGTTCAGCAACCGGCCGGATGCGAATCATCGCTACATGATCAGCGCCGCTTTGCGCGATTTCATGGTGACGCAGCTGCACTGGCTGGCGGAGGGCGACGGTCCCGATCTCGTCGTCATGTGCGTGCCGCCCACGGTGGCTGCGTCGGGAAATCCGCCGCCGCCGATGCCCGATCCGCCCGATCCGGGCTACCCGGGCTATCCATAGGCGAAGCTCGAACGCGCTACCGGCCGGCGGCGACGTCGTCGCGCAAGCGGAGGCCGGTCGCGAGCAGATAGCCGGCGATCGCGCCCGCGCATTGCGCGGCGATGAACGGCGCGACGCCGCCCGCTTCGATGCCCGCGAACGTCGGCGTCAGCGCACGCGCGATGGTGACCGCGGGATTGGCGAACGATGTCGAGGCGGTAAACCAGTAGGCTCCCGCGATGTAAGTGCCCACGGCGGCGGCGGTAAGCGCGACCCCGTAACGTCGCGTACCGACAATCGCGAGGACCAGGCCGCACGTCGCCACGGCTTCGGCCAGCCACTGCCCGATGCCGCTGCGCACGTGCGACGACGCGCCCCAGGCCGGAAGCTCGAACATCGCGTGCGCGAGCGCAACCCCGGCCACCGCGCCGATGAGTTGCGCCGCGATGAACAGCAGCGCTGCGGCGGGAGTCGTCGCGCGTTCCGCCAGTGCGCCCAGTGTGATCAGTGGATTGAAGTGCGCGCCGGATACCGGCGCCAGCACGAGGATCAGCACAAAGAGGCCGCAGCCCGTGGCGAAGCTGTTCGCGAGCAGGGCGATCGCCATGTTGCCCGCCGCCAATCGCTCGCCCATGATGCCCGACCCGACCACGACGGCGAGGAGCAGCGCCGTTCCGACCAATTCGGCTGCCGCGCCTCGCGCGAGCGACGCCGTCATCCGAACGTTGGAGCTGTCATCGCCCGGCGCCGGGCCGTCCCGAGCCGGGCGTGCCCCCAGTGGGGGAGGCGCGCGGCGCTTCGGGCTCGTCCTTCTCCCCGATGTCATCGAGCCTTTTCTTGAGGGCGAGATGGTCGAGCTTCGCCAGCGGCAGGCTCGTGAAGATGCGAATCCGGTTCAACAGCAGATGGCTGACCTCGGAGAACGCACGGCGCTTCTCGTCGTCGCTTCCGGTGACGGTGGCCGGATCCCGGACACCCCAGTGCGCCGTCACCGGCTGACCGGGCCACACCGGACACACTTCACCGGCTGCGTTGTCGCAGACGGTGAACACGAAGTCCAGCGATGGCGGTACGCCCCCCGAGGCGCTTGCGCGCCTCCCCCCACTGGAGGGCTGCCCGGCTTGGGACGGCGCTGCGCCGGGTAGGACGCCCCCCGAGGCGCTTGCGCGCCTCCCCCCACTGGGGGGCTGCCCGGCTTGGGACGGCCCTGCGCCGGGTAGGACGCCCCCCGAGGCGCTTGCGCGCCTCCCCCCACTGGGGGGCTGCCCGGCTTGGGACGGCCCTGCGCCGGGCGCCGCTTGCGCGAATTCGTCCCAGCTTTTGCTCCGGAGGCCGTCGACCGGCATGCGGCTCGCGCGCAACAGCTCGAGGGCGAACGGGTTGACCTGGCCGATCGGATGCGAGCCCGCGGAATACGCGCGAAAGCGGCCCGCGCCGACCTGGTTGAGGATCGACTCCGCCATGATGCTGCGCGCGGAATTCCCCGTGCACAGAAACAACACGTTGTATACGCGGTCGGTCACGTCGCCCGTGCGCACGCTAGCTGCAGCAGGCCGCGCGCCTGGCGGCAGGTTGCGCGGACGCGCCTTCCTCCGGCGCGCAGCAGCTGGCGGCATTGGTGCCGCACGCGCCGGGGGCCGTGGTTTCCTGCGCCGCACCGTCATAGAACTCCACCTTGCCGAGCGAGTGGAACGCCTCCCACGCGATGCCTTGCGGGTCGCGGACCCAGTGCTTGTCGGAGCGCGCGTAGCAGCAGCTCACGTCCTTCTCGTCGCTCACGCCGCCTTCGTCCGCCGCGGCGAACTGCGTGCGAATGCCCGCCAGTTCCTCCGCCGAATCGACCTGGAGACCGAGGTGGTTGAGTCCGGTGCGCGTATTACGTTGCGAGATCGCGAAGTTGACGCGCGGATCGTCGAGCATCCATTTCGCGTAATCGGGTTTTTCGACGGTGGGCGCCGTCCCGAAAAGGTCGGAATAGAAGCGAATGCTCGCGGCGAGATCGGGCACTCCCAGGTGAACATGGAAACGTTTCATCGCTTGCTCCTCGTGCGCGGCGGGCAGGGGGCGCATGCGGCGGGGGCGCAATCCGTGCCGCAGGCGGCGCCGTCGCTTGCGCGACAGCAGTTTTCGGTGAGATAGCCGATGAGGCCGTTCATCGCGGCGACATCGGGGCGATACCAGATGAAGCGACCGTCGCGGCGATCCTCGATCAGGCCGGCGCTGGCCAGCTCCTTCAAGTGAAACGACAGCGTGGCGGGCGCGAGTTTCAGGCGCAGCGCAATCGCGCTGGGCGTGAGACCGTCGCGCGCATGCTCGACCAGCAGCCGGAAGATCGCGAGGCGCGTTTCCTGCGCAAGGGCGGCCAGCGCCGACACGGCGCGCGGAGCGTCGATCGGCAACGGGTTGGATACGGCAGCGGTCGATTTCATAATTCCAATAATATGGAATTATATGCGCAAGTCAAGGGGTCACCACAAATATTTTCGCCGGGGCCTTGGCGGCGCGCCAGCCCGGAGGCGGGCTCGCGAGACCGCTTTCGCGTCGCCTACGACGATATCGGCGCGCTGGCCGGCGCGGGCCTGCGGATATACGAAGGCTCGCTGAACAGCGTCGTGATGACGACTTTCTGGAGGTCCGGACTGTCCGGAACGACGTACAGGATGGGCGTGAGCAATTCCTCGAAGATCCCGCGCAGGCTGCGCGCGCCGGTCTTGTATTCGTTCGCGAGCTCCGCGATTTGATCGAACACTCGGGGCTCGACCGTCAGCTCGACGCCCTCGTCCTTGAAGATCTCGCGGAACTGGTTGTAGAGCGAATTCTTCGGTTCAACCATGATGCGCACCATCATCTCGGGGGTCAGGTCGTGGAACCGCGCGATGATCGGCAGGCGTCCGGTGAATTCCGGAATCAATCCATAAGTGAAGAGGTCGGTCGGCTTCACGCGTGTATTGAGGCGGTCGAGAATTCGCTGATTGTCTCCGCGCGACGTCGCGATGAACCCGTAGCCATGCGTCTGCGACTTGATGATCTCGTCGAGGCCGACGAACGCGCCGCCGCAGATGAACAGGATGCTGGTGGTATCGATGTAGCGTCCGTCGGTGAGCTTGACCTGCGAGCCTTCCATGATTTTCAGCAGCGCGTGCTGGACGCTTTCGCCGGAGCTGCCGCGCTGTTCGCCGTCGATCGCCTTGAGCTTGTCGATCTCGTCGATGAAAACGATGCCGTTCTGCGCCTTGCCGAGGTCCCCTTCGGCCTTGTCGACCAGCCGTTGGAGAACCGCTTCGATTTCTTCGTTGACGTAGCGGGTCTGCGCCAGCGACGTCGCCTCCGCCGTCACGAACGGCACGTCGAGGACGTTGGACAGCGTCGCGCACAACAGTGTCTTGCCGGTGCCCGAGGAGCCGATGAGGAGCACGTTGCTCTTCGTGATCAGCGTGTTGTCCACGCGTCCGCGCGCGATCTTCCGGAAGTGCGAATACACGGCGACCGCCACGATCTTCTTGGCGTCGTCCTGACCGATGACGTACTGGTCGAGGTATTTGACGATGAAGCTCGGCTTGACATTCCTGGGTAGCACGGTATTTGTCCCGTTACCACGACGCGATGGTTGGACCCTACCGCGTCTCGGCTGACCGTGCAACCGGCGACCGCTGCGCGGACAATCGTCTTACGGAGGATTGCGGCCGAGATGCAGCAGGCTGCGCGGCGTCAATTCGTCGAGCCGGTTGACGCCGAGCATCGCCATGTCGCGGTCGATCTCGGATGCGAGGAGCTGGATGGCGTGGCGCACGCCGGCTTCACCCGCGATCGCCGCCGCGTAGTTGAAAGGCCGACCCACGAACACGAACGCAGCACCGAGCGCCATTGCTTTCAGGACGTCGGTGCCGCGCCGGATCCCGCCATCCATCATGACCGGAATGTCCTTGCACGCCGCGACGATGCCCGGCAGCACGCGCAGCGGCGATACGGCGCCATCGAGCTGGCGGCCGCCATGGTTCGACACGATGACGGCATCCACCCCGCTCTCGCGGGCGATCCGCGCATCTTCCTTGTCCAGGATGCCCTTGATCACGATCTTCCCGCGCCACATGCGACGTACGAGGTCGAAATGCGTCCAATCGAGATGACCGCGCTCCGCAAAATCACGCGCGACGGCTCTGGAAAGAATCGCTACGCCGCGCGTCGCGTAGGCGTTCTCGAAGTGCGGCATGCCGTGCCGGATCAGCGTGCGGCCGAACGTTCCGAGCAGCCAGCGGGGACGCACGAGGCCATCCCACGCAAGACGCAAGCTCGGACGCAGCGGGCTCGTGAAGCCCGCCCGGGTGTTGTGTTCCCGGTTGGGCGTGGCTGGCGTATCGACGGTCAGCATCAGCGTTTCGAAGCCGGCGCGCGCCACGCGATCGATGAGTCCCGTGATGCGCGCGACGTCCCCCGGCAGGTATGCCTGAAACCAGCAACTCCTTGCCTCCGCCGCCACGTCTTCGAGCGGGATCAGCGACGATCCGCTGAGCACCATCGGAATGTTGGCGTGCGCCGCGGCGCGCGCGAGCATGAGATCGCCGCGGTAGGCGGTCATGGCGGCGATGCCCATTGGCGCGATCCCGAACGGGGATGCATAGGTCTGGCCGAGCAGCGTGGTCGCCTGCGTGCGCTGCGCGACGCCGACGAGGACGCGCGGGACGAACGCGTATTCGCGAAACGCTGCACGGTTGTCGCGCAGCGATTCGTTGTCTTCGACCCCGCCGGAAACGTAGCTGAAGAGCGGGCGCGGAATATGCCGCCGCCCGGCCTCTTCGAAATCGTCGAGCGCAAGAATGCGCCGCAGCGCGCGCGGCACCGGCGGCGTCGCGCTGCTGATCGCCGTCGCCGCCTTCGCGTCGTCGGGCACGCCGTCTCCGCCGGTCAGACGCCGCGTTCCTTGCGCCAGACCTCGAACGCCGCCTTGGTTTCGGCGTTGGGCGGATAGGTGCCCGGGAGCCTGGCGCCGCCTTGCACGCGCTCCAGAATGAACACTTCCATCTTCTCCTGTTCCACCGCCTGTTCGGCGACCTCGTCGGCGAGATGCTGCGGAATCACGACGATTCCCTCGTCGTCGCCGACGATGATGTCGCCAGGATAGACCGGAACGCCGCCGCAGCCGATCGGCACGTTGAGATCGATCGCGTGATGGTAGAGGAGATTCAGCGGCGCGCTGCCGCCGGCGCAATAGATCGGAAAGTCCAGCTGCCTGAGCGACCCGCTGTCGCGCACCGGGCCGTCCGACACGAGACCCGCCGCGCCGCGCACCTTGAGACGCGTGGTGAGAATTTCGCCGCCGGAGGCGACGCGCTTCTCGCCGCGGCAATCGAGCACCAATACATGGCCGGGCGGCACGCTTTCGATCGCCTTGCGTTGCGGATGCTCGGGGTTGTCGAACGCGCTGATCTGGTCCAGGTCCTCGCGCGAGGGGATGTTGCGCATCGTGAACGCGGGCCCGACCAGGTTGCCGCCCGACGGCGTGGTCAGCCGCGAGATGCCCTGGATGTAGACGTTGCGGAAACCGCGCTTGTAGAGTTGCGTGCAGAGCGTCGCCGTGCTGACATGGCGCAGGCGCTCCAGCGTGTTCGGGTTGAGTTCCATGGTGGTCATCCTCTCAGGTGATTCAATCGGCTTAATCTGCCTTGGCGCCGGACTTCTTCACCAGTGCGCCCCAGCGCGGAATCTCGCTTTGCATCAGCTTGGTCAGCTCCTCGGGCGAGCTCGCTACGATCTCGATGCCCATCGTGCTCTGCATCCGGTCGCGCACGGCCGGCGTCTTGAGGATCTTGACGATGTCGGCATTGAGCTGATCGACGATCGGCTTCGGCGTGCCCTTGGGGGCGTACACGGCCTGCCACGACACCATCTCGAAATTCTTGACGCCGGCTTCCGCCATGGTCGGGGTTTCCGGTGACAGCGACGACCGTTTCGGCGAAGTCACCGCGAGCAACTTGAGCTTGCCAGCCTTGACCAGCGGCAGGCCCGCGGTCAGCTGGTCGAACATGAACGTCACCTCGCCGCCGGCGACATCCTGGAACGCCTGTGGCGTGCCCTTGTAGGGAACGTGCGTGAGCTTCACGTCGATCAGGTCGGCGAAGAGCTCGCCGGCAAGGTGCGTCGACGTCCCCGAGCCGGAAGAAGCAAACGTGCGCTTGTCCGGCGTCTTCTTCAGGAAGGCGATGAGGTCCTGCACCGAGTTGATCGGCAGCTTGGCATCGACGTAAAGCGCGTTCGGAATGAAGCCGACCAGCGTGATCGGCTCGAAGTCCTTGACCGGATCGTACGGAAGATCCTTGTAGAGACTGGCGTTGATCGCATGCGTGCTGATCGTGCCGCCGAGCAGTGTGTAGCCGTCGGGCTTCGCCTTGGCGACGGCGGTGGCGCCAACCGCGCCGGCGGCGCCCGGCTTGTTATCGACGACGACCGGTTGGCCCAGCGCCGGCGACAGTCCTTGCGCGATCGTGCGGCCGATGACGTCGGTCGTGCCGCCCGGCGTGAACGGAACGATGTACGTGATGGATTTGGCGGGCCACGCCTGGGCGCCGGCAATGAGCGGCGCGCAGCCGAGCGCGGCTGCGGCGGCGAGGAGGGTGAGCGAAGTGCGGCGTTGCATGGAAATCCTCTTGGATAATTGGGAGACGTTGAAGGAATCAGTGGATCTCGGGGTCGGGCGTTTCTTCGCCGGCTTCGAGAAAATCGAAGTCGCAGCCTTCATTGGCCTGCGTGACATGCTTGAGATACAGCGTGCCGAAACCGCGCGTGTAGTGCGGCTTGGGCGGCGTCCATTCGGCGCGACGGCGAGCGAGCTCCGTCTCGTCGATCTTGAGCGTGAGCTTGCGCGCCGGAACATCGAGCTCGATCAGGTCGCCGTCGCGGACGAAGGCGAGCGGGCCGCCGATGTGCGATTCGGGGGCGACGTGCAGCACGCAGGCGCCGTAACTGGTGCCGCTCATCCGTGCGTCGGAAATGCGCACCATGTCGCGCACGCCTTCCTTGAGCAGCTTTTTCGGAATCGGCAGCTGGCCCCATTCGGGCAGCCCGGGTGCGCCTTGCGGCCCCGCGCTTTGCAACACGAGCACCGA
>Ga0068859_100000661_pt1 | contig 34558 bp, 23 predicted proteins | sample KBSSwiS22_FD_66585 | JGI IMG/M metagenome (GOLD analysis project Ga0068859, IMG submission 66585) | Switchgrass rhizosphere microbial communities from Kellogg Biological Station, Michigan, USA - KBS Switchgrass S2-2 | ecosystem: Host-associated > Plants > Roots > Rhizosphere > Soil ... | reverse complement strand
CTCGGCCGTGCCGTGCGGTATCTGGCCGGTGAGGCGGGTATTCGCCAGTTCCTGGACATCGGCACCGGGCTGCCGACCGCCGACAACACGCACGAGGTCGCGCAGCGGATCGCTCCGGAGTCCCGCATCGTCTACGTCGACAACGACCCGCTCGTGCTGCTGCACGCCCGCGCGCTGCTGACGAGCACGCCCGAGGGCGCCACCGCGTATATCGAGGACGATGTACGCAACCCCGAGCAGATCCTCGCCGCTGCCGAGAAGGTCCTGAACTTCGACGAGCCGGTCGCGCTCATGCTGCTGGGAGTGATGGGGAACGTCGCCGACCTGGACGAGGCTTACCGCCTTGTGCGCGTGCTGCGAGACAGGTTGCCCGCCGGCAGCTACGTCGCCGTGCAGGACGGCACTCGCGTCGTCATGAGCGAGCAGGAAGCACGAACTCAGCAAGCTCTCAGCGAAGACGTCGGGTTCGGCTACCAGCTCCGCACCCCCGAGGAGATAGCCGGTTTTCTTGACGGACTTGACCTCGTCGAACCCGGCGTGGTCTCAAGCCCCCTCTGGCGGCCCGACCCCAGCCCTGCTGACCCGCCCGCCAAGCTGGACGAATACTGCGGCGTCGGCCGCAAACGGTGATGCGCACGAGGCCCGCGACAACAGGACTCTCTGGTCGCGGGCTTCGCGTGCGGGCGTGCTTCCTGTTTCGTGCGCGGGCTTCGTGCGCGCCCGCGGGGCTGGCGCCCGCGGGCCTTGGCCACCGCGGCTGACCAGGACGACTCCTGTCCAGGCAGATCGCCCGGACGGGAGGTGATCGTCGGAACCCGCCGCTTGGGCTCGGGCCTGCGGCGGTCGCCTACAGGGCGGCGGCAACTGTGCGCAACACGTCGGCCGTCTTCTCTGGGCTGCTGCTGCGGAGGCCCAGCTGGTCCATGGCGAACATGTACTCCCCCACCTCCTCGCGTTTCTCCAGGTAGATGGCACCGGTCAGCCGTTCGAGGTACACGATGTCGGCCAGACCGGGGTCGGGGAAACGCAGGATGCTGAACGCTCCGCTGTCGGCCACGTGGAAGCCGACCTCGAACGGCAGAACCTGCACGGTGAGCCATGGCTGGTCGGTCAGCTCGGCGAGATGTTTGATCTGCGCTCGGGCGATCCTGTGCCCACCAGTCGGCCGGCGCAGCACGCCCTCGTCGATCACCACCCACAGTCGAGGGGGGTTCGGCCGGTCCAGTAGGGTTTGTCGCTTCATCCGGACGGCGACCCGTGCGTCGATCACGTTCCTGGGTACTCCCGGCCTGCCCGACAGGACCGCGCGGGCGTATTCCTCGGTCTGCAGCAGCCCGGGAATGAACTGGAGTTCGTAGCTCCGGATGATGGAGGCGGACTCTTCCAGGCCGATATATCGCTGAAACCATTCGGGAAGGACGTCGATGTAGGGCTGCCACCACCCCTTCTGGTTGGCCTCGCGGGCCAGCGCCAGTACCCGTTCCCGTTCGGCCGCGTCGGTTACTCCGTAGAACGTGAGGAGGTCTTCGACGTCACGGCTTTTGAAGCTGACTCGCCCCAGTTCCAGGCGGCTGATCTTTGACTCGGAAGCGCGGATGTGATAGCCGGCTTCCTCGCGGCTGATCTCCTTGCTTTCCCTCAGCCGTCGCAGCTGGGAACCGAGGAGAAGACGGCGCGCCATCGGCCCGTTGCCGCTCGGAACCGCTACCCGGCTTTCCTCGATCCCGCTCGTCTGGCGATTGGTCACCATGTTCGAGTGTCATCGCTCCTCTGCCCCCATCAGCACCATTGAAGATGCGGGTGCCGACAGCATAGCCGGCCGCCGCTGACCGCCAGCCCCTGACCCGATGTCGCGATCCCGCGCCATCGCGGAGAAGTGTTCGGGACCAAGAACGGACAGGGGCTGTAGGCCCCTTGACAGGCGCTCCCGTAGAATGGCCGGAACCGCCTTCGGGGGACTGCTGTTCCTGCGGCCGTGAGTGGCGCTACAAGGAATGTCGAGGTCGTCGTCCGTTGCCCCCGGGCAGGGGCATGAAATAGCGCGACGCTGGTGACCTGGGGTTTTCCCGCGCGCCCGCCGTGCCCGGACGTGTGCTACTTGCGGGCGACTCCGCAGTAACAGCTGACAGGTACGGGCGAAATGCCCGGTTCCGGTCGCCACAGCGGGGTCGAGACCACGCCGGGTCGGACGAGCTCCAGGCCGTCGAAGAACCGGGTGATCTGCTCTGGAGTGCGCGGGTAGTAAGGGTCTCCGGCTTCCTGCCGACGGCGGGCCGCTTCGGCGGCCGCCGGCGCGCCCTCGTCGGTGCGGCTCGTGCCATCGTTGACGACCAGATAGCTGCCCGTGGGCACGGCGCCAGCCAGCCGCTTGACGATACTGCTGGCCTCGTCGGTGTCGGCGACGTTGCCAAGTACGCCGAGCATCATCAGCGCTACCGGCCTCGTGAAGTCCAGCGTGCGGGCCGCGGCGGTGAGGATGGTCTCCGGGTCGCGGACGTCCGCGTCCACGTAGGCGGTCGCCCCTTCCGGCGTGCTGGTCAGCAGGGCCCGGGCGTGCATGAGGACCAGCGGGTCGCTGTCCACGTAGACGATCCGCGCATCCGGGGCGACCCGCTGGGCGACCTCGTGCGTGTTGTCGGCGGTCGGCAGCCCGGTGCCGATGTCCAGGAACTGGCGAATACCCGCCTCACCGGCCAGATACCGCACGGCACGGCCGAGGAAGGCCCGCGACTCCCGAGCGATGTCGATGATCTCGGGGTAGACCTCGCGGACCTGATCCCCGACCTCCCGGTCGACCGGGTAGTTGTCCTTCCCGCCCAGCCAGTAGTTCCACACCCGGGCCGAGTGCGGAGTGGAGATGTCGACCATGGGGTTGGAGTCGGAATCGGAGCCGGGCGCAGCGTTCGTCGTCATGGCTGTCTCCCTCAGCGCGTTCTCGCTCTCACCCTAGGCGACCCGCAAGGAATCGTTCGCAACGGATTGCCCTGATTGGGCAACGTCGCGGGGATGCCTGTGACCGGCAGGGCCCACCGGCGGCCGGCCTACGCACCGTGGGTGGGGGTGGCCGGGCCTCGCGGCTCGCCTGCGGCCCACCGCCTGTCGGGCGCGGCGCCGGCTGCTGATCCGGCTACTCGACGGCAACGCGGGAACCATCGGCCTGGATGGGATCGGTGTATGCCACGGCCGGCGGCGCCGTCGGCTGGTGGAAGCCGCAGGTCAGCGCCGTGATGCGAACATTTGTTCGAATAACTTTTGCTGGTCCGGCAGACAGGGCGCCGTGCGTGCCTCACGATGAGAGTGGCGGGAGGTGAGCGGAAACATGCGTTCGATATGGAAGGGCGCGATCAGCTTCGGCCTCGTCTCGATCCCGGTGAAGCTGTACTCGGCCACCGAGGAACGTGACGTCGCCTTTCACCAGGTCCGGCGCTCGGACGGGTCTCGGATCCGTTACAAGCGGGTCGCCGCGGCCGATGGCGAGGAGGTCCCGTACTCCGAGATCGCCAAGGGCTACGAGCTCGCGGACGGCGAGACCGTCGTCCTGACCGACGAGGACTTCGCGAACCTGCCACTGTCGACGTCGCGCGCGATCGAGGTGCTGGAGTTCGTGCCGCTCGAGCAGGTCGACCCGATCTACTTCGCAAAGAGCTACTACCTGGAACCGGACAGGATGGGGGCCAAGCCGTACGTGCTGCTGCGCGACGCGCTCGAGTCCTCCGGCCGGGTCGCGCTGGTGAAGATCGCCCTGCGGCAGCGGGAGCAGCTGGCGACGCTGCGGGTGCGCGACGGCATCTTCGTGCTGGAGACCATGCTGTGGCCGGACGAGGTGCGCGCGCCCGAGTTCCCGTTCCTGGCCGACGAGATCCAGGTCCGTCCCCAGGAGCTGGAGATGGCGGGCTCACTGATCCAGACACTCGCGGGCGACTTCGACCCGACGAAGTTCGGTGACGAGTACCGTGCCGCGCTTCTCCAGGTGATCGATGCCAAGATCGCCGGCCAGGAGATCGTCGCGGCACCGGTGGAGGAGAAGGCCGAGCCTGCCGGTGACCTGATGGCGGCGCTGCGTGCCAGCATCGAGGCGGCGCGGGCGGGCCGCCCGCCAGCCGCCGTGGCAGCGCCGGCGTCCGGCGAGCAGGAGGCGCGACCGTCCGCCAAGGCCGAGCCGGCCGAGACCGAGGTCGTGGAGGTGGAAGCGGAGACCAAGGAGCCGGCGGTGTCCGGTGCCAAAGGCAGGTCGTCCGCGAAGAAGGCCGCCGCCAAGGGCGGCCCCGCCAGGTCCGCGCCGGCCAAGACCGCCGCGAAGACGACGTCCGGCGGCCAGAAGACGGCCACGGCAAAGACCGCGTCGACCAAGAGCCCGGCCAAGACATCCGCCCGTCGCTCGGCCTGACCTGCACCTTCGGCCTGACTTGCACCTTTCGGCCTGATCTGTACCCTTCGCCTCCGATCTGCACCCTTCGGCCCGGTAGGGCCGGTTCTCTGCCGAGCAGGGCCTCCCGGCACGCAGGTCGCCGGCCCGCGCGGTGTGGGGGTGGGAGCGCCGGGAACATCTGGCGGTGCGGGGGCGCTGCACAACAGGTCGTGGACCTCCACCTGCGGCTCGACAGGCCTGCGGTGGTGCCAACTGTGGCATCGTCGAAGTGACGCCCTCAGCCGGCGATGCCGAAAGCAAGGAGCACCTGTGTCCCTTCCACCTCTGGTGGCGCCCGCCGACGAGCTCTCCGTCGACGAGGTCCGCCGTTACTCCCGACACCTGATCATTCCGGATGTCGCGATGGACGGGCAGAAGCGCCTCAAGAACGCCAAGGTCCTGGCGGTCGGCGCGGGTGGCCTCGGATCGCCGACCCTCATGTACCTGGCCGCCGCCGGAGTAGGCACGCTCGGCATCGTCGAGTTCGACACGGTCGACGAGTCGAACCTTCAGCGTCAGATCATCCATGGCCAGTCCGACGTCGGCCGGAGCAAGGCGGAGTCGGCGCGCGACAGCGTCCGGGAGATCAACCCGTACGTCAACGTCGTGCTGCACGAGACGCGGCTCGACGTCGACAACGTCATGGACATCTTCAGCCAGTACGACCTGATCGTCGACGGCACCGACAACTTCGCGACCCGCTACCTGGTCAACGACGCCGCGGTGCTGCTCGGAAAGCCCTACGTCTGGGGTTCGATCTACCGGTTCGACGGGCAGGCCAGCGTCTTCTGGGCCGAGCACGGCCCGTGCTACCGCTGCCTCTACCCCGAGCCGCCCCCGCCCGGCATGGTGCCGTCCTGCGCCGAGGGCGGCGTGCTCGGCGTGCTCTGCGCGTCGATCGGCTCGATCCAGGTGACCGAGGCCATCAAGGTGCTGACGGGCGTTGGCGACCCGCTGGTCGGCCGGCTGATGGTCTACGACGCCCTGGAGATGAGCTACCGCACGATCAAGGTCCGCAAGGACCCGGAGTGCCCGCTGTGCGGCAAGAACCCGTCGATCACCTCGCTCATCGACGACTACGAGGCGTTCTGCGGCGTGGTCTCCGAGGAGGCGCAGCTCGCCGCCGCCGGCTCGACGATCACCGCGTCCGAGCTCAAGGAGTGGATCGACGAGGGCGCCTCGATCGAGCTGATCGACGTCCGCGAGCCGGCCGAGTGGGAGATCGTCCGGATTCCCGGCGCGAAGTTGATCCCGAAGGGCGACCTCCCGGCCCACCTGGCCGAGCTGCCGCAGGACAAGCGAGTCGTCGTGTACTGCAAGTCGGGCGTTCGCTCGGCCGACGCGCTCGCCACCCTCAAGGGCGCCGGCTTCTCGTCCGCCGTGCACGTCCAGGGCGGCGTCACCGCCTGGGCCACCCAGGTCGACAAGACCCTGCCGGTTTACTGAGAGCGAGCAGGCTCCTGCTTGTCCCGAGGGCCTTGTCACCGACGCGCGTCGGTGACAAGGCCCTCGGTCGTCCCCGGGGAAGGTGAAGGCGGACGGCACCGTCGGACCTGCCTGGCATGCTGCCTGCATGACAGGACCGAAGCCGGACGGGCGCGGTGCCGGGGCACCCGCGAGCCTGTCCGCCGGGCTGGGAACCCGGGTGCGCATCCATGTCGGAGGCCGCCCGGGGGAGTACGCGAAGGCGGTGCTCGACGCGGTCGCCCAGATCCCGGCCGGCAAGGTGATGACCTACGGTGACGTCGCCGAGTTCGTCGGCGCCGGCACCGGACGGCATGTCGGCGCGGTGCTCGCCCGCTTCGGCCACGAGGAAGACGTCCCTTGGCACCGCGTCCTGCGCTCTACCGGCGAACCAAACCCCACCGCCCCGGTAGAGGCTCTCGCCCTCCTGATCGCCGACAACACCCCCTTGCGCCCCAGCGGCGACCGCGTAGACCTCACCCGCGCCCGCTGGAACGGGAGCTAACGCGCGGCGTAGCCCCCGTCGGCCAGGTAGACGCTGCCGGTGACGACCGAGGAGCGGTCGGAGAGGAGGAACAGGACGATCTGGGCCACCTCGTCGACGGTCGCGAAGCGGCCCATGGGCGCGAGCAGGGCGGCGCCGCGCATCTTCCTGCCTGACTCCTGGTTCATCATCGCGGTGTCGACGAAGCCCGGCGCGACCGCGTTGATCCGGATGTTGCGGGTGGCGTACTCCACGGCGGCCGTCTTGGTCAGGCCGATGACGCCGTGCTTCGCCGCGACGTACGCGGCGGCATCCGTCATCCCGACCAGCCCCAGCACGGACGCCATGTTCACGATCGAACCGCCGCCCGCCTCGAGCATCGCCGGGATCTCGGCGCGCAGGCAGTAGAAGACACCGTTCAGGTTGATCTCCATGACGCGCTGCCAGTCGGCAACCGGGATCTTGTCGACGGGCTGGCGGGGCAGCGCGATCCCGGCGTTGTTCACCGCCAGGTCCAGCCGGCCGAAGGTCCGGACCACCGTGGCGACGGCGTCGGTCACCGCGTCCGGGTCGGTTACGTCCAGCCCCAGGGCAAGCGCGGTCGCGCCTGCACGCTCGATCTCGTCGGCGGTGACCTTGGCCGCGGCCTCGTCGAGGTCGGTAACGGCCACCCGTGCGCCGGCGGTGGCGAGCATGCGGGAGCACGCCGCTCCGATTCCGCCGCCAGCGCCGGTGACCAGCACCACCTTGTCCGTGCACTCTCCCATACATTGCAGGCTCCCACAGGACGATGTCGCAGGCCTCCGCAGGAGATCTGAAGGGACGCCTCCGCGGCCCCGCGGGAGGCCCTCGCCGAAGGCTCCCGCGGGAGGCCCTCGCGGAAGGCAGCCGCGGAAGGCACCCGCGGGGGGCATGGACCGCGTGCCGCCAGCCAGCCCGAGGCGATCGCGAAACTGTCGGAGCCGCGTGGTCTGCTGTTTCCGTGTCCACCTCGCCCGCAACCGCACTGCCGGCAACCGCACTGCCGGCAGGCGCAGCTCGGCCGGCCGCTGTCGTGGGCCCGGTCGCGCTCGCGCGGCCAGGCGCCGGCCCGGCCCGCTACCGGCTCGACCGATCCGCGCCGACGTCCGCGTCGGCCGAGGCCCCGCGGCTCGACGACGACCAGCGTGCGGTGGTGGAGCATCCGGGCGGCCCGCTGCTGGTGCTGGCCGGCCCGGGCACCGGCAAGACGACGACGCTGGTCGAGGCGGTCGTGCGCCGCGTCGAGGCAGGGCTGGATCTTGGCTCTGTCCTTGTTCTCACCCACAGCCGGCAGGCGGCTCGGGAGCTCTCCGAGCGGATCGTCGCGCGGGTGGGCACGGCCGTCGGCGGCGGCCTGGCCTGGACGTTCCACGCCTGGTGCTACGCCGCGCTGCGCGAGTTCCCCGACATCGAGGACCGGTCGCCGCGCCTTTTGACCGGGCCGGAGCAGTTCACCCGGCTGCGTGACCTGATCGACGGCTCGCGGGAGCTCGGCCGGCCGCGCTGGCCGGCATCTCTACAGGTGTGCCTACGGACCAGGGGCTTCGCCGAAGAGGTCGAGGCCATGCTTGCCCGGGTCCGCGAGGTCGGGCTCGACCCGGCCGGCCTGCTCGATCTCGCCGCCCGCGCCGGCCGGCCCGACTGGGCGGCGCTCGCCGAGTTTCACACCGACTATCTGGACAACCTGGGCTACGACGCGGCGGTCGACTACCCGGAGCTGGGTCACCGCGCCGCGGTCCTCGTCGAGGAGCCCGAGCTCGGCCACGAGCTGCGCAGGCGTTACCGCGCGGTCTTCGTCGACGAATACCAGGAGATCGACCCGGCGCGGGAGCGGCTGCTGGCCGCGTTGACGGCCGGCGGAGCGGATCTGGTCGTCTTCGGAGACCCCGACCAGTCGATCTACGCGTTCCGCGGCGCGCGGGTGCGCGGCCTGCTCGACTTTCCTACCCGGTTTCCGCGCGCTGACGGTTCGCCGGCCGAGGTCCGCGCGCTGCGGGTGTGCCGGCGCATGGCGCCACCGGTGGTCGCCGCGAGCCGGCAGGTCGCGAGCCGGCTGCCGGTGTCGGGCCTGCCGGTGGGCGCGCTGCGCGCCCACCGGGCGCTGGTCCCCGCGGAGCCGGACGGGGCCGGCGGCGTCGAGGCATTGTCGTTCCCGTCGGAGAGCGCCCAGTCCGACGCGATAGCCGACCTGCTGCGCCGCGAGCATCTCGTCGGCGACGTCGCCTGGCGCGAGATGGCGGTGCTGACCCGGTCCGCCGAGGCGCTGTCCGCGGTGGCGCGGGCGCTGACGGCGGCGGGGGTGCCGGTCGACCTGGCCGGCGACGAACCGCCGCTCGCGGCGCGGCCGGCGGCGGCGTTGCTGCTCACGGCGCTGCGCTGCGCCGACGATCCGGAGTCGCTGACCGCGGCGGACGCCCGTGCGCTGCTGCTGTCGCCGCTCGGCGGCGCGAGCCCGGCGGGCCTGCGCGCGCTGGGGCGCGCGCTACGGGCGCACGCCCGCGCGGTGTCCTCGGCGCCGGCCGAGGAGACGCCGGCGACGGGCCCCGCCGGGGCCGGCGAGGCGATCCAGTCCTCGGCGGCGGTGCGCGCCGCGGGTGGGCCTGAGTCGTCGGCGGAGATGGTCCGGGCCGCCCTCGCCGACCCGGGCTCGCTCCCGGAAGGCATCGACCCTGAGCTGACCAGACCGGTGACCGAGACCGGCGCGCTGCTGCGTGCGGCGCGGCGCCGGCTGCAAGGCGGCGGTACCCCGCAGGACGCGCTGTGGGCGCTGTGGGAGGGCACCGACTGGCCGGCTCGGCTGCGGCGGGCCGCCGCCAGCGGCTACGGAGCGACGCGGCGGGCGGCCGAGTCCGACCTGGATGCCCTCGTCGCGCTGTTCGACGCGGCCGGCCGGCTCGGCGAGCGGAGCGGGCCTGGCGCGGGTGCGCGCGGGCTGATCGCCGACCTGGTCAGTCAGGACTTCGCCGCCGACAACCGATCGGCCGCCGAGATCCATCCAGACGCCGTCCGGCTGCTGACGGCGCATCGCGCCAAGGGCCTGGAATGGGACGTGGTGGTGATCTGCGGCGTTCAGGACGGCACCTGGCCCGACCTGCGCGCGCAGCACTCCCTGCTCGGCACCGAGCAGCTCGACGCCCCCGAACGAGGCGGGCTGCGGTCGCCCGCGACCCCTCGAGACCGCTGGGCCGAGGAACGCCGCCTTTTCTACATGGCGATCACCAGGGCCCGCCGCCGCCTCGTGGTCACCGCCGTCGACACCGCCGGCGAGGACGGCGTGGGCGGGACAGGCGAGAGCGGCACTCGGCGCAGCGAGTTCCTCGCCGAGCTGGGCGTTCCGGTGACGGACGGCTCGTCCTGGACGCCGCGGCCGCTCACCCTGGCGAGCCTGGTCGCCACCCTGCGCCGGACGTCGGTCGACGCGGCGGCGAGCCCGGCGCTGCGCCGCGCGGCCCAGCGCCGGCTTGCAGCGCTCGCCGCCGCCGCCGACCATGACGGCCGGCCGCTGCTCCCCGCCGCGCACCCGGACCGTTGGTGGGGTGTACGCGACCTGACCTCGTCCGAGGTGCCGGTGGTCCCGGCGGACGAGCCGATCCGGCTGTCCGGTTCGTCGCTGTCGAGCCTGCGTGAGTGCTCGCTGCGCTGGTTCCTGGAGCATGAGGCGCACGCCGGGCGCCCGGCGACCACGGCGCAGAGCTTCGGCCGGGTCGTGCACGCGCTCGTCGACGAGGTCACCGCCGGCCGCACGCCGGCCGACCTCGCGGCGCTGGACGTCCGCCTCGACCTGGTCTGGCGGCAGCTCGCCTTCGAGGCCCAGTGGCGTTCGGACCAGGAGCGTGTGGCGGCACGGGAGGCGCTCGCCCGCTTCCTCGACTGGCACGCGGCCGAACGCGGGCGGGTCGTCGTGGGTTCGGAGAGGCGGTTCAGCATCGATCTGACCGTCGCCGGCCGCCCGGTCCGGCTGCGCGGCTCGATCGACCGGCTCGAGCTCGACGACGCCGGCCGCATGCACGTCATCGACTTCAAGACCGGCCGGGCCGCCGTCGGCGCGCGTGACCTGGCCGAGCATGCCCAGCTTGGCACCTACCAGCTCGCCGTCCGCGAGGGCGCCGTCGACCCGGCCGGCCCGCGGACCCCATCCCGGCCGGACACCGCCGCCCTGCCGGAGGGACTGGCGCGGCCAGAGCGGGCGGAGGGGACGGAAGCGACCGGGACACCGCAGGTCGGCCGCTCCACGGACACCGGCGACCGGCGCTCGGTCCCCGGCGGCGCCGAGCTCGTGCACCTTCGCCGCGACGTGGACGGCGACCGGCAGGGCCCCCGCGGGCCGGGCGAGCGAGCCGGGGCGCCCCAGGTCCAGCGGCAGGAGGCGTTGCCGGCCGGCCGGTCATGGGTCGACGAGTTGCTGGGCCAGGCGGTCCATACGATCTCCACGGAGACGTTCGCTCCGACGCCGGGGCCGGCGTGCGACTACTGCTCGTTCCGGCGGTCCTGCCCGGCGTGGCCGACGGAGGGCAGGCAGGTGATCGAATGATGGACCCGTCGCCGTCGCCGTCGCTCGATACCGTCATGGGCTCGCGCTCGGGCTCGGACTCGGACCTTGGCGTCGCCGGGAGCCCCGAGCCACGCCGTGCGGACGAGGAGCGCCGCGCGTTGCCGCCGCGGGCCGTCCCGCTGGCGGCGATCCCGCTCGAGACGCGGCCAGCGCGGACGGCGCCCGAGCCGCCGCAGCCCGTCCTGCCCGGTCTCGGCGTCGACGAGCCGGCCGCCAGCCTTGCCGCCGCCGAAGGCTGGTACGAGGACGCCGACCGGGCTGGCCAGGCAGCGATCCCCGAGCCGCGCCGGCTGACCAGGGACGCGGTGCGCGGCCTGCTCGGCGTTCCCTTCACCGAGGAGCAGCTGGACGCGATCTGCGCCCCCGCCGCACCCGGTGTCATCGTCGCCGGCGCCGGATCCGGCAAGACGTCGGTGATGGCCGCACGGGTGGTCTGGCTGGTCGCCGCCGGCGTGCCCGCCGAGCAGATCCTCGGCCTCACCTTCACCCGCAAGGCCGCCGGCGAGCTGGCCGAGCGGGTGCGCCGGGCCCTGGCCCAGCTGCGCCGCGCCCGGCTGGCCGTCGGCGACGCCGCCGACGCCGATGGACCGGCCGGGCCGGGGGGTGTACTGGCAGGCGAAGGCCCGGCCGCCGCCGGCGCTGGTGCGGCAGACACAACCTCGACCGGCGGGGCGGCGGGCCCGTGGGCCGACGACGGGGTCGGAGAGCCCACCGTCGCGACGTACAACTCGTTCGCGAGCAGGCTGGTGGCTGACCACGCGCTGCGGCTCGGCCTCGAGCCCGACTGCGTCCTGCTGCCCGCCGCCGCCCGCTACCAGCTCGCCGCGCACGTCGCCCGCAACTACCCGGGCCGCGTCGAGGCGTTCACCGGTTCGATGTCCGCGTTCGTCGAGGCGATCGTGGCTCTCGACGGCCAGTGCGGCGAGCATCTCGTCGCACCGGAGGAGCTGATCGCCTTCGACCGGCGCTGGCTTGCCGATGTGCTCGCGGCCATCGAGCGGGCCCGTTCCCGGCCGAACACCGTGACCCTGATGCGCGATCTGCGCCGACTGGCCTTCACCGCCCGCCGCCGGCTCGAGCTCGCGGAGCTCGTCAAGGCCTACCGCGCCGCCCGCCGCGAGCGGGAACTGCTCGACTACGGCGACCAGATCACGCTCGCCGCCCAGCTCGCCGAAGAGGTCCCCGACGTCGGCCCGCTGGTCCGCCGCCAGTACTCGATAGTTCTCCTGGACGAGTACCAGGACACCTCCGTGGCACAACGCCGGCTGCTCGTCGGGCTGTTCGGCGGCGGGCATCCGGTGACCGCGGTCGGCGACCCGGCGCAGGCCATCTACGGCTGGCGGGGCGCCTCGGCGAGCAACCTCGACCGATTCCCGGAACACTTCCCCCAGCTGGACGGCGCGCCGTCGGCGACCTACCAGCTGTCGGTGAACCAGCGCAGCGGCGGCCGGCTGCTCGCCCTCGCCAACGCGGTGGCCGAGCGGTTGCCCACCAGGAGCGTCGCCGTCCTGCGCCCGCGCCCGCAGGCGGCGTCCGCGGGGGAGACCGTCGTCGCGCTGCACGCCACCTGGGCCGACGAGGCTCGCTGGACGGCGGGCCAGCTCGCCGAACGTGTCCGCGCCGGCCGCCCGCCGCGGGAGTGCGCGGTGCTCGCCCGGTCATGGTCGGACGTTCCCGCGCTGGTGGACGCGCTGACGGCCGAGGGCCTGCCCGTCGAGGTGCTCGGGCTCGGCGGCCTGCTGTCCAAGCCCGAGATCGCCGACATCCGGGCCACGTTGGAGGTGCTCGACGACCCGACCGCGAACCCGTCGCTGATGCGCCTGCTGACCGGTCCCCGGGTGCGGCTCGGCCCCCGCGACCTCGCCGCGCTCGGCCGGCGCGCACGCGACCTGCTGCGCACCGGCCTGCCCGCGACGGGCGGGTCGCCGCCGGCGCTGGCCTCGGCGGCGCAGGCCTCGGCGGCGCTGGACGACGCGGTCGCCGACGTCGACCCGAGCGATGTGGTCTCGCTGGCCGACGCGCTGGCCGACCCCGGCGTGGAGATCTCCGCCGAGGGCGCCCGGCGGACGCGCGCGCTCGCCGCGGAGCTGGGCGAGCTGCGCGCGCACACCGGCGCCGGCCTCGTGGACCTGATCCACCGGGTGGTCGAGACGACCGGCCTCGACGTCGAGCTGGAGCTGGCCGCCGCTCGGGTGCCCGATGCACCGGCCGCCACCCTCAGGGTGGAGCACCTGCCCGAGCGGCGACCTGCTGGACGGGCGGCCTCACGGGGGGCCGGCGGGAGCTTCCGGGGGCGGGAGAACCTGGCGGCCTTCCTGCGGGTCGCGGCCGACTTCGACCGCTCGGCCGCCGGCTACGACGACGCGAGCGGGCGGGCGTCGCTCACGTCGTTCCTGAGCTTCCTGCGGGCCGGCGAGCAGTACGAACGCGGGCTCGAGGCCGACGTCGCCGGCGCGGGCCGGGCCGTCCAGGTGCTGACCATGCACGCGGCCAAGGGCTTGGAATGGGACGTCGTCGCCGTGCCCAACATCAGCCGCGGGTCGTTCCCCGATGCCACCGTCGGGGAACGGTGGATCACCTCCCCTTCGGTGCTGCCAACGCCGTTGCGCGGAGACGCCGACGACCTGCCGGAGTTCACCGTCGACGACGACCGGGCGGTGTTCGACCGGTTCGCCGACCAGTGCCGCCAGCAGGCCGAGCACGAGGAACGCCGGCTCGCCTACGTCGCGTTCACGAGGGCGCGTACGACGCTGATCGCCAGCGGCCACTGGTGGGGCCCGACCCAGAAGAAGCCCCGCGGCCCGTCCACCTTCCTGGACGAGCTGCGAGACCACGCGCAGGCCGACGGCAACGGCCGGGTCGACGTCTGGGCGGACATCCCGCTGGAAAAGACCAACCCCGCACTCGAGGCACCGCCGGAGTATGTCTGGCCGGCCCCGATGGACCCGCTCGCGGGCGCGGCCCGGCGCGCGGTCGCGGGTACGGTACGTGATCTTCTCGCGGGTGTGCCGGTGGCTGCCGCTGTGGCGGCGACGCCGGGCGTCAGCGGCGCCGCGGCCGTCGTCGTCGAAGCGATGGCCAGGATCGCCGAGGAGGACGACCGCGCGAGGATGACCGCGCAGGAGCGTGCGCTGCTCGACGCTTTGGACCAGGAGACGCGGCTGCTGGTCGACGAGGCGCTCGCGGCCCGCGCGCCCGCTCGCCGGGTTCCGCTGCCGGTCGGGCTCACCGCCACCCAGGTGATGAAGCTGCGTGCGGACCCGGACGGCCTCGCCCGTGAGCTGGCCCGGCCGCTGCCACGCCGGCCCGTCCCCGCCGCGAGTAGGGGAACCCGCTTCCACGCCTGGGTCGAGGAGATCTTCGACCGTCGCCCGCTGCTCGACTACGAGGACCTGCCGGGAGCGCAGGACGAATACCTCGACGACGCCGAGCTGCGCGCCCTGAAGGACGCCTTCCTTGCCGGCCCGTACGGCGGGCGCCGACCGTTCGCCGTCGAGGCGCCGTTCGAGCTGCCGATCGCCGGCAGGGTGATCCGCGGCCGCATCGACGCGGTCTACGACCTGGGTGATGGCCGCTTCGAGGTGGTCGACTGGAAGACCGGAGCGACCACGGCCGACCCGGTCCAGCTCGCCCTCTACCGCCTGGCCTGGGCCCGGCTGCGCCGGATTCCGCTCGACGCCGTCGACGCGGCCTTCTACTACGTGCGCGACAGCCGCCTCGTGCATCCGCAGCTGCCGACCGAGGCCGACCTGGTCAACCTGCTGGGCCCATCGCGACCGGTCTGACGCCGACCGAGCCGGCGCCGACGGCTGGTGGCCGGCGACCCGGCTGCGGGCACGGGGCGGCCGGCGACTCGGCCGCTGGCGACCTCGCGGCCGGCGACCTGGCGGCTGTCGGCGGGCGGCTGGCGTGCGGCCCCACGGCGGACGGCCCGCTACCGTCCGGCGGCCAGGTCGACGAGCAGCGCACGATGGTCTGAGACGGCGGTCCGCTCGGCGCGAGCGGCAACGACCGGCGGCACGGCACCGCGCGCGAGCACATGATCGAACTGCACTCGCGGCGCCGGCGCCGGATACGTGGGGCTGGCCACGAGCCGCCGCCAGCTCGTGAGCAGACGCGGCAACGGCCCCGGCAGGTTCAGGTCACCGAGAATCACCATCGCCTGGCTGGTCGCGTGGACTGCCCTTCCGGTCGGCTCGCCCAGGGCCCGGACGAGGCGGCGCAGCTGCGCCGCGTTCCAGCCGGGGACGAAGGACAGGTGCGTGCCGGCGACGGTGAGCGGGCCGGCGGGCGTCGTCAGCTCGGCGACGATCGCGACGCGCGGCTCGTCGTCGAGCAGGACGAGCCGCGGCCGCCCGTTCGGCCCGGGTACGGCGACCGGAGCGCGGACCGGTGCCCGCCCAAGCGCGACGACCCGCCAGGTACGCACGGGAAACCGGCTGACCAGGGCGATGCCGTAGGCAGGCTCGTCGGGCAGGCGCGGCCCGACGGCCGGCCGCCAGGCGAGGCCGGGAGTGCCGTAGACGGTCGCCTCGAACCGCTGGCCCGCCGGCCCGACCCCGAGCGCCTCCGCCGCCGCCGCGCACAGGTCGGCGCCGCCGGACCGCGGCTGGTCGACGTCGACCTCCTGGAGCGCCAGCACGTCGCAGTCCAGGGACGCGACGGCCGCGCGGAACCGGGCCAGGTCGACGTCGCCGTCCCGCAGAGAGCGGCCGTGCATCACGTTGAACGTCCCGAGCCGCATGGTTCGCACGGTAACCGGCCGACCCTGCCCCGTCGTGGGCGCGTCCGCCCCGGAAGCCGGCTTTCGGGGCTGCGCGAGGATGACCGGTGGCCGACGTATCTAGCAGTGGCCGGTGGCCGGCGGCCGGTCGCAGCGAGCCGCGAGCCGCCAGCCATCAGCGGCTGGCGGCTGGCGGTTGGTCGTTGGCTCACAGCTTGGCCGCCCGGTCGCCCGGCCGCCCGGTCGCCCGGCCGCCCGGTCGGCGGTCTGGTGGCCTCGGTGGGCTTACCGCCTGGTAGTGCGTCGACGCGGTACCCGCGGCGTGGGCGCACCGCGACGCGGAGGGAGCGAGAACGGATGCGGCTGGTCATCGACAGTGACGGCGGGATCGACGACGCGGCGGCGATCATCTGGCTGTGCGGGCAGCCGGACGTCGAGATCGCGGCGATCACCGCGGTGGGCGGCAACGTGGTGGTGCGCCAGGCCGCCCGCAACCTGCGGATCATCCTCGAGGCCGCCGGCCGCTCCGAGGTCCCGGTGTATGTCGGGGCGGACCCGACGGACCCGGCACCGCCCACCACCCGGCCGGTGTTCATCCACGGCGAGGACGGCCTGGGTGACGTCGGGCTCGCGGACCCGCTGCGCGGGGCCGACGAGGACACGCCCGCCGTCGACGTGCTGGTCAGGGAGATGTACCGGGGTGCGTCGGTGCTGACCCTGGGGCCGCTGACCAACCTGGCGGCGGCGGTGCGCGCCGACGCCGCGGCGGCCCGCTCCAGCCGGCTGACGCTGATGGGCGGCAGCGCACACGCCCGGGGCAACGCCCGGCCCAGCGCCGAGGCGAACGTCGCAAACGACCCGCTCGCCGCCGCGGCGGCGCTCGGCGCCGGCTGGTCCGTGCCGCCGGTGATGGTCGGCCTCGACGTCACCCATCTGGCGACGCTGCGCGACGTCGAGTTCGCCGCGCTGGCGGCCCGGCGAACCGCCGCCGCGGCGTTTCTCCATGGGCCGATGTCGTTCTACCGCCGATATGGCGGCACGCTGTGCGCCGAGGGCGAGACGCCCTGCCACGACCTGCTCGCGGCGATGGCCGTCGTGCGGCCCGACATCATCGGTGTCGAGACGCTGCCCGTCGAGGTCGACACGGGCGGCAGCGCGGCCTGGGGGCAAACGGTCGTGGACCTGCGCCAGTTGGCCTGGCGCGGCCGGGAGGCCAGGCCGGCCCTGGCCGAAACCGCCGCCGCGCAGGCCGGGCCGGACGGCAACGCCGTGGCGGCCGGCGCCCCGGTCGCCGTCGGCCTCACCGTCGACGTGGACTTTTTCCGGGCCGCGATCCGGGACCTCGCGGGCGAGCCCACGACGACGGCGTCCGCCTAGCCTCCCGCCCTGCGGGCTGGCCACGGCTGGTCGCGGCGTCGGATCTGACTCGTCTATGTCGCGTGGACGCTGGGAGCGGGCCGGCTGCTGGGCGCGGGCGCTGGGGATCTGGTCGCGTCCGTGAGGACAGGTTCGATGGGGGCGCCGTCTCGCTCGCCCTCGGAGTGGCCCTCGTCATCGACGATCGTGGCGGTGCTGCCCCGTAGGACGAGCTCCAGCTCGAACCGGGCGTTCGGATCGTCTAGATCGTCTCCGAACAGCTCGCGTAGCTGCAGCACGCGGTAGCGGACGGTCTGAGGGTGGATCTGCAGCCGGCGAGCGATGAGCCCTCGCTGGCCGTGCAGTGCCAGCCAATGCAGCAGGGTTGCGGCGAGGCGCCGCTGGGTCCGTTCGGGAAGGCCCGCGAGCGGGGCGAGCCGCCGACGGGTGAGGTCGGCCAGCAGTGCTGGGTCGCGGGCGAGTAACAACGCCGCGAGGTGGTCGTCGGTGAACAACGGGTCGCCGTGCGGATCCGCTTGGAGCAGGCCGCCGTCGCGGGCCTCGCGGGCGAGCCGGGCCCGGTCGGCGCTTGCGGCGGCGCATGCCCAGGGCACCGACGGGCCGACGACGGCGCAGCGGCCCGCGAGCTGGCCGGCGAGACGCGGGCCGCGGACGTCGTCGCCGTTGACGAACAGCCAGAGATCCGGGCCGTCCTCGGCGCTCGGGCAGCCGGTGGGCAGGCCGTCGGCCTGACGGTGTCCGTCGACTGCCGGCGGGACCAGCACGGCGGCGAGCTGGTCGGGTATCCGCAGCGCCGCGGACTGGGCGATCTCCTCGATGCCGGCCGGGTCCGCGCCGGCCAGCAGCAGCTCGCCGATCCGGTCCCACAGCCGCTCCCTCGCACCGGCGGTCGCGGACTGGGCGAGCGCGTATCCCTCGGCGGAGGCGGCGCAGACGCTGTCGATGTAACCGAAGAGTGTCTCGCCGAGCGTGACGAGGCCCTCGGCGTCGAGCCCGCCGCGCAGCCTGGCCACGTCGGCGAACCGCCGCCAGGCGACTCGGGCGCCGACCCGGTAGGCGGCGAGCAGGTTGTCCAGCGACCGGCCGGCGTGGAACTCGCCGCGCCCGAGGCGTACATAGACCTCGCGGCTCGCGGCGACGGAGGCCGGGTCGTCCGGCCCGCCGTCGACGATCGCCAGGAACCGGCGCAGCGCCTCGGCGACGCCGGCGCGCACGCCGTGCCCGAACCGCCCCTCCAACGGCCGGGCATAGGCCGGCACCTCCGCCGCGATCGCCGCGATGATGCCTTCACCCGTCGGCGCCAACTCGGCGCCGAGCAACGCCCTCAGCCCGGCCGGAAACTGTACCGGCGGAACAGCCATCTCCACGTCTTCACCGTAGCCGCCGCGCCCGGCCGGCGGCGGCGCCCACGGGGCCGGTGGCGCGGACGGGCGCTCAGGCCCGAACCATCCTCGGTGGTGCCTACGGTGCTGCGACCTCGTAGCCCATCCTGGTCAGCTGGTGCGCCGCGGTCTCGGGGTAGCGGCGGACCGCTATGTCAAAACGCGGCGAGGTTGGTTTATGGGTCGCCAAGTCCGGCTCGGCGGGCTGCGAGGATTGCGGCGGCACGATCCGTGGCATGGAGCTTGGCAAGGATATTTGAAACGTTGTTCGCGACGGTTTTCGGAGTAAGGCCAAGATGGCGTCCAATTCGGCCGTTCGGCCATCCGTTCGCCAGTAGACCGAGGATCTCCCGCTCCCGTTCAGTGAGCTCGGGGAACGGCTTGGCGGCCGGCCGAGGATCGGCGAACGTGCGCAGCACCCGCTGGGCGACGTCCGGCCCGAAGACCGCGTCGCCGCGCGCGGCGGCGTGGACGGTGCGGACGACGTCCTCCTGCTGTGCGCCCTTGAGCAGGTAGCCGCGGGCGCCGGCGCGCAGTGCGGCGAAGACGAACTCGTCCTCGCCGTACATCGTCAGCATCACCACCGCGACCGACGGGTACGCGGCGCTGATCCGCCGGGTCGCCTCGACGCCGCCGATCCCCGGCATCTCGACGTCCATGAGGACGACGTCCGGGCGCAGCCGCCCGACCAGCCCGACAGCCTCCTCGCCGGAGGCCGCCTCGCCGACGACGGTGAGCCCGTCCATCGAGTCGAGGAGCACGACCAGCCCGTCGAGCACGATCCGATGGTCGTCCACGATGACCACTCGGATATCCGCCGCCGGGCCGTCGGCCCCGCCGCCGGGCGTCGTCCCGTCCGCGCGGCCACCGTCCCCAGTCGTCTCTGTCATCCCGCACTCCCGGCCAGCCGGGCGCCCGCGGCGCCCGTGTCTCTCACGACTGCACCGAAGTCTTTCGTGGCCTCCTCGCCGCCGACGGCCGCGGTGCCACCGCCGCCCACGCCGCCACCGCCACCGCCACCGACGCCACCTGCGTCGATTCCGCCGGGTGCGGCCGGCACGCAAGGAGCACGGGCGGCCACTGGAACGCCGGTGGCGTCCGTGACGTTCGACGCCGGTGGCACGGAGCTGCCGGCCAGCGTGAGCGGAAGCTCGACCAGCACCCGGCCGCCGGCCGAAGTGGGGCCGGCGTGCCAGGTGCCCCCCAGCGCCGTGGCCCGCTCCCGCATCGAGGTCATCCCGACGCCCGGCTTCCAGGCGGCCGCGGCGCCCCCGGCGCCTCCGGCGCTATTGGCGCCTCCGGCGTTACTGGTGTCCTCGGCAGCACCCGAACGGCCCGCCGCGCCGTCGTCGCGGATCTCGATCGTCAGCGCCTCGGCGCACGCCATGGTGACCTCGCACCGGGTGGCGCCGGCGTGCCTGGCGACGTTGTTCACCGCCTCGGTCACGATCCGGTACGCGGCCACCTCGACCGCCGCGGGTAGCGGCGGCAGCTGGTCCGGAGCCGTCAGGGTCACCGGCACCGCGGCCCCGCGCAGTGTCTCCCGCAGCGCCGGCAGCAGGCCGAGCTCGTCGAGGGCGGGCGGGCGCAGTGCGTAGACCAGCCGGCGCAGATCGCCGAGCGCCGACGTGAGGTCCCGGCGCACGTCGGCCAGCAGGCCGGTCGCCCGGGGCAGGTCCCGGCCCGCGAGGTTGCGCGCGGCGTCCACCTTCGTCGCCGCGGCGGTCAGAACCGGCCCGAGCCCGTCATGCAGGTCGCGGCGCAGCCGGCGGCGTTCCTCCTCGGCGGCGCTGACGATCCGCTCTCGGGAACGCATCAGTTCCTCGGTGAGCTGCACGTTGCTGGCGGCGACGGCGACCTGGCGGGCGATGTCGGCCAGCAGCCTGGTCTCCCGCGGCGCGAGCGTGCTCTGGCCGGACCGCAGGCCCACCACCAGCGCGCCGATGTCCTGACTCTGGTGGACCAGCGGGAACCGGACGGTCGCATCCGGCCGGGCGACGACGGCGCCGTGGGTGATCGCACGAACCGATCCGTCGTCGGTGCGCATCTCGACGGTGGCCGACGGCAGGCGCAGCGTCCCGGTGAGCGCCTCGAGCAGGCCCGGCAGGAGTTGGTGGACGCTTCCGGCCGCCTCCAGCCGGGCGGCGACGCGGGTGGCCACGGTGTATGGCTCGTCGCGCTCGCCGTAGAGGAAGCGGTTGACCAGGCGCTGCACCCAGTCGCGCGCCGGGGCGAGGCTGAACGCGGCGCCGAGGGCCGCGAGTACTGTCCACGGCCCGCCGACGGCCTGGCCGAAGGCGGCCAGCAGTGCGACACCGGCGGCGTAGACGGCGGCGACGAACGCGGTGAGCAGGACATAGACGAGCGTGCGGTTGAGTACGACCTCTGTGCCGTAGACCCGGTTGGCGAGGACGACCGCGACGACCACGACCAGCTCGACCATGGTCCCGACGTTGGCGATTGCGTCGCCGGCGGGGAGCGCCACGATGAACGGTGTCGTGACGATCGCGACGACGTTGGTCACCGCGAGCCAGCGAAGCACCTGGCGTAGCTCGCCCGCGGCGCGGCGCCACCGGACGACCATGACGACCGACGCGAGCAGCATGCCCGAGGAGATCGTGAGCACCACCAGGAACTCGGGGATGGGCACCGCGATCGGGTTGGCGAGGTCGGCATACCTGGGCGGCGGGTCGACGAGCTGGGCGTTCGACGTCGGCCCGCTGAGCCAGCCGGCGGCGCACAGCCCGATGCTGGTGAGGGCGAGACGGCGGACCGGCCCGCTGGGCAGCCGGCCGTAGGGGAAGGCCGCGAGGGTGGCCGCCCAGATGACGGGCTCCAGCGGCGCACAGACGCCGGTGAGGATCATGACCGGCACCAGCCCTGGTAGGTCGTGCCCTCCGTAGACGGCGCACATCAGCCAGCCGTTGCCGGCGGCCACTTCGGCGTGCGCGAGCGCCTCGGTGAGCGCGAGCCAGCCGAACGGCACATCCGGCCGACGTGAGGCCAGCAACCACCCGGCGATCGCGTACGGCACCGCGGTCAGGATGTTCGTCCAGCCGTCGTTTCTCGCCGAGCCTCCGCCGGGCGCGGCCACCCCGTCCGGGATCGCCAGCACCAGAACGGCCCCGCCGACGAGCACCACCAGGATGGCCAGTGCCATGGCGTGTGCAAGCCAGCGCCGCCGCGGTGGCGCTGCCGGCGCCGCCCGCATCGGTGCTGCCTCCGTGGCCGGCACCGTCGGTACGGCCGTGGTCGGTGTCGTGGGCACCGCCGTGGCCGGGCTCGCCGTCGTCGACGGCGAGCCCGGCGCGGTCGCCGGCGGGTCGGCTGCCTGCATCTGGTCCCCCGGGGGTGCGCGGGCCGCCTGATCGCGCCCCTGTCGGACCAAGTGTGGAGTACGCGGATTCCCACCGACCCCGGGAAATTCTCCCGGGGCGCCACGGGAAGGCGCACTCGTGCCGGCGGGATTCGCTTGCCCGAATGATCGCCCTGCCGCAATGGCCGGTCACCAGGACCGGTCCGGCAGGACCTGATCGGGAGAACACGATGAAGACCCTCGACATCGGCGGCGAGGCGCGTCGTCGTCCACGTCTGGACCACGATGGCGCCAGCGGTGGCGTCACTGACGGCGTCACCGCTGGCGCGGCGTCACGCGGCCGTGGCCTGTTCAGCCGACGGAGCTGGGCCGTGACCATCGGCGCCCTCGGCGTCGGCACGGCCGTGCTGCTCGCCGGCTGCTCCTCGTCGGACTCGTCCGACGCGCCGGGCTCGTCGGCCTCGGCGGCGGCCGCTACTGCGGCGGCCGCTACGACGGGCGGCGCCAGCGCGGCGGCCTGCAAGGCCATGCTGTCCAGCGACTGGGTGAACATCCCCGGGATCGACCCCGACGGTCCGGCGGCGTCCACGGCCGAGCTCGCGTCCTGGGCGACGCCGCTGTTGACCAGCCTCACCACGGTGCGCGCGGGTGTCCCGGCGAATCTCACCGGCCAGGTGGACACGCTGACGGCGGCCGTGCAGGGCGCCAAGGACGGTAAGCCGATCGACACCGAGGACGCCACGCTCAGTTCCGCGCTCGCGGCCGTCAACACCTGGGTGCACGACTCGTGCGGCTACACCACCCTCGACGTGACCAACAGCGACGGCACTGCGCTCGCGGGCGTGCCCGCGACGCTGCCCGCCGGTCCGGTGGCGATGAAGTTCGCCAACACCGGCAGCGACCCGGCGAAGGCCGGATTCATCCTGCTGCTCGGCAAGGTCCGTGACGGCCAGACTGCGACCGCTGCCGACGTGCAGTCCCGCAAGGTCAACCTCGAGGACGTCGCCGACGTCGTGGCGGTGGCCCAGCCCACCGGCTCCGACCCGGCCATCGGCCTGGCCACGCTCAGCCCCGGCCGCTACATCGTCTCCACTCCGGTCGGACTGCCGCCGGAGTTCGCCAGCATCCTCGCGACCGGTTTCCAGGTCAGCTGACCCACCAGCCCAGGAATCTCTGAAAGGAGCCGTCATGCCCACCTCCACCGCCACCGTCTCAGCTTCCTCAATCACGTCCCCGGCTGGAACCACGTCACCGGCCGGCCGGATCCTCGCCGCGGCCTGCCTGATTGCGACAGGGCTCGCGGGCGTCCTGACCACGGTCCTGCTTCCGCCGGCCGGCGAGGGTGATGACGTCGCCTCGATCGACCGGTTCGCGGCGCACGCCGGCCGGGTCGACGCGGGACTCGCCGTTGAGGCGCTCGTCGTGCTGCTCGGCGCGGCCACGGCGATCGCCGCGCTGCTGGCCTTCCCGCGGTCGCGCCGGCTCGCGAGCGTCGGCGGCTGGCTCGGGATCATCTCGGGCGGCGCCTGGATCGGCCTCGTCAGCACCGACAACGTGCGCGCCGCCGCGGCCGAGCACGATCACGCCGCGGGCGCCGCGCTGATGCAGACCATGAGCGAGTCGGCGCAGTTCCAGGTCTTCGTCGCGCTCAGCCTGCTCGGCGGCCTGGTGTCGATGGTGTGCCTCGGCATCGCGCTCTGGCGGTCACGGGCCATACCCCGCTGGGCGGCGGCGACGTTCGTCCTCTACCAGCCGGTCAACTTCGCCGGTGGCGGAAGCGGAGCCGTCGGCACCGTCGCGAACGCGCTCATGCTCGTCGGGTTCGCCGCCTGCGCGGTGACCATCCTGCGCGCCGGCCTACCAGCGCTCGCCGTCGGTGCGAGCCAGGCCGGCTCGACGACGCCGGCTCGGGCGGCGGCGCCCTCGGCGCCCTCGACGCCGGCTCCGGCGGCTCCGGCGGCCTCGCCGGCCTCGACTCCGGCCCACTGAACGGCGTCCGCCAGGTGGCGGGCGGGCGCGTCGTCTCCGACGCTCCCGCCCGCCAGCTGGCTTTCGTGGCACTCGTTCCGATCCGACGCCGTCTCGCGGATCCCGCAGCGGCGTGGGGCAACGGGCCGCGAGTCTGCGAAGATAGATCATTTCGTGTATCCCTGGGGCCCGCGGGACCACGGGCAGACGCGCAGCGCCAGCTGGCAGATTTGGGGCTACTCATGCCGGCGAGGCGGTCCGGAGCAGTAGCGTGGCCAGATGTGTCCTCACGTACCGGCACCGGCCCGACGGCGTCCGCCACGATGACCTCGACTCTTCCCTCGCCCGCCTATCCGCTGGAGAAGGCTCAGCTCGACAACGGGTTGCGGGTCGTTCTCGCCCCGGATACCACGGCGCCGGTCGTGGCGGTGGCCGTGCATTACGACGTCGGCTTCAGATCCGAGCCGGAGGGCCGTACCGGTTTCGCGCACCTGTTCGAACACATGATGTTCCAGGGCAGCGAGCATGTCGGAAAGGCCGAGCATCCGAAGTACGTGCAGGCGGCTGGCGGCATCTTCAACGGCTCGACGCACCCGGACCACACGGACTACTACGAGCTGCTCCCGGCTGGCGCACTCGAGCTCGCACTCTTCCTCGAGGCCGACCGGATGCGGGCGCCGAAAATCACCCGCGAGAACCTGGACAACCAGATCGCCGTCGTCCAGGAAGAAATCCGGGTCAACGTGATGAACCGCCCATACGGCGGCTTTCCCTGGATCACTCTGCCACCGGTCGCGTTCGACACCTTCCCGAACGCCCACAACGGCTACGGCGACTTCAGCGAGCTGGAGGCGGCGAGTCTGGACGACGCCGAGGACTTCTTCGAGAAGTTCTACGCCCCGGGCAACGCCGTCCTGACGATTGCCGGCGACTTCACCGTCGACGACGCGACGAAGCTGGTGGAGCGGTACTTCGGCGACATCGCCGCCCGAGCCGTGCCGATTCGGCGCAGCTTCGCCGAGCCCGTCCGGGCGCAGGAGCGGCGCAGCGAGCTCGTCGACAAGCTCGCGCCCAGGCCGGCGCTCGCCATCGGCTACCGGGTTCCGGACCCGGACACGGACCTGCCCGCCTTCCTCGCCCACTTCCTGCTGACCGACGTGCTCACCACGGGCGACGCCAGCCGGCTCGAGCGACGGCTGGTGCAGGACGACCGCTCGGTGATCGGAGTGAGCAGCTACCTGGGCACCTTCGGTGACCCGTTCGACCAGCGCGACCCGCTGCTGCTGACCATCGAGGCCCGCCACGCGGCCGAGTCGCCAGCCGACGGGATCGTCGCCGCGATCGACGAGGAGCTCGAGCGGATCGCTACCGACGGCCTCGCCGACGGCGAGCTTTCGCGGGTGCGCGCCCGGGTCGCCTCGGGACTGCTGCGCGAAGCGGACGACGCACTCGGCCGGGCACTCGCCCTGGGCGCGTTCGAGCTGCACCGCGGTCGCCCGCAGATGCTCAACGAGCTGCCGGCCATGCTGTCCGAGGTGACGGGCGACACCGTCGCCGCAGCCGCGGCCGCGTTGCGCGCGCAGGGACGGTCGGTGCTGGAACTGAAGGCCGGGGCGTCCTCATGACGGCGGGACCAGCGACAGCGTGGCCAGCGGCAGTGACGGTGACGGCAGGTCTGCGTACGCCAGGCAACGACCGATCGAAAGGACGGCGGGGGCGATGACGACGACGACCCAGCGGGCGAGCCTCATCCCGGCCGTTCGCCCGACGGTTCCGGCCCAGCTGCCGACCGTGGTGGAACGCACTCTGCCGAACGGGCTGCGGGTGCTGGTGGTCGCGCGCAGCAGTGTCCCGCTGGTGGAGCTGCGGCTGCGGATCCCGTTCACCGGGCTCGGCGCGGACTACGCCGCGCGGACCGAGCTGCTCGCCGAGACGCTCTTCACCGGGACGGCGAAGCGGGACCGGGTACAGATCGCCACCGCCGTGCAGGCCCTCGGCGGGTCCCTGTCCACCGGGGTCGACGCGGACCGGCTCGCGGTCGTCGGCTCAGCGCTGGCGACGAACCTGGACCCGCTGCTGGGCATCCTCGCCGAGGTGCTGACCGAGGCGAGCTACCCCGACGACGAGTTCGGCGGCGAGCGCGACCGGGTGGTCGAGGACGCCACGATGGCGCTCAGCCAGCCGGGCGTGATCGCTCGGGAGGCGTTGCTCGGCCGGATGTTCCCCGGGCACCCGTATGGCAGTGTGGTGGCCGAGCCGGCCGTGCTCGCCGGGGTGAGCGTCGACGCGGTCCGCGACCTGCACGCGGCCAGGATCTCGCCTCGCGGCGCGATCCTCACCCTGGTCGGTGACGTGGAGCCGGCCGCGGCACTCGACGCCGTCGAGGCGGCGCTAGGTGGCTGGTCTGGCGGCGAGTCCGAGGCCATGCCGCCTGTCCCGGCGCTGACGACGGGGCCGATCCTGATCGTGAACCGGCCGGGCGCGGTGCAGACGAACATCCGTCTTGGCGGCGGCGCGCTCGACCGCAGGGACCCCGGCTACCCGGCGCAGCGGCTCGCGAACACGATCTTCGGCGGCTACTTCAGCTCGCGGCTGGTCGACAACATCCGCGAGGACAAGGGTTACACATACTCGCCGCGCAGCTCCGTCGACAACTACCTGGCCGGGTCCCGGTTCACCGTGGCCGCCGACGTCGCGACCGACGTCACCGGGCCTGCGCTGCTGGAGATCCTCTACGAGCTCGGCCGGATGGCGGTGCTCGCGCCCTCCTCCGAGGAGCTCGAGGCGGCCCGGCAGTATTCGGTCGGGACGATGGCGCTTGGCAGCGCCACGGCCGCGGGCCTGGCCTCCACACTGTCGGGGCTCGCCGGAGCGGGCATCGGGGTCGAGTACCTTCGTGACCATCCGGCGGCGCTCACGAAGGTGACCGCGGAGGAGGTGCTCGCGGTCGCGGCCAGGCTGCTCGCACCGACCAGGCTGATCGCGGTGCTCGTCGGCGACGCCGAGAAGATCACTGGTGCGGTCGCGGCGCTCGGGCCGGTGACCGCCGTCGTCGACGGCTCGGCCGGTTCCTGACCATCGGCGACGGACCCGTCCTCGGCGACGGACGTGCGCCCTGGCCGGCCGGTCAGCCGGCCCGGGCGGACCGCCAGCCCGCCCGGGCCGAAGCTCGGATGAGGCTGGGGCGCCTGACTGGATGCCTGCTGGTCTCTCGACGCAGCCGGTGGGCTGGGTCAGTGACGGGTCGGTGTGGGACGCGGTGGGGTCGGCCTGGGCGTAGCGCCGGACCCGGACCCAGGTCCGGGTCCGGCGCTTGGCGCGGGCCCGGACCCGGGCCGGCCGCCGAGCTCGCCCGGCAGCGCGATCCGTGGGTCGTTGACCGACTCGACGACCTGGCGAGCCAGGTCGTGGACCCGCCGGCCCATGCCCCGCGCGGTGCGCCGCAGCCGCTCGAACGCGTCCCGCGGCTTGATGTGGTGGCGCTCGGCGAGCACGCCGATCGCCTGTTCCACGATCACCCGGGACGCGAGCGCGTGCTCCAGCTGGACCACCGACAGCCGTAGCTTCTCGACCTCGCCGAGCTCGCGGTCGGCACGGCGCGGCCGGCCGGGCGGGTTGAGGTCCTCGGCCAGCAGGTCGGCGAGCACCATCGCGGAGATCAGGTCACCTACCGGCCGGACGTCCGTGCCAGGCCCTTCGACGACCCAGCCGGCGCTCGTCCGGCGCAGCCGCATCTCGCCGGCGGCTCCCGCGGTCGCCGCCGGCGCCACCGGCGCAGGCGATGACGGAGCCGGGCGTGGGGCGCCGGTCCGTAGCGGCGGCCCCGGCCGCGGCGGGGGCCCGGGCCGGGGCGGGGGTCCCGGCCGCGGTGCCCTGGCCGATCCGCCTGCGCCGCCGGCCAGCGAACCGGGCCCGGGTACGGCTCGCCCGGGCGCCGAGGGCGGCGGCCCCGGCACCGAGGGCGGCAGTCCGGGCACCGACTCGGATGCTGCCGTCGGCGGCGCGGCGGGCTGACCGGCGTGCGGGTGCGTGGCCGCGGGCGCCGGAGGGCCGGAGACCGCGGTCGTCGGCGCGATGCCGGTCGGTTTCGGCGCCGCGACCGTGGCCTGGGCCGAGGCGGGGGTCGAGGCAGGAGCGGCGGTGCCGGCGGGCCACGTGGCGCCCAGGCCGTCGGCGATGCCGCGCAGCAGCGGCAGCGTCGCGGGGCCGATGTCCACCGTGGCGCGATCCAGCCCGACCAGCAGCCCGACGAGTTCTCCTCCTCGGGTCAGGACCGGCACGACGACGTGGCTGGCGACGCCGAGGCTTGCGTGCTCCACCGTGTCCGCCAGGCTCGGTTCCGTTCCCACCCGGGTGCCGATGGCTGGGGCACCGTCGAGGACGCGGGCGACCAGGCTCGCCTCACGTGGAAACTGCGTTCCCGATTCCAGACCGGGCAGCGTCCCAACCACCTGCAGGTAGGTGGCCGTCGTCGTGGAGATTTCCACGAACCCGGCCGCCTCCATGTGGTGGAGGGCTTGCGAGGCCCGCGCGGCAGCGTCCACGGTGCTGCGCGCCTGTCCTGAGGGTGGTGACGACACAGGCCGAACTCTCCCACAAACTTCACGGGCAGTGACGGACACCGTCCCATGAGCCGGCCGTGTATGCGTCCGGAGGGCGTTGAGCACCGATTTTCTCGTTGCTCTGCGTATCCGTTATGCGGCAGAAGTGACCTTCTCGGCGACCTGACGGAGGGACGGATTCGTCATCACAGTCCCATCTGGGAAGAGGACTGTGGGCACGGTCGCGTTGCCGTTGTTCGCATCGCGGACCAGTTGCTCGGCAGTGGGGTCTGACTCGATGTCGACCACCTCGTAAGGGATGCCGGCGTCGTCCAGCTGGCGCTTCAGCCGCTTGCAGTAGCCACACCAACCGGTGCTGTACATCGTGAGCACTGATCATCCTCTCGCGCGGGTCGAGCGGGGCCGCGTGCCCATCGCGGCGCCGTTGCATTGCAACGAATGGCGCAACGGGCGGATTGGGAGAAATCCACCCATTTTGGTGGCCCATGGGTGGCCTTCGTCATCCACAACCTGACGACGGCCCCGCCGCTTCCCGCGGCCACCAGTGACTACGGTTTCAGGTCATGTCCGGTGAGTTGGCCGCTGTCACCCGCCCCTCCCGTCCGGCCGTGCCGGCCGGCGCCGACCGGCCGCCTGCGGCGGGGGGCGGGAGCGGCCAGCGTGACCCCGTCCCGGCCGGCTCCGAGACGGCCGGCTCCGAGACGGCCGGCCCCGAGACGGCCGGCCCCGAGACGGCTGGCCCTGGCAGCGTCGCGGCCGCGGCCGACCGCGCGGGGGTCGGCGAGCCCGCGGGTGCCGCGCCGGCGGGTGGGCCGCTGGGGCCCGGGCTCGACCCCGAGCAGCGCGCGGCGGTGTTCGCGCCGGTGGGGCCGGTGTGCATCCTGGCTGGCGCCGGGACCGGCAAGACCAGGACGATCATCCACCGGATCGCCCGCCTCACCCGCGACGGCGTGCCTGGCGGCCAGGTGCTCGCGGTGACCTTCACCAACCGGGCCGCTGGCGAGCTACGCGCCCGGCTGCGGGACATGGGTGTCGAGGGTGTGCAGGCGCGGACCTTCCACGCGGCGGCGCTGCGCCAGCTCGGATACTTCTGGCCCAAGGTCGCCGGCGCCGCGCTGCCGAACCTCGTGCAGAGCCGCGTGTCGCTGGTCGCGAAGGCTGCGAGCCGTGCCAGCCGGCGGCCTGATCGGGGCGAGCTGCGTGACCTCACGGCCGAGATCGAGTGGGCCAAGTCGACGTTGGTGACGCCCGACAACTACCCGCGGGTGGCCGAGGCGATCGGCCGCGAGACCGTCTGGCCGGCGGACGCCGTTGGCCGGCTCTACGCCGACTACGAGCAGGTCAAGCGCGCGGCCGGCGTTCTCGACTTCGACGACGTGCTGTTGCTGACGGCAGCGATCATTGAGGAGCATTCCTGGGTCGCCACCGAGCTGCGGTCGCGGTACCGCCATTTCGTCGTCGACGAGTACCAGGACGTCAACCCGCTGCAGCAGCGGGTGCTGGATGCCTGGCTCGGCGACCGGGACAGCCTGTGCGTCGTCGGCGACCCGCACCAGACCATCTACTCGTTCAGCGGCGCCTCGCCGCGCTACCTGGTCGAGTTCCCGCGTCGTTTCCCGGCGGCCACCGTCGTCCACCTCGTCCGTGACTACCGCTCCACCCCCCAGGTCGTCGGCCTCGCGAACGCGTTGCTCGGCGCCGGACAGACCGCGGCCCCGCCCGGCGGGGCTGCGGGCCACGCTGGCACCTCCCGGGTCGGCGGGGTGGCCGCGGGGCGGCCGGGCCTCGTCGCGATGCGCCCTGCCGGCCCGGAGCCGGCGTTCCTCGAGTGCGCGGACGAGGCCGACGAGGCCAAGGCGGTGGTGACCCGGATCCGGACGCTCCTCGCGGCCGGAGTGCCCGCCAGCGAGATCGCGGTGCTGTACCGGATCAATGCCGCGTCCGAGGCCTACGAAGCCGCGATCGGCGCCGCGGGCATCCCGTATCTGGTGAAGGGGGGCGAGCGGTTCTTCGAACGGCCGGAGGTGCGGGACGCGGTGCGGCTGCTGCGAGCCGCGTTGCGCTCCGCGGAGACGGACCGTCCGGCGGGGCTGGCGGACGCGGTCGCCGACGTGCTCGCGGCCGCCGGGTGGCGGGCGACGGCGCCCGCCGTCGGCAGCGAGCGGGAACGCTGGGAGAACCTCGCCGCGCTGCACCGCCTGGCCGTCGACCTCGCGGCCATCGAGCCCGATGCCGACCTGGAGCGTTTTGCCGCCGAGCTCGCCGATCGGGCGGCGCACCAGCATGTGCCCACTGTCGAAGGCGTGACGCTGGCCTCGTTGCACGCGGCCAAGGGCCTGGAGTGGGACGCGGTGTTCCTCGTCGGCCTGGTCGACGGAATGGTGCCGATCGTGCACGCGCAGACCGACGAGGAGGTCGACGAGGAGCGCCGGCTGCTCTACGTCGGCATCACCCGTGCACGGGAGCACCTGACCCTGTCGTGGGCGCTCGCGCGCACCGAGGGCGGGCGGCCCCGCCGCCGGTCGCGGTTCTTGGACGGGCTGCGCCCGCCGGGTGGCCGGTCCGCGGCTACCGGCCGCGGGGGAGCAGGCGGCGGGAGAGCCGGCGGCGGGGAGGGTGGCGCGGCCGGGCGTGCGGCGCGGCCGGGGGCACGGGCGGCCGTGCGCTGCCGTGTCTGCGGCCAGGCGCTCACCGGGGCGGCGGCGCGTACCGGCCGGTGCGCCACCTGCCCGAGCCGGGTCGACCGCAGGCTGCTCAACCGGCTGCGAGAGTGGCGGGCCCAGAAGGCGCGCGAGCTCGGCCGGCCAGCCTTCGTCGTCCTCACCGACGCGACCCTGGAAGCGATCGCCGAGAGCCGACCGACCACGGTTGCCGAGCTGGTGGCCATCCCGGGCATCGGCCAGGTGAAGCTCGACAGTTTCGGCGCCGACGTGCTCGCCGTCGTCTCGACGGCTGGCTGACCGGCCGGCTGCGACGGCCGACTGCGACGGCGGGCACGCCGTCCGACGCTACGTTCGGCGTTCACTTGATTGCTTATTGTGCTCAATGAGCGACTTGGTCCGAAGGGCGTTACCTGTGGTGTCGCCTGGACGACTCGAAAAATAAGTTGTCGCCGTTCCGACGTCCCCTTACCGTTACCGATGAACGCCGAAGCTGGGGCGCTCCGAAGTTGGGGCGCACCGAAGTTGGGGCGCACCCACCGCTGGGCGACGACCCCTTGGGCCACCGTCCCACGGGTCGACCTCAGCGGTCGTCCAGGCTTCGGACCTCGGATGTTGATGACGGATGTCGGCTGCGGGAGCAGACCGGCCGCGCGAAGGGAGGCGATAGGGGTGCTCAGTGGCATTCGTATCGCGCACTTCGGCGCCGGCTGTGTCGAGCTCGAGGGCGTTCTCGCGCGTCCACGCGAGGTCGGCAACGTCTCGGGCGGGCTGCTCGGGACCGTTGAAACCGTCGAAGCCATGGGCTTCTGGCGCGGCGTCGACATGACGGACGCGTCGGCTTGGCGTGGCGAGACGGATGGCCCCGCGTCGGTCCTGCTGCCCATGGCAGCTGCCGCGCCGATGGTCTATGCGCCGACGAATGGCGGTCGTAGCGCTGCCGTTCGGCCTGTGACGTCGACCATCGCGCTCCTGGACCGGCATGCCGCGCGCGCCGCCGCACCGGCAGCACAAGTGAAGTCTGCCCTCCCGACGGTCCTCGTCGCCCGCACCAACCAGATCCAGGCCAAGACCCAGGCGTTCACGCGACGCCACCCAGACAGCAGGGGTCCGTCTCCGACGGAACCGCCGGCATAAGGCCGGCACCTAGGCCAGAACCCGAGGCCGCGGACCCCGCTGGGGACCGCGGCCTTTGTGTTTTTCCCGTCTGACCGCACCGAAGAGATTCCTGTGTCGGAGGTGACACCGGTGTTCGACCCCTCGATCGTTGCCCGGATCGAGTTGGAGCGTCTCTCGCTGCCCTGCTGGGACGCTGACCCTGACCTGTTCTTCGCGGAGTCGCCCGCGGACGTCGAGGCCGCGAAGGCCATCTGCGTCGACTGCCCCGTCCGGATGGCCTGCCTGTCGATGGCCCTCGACCGCCACGAGCCGTGGGGTGTCTGGGGTGGTGAGCTTGTCGTCACCGGCGTGGTGGTCCCGTACAAGCGCCCCCGTGGCCGCCCCCGCAAGGTGGTGGCGGCCTAGCGGCTCCCTGGCGATGTGATCATGTTCCTTGATCTCGCAGCCACCTCGGAGCCCACGACCGCGGGTGGGTGAAGGCACATCGTCTTTGCCCACCCCGCGGTCAGCTGGCCGGCAGGCTTGCCAGCCGCGCTTCCGTCGTCCGTCGATCATCCCAGCCTCTGCTCCAACGCACGGCTACTGCTCTGTCGTCTGGCCGCTCGGCCGCCCCGCTCCGGGCGGCCGAGCGGCCAGATCCGTCTGCCGCGGCGTCGACTGCGGCCTGGGCGGGCGGTTGCGGCGAGTAGCGGCGTTGGCCCACTTCTCGGCGTTGCTGACCGTAGTGAGGACAGCCCGCGAACGGGCGGTGGGCGGCGTAGCCGGGTGTTCCGTGATTCGCCCCGCGAGGGTGAGGCGCACGTCGCCTGTTGGTGCGGTGTGTGACAGTAGTGTTTCGAACGTGCCGAGCAGCGAGCGGTCGTACCCCATCCAGACCGGCCCGGTCCCCATCGGAGCTGTCCAGACTGGCATGGGGCGAAGTCCGGCCGACACGCTCCCGTTGTCGCGATCCGCCGAGCGGGCCCGGGCTGTCTGCGTGCTGACCGCCCCCGAGCTGGCGCACATCGTCGACCTGGTCGCCTGGGTCGAGGACGGCTGGCTGCGGGTCGCGAACGCGGCCGGCGAAGCCAGGGTGCCAGCGGCCGAGCCTGCCGGTCCCTGGCAGCTGCTGCGGGGCCGCAGCCCGGTCGAGACACAGGATCCGCTGCATGCGGTGCCGCGCGCCGCGGTGCTCGCCGACCCGTCGCCGCCGAACGAGCGCAACTCGTATCCGCTCGCCGGGCCGCGGCTCGCCTCGGTCTTCGCCGACCCGACTCGCTCGCCCGACGTCGTCGTCGTGCACACGCCCAGTCATTACTGGCCGGAGCGCGGCGGCCACCTCGGCGAGCACGGCTCGCTGAACGCCGGCCAGTCGCGCGCGCCACTGCTCCTGTCCGGCGCCGGCGTGCGCGCCCGCGGCCCGGTCGCCCGCCACGCCCGGGTCGTCGACATCGCCCCGACGCTGGCCGCGCTCGCCGGCGCCCCGATGCCCGACGTCGAAGGCTCGGCGCTGACCGACCTGCTCGACGACGGTCTCGCCCCCACGGCGCACCTGCGCCACGTCGTCGGCCTGCTCTGGGACGGCTCCAACTGCAACGACCTGCTCGCCCTGGCCGCGGAGGGCCAGCTGCCGAACGTCGCCCGGCTGCTGGCGCGCGGCTGCGCGCTGACCGGCGGGGCGGTGGCCGAGTTCCCGAGTGTGACGCTGACCAACCACACCTCGGCGCTGACCGGCGTCGGCCCCGGCCGGCACGGAATCCTGAACAACGTCTACTTCGACCGGGCCGTCGGCCGGCAGATCGTCACCAACGAGGTGCGGGTCTGGCACACCGCCTGCCAGCACCTGCGTCCGGGCGTACGCACCGTGTTCGAGGCGGTGGCCGCCGCCCGCCCGGGCGCGTTGACGGCTTGCGTCAACGAGCCGATCGACCGGGGCGCGACGTACTCGACCTTCGAACTGGTCCGGGCGTTGGAGAGCCTCGACGGCGCCGGCGGTATGGCCGACCATCTGCCTCGCGGCGACGACGACCCGAACGCCAGCCACGCGTGGGTCGCGGCGGACGCCGACTACGGCTGGTCGAGCAGGGTCGACGCGCTCGGGCTCAAGCAGGTCCTCGACCTCTGGGGGAGCCAGGACCCGCCAGCCTTCACCTGGTGGAACACCACCGTGACCGACACGGGGCATCACGGCGGCGGCCCGTACTCGGCCGAGTCTCGCGCCTCGCTGCTGGACTCGGACCGCCGCCTCGGTGTGTTCTTGGACCTGGTGGAGGCTCGCGGGCTCACCGAGCAGGTCACGATCCTGCTGACCGCCGACCACGGCAGCGAAGGCGCGCGGACCAGTTGCACGGGCGACTGGGACGAGGCGCTGCGCGCGGCCGGTGTCGTCTTCCGGGACGAGGGCTACGGCTTTCTCTACCTGGGCGAGTGCGCCGACCTCGGCCAGGGCGGGCTTGCGCCCGCGCAGGGCGGGCTTGCGCCCGCGCAGGGCGGGCTTGCGCCCGCGCAGGGCGGGCTTGCGCCCGCGCAGGGCGGGCTTGCGC
>Ga0068859_100000660_pt1 | contig 34582 bp, 24 predicted proteins | sample KBSSwiS22_FD_66585 | JGI IMG/M metagenome (GOLD analysis project Ga0068859, IMG submission 66585) | Switchgrass rhizosphere microbial communities from Kellogg Biological Station, Michigan, USA - KBS Switchgrass S2-2 | ecosystem: Host-associated > Plants > Roots > Rhizosphere > Soil ... | reverse complement strand
CCACGGACCTCCAGTGTTCCAGTTGTCCCGCCAGGGGCAGCGCTGGGTAGCTGTGTCCGGAAAGGATAAGCGCTGAAGGCATCTAAGCACGAAGCCCCCCCAAAGATGAGGTATCCCTCCACGCAAGTGGCTCAAGGCCCCTCGGAGACTACGAGGTTGATAGGCCGGAGGTGTACGTGCGGCAACGCATTCAGCTTACCGGTACTAATCGGCCGTGAGGCTTGACCATAGACTTGCCATCATTCGATGCCGTCTCGCGTCGTAGCGACGCATCGGCCTGACTATTCAGTTTCCCGGTGACCATAGCGAAGGGGCCACACCCGTTCCCATTCCGAACACGGTCGTTAAGCCCTTCAGCGCCGATGGTACTGCGTGGGCAACTGCGTGGGAGAGTAGGACGTTGCCGGGACTTCTCTTCGGGCCCGCCGGAAACGGCGGGCCTTTTCTTTTTTCGGCGGGCACGCGGACCAAACGCAGCGGCCGGATCGTTTGATCTTGACCGGTTTCCGAGCGTCACGGTATAAGGAGCGTTCGTGCCTCCGGCTTTCCGACAAGGGAGCCGACGAGGCGCCAGGGGGACTTCCGGTGAGTCGTGTGGCAGGGCGATGGTGCAAGCTGACGCTTGCGGCGGGCGTGCTGTTTGTGATGACGGCGGCATCGGCGGAGGACGTCGAAAAGAAGTTTCGGCTCGGCGTGAGCATCGGCGGTTTCGACGGCTCCGACAATGCGCACTCGCCTTCCGCGAACGTTCGCGCCGTGTTCTTCCCCGACGACACGTTCTTCGGGGTCATTCGTGATCCGCGGAACGACCAAGGTGCCGTTTCCGACTTCGGCCTCGAGCCGCAATACATCGGAACGTTCTCGGCCTCCTACGCCTTCAACCCGTATTGGTACCTCGAGGGCTCCATCGGGTACCGCCAAGGCGACATCGGCAACGTCGAGGTCCAAGCCCAGTTCACCGGCGTCGAGCCGGAAGGGAATCAATCGTTCGCGTTTCGCATCTTCAACCTGAACGGTGGGACGCTGACCCAGGTTCCCCTGCAGGTGACGACGGGCATTCGGTTTCGCCCGAAGGCCGCCTTGAATCCGTACCTCTGCGCGGGTGTCGGCTACACGTTCAACGGCTTCGAGCCGAGCGACGAGCTGGACGATCTCTCCGTTGCGATGGACAACGCCACCGCCGGCTTCGCACGGCTGAACGGTCCGGGGTTCGATACTCCCGCATCGTTCAGCGAGTTGTCCGGGATCACCGCGGAAGCACCGGACGCCATGGAGTGGCACCTGGGTGGTGGCGTCGAGATCACGTTCAAGCGTCGGTGGGTCGTGTTCGCGGATGCTCGATACCTCGTGTACGACAAGCGCTTCGCTCTGCACATGAACGGCGACGCGACGGAGCTCGGGATCTCCGTTCCCGCCGACCAGGTCAAGACGACCGATCCGGGTTTCTCCGGACCGTTCGGACCCTACTTGTTCCAGACGTCGGGCCTCCTCGACGGCGGCAGTCTCGTCCCCGCGGTGGGAGCGCCACCCGACACGAACTGCGCGACGGATCCGATCGCTTGCACCTTCACCGGCCCGCCGGATGGTCAGCTCGACCCCGGTTACTACTACGTGCACGCGGGGAGCGTCCGGTACAACGGCATCACGTTCCAGGTCGGGGTGAAGTTCACGTTTTGACCCCGCGCCGCGGGCCCGACGGCCGCGGACCGCTGTGCTACCCTGAGGCGTCGAGTGGGGCGCTGCCATGTCGGGACACAGTAAGTGGAGCACGATCAAGCACAAGAAGGCGGCCGCCGACGCCAAGCGCGGCAAGGCCTTCACGCGCATCATCAAGGAGCTCACCGTCGCTGCGAAGACCGGCGGCGGCGACCCGGACGGTAATCCGCGGCTTCGCTCCGCCATCGCCGACGCGAAAGCCAACAACATGCCCGCGGACAACATCAAGCGGGCCATCCAAAAGGGAACCGGCGAGCTCCCCGGCGTCACGTACGAAGACGTCGTCTACGAGGGGTACGGCCCCGGCGGGGTGGCGGTCTACGTCGAAGTCCTGACCGACAACAAGATGCGGACCACCCCCGAGATCCGGCACGCGTTCACCAAGCACGGCGGCGACCTCGGGCAACCCAATAGCGTGTCTTGGATGTTCGAGAAGCGAGGAACGTTCTCGATCCCCTTGACGGCGGCAACCGAGGAGCGCCTCATGGACCTCGTCCTCGAGGCGGGCGCCGACGACTTGCAGACCGAGGACGACGCGTTTCAGGTCACGTGCGGACCATCGGCGTTCCCGGCGGTGAGAGACGCCCTCGAAAAGGCCAACGTGATCCCGACCGAAGCCAAGCTCGCGATGCTTCCGACCACCGTCGTGGAGCTCGACGCGAAGAAGGCCGCACAGTGCCTCCGGCTCCTCGACGCGCTCGAGGAGCACGACGACGTTCAAAACGTCTCCGCGAACCTGTCCTTCGACGAGGCGTCGGTCGCCGAAGAGGCGTGACCTCGCCGACGGTCCGGGTGCTCGGCATCGACCCGGGCTCTCTCCGGGCGGGTTGGGCGGTCGTGGCCGGAAGCGCTTCGCGGCCGGAGCTCCACGCCTGCGGTCGCATCGCGATGCCTCCGGCGTGGCCTTTCGAGCGCCGGCTCGCGTCCCTTCAAGAGGAGTTCCTGCGCGTGGTCGCCGACACCGCGCCGACGCACGCGGCGGTCGAGGCGCCCTTTCACGGTGTGTCCGCCCGTGCGGCGCTCCAGCTCGCGCACGCGCGGGGCGTCATGCTCGCCGTCCTCGGTAGCGCGGGGGTCTCCGTGACGGAATACGCTCCCGCCACGATCAAGAAGGCCGTCACGGGACAGGGGCGTGCGGACAAGGCTCAAGTCGCCGCGATGGTTCGCGCCATCCTGCGCCGGCCGGATCCGCTCCTGCGCGACGACGTCTCCGACGCGGCGGCCGCGGCCTTGTGCCACATGTATCGAGGTGGCTGGCAGGACCGCGTAGCCTCCGCACCGGAAGCGCGAATCACCCGTGTTAGCATGCGCGGGCCTTCCTCGACGTCGGGACGCGGTGAACCGGCATGATCGGTCGACTCACGGGGAACATCATCGAGGCTCGTCCCGACGAGGTGCTCCTCGACGTCGCCGGCGTGGGCTACCGGCTGCACGTACCCCTCAGCACCTATTTCCATGTGGCGGCGCCGGCCTCCGGCCCCATTTCACTCCACGTGCACACGCACGTCCGGGAAGACGCGATCCAGCTCTTCGGTTTCTCGACGACGCAGGAGCGAGGCGCGTTCGAAAGCCTCCTGTCGGTCTCCGGGATCGGTCCACGGATCGCGCTGGCGGTGCTCTCCGGAATCGAGATCGGTGAGCTCGAGCGCGCGGTGACCGGCGGCGAGCATGGAGTTCTCGAGCGGATTCCCGGGATCGGCCGGCGAACCGCCGAGAGGGTCATCGTGGAGCTGCGGGATCGATGGCCCCGGCCCGAGCGGTCCCGCACGCGCCGGGGACTCCGCGTCGCGTCCGCGACCGCCGAGCCCGGGCCGAACTCGCAGATCGAGGCCGACGCGGTCTCGGCGTTGCTGCATCTCGGTTACACGGAATCCGTTGCCGCGGATGCGGTGGACCGCGTCCGACGGGCCGAGCCGCCCGACCTCCCGCTGGAAGGCGTGCTCCGAGCGGCGTTGAGAGCGTTGGCCCGGTGAGCTCGGGCGCGATGGACGGCGACCGGCCGTTGATCGGGGGTGCGGCGGCTCCGGACGACACCGCGCTCGATCACAGTCTCCGTCCGCGCTGGCTGCGCGACTACGTGGGCCAGTCGCGGGTCAAGGACAACCTCGGGATCTTCCTGGAGGCGGCCAAGCGCCGGCGGGAGCCGCTCGATCACGTGCTGTTCTACGGTCCGCCGGGGCTCGGCAAGACGACGCTCGCGCACATCGTCGCTCAGGAGATGGGCGGACAGATCCGCGTCACGTCCGGACCCGCCATCGAGCGGGCCGGCGACCTCGCCGCGCTCGTCACGAATCTCGAAGCCGGCGACGTGCTGTTCATCGACGAGATCCATCGCTTGGGCCGGGCCCTCGAGGAGATCCTGTACCCGGCGATGGAAGACTTCGCGCTGGACCTTGTGGTCGGCGCGGGCCCGGGAGCGCGATCGGTCCGTCTCGAGCTGCCCCGCTTCACGCTCGTCGGTGCCACCACGCGCGTGGGCCTGCTGTCGCCGCCGCTCCGCGACCGTTTCGGCATCGTCCACCATCTCGACTACTACAGCGTCGAAGATCTCGGCGTCATCGTCTCCCGCTCGGCCGAGATCCTGGGGATCGAGCTCGCACCCGAAGGGGCCGCCGAGATCGCCCGACGCTCCCGTGGGACACCGCGCATCGTCAATCGCCTGCTTCGCCGCGTGCGGGATTTCGCGGAAGTGGCGGGGGTGGGCGCGATCGGCAAGACGGCGTCCACCGACGCCTTAGAGCGGCTCGAGGTCGACCGGTACGGTCTCGATCAGATCGATCGCCGCATCCTCTCGGCGGTCTTGGAGAAGTTCCGTGGCGGACCCGTGGGGCTCTCGACCTTGGCGGCGGCCGTGGGCGAGGACGGAGAGACGCTCGAGGAGATTTACGAGCCGTACCTCATTCAGATCGGGTTTCTCGAACGCACTCCGCGCGGTCGTTGCGCGACACGCCTCGCCGCCGAGCATCTCGGCACGCGCCTCCGCCCCGGCCTCCTGTAGGCCTCAGCCGCCCACCGACGCGAGAGCGCGCCGCGCGGCATCGAATCCGGGCGCCAACTCGACCGCGCGCCGGAGGCGGACGATACCCTCGGACGTCCTGCCCTTCGCGATCAGCGCCCGCCCGACGACGAAGGCGATGAGGGCGTCGTTGGGCGCCAAGTCTTCCGCCCGCGCGTAGTGCTCCATCGCTTCGCCGTCCCGGCCGAGCTGGAGGAGCGTCGTCGCGAACGAGAGATGGGCATGCGCGTGGCGCGGCGCTTCTGCGAGGACACGCTCGAACTCCGTGGCCGCCTCGGCGAACCGGCCTCCCGATGCGAGCGTTTGCGCGAGGTCGAAACGCGCCTCCACTGCCTGCGGGTCGACCTCGAGAGCGGAGCGCAGGAGAGCGACCGCTTCCGCCGGCCGGCCTTGTTCTCGCAGGACGAGGGCGAGATCCCGCCGGGGATCGACCGCCTTGGGGCTTGCCTCGAGGGCCAGCTCGTACTCGCGTGCGGCATCCGCGGCTCGCCCGGCATCGCGATAGGCGTTGCCGCGTTGATAGTGCCACTCCCCGCGATCGGCGCGATACCCCGCCCAAGGGATCGATGCCAGGCCCGCCACGATCGCGAACGCGGCCAGCCCCGCGACGAGAGGGCGGAAGCTCCGATCCTTCGCGAGCCCGAAGGCGCGCACCATGGCGTCGCCGGCGAGGACGAAGAGGATGACCAGGAGGGGATTCCGATACCTCGCGTTGAAGAAGAAGGGGAGGTAGGTCGCCAGGTAGACCCCGCCGAAGACGAGGACGAGGCTCAGGATCTCGAAGCGCTCGCTCTCGGCCGGAGACGGCTGGACCTTCGCGCTCCGGCGCTCGGCCAGCGCCCAGCCGACACCGGCCACCGCCGCCGCGAGATACCACGGGAAGCGGCCCGGCAGGCGTCGAAGAACGGGTGAGGCCTCGCGCGTCAGGTCCAGGTCGCGATCTCCCGCCTCGGCGGGCCCCAAGAACAAGGCGAGCCGTTTCGCGGTCAGCGCGAGGAACGGTCCGGGGTGCTCGGCGATCCAACGACGCCCCCGCTGAGCCCAAATCCTCGAGGCCTCCCCATAACCCAGAGGCCTTCCCACCTCGCGCGAAAGGCCCTCCACCACGAGCGGGTAATCGAAGCACGTCCAGCCGCGGATCCCCGCGAGCTTCTCGACGTCGGGGATACCGGCGTGCACCCCATCGGCGCGCGGGTTGTTCCCGATGTAAAGGTTGACGCCCGCGTTCGCGGAGATGGGGATCCATTCGCCGGAGACGGCGTGATTCCGGAGCGTCGCCGGCGCCACGGCGAAAGCTCCTCCCACGACCACCGCGAGGACGGGCTTCCATGCGGGTGTTCCCGGCTCACGCGCCCGCCGAGCCCAGAAAAGCCACGCCGCCACGGCCGGGACGAGCGCCAATGCGTTCGGTCGCACGAGCGCGAAGGCGCCCAGGCCGAGCCCGGTCAGGAGCGCTCGCGCTACGGTTCCTCTCCGGGCAGCCGCGAGCGCCCAGAGGATCACCCCGGGTGTCAGCACGGCGAGCACGAACGAGTCGAGGAGCTCCCCCTCGAAGAAGATCAGCGTCCACGAGGTCGCCATGAGCGCCGCGCCTATCAGTCCGGCGACGGTCCCGCCGAGCCTCCGGGCGAGCACGAATCCCAGCAGGACACCACCGAGCCCGATCCCGAATTGGACGATCCGCGTCCTGGCCGGGTCGCCCGACGTCAGCCGGTATTCTGCGGCGAGCAGGTACGGATATCCGGGGGGACGGAAAAACGGTGTCGTGCGAATCCGGGGGTCGGTGCGATCGGGGGGCACGCTCCACGAGCCGAACGCGAGCCCGCGGGCCCAGTAGTCGTGAAGCTCCGCGTCCAACGCCGGGGCGGCGAAGAAGGGGTCCGCTCGTAGGTCGGAGAGGTATGCCCCGCGCAGGAACGCGCCCACCACGAGGATCGCGAGCAGCAGGGGGATCCACTGCTTCGGACGAAGGTCCGGCTGCCGTGTCGAACGCGTGGCCATGGCTCTCATCCTGAAGGGCCGCGGGACGAAAAAAAAGGGGAGGGACCGAAGTCCCCCCCCCCGATGGATCAGCTGAGGCCCTGAACTACGGGCAGGTCTGCGGGTCGGCGTTGATCTCGGTGTCGCGGCCGGCCGTTTCCTTGACGTTGTTGGTGGAGTACGACGGGACCTGGTTGCAGAACTGAACCGTGAGCGGACGAGTCAGGTAGAAGATACCCGTTCCCGCCGCGCCAGGGCTCGTGGGCTCCGCCACCGAGCTGCCCGTCACGTTGTTGGAGACGCACGCCGCCACCGGGCCGGTGTAGTTGCCGGCCGATGCACGGAGAGCGATGAGGTCGCCTCGGACGAGGTCGTAGCTCCGAGACGATGCCCAGTTGACGGTCGTGTTGGAGTCCGGCTCCGCGGTGAGCAGCGAGAGCTTGTCCACCTTGATCGTCAGGTCGAACGGACCCTTGGCGTTGCCGCTCGACGGGCAGTTGACGGCCACGACGGTCTTGGCCGAGTTGCTCGCCGAGTCGCAACCCGTCGCGGTCGAGCACCGCACCTTGACGCCGTAGCCGGTCGTCACCTGAGGCGCGTCGATGAACTGCGAGTTGTCGGTCCAGTCCCGCAGGAGCTCATCGCCCGCGTTGCCGATGACGTTGTCGTTGTTGGTGTCGATCCAGAACTGATACTGCGGGATGCCGTTGTTGCAGGCATCGATCGTCGAGTTCTGGGCGTTCAGGGTCACGATCTGACCCGGGCCCGACAACGGAGGCGTCGGGGTCGCCGTCAGGACGGCGGTGACCGCCGAGCACGTTCCGCACGCCTGGCCCGTGAAGACCGCCGGATCGACCAAGATCGTCAGCGGAGAGCTGAGAGCCTGGTCGACGCGGACGTCATCGATGAACCAGCCGTCGTCGCCGACCACGTTGTCCACCGCGAACAGCTCGTCCCACAGCTGGCTGGCACCGAGCTCGATGGATGTCGCGAGGAACCGGATACGAACCGCGCGACCGGCGAAGCCGAGGAGGTTGACCTTCGGCTGAACCCACGTACCGGGATTGCGGAAGCCGGCCGCCGGGTTGCCCTGGAGGCCGGGACCGTCACCGGCCAGACCGATGTTGGCGGGGTTGAAGTCGAGCCGCCAGTCGGTGTGTCCGGCACGGGCAAAGGTGAACTCGGGGAAGCAGGTCGAGGACGGACCCAGGCGGCGGAGCGGGTCGGACGGGTCGAAGTAGTCGTCCTCGTCGTTGCCGTCGTCGATCGGGTCGAACGTGCAGTTCGTGAAGTCGTCCGTTCCCTGCTGATCGTACGCGTTCTCGTACGCTTCCAGGTTGACCCAGTCGCCGATAGCACCACCGCCATTGTCGGCCAACTGGATCTGAACGACGCCACGGTCCGTGGCTTCGCCCGCGTCGATGTTGGCGATATTGCGGTTGTCGACGAGAGACACCTGATGCTTCCAGGTGAGCTCGGGCCCGGCGCTCGCGAGCGGCAGGAAGATCGGATTGACCGTCCTCACCGCGTCGATCTGCTTGAACCGGGTCGTGTCGCGGACGGGCGAGGTCGAGGCCGCGGGGCAGGTGCCCCACCGCAGCGACTGAACGCCCGTGAACGCACGGCCGCTGTTGCAGTTGGCCGCGTTGTTCGCCTGGATGTGCCAGTCATTGACGCCGGCGGCCGGATCGCCCACGAAGCCGAGGAAGCAATCCGGATTTCCCGGGCTGTTCGTGTTCGGGCCGAACGGGTCGTTGAACTGGCAGCGCCAGCCGTCCGAAAGCGCGAGGCTGGTCTTGTTGGCGTCGAGGGTCTGTAGGGTGAACTGTCCGAGACCGGCCCCCTCGAAGTCCTCGATGAACGGAGAGGTGGCACCTCCGCCCGACGCGTTGAGGTCGAGGTCGATCGCCGTCGCGATGGCTCGGGTGATCCCGTCGAACCGGTTGGATCGCAGGGTCACGACGAAGTTCGCCTGGAGCAGGTCGTTGACGCTCGCCCGGCTCACGGTCTCCTTGACCTTGAACCGGAACGGGGGCGTCGTGAACGTGGCGTTGTTGAGGGCCGAACCGACGTTGACGACGGGCTTCGAGATGCACTCGATCTTGTCGCTGTCGATCGTCGAGAGGGTCGCGACGATGTTGTCCAGGTCGACGCCGCTCTTGTTGATCAGCGTGACCGTGAAGTCGATCGTCTCGCCCGGATCGGCGAAGCCGTCGTTGTCGCCGGGGGACCCGGCGGCCAGCGTGACGTTGTAGCCCTTGAAGTTGATGCGGCCACCCGTCAGCAGGATCGTGCAGTTGGCCCGGAGGCTTCCCTGCTGCTCGGGCTGCAGGGCGTTCTTGCAGCGCGAGCCGGTGCCGTCGTTCCGGTCGTCGTACAGCGCGGTCACGACCGGATTCGCCGTCCCGTTGATCTGGACGAACAGCGACCCCGGAGAGTCGTACGTGGAGGAGTACGGGAAGTTGCCCTTGTAGACGGCGGTGGCCCCGACCTTGTCGAGGACCGCGATCTCGCCGGCGGGCTCGTTCACGGAGATGAGCTTGACGGTGACGTCCAGGGTGCCGTTGTTGTTGCAGTCCTGGTCGTCGCCGGCATCCGCGAAGCTGCCGTTCCCGTCGCAGTCGTTCTTGTTGTTGACGGCGTCGTACGGCGTCTTGTCCGTGACCGTGATCGTCACGAGCGACGAGGCGTCGTAGCCCAGCGTGCTCTGTACCTCGATGTCCGCGCACTCGCCGCTGCCGACGCAGTCCGTGGTGTCCTCATCGAGGCGGGACTCCTTCCAGGAGATGAACATGTCGTCGACGCCGAGGCCGTAGCCGTTCACGTTCGGTGCGATCGTCGACGAGATCGGCTCTCTGTTATAGAAACTGAGAGCCGCCTGGAAGCGGTTGCCCGTGTCGCCGTAGAAGTCCTCGAGGGTCGAGAACCTCATGTCCGGACCGTTCGGGACCTGCATCCCGTAGTTACGGCCCGGCCCGTTCGCCTGCACGAACTCGTCCGCCGTCGCGTTGGGCAGCGAGCAAGTCGTGTAAGGCGCACCGGCCAGCGTGCACGCGTTGTTATTCACGCAGTCGACGCTCTTGTCGAAGTTGTTGAGAGCATCGCTACGCAGGCAGTACCCGTTGGCGATGTCGTCGTCCTTGGGACCGGCGAGGCCCCACGGCTCCTTCGCCTTGACGACGCCGGCGGTTTTGCCTTCGAACGCGCAGTTGTTGTCGCCCACGCGGTTGCCACCAACGATGCCGTTGATGTCATTGCCGCTGCAGACCGTGTCGGACGTGCAGGCGACGCCGTTGGCGCGGGCGCAGTGATCGACCGTGCCATCGTCGTTGGTGTCCACGCACTTGCTGACCGGTGCGAACAGGTTGAACCCGTTCATGATCGGCGCGTTGCCGCCGGCCAGGGCGCCCTGGACGCCAAAGAGGGCGATGTTGGTGAGCTGGAAGTCGTTGTAGAAGTCCGCACCCTCGAGCTTATCGATGTCGGTGTCGAACTCCGAGAGGATCGCCGAGTTGTTGTCGGCGAGGTCGATCTCCATGTTCCAGGCCCAGTCGGTGATGGCGACCTGGTACACGGGATCCGAAGGCAGGTCCGCGCGCGGGCAGTTCGTCCCGTTCGCGGCCGGGCACTGGTTGACCTTGTTGATCACCGGCGTGAGGAGCATCTCCCACCAGTAGATGTCGCCCGCGGCGTCGCCGGTCGGGTGCCGTTCGTAGAACTGGCACCGGGCCGCCGTCGTGCCCGAGGCGAGGCAGGTTCCCAGCGTGGTGACGTCGACGCGGCCGGTGTGCCAGATGCCACCGGTCGCGATGGCGCCACGGGTCTGCCATCCGCAGCCACCGCGCGTGCCCCAGTTGCGGTCCAGGACGCCGTTCGCGGCTTGGTCCCGGTCCTCGTCCAGGGTGTACGTGCAGCTGCCGAGGTCGGTGCAGGCGTTGCCACCGCAATCCGCCGGACCCGTGCAGGGCAGCGTCGGATCGTTGGAGCAACGGTCGCACGTCTCGGTCGGGAGCCCCTGCGTGCACGGGTTGGACGTGGCGCCGGAGCAGAAGCCGTCGAGACGGCCGTTGAAGTTCTTGTCCTCGCCCCACTCCGCGATGGCGATCGAGGTGCTCGGACGCGAACCGTTCTGGATACCGGAGGTGAAGCCGCCGTCGTTCGTGTCGAAGTTCCACGGCGAACGGAGGTTGGCCGTCGTGTTGAACCCGCCGGCCGTCGCGTTCGAGTACGAACGCGTCTCGAAGTTGTAGTCACCGACGAAGCTGCTCGGATCGTTGGTGACGGTCTCGAGAACTTCGTTGTTGTTGAAGTCGACGCCGCCGACCGGATCGATACCGCCGGTCGGGAAGTCGGTGTTGTAGAAGAAGGAGACCGGATCGACGTTGAGGGTCTCGCGCTGAACCGCGAAGCTCTCGACGCCCTTACCGGCCGTCTTCGCCGAAACGCCGAGGACCATGTCGGCCTGCTGCACGCCGGAGATCGAGTTCGACACCTGGATCGTGAAGCTCGGTGTCGCGGTCGCGCCGGCAGGGAGCGAGCCGATGACCTTCGGAGAGTCGAGGATCGACAGGAACGGGCTGGTCGGGTTGTTCGTCCGGTTCGGGTCGGCACACGTGACGGCGCCCGGCTTGCAGTCCGCGGGGCTGTCCGCGTCCGTCGAGACGGCACGCAGGCTCACCGTGACGTCCTGGAGCTCGACGCCCGTCTCCGACGACTGGAACGCGACGAGGTAGCCAACGAGCTCGTCCTTGTCCATGTACCGGTCGGGGAAGCCGAACGTGAAGTAGCCGCGGGCGTCCTTTTCGCAACCGCCCGAGACCAGCGTGAACGCGTCCTTGCCGAACTGGCCGAAGACGACGCCGCCGGCCGCGATCGTCGTACGGCAATCCACCGTGCCGACGTTCACGCGCCGCTGGTTGGGATCCGCCACACCGGTCGCCTCGTCGGCGTAGATGACGCGGATCTGCTGACCGGAGCGGACGTCGAGGACGCCGTTACCGGGGTCGGCCCCGGTGCCGTCGGTCAGGAGGATCTTGTTGGAGTCGAAGCGGAGGCCGGCGCCCGCACCGTCGAGATCGGTGAAGCTGAGGCCGGCCTCGGTGTCCACGACCACGTCGTCCGCCGTGTTGAAGGCGAGGTCCGTGCCCGCGTCCACCACCTGCACCGTCGTGCGGCTGGAGATCTCCGCCGGCGTCAGGCCGCCGACGGGGTCGGTTCCGGTCGCGATCTCGTTGACCGTGACCACCGCGCTGTCGTTGCAGACGAACGTGCCGCCGGCAAGCTGGTTGCCGTCGACCCGCTGGATGCGAACCGAAGAGCCGAGGCAGACGCCGCCGGAGACGGCGAGCGCGTAGTTCTGCAAGCCCGAGTTCGCGGCATTCGCCTTGACCGTGAGCGTCCAGATACCGGTCTCGATCTGGTTGTCGGCGGCCTCGTTGACGGCCGTGCCCGAATCGTCGGTGATCCCGTTCCGGCGCGGATCCGGCGAAAGGTGGATCCCTTCGTTCGGGTTCTTGTCGTCCGCGCTGGCGTTGGCGCAGGACTGAACCGGGAGGCTCCAGGGGCTGTTGTCCACGACGCCCGTGGAGTCGAGGGGCCACGGCTGGCCGGTGTAATCGCATCCCTCACCGGGATCCGCGACGTCCTCGTCGATCGGGAACGAGCCGCTGTTGGCATTCTCGTTGTCCGTGTAGAAGTTGCCGATGTACTTGCGGCCGGACGGCGAGAGGATCTCGAGGTCGAGGTCACGGACGAGGTCGTTGCCGACCTGGTCCGCCCACGCGAGGCCGATCGAGATCGGCTGCGAGGTGTCGCACACGTTGACCGCGGTCGAGGTCGAAGCGCCGGCCGCGAGCGTCGTGTTGAGCGTCGTGCTGTTCACGCCGCCGGCGATGGCGCCGTCGGCGACGATCAGGCCGGTGACGGCCTGCGGGTAGGTCTGGAGCGGCAGGGCGTTCGTCAACTGGATGCGGCCGTACCCCTGCTCGTTGCTGAAGCGGAACGGGAAGTCGAGGTTGCCGCCCTTCCCTTCGAGGCCCGCGAAATCGTCCATGTAGTCGGCGGAGGCGATGAGGACCGCCTTCGTCAACATGCCGGAGATGTTCCCGACCTTGTCCGCGTTGTTACCCGTGTTGGAGGCGGTGCCGTCGGGGTAGAAGCCCTGTGCGAAGTAGTCGCGCACGAGGATGCCCGCGCCGGCGGCGGCCGGAGAGGCGAAGCTCGTCCCGGAGAGATTCTGGACGATGTCGCACTCGACCGGGAGGTTCTGGTCGTTGTCGAGCGAACGGCAGTTGAACTCGGAATCGAGGCCCATCGCCCCGATGTCCGTGCCCGGCGCCATGACGGTGGGAACCGTCCGGTACTTGACGGCGCCGCCCGCGGGGCCCAAGGACGAGAAGTTCGGCCGGGACTCGGGGAACGTCACGTTGAACTGATCGTTGGCGTTGTTCGAGGCGCCCACGATGACGGCGTTCTTCGCGGTGGCCGGCGTCCCGACCGTGCGGGGCTCGCCGATGCCGTCGATGCCGGTGTCCGCGCCGCTGTTACCGGCGGAGACGAACACCATCGCATCGCCCTTGTCGAGGATGAACTGATCGATGTCCTGCGAGTTGGCGGTGTACGCGTTGCTCTCGGAGCCCCACGAGAAGTTCACGATGCGGGCGCCGTGGGTGTTGTAGCTCTCGCCGAGAGAGCCGCCCGTCGGGGCGGAGTACAGATCGCCGGGGAAGATGCCCGGCGTCGCGGCGGGATTGTGCGGATCGTCGCACGCGCCGGTCAGAGGCGTGAGGCCGGCGTCGTAGGCGACGAGCTTGGCGCGAGGCGCCAGGCCGTCGAGGTCCCACGGGTTCCCGTTGATGTCGGGAGCCTGGAAGCCCGTGCCGTAGGAGGCCGGGACCTTCGTAGCGTTGCCGATCGCGACGGCCGCGACCGTGTGGCCGTGCGTGAAGCCGCCGGCGGGACCGTTGTCGCAGCCGAGCAGGTCGCCCGAGCCGCCGAACGGAACCGTGGAACCATAGAAGAGCACCTTGCGGTGCGCCGCGCCGACCGTTCCGATCGTGTTGCGCGTGTCGGACAGCTCACCGGCGTCGAGCTGGATGCCGGTGTCGAGGATCATCAGGACCTGAGGCGAGGTGCACGCGGCGTTGGCGCAGCGGCCGTCGATGCCCTGATCGTTGTAGGGCGTCGCACCGGTGTTCCAGCGGCCCGTCTGCACCGTGGAGGTCGTCTCCTCGGAGTGCGGGTAGACCGGGAGGCTCTCGTTGATCGCCGCGACCGGCTCCAGACCCGCGAGGGCGGCGAGCTTCGAGCGGTCCGCATCGACGTAGAGCGTGTCCGGATACGTGCGAACGACGCGCCCGCCAAGGTCGGAGACGGCCTTGGCGACGCGCGCGGCGTCCTCACCGGGGAAGAGCTGGATCTCCAACGAATACACGTCGGAGACGGCACGGAGCGGATCCGGCAGCGGGATGCGGCCGACCTCCGGTGAGATCTTGAACGCCGGCTGATACGGCTCGAGCGCGATCACGGACGGATTGCCCTTGACCGCGCCGTACGCACCCTGGGTCATCCGGACGATGAAGGCGCCGACCGGCATCTCTTGAATGATCGCGCCCCCCTGCGCGGTCACGATGCCCCTGAGGTCGTCGAACGCCCCGTCACGGAACGACTCCGGTTGGACTTGCAGAAGGAAGTACTGGCTCCCGAGGGTCGCCAGCATGTTCGTCTTCCGCAGCTCCGTGGGCAGGTTCGGCATGCCGCGGGTCAGGTCGAACGACCCCACGCGTGTATGCAGGACGCCGGCGGAGCTTGCTTTCACGGGGTCGACTTGCCCGTAGATCGGTCCCGACGCGAACGGCCAAACGTAGTTCGAGCGCGGGAACAGCACCGCCGGGCCGACGCGAGGCGCGTCTTCCGGCGTCTGGACCTGGACCTGAGAACCGGAACCAGGCTTCATGCCTTTCGTTCCGGGACTCCCGGTCGCCGCGACGAGTGGCGCCGCGATCAAGCTCGTGACGGCTGCGGCCATGAGTAGGCGCTTGCAGCCTCCGAGGTTGCGAATCTGCATACCCTCCTCCTGCATGAAAAAGGAAATGGAATCCAACGATTTCTTGCCCAAAAGCAGTAACAACACACGCCCCCTGATGGGTTGCGTGGATGTACGGTGACTGGTCGGCTTTGTCAACCCGATTCCCGGCGCTCCCTGCGGTCATTCCGACCGCAGGGAGCCACCTTTTCGCATGCTACGATCCCCGCTTTCGAGGTGCTTACGCGTGCCGGTCGACGACGATCTGGGCTCCCGCCGCGCGAACGTCATTGAACAGCTTCGAACAGAGCGACGCCTGGTTGTGGCCCTCTCCGGAGGTGTCGACAGCGCGGTCCTCCTCGCGCTGACCGTGGAGGCGCTCGGGTCCCACGCCGTCGTCGCCGTGACCGGACGCTCGCCCGCCGTCACCGATCCGGAGATCGCCGACGCCGCCGCGGTCGCGAGCCGCTTCGGGGTGCGGCACGAGATCGTCGCCACACGCGAGATGGACAATCCCCGGTACGTCGCGAACGCCGGGGACCGCTGCTTTCATTGTCGAACGGAGCTCTTCGGCATCCTCCGCGCGATCGCGCTCGAGCGGGCTCCGGCGCGCGTCGCGTACGGGGCGATCGTCGACGACCTGGGCGACGACCGTCCCGGCATGGCCGCCGCCGAAAAGTTCGGAGTGCTCGCACCTTTGCTGGAGGCGGGGCTCGACAAGGTCGATGTGCGTCTCCTGGCGCGCGCCTGGGGGCTCGAGGTGGCCGAAAAGCCGGCGAACGCGTGCCTCGCGTCTCGTATCCCGAAGGGGGTGCCCGTCACGACCGCGCGCCTCTCCCAGGTGGCCCGCGCCGAGTCCGCCCTCCGTGCGATGGGTTTCAAGCTCGTCCGGGTGCGGCATCACGGCGACCAGGCGCGGATCGAGGTTCCCCCCGAGGACATCGCTCGCCTCCGCGCCGCGGATGTCGGACGGGCGATCGCCGCCGCCGGGTTCCTCGCGCACGCGATCGACCCCGAGGGGTATCGTCCCGCGGGGTCCCGGCGAGCCGGGGGGCTCTACTCGATCGAGCCCCAGCCCGACGGCGGCCAGTAGCGCCACGCAACCCTCCCGCGCACCCGGCTCACCGGAACCGGACCGAAGGACCGGCTGTCGCTGCTCTCCCCGGGGTTGTCCCCCAGGACCCACATCATCTCGGGACCCGTCGCGCGCGTGAGGGCCGAGACCCGCTTGACCAGCGGCAAGCCTCCGGGTCCTTCGAGCAGCACCACGTCCCCGATTCTCGGCGCGTGCCGGCGGTAGGCCGTCAGCGCGACGATCACGCGGTCCCCGTCCGAAAGAGTCGGCGCCATCGACGGGCCTTCCACCGCCCAGGGCATCGCGATCCAGCGCGTGAGCGCGAAGAGCAGGAGGCCGACGGCCCCGAGGACCAGGAGCAGGTCGCGGAGGAACCGCGCCGGGCTCAGCGGAGGAGGGGGCGTGGGTCGAGCCAATCGCGGAGGCCCTCGGCGAGTCGGTTGAACCCATACACCGTGACGAACAGCGCCGCTCCGGGGAACAGCGCGAGCCACCACGCGCGGCCCATGTGTCGCAGCGCCTCCAGCAGCATCTGTCCCCATGACGCGGTGGGGGGAGCCACGCCGATCCCGATGAAGGAGAGGCTCGCTTCGGCGAGGGATGCAGCCGCGGCGCCGAACGCGAGCGTGACGAGGACCGGAGCGATCCCTTGTGGCAGGAGATGGCGCACCGCGATCCGCCAGCCTCCCGCTCCCGCCGCGCGCGCCGCGAGCACCGCCTCCGAGGTCCTCAGCCGGCGGAACTCCGCGCGCAGGTATCGCGCCGTCGGCGTCCAGGCGACGAGCCCCAACGCGAAGGCCAGTCGTGCAGTCTCCGGGAGGCGGCTCAACCAGCCGGGGGCCACCGACAGGAGGGCGAGCGCGAGGAGGAGCGCCGGGAAGCAGAGCACCGCTTCGATCGCGCGCGAGACGACCGCGTCCCAAAAGCCGCCCCGATACCCCGCGAGCGCTCCGAGCGGGAGGCCGATCAGAAGGGCGATCGCGGCGGTGCCCACGCCCACACCGAGGGACACGCGCGCGCCGTGCGCCAGACGCGAGAGCACGTCCCGTCCCAGGCCGTCGGTGCCCATCCAGTGCGCGAGGGAAGGCGCCTCGAGCACGCGCCCGAGGTCGATGCGGTTGGGATCGAGCGGGAGCCACGGTGCTGCGATCGCGGTGACCGCCACGATCGCACAGAGCACGGCGCCGGTGCGCACGACGGAGAGGTCACGCGGCACGACGGCTCCTCGGATCCACCCACGCCGCCAGGAGGTCGGCGCCCGTCATCGCGACCAAGGTCACCGTTCCGGACAGGAGCGTCAGCGCGAGCACGACCGGCAGGTCGCGCGCGAGAACGGATTGGAACATGAGGCTCCCGAGCCCCGGCACGCCGAAGATCTCCTCGATCAGGAGCGAGCCGCCGACGAGGCGCGGAACGAGGAACCCGGCGAGCGTGAGGAGCGGTATCGCCGCCTGGCGAAGTCCGTGAACGAGCAGGAACCTCAGCGGTCCGACACCGCGGGCGCGGGCCACACGGCCGCCTTCGCCCGTGGTCCCCTCGACGATCGCCGTCCGCACGAAGCGCGAGACATACGCGAGCCCTCCATAGGTCAGGCAGGCGACCGGCAGGACCAGGTGGGCGGGTCCGGCGTAGCCGAAGAGGGGGAGCCACCCGAGGCGCACGGCGAAGAGCCACTGAAGAAGGAGCGCCGCCCAGAACACCGGGACGGCGTAGAGCGCGGTCGTTCCGAGCGCGAGCAGGCGGTCGGGGCGGGACGCCGGCCTCCAGGCGCCCGCGATCCCGAGGGGAACGGCCACAAGGACGATCGCGGCGAGCGCCGCCGCGTTCAGCGCGAGCGAGACGGGGAGCCGCTCGCGGAGGATCGAGGTGACCGGCCGCTTCTCCCGAAGCGAGACCCCGAGGTCGCCGCGCGAGAGGTCACCGAGCCAGCGCGCGTAGCGGAGGTGCCAAGGCTCGTCGAGATGGAACTGCGCCCGCACCGCCGTGCGGTAGTCGGCCGGGAGCCGGCGCTCGCCCTCGTCCTCGTCGTCGCCGCCCGGCAGCGTCGAGGCGAGCGCGAAGACGACGACCGAGACGAGCGCGAGCGTCACGGCCGCGGACGCCGCCCGGCGGACGGCGGTCAGTTCGCCCATCTCCAAGCCCGGGGCCCGGGCTGGAACGAGAAGAGGCCCGAGAGCGACGGGGTGACGCCCTGGAGTCGCGCATCGTGGAGGACCGGCTGCGCGAACTGGAAGAGCACGGACAGCGGCTCGAGCTCGGCCATGCGCTGTTGGAGGCGATCATAGATCGCACGCCGCGCGGCGGGATCGACCGTGACGCGGCCCTGCTCGATCAGCCGGTCCACCTCCGCGTCCTTGAAGCCCCCGTAGTTGTATCCGCCGTCCCGCGCGGACGAGTGGTACAGCTCGAACTGGTCGGCGATCGGATCCACGACGGTCGTCGCCATCGCGGCCTGGAACGCGTGGGAACGCCGGCGCTCCTGGAACGTGCGCCACTCCAGCTTCTCGATCTGCATGTCGACCCCGGCCTGCCGCAGGGAATCCTGCATCCACGCCGCGATCCGGTCGGCGATCTCCTGCCCCCCCGCCGGCAGGAGCATCGTGAAGCGAAGCGGAGCGCCGTTCTTCGTCCGAACGGCGCCCGTGGCCGGGAGCCTCCACCCGGCCTCGTCGAGCAGGCGCGCGGCTTCCTTCGTGTCGTAGGGGATCGGGGTCGACCGGGGGTCGTGCCACGGCGACTCGGGCGGATACGTCGTCGACATCGGTCGCGCCAGCCCCAGGGCGACCGACTCGGCGAACCGCGATCGATCGAGCGCGAGGACGAGCGCGCGTCGCACGCGCGGATCCTCGAAGAAGGGGTTCGTGCCGTCCTGGTTCCAGTCCACCTTCCAGAGCATCAGCCGGAAGTAGACGAAGCGGGAGAGGCGCGCGGCACGCGGAGAGTCCTTGGCCTCACGCCACAGGTCGGGGGTCACCCCCAGAAGGTCGATGTCGCCGAGCAGGAGGGCCTCGAAGGCCGTGCGCTCGCTCCCGACGATCTTGACGACGATCCGCTCGACCTCCGGCCGCCCCTGCCAGTAGCGGTCGAAGGCTCCGAGGACGACGTTTTGTCCCGGCTCGCGGCTGACGAAGCGGAACGGGCCGCAGCCGACGGGCGCCTTGGCGAACGCGCCGCCGAGGAAGTCCGTGTCCTTCGAGACGACGTGCTCGGGAACCAGCGGGATCCTCCACGCATCGAGCGCTTCCGCGTACGGGCGGGTGTAGCGCACGACGACCGTCCGGTCGTCGGGGGTCTCGACCGCGCTGACCTCCGTGAACTGCGAGACCCAGGATCGCGCCTGCGTCTTGGGATCGCGCACCTTCGCCCACGTGAACGCGACGTCGCGCGAGGTGACGGGCTCGCCGTCGTGCCAGACGATGCCGTCCCGCAGGTGGAAGGTCAACGTGAGTCCGTCCGGTGACATCTCCCAAGAGCGCGCGACCATCGGGACGTAGGCGCCCTTCCCGTCGTAGGCGATGAGCCCGTCCGAGATCAAGCTCGCGATCTGCGAGGAGTTGTTGTCCGTATTCCCGATCAGCGAGAGGGAGGAGGGCTCGGCGTAGAGCGCCACGCGGACCTCGCGCGGTGCCTCGGACGGGCCGGCGACGCAGCCGGCGAGGAGTCCGAGACCGAGGACCAGCCCCGCGAGCCTCAAGGCGCCGGGACCTCGGCCTCGGCGGTGTTCCCGGCGGCGTCCGTGGCGCGGCACGTGCGAGCCGCCGCCTTCCCACCCGGGGCGTCGGGAATGCGGAACGTCTCCCGCAGGCTGTCGGCGACACCGTCCACGGGACGTGGGGTCGCGATCACCTTCCCGTCCTGGAGCACCTCGAGACGAGCGACGCCGGACACCGTATCGGACACCTCGACCTCGACTCCGCCCGACGATCTCTTGGGCCGGAGCTCCGGTGGCGTGCGGTCCACACGCACGGTGACGGGCAGGTCCGTGCTCGCGGAAAGCCCCTCACCGGGCGGGTTCGCGGCATCGTCGAGGGCGACCGCGCGTACCTCGTAAGTTCCTTCGTCCCACGTCACCGTGTCCCAGGTCGCGCGGCCATCCTTGTAGAAGCCGTCCGAGCCGCCGCTCGAGTCCTTCGGCGGGGAAGGCTCGCTGCGAACGGCGCTCGTCCATGCCGCTTCGCCGGGCTTGCGAACCTCGACGTCGACCGTCAACGGGTCGCCGTCGGAGTCCGAGGCGGACCACCGAAGCGTCGCCTTCGCGGAGACCGCGCCCGACGATGGGTCGATCCTGAGGTCCTTGATGTTCGGGGAGCGGTTGCGCGTGGCGTAGCTCGCCCCGACCCCCGCGATCCGCGGCGGCTCACCGGTTCCGGAGGACAGCCGCGCGCGCCACTGGAGGAAGCGGCCCTCCGGGCTCACGACCGCGCTTCCCTTCGGATCGGTGAGCGAGCCTTTCCACGGCGACCACGTCCCGTCCGGGTCGGCGCTGTTGCCGGTGCGCGTCGCGATCTCGACGCGGCCGCCTCCCTCGGACCGCCAGGCGAGCGTTCCCCAACGCGCGAGCCCGCCGGCATCGAGCGGCGGGGAGGTGTACGTCCCCGCCTCCGCCGGCTGCGAGCTCAGCCGGTACAAGCCTGCCGGATTGCTGGTCGCGACCAGGAGGTCCCGCGCTTCGCGGCCGATCGCCGTGGCCTGAGCCTCCTTCATCGTCGCCAGCAGCGACACGTCGCGAGGGCTCTCGATACGCCAGAGCCGCGCCGGCTCGCCGGTCGCGAAGATGGCCCGGCCGTCCCGATCGAGCGTCGCCGCGAACGGAGCCTCGTCGAGCGATCGCCAGAGCTCCTCGTCCGTGCCGTCCGGCGCGAGGCGCACGAGCTTTCCCCGCAGGCGCTCGCCCTCGTCCGTGCCGCTGGCTCCCAGGCCCTCGATCACGCCCTGGATCGCCGTCCCGGCGGATCCCTCGAGTTCGCTCACGCCTTCGCCGCCGCCGCTCGCGCCCATCCGGATGCGCAGCGCCGGCGGTCGCTTGTCGGGCGCGGGAGCCGCGTCGAAGGCGACGACGATCTCGCCGGAGGCCCCCACGGCGATCGACTTCGCCTCGGGAAGCTCGTCGTCGTAGACGACCGCGCCGTGGCCGGCCGCGTCGATCCGGTAGACGAGCCCCCGCCCCGCGCCGCCCGCGAAGGTGGTCCCGTCGGGCCCGATCGCCAGGCTGACCAGATGCGTCTCGTCGGCGTCGAACAGCACGGAGGACTTGCCCGTGCGGTCGATCGAGAGAAGACGGCCGCGCTCCCCGGTCGCCGCGAGCACGGCGTCGTCGCCGCGGCGCGCCAGCGCCCACACGTAGCGCTCGTCCGTCTCGCTCCAGAGCCGGCCCGGGCCCGTCGGGCCGATCCGGTAGATCTTTCCGCCCGGTGCCGTCGCGGCGAGCACGTCCCCGCCCGGGAGCACGAGCAGGGCGGTGACGAGGGGCTCGGGCGCGCGGAAGAGCACCGACGTTTCCCCGCCCGGCGCGACGCGGACGACCTGCCCGTCCGGTCCGGTCGCGAGGAGCACGCGCCCGCTCGCGTCCGTGGCGAGCGCGAACACCTGCGACGGATCGCCCGAGACGAGGGGCTTCGACGCGCGGGTGAGCGCCGGCGCGATCTCGATGCGCCCGCGGCTCGTGAGCGCGACGCCCGCGGCGTCGCCGTCCCGGAGGCTCGATGCGGAGACCGACGCGGTGCGCGGCTGCTCCGCCGCCGCGGGGACGAGGACGCTCGACGCGATCACGAGGGCCGCGGCGGTCCTCGTCACGGTGCCATGACCTCGACCGAGACGCGCGCGAACCCCTCGACCGCCGTGTCGGTGCGGATCTCCTCCTCGAGGATCCCGCGCTCCGGGACGTAGGCGAAGTTCCCGAAGCTCCGCGGCCGGGTGAGGATCGACGTGACGGACGGCGGGAGGTTCGGGAGGCGCGCGCCGCCGAGGTAAGCGCCCGAATCCGATCGCGAGGCGAGGACGTAGACGCGATCGTTGCGGCGGAGCCTGTTGATGAGCGTCACGAGCTGTCCCAAGTCCCGAGGATAGATCGGACCCTCGACGTCGTCGGTGCGGTTGATCGCGGCCGCGCTGCCGACTTGCAGCGTCAGGGGGCCCGCGGGCGTCTCCGCGGGAATCGCGATCTCGCGCTCGAGGACCTCGTCGGGCCCGCGGTACGGGGACACCACGATCCGGGCCGTGACCGACGATCCGGCCGTGACCCGGTAGCGGTCCAGCGTCACGCGACGGACGAGGGCCGTGCGCGGAGCGCGGTCGTAGTCGAAGAGGAGGTTGACGCCACGGACCCGTGCGTCCGCCCACTCGTTGTTCATAAGGACGTAGAGGAGGTAGGCCGAAAGGCCGCAGGCGCTCGTCGCGGCGCCGTCGCCCGCGAACAGGTTGTCCAGGCGAATGTCCTCGGAGCCGTCGACCTTGATGACCGATCCCTCCTGGAGCCGCATGGTCGCAGCACCGAACGTGCGCTCCACCGTCTCCACGACCCCCTGGAGCGAGAGGTAGAGGAGGATGGGCGCGAGCATCGGGTCGTCGGCGACGTCGAACGCGTACGTGCGCTTCATGCCGGAGCCGTCGGTGAGCTGGAGCCTCACGGGGATCATCGACGGGGAGGCGCCGAGCTTTCCGAAGATCGCGGAGGCGCGATCCTGCCGGAACGCTCCCGCCTCCCCCAGGGGGACCGCGATCTTCGCGGACCGCTCCAGGCTGGGGAGCAACGTCTCGACCCTCGCACCGGTCAGCGGGAGGTCCACCTCGCCGAGGCCGTAGAGGGGGTGGCCGAACGCGTAGAGCCGGTCGCCGTCCACCCACGTGACGGTTCCGGTCGCGGTCATGTCGACGTCGCCGCGCACGAGCTTGACGCCGACCGCCGATCCCGGTTGGAGGGACCCCGGCGGAGCGGCGGCGGCCGAGGGCGCGGACGATTGCATCGGCAGGAATCCCCCTCGCGTGAGCTCGGGTGCGATGCGGGCGATACCGGCCGCTCCGAGCCCGGCGACGGCGAGGGGCAGGGCGGGGGAGGCGCCGGACGCGGGACGCGCCGCGAGGCGATCGAGCTTGGTCGCGAAGAATGCGGGGAGGTCCGCGGGCCTCTCGGTCGAGGCGAGCACGTCGCTCCAGGCCACGCGGGCCCCGGCGCGCCGCTTGCCGGCGCTTCCGAGGTCTCCCCGCGCGCCGATCGCCAGCATCTCCCCTATCGGCGTGATCCCCGCGAGCGCCTCCTTCGAGAAGCCCCAGCTGTACGCGATCGCACCGATGAGCTTGCCGTCGATGAAGACGGGGCTGCCGCTCATCCCGGCCATGATCCCGGTCGCGGCGAGCGGACCGCCGCTGCACCGCGCGAGGATCAGGTCCTGCTCGGGGCCGATGTGCGGGATCGTTCCGACGATCTCGACCGAGAACTCCTCGATGCGCTCCCCCTGGAAGACGGTGCGGCCGATCCCCTTCATCCCGGCACGGACGCTCTCGAAGGGAAGGGTCGTGGGGGCCGCGCCGTGGGCGAGGCTCATCACGCCGGCGACGACCGCGACGAGGGGAAGGAGCGCGATGCTGCGGGGGAGCGTGATCGCCATCCGGTGGGCTCGAATCGAGGATATCACGCGGCGGACGGATCGACCCGGTCGCCTCCCGCCTCGACGGCCCGCCGCAGGGAGGAACGGGCGGCGTCCAGGAACCCGCCGGAGGACTCGAGCCCGTCCCGCGGCGCGTCGCACAGCCCCACGCTCACCGAGGCCTTCACCGGGAGCGCCCGGCGGGCCGCCGCCGGCTCGCCCTTGACCAGGAGGCGCGTCGCCAGGGCACGCGCCCGCTCGGCGACCACCCGCGCGCCGGCGTCCGTCGTCTCCGGAAGGAGGATCGCGATCTCGTTCGCCCCAGTGCGGGCGATGACGTCGATCTTTCGGAGGCTTCGCCGCAGCGCCTCGGCGAGCCCCCGGCGCCACTCGTCGAGGGCGGCCGCCCCGTGGGTGGCGACGAGAGCGTCCAAGTGGTCGACCGCGAGCAGGAGGATCGACAGGGGATGCCGGTAACGGGTCGCGCGCGCGAACTCGCTGTCGAGCACCTGGTGGAGGAGCGAGGACGAGCCCGCCCAGTCGATGGCGCCCGCTCCGTGAACGACGAGCTGCGGCTCGTCGGTCGCGATGCGCGTCAAGAGATCGTGCGCCGCCGCCGGCGGCAGGACCTCGACACCCGGCTCGAGGCGCGCCAGCGTCTCGAGCGTCTCCGGGGCGATCGGGCCGAGGACCAGGATGCGCAAGGCCAACGGAGCCGTCCTTTCTACATGCGGTCCGGGACTTCGATCCCCATGAGCCCCAGCAGGTGGAGCATCCCGTCGTGATAGAGGCGTGTGACCGCGGCGCGAACCGACCGGACCCTCGCGTCGTCCTCCTGCGCCACCGGGAAGCGGTGGTAAAACGAGTTGAAGGCCTGCGCGAGAATGTAGGCGTGCTTGGCGAGGCCGGCCAACTCGAGCGCATCGACGGCTTGCCGGCACGCGGACTCGACCCTCGAGAGCTGCAGCGGGATCTCCCAGACGGCGGCGACCTCATCCGCGGTGAGCACGGTCACGTCGGCCTGGCGCGCGAGCCAGGCCGCGTCCGCCTCGTCCGCGCCTCTCCGGTCGGCCAGCTTCGCGAGGATGTTCCGCGCGCGGACGACGGAGTACTGCAGGTACGGTCCGGTCTCGCCCTCGAACGCGAGCGCCGCGTCGAGATCGAAGGCGACGACGCGGTTCCTCGAGAACCGCAGCATGTAGTAGCGGAGCGCGCCGATCGCGATGCGCCGCGCGATCTCGGCGACGTCGTCCTCGGCATCGTCGGGATGGCGCGCGCGCACCTCGGAGCGCGCCCGCTCGATGAGCGCGTCCACGAGGTCGTCGGCCCGGACGCCCAGGCCCCGTCTCCCGCTCATCTCGAGGTGCGGCTTCCCACGGTCCTCCTCGGTGAGCGGATAATCGGGGAACATCGACGCGACCGCGGCGGGCGTCAGCGCCACCATCTCGTAGGAGAAGTGGATCGAGCGCCCGGCCTCCTCCTCGTGGCCGAGACGCGACAGCCCCAGCGCCACCACGCGCTGCAAGTAAGCCTGGCGCGTGTCGATGACGTTGATCACCGTGCGTCCGCCGCCGAACGCGGGGGCGGGCGTCACGCCGTCCTCGACGCGCGTCGTCTCCCAGAGCGGGTAGTCGGCCGCCGATCCCCAGTCGAACGGACGGTAGTCGAAGTCCCGGCCGAGCAGCCCGAACTTCCAGAGCTGGTACGCGATGTCCTTGCCCACGTACGTCACCGTGCCGTCGGAGCGCACGATGATCTTCTGATCCTCGCCCGCACCTTCCTCGACGCCGGGGAGGTCCATGACCCAGCACCCCGCGCTCTTGCCGCTCTCGACGAGGTGCACCGCGCCGGCGTCCTTCAGCCGCGCGAACGCGTGCTTCCAGAAGCCGTGGCCGAGGATGTCGCTCTCCTTGGGGAGGAGGTCGTAGCGGATGCCGAGGCGGTCCATCGTCTTCAGGTGATGACGGACCATGCGCTGCGCGACGTGGGCCGCGAGGGCGGCGACCGGATTCCCGCCGGATTCCATGGCGTGGAGCGTCTCGCGGCGGTGGCGCAGGTTTGCGGCATCCGCCTCGTAGAAGCGCGTCACCTCCGCATACAGGTCCCAGCAGGCGTAATCGAAGCGCTCGCCGCGCGCGGCCAGCGCTGTCTCCGCGTAGCGGCTTCGCACGTCGTCGAGCTCCTCGCCGCGGAGCGCGCGAAAGCCCACGACGAGATCCGCGACCTGCACGCCGGTGTCGTCGATGTAGTTCTGGACCTCCACCCGGCGTCCGAGCCACCGCAGGCTCCGCACGAGCGTGTCGCCGAGCACGGCGTTGCGCAGATGGCCGATGTGGGCGGCTTTGTTCGGGTTGATGTTCGTGTGCTCGACGATCGTCTTGTCGTTCCCTTCGGCGCGGGCCGCCCGCGGGTCGAGGAGCCACGCCGGCAGGCACGCCCGGCGGTCGAAGTACGCGTTGACGTAACCGCCCCCGGCCGCCTCGACGCGATGGATGGCGCCGCCCGCGGGGTAGGCGGCCACGAGGGCCTCGGCCAGCGCGCGGGGCGGCTTGCGCGCGGTCCGCGCCATCTCGAAGCAGATCGCGCTCGCGAGGTCCCCTTGCGCGGCGCTCGGTGGGTACGAGACGACGATCTTCTCCGGAGGCGTGGCTCCGATCGCCTGCGCGGCCTTGCGGAGACCATCTTCGAACTCACGCTCGGGGGAGGACGACACCGTTCGCGCTCCTGTCGAGGAAGGCGCGGACTATAGCAGCGAGCGCGCGGAGGAGGACGTCAGCGCGAGGGGACGGCGACGACCTCCGAGCGGCTGACGAGCCCCTCGGGCGTCACGGCCTCGATCCGGTACTCGTAGGCGATGCCGCGGCGCGCGCCCGTATCGAGGAACGAGTACGCGGCCGTGCCGGCCGGATCGCCGATCGCCGGGATCCACACCGGATTGACCTTGACCTCGGAGGGATCACCCGGCCGCGATCGCATGACGTTGAAACCGAGGACGCCGCGCTCGCCGATCGTCTCCCAGGACACGAGCGCTCCGCCGCGGGCGCCCGCGGGCTCGGCCGAAAGGCGCACGATCTCCGCGGGGTAGCCGGGCTCGACGAACGCCGACCACGTGTACTTCCTCGGCGACCGGCCGTCGTCATCGAGGTTGCGCACGAGGAGGACCGCCTCTTTCAAGTCCTGGAGCGGGACCGTGATCTCGCCGGCGTCGTCCTCGTCGAGAGAGAGCGGCAGCCGGTGCATCGTGCCGTTTTCGCGCACGAGGAGGAGATCGACGCCCCACCGCGTCGTCCGGTCTCCCTCGAACCGCACGGCGAGCCCGCCGGCGCGCTCCGAAGGGGCGAGGAGGACGCTCGCAGCTCCGAGCGGCGCCACTTCGGGATCGGCCTGGATCGACAGCGCCGGGAGCATCTCGGCGGTCCCGGAGAAGCTCGGCGCCGGCAGCCGTCCCGCGAAGCTGAAATGACGGCCGTCGTTGCGCGGGCCGGTGAAGACCGACCAGAGGTGGAAGTCGCGAAAGGCCTCTTCGAACGAGCCGCCGTCGAAGCGTCGCACGGCGCGATCGAGCGCGGTGCGCGTCGAGCCTCCCCGCGCCAGCTCCTCGATCGCGAGCTTCACCGCGGTGCGGCCGTACGCCTCGTCGAGGAACGCGAACCATGCGGCGTTCCCCGCCGCGACGCCGAGGTCGTCGCGCTCGAGGCCCTCCGACAGGCGGGACAGCCGCTGCGCGAGGACCAGGGTTCCGCGATCGTCGATTCCGCCCTCGAGGGAGGCCGAAGCCCACGTCGCGAACGCCTCGCCCCACGCCGGGTCGAGACCGGCAGACGCCGTGACGACGTGCGCCGTCTGATGCTCCGCGATGCGCCGTATCGCCGCGGGAGTGCGCCCCGCGGGGTCGATCCAGATCGTCACGCGCCCATCGCGCGCGGGGAGGGTGACGCCTTCCACGCCGGATCCCAGTCGCGCGAGCACGACGTCGATCCCGGCCGACGGCGGCAGCTCGAGCCCGACCGCCAGGGTGCGTTGAGCGCGCGCGACGCCCGCGAGCGCCGCATCGACCGCGTCCGGGCGGCCGTTCGCATTCTCGTCGAGCGTGTCGATACGATCCGGCGAGCTTCGGTCCGAGGCGTAGCGGACGACGACGTCGCGATCCGCGACGCGCTTCTCGCCGGCGAGCGTCGCCTCCGTCCCGAGCTGGGACAGGGCGCGCCGGACCGGCGGTGGAACGACCGTATCGGACCGGCCGGAGGAGAAAGACCACGGCGTGAGGCAGGCGATGGGGGAGCCCGTGCTCCCCGAGAGCGTCGCGGCGGCCTGGATCCGGACCCCGGTCCGCGAGGACAGCGGCAGTTCGGCCGCCGGAGGGGCCGCCACGGCCGGAATGGCACCGGCCAGCGCCAGGAGCAGGGGGGCGGTCCCGCGCGCGAACGGAAGGATCAAAGACACCTCGACGACAATACGCCGAACGTGAATATAGGGGGGTTTCCCCAGGCCGTCAAATTCAAACCGCTGTGGATACGAAGGTTACGGCCGGTCAGAAGCCGATGACCACCACGGTGACGTTGTCCTCGCCTCCCCGCAGGTTGGCCGCGTGGACCAGGGCGGTGGAGGCCGCTTCCGGGTCGTCGCGATGGAACTCGAGGATCTCGCGAATCTCGTCGTCGCTGAGCATCGTGTTCAGACCGTCGGAGCACAGGACGAAGACGTCCCCGGGGACGACCCCGGCGGTCACGAGGTCGACCACGACGTCGGGGCGGCTCCCCAAGGCTCGGGTCACGATGTTGCGCATGGGGTGGCGTTGAGCTTCCTCGTCGGAGAGGAGGCCGAGCTTCACCTGCTCGTTCACCCAGGAGTGGTCGCTCGTCATGCGGTGCAGCGCCCCGCCTCGCAGCAGGTAGAGCCGGCTGTCCCCGACATGACCGATGATCGCGTCGTCCCCGGCGCGCAGCAGGGCGACCACGGTGGTCCCCATCCCGCGGCGCTCCTCGTGCACGCGGATCGAATCCCAGATGCGGCGGTTCGCCTCGATGACCGCCTCGCGCAGCCAGTTCCCGGCCTCGTCGGTCGTCCCGAGCGATCGCCCCGGCGCGTCCCGCTGGAGCGCCTCCTTGAGCGTGTCGATCGCGAGGCGCGACGCGACTTCCCCGGCCGCGTGCCCACCCATGCCGTCGGCCACCGCGAACAGGCCCTGTCCCTGCTCCAGCAGGAAGCTGTCCTCGTTCGTTTCGCGGCGGCGTCCCACGTCGGAAACCGCGAAGGCCTTCACGGTCATCGGGTCGTTCCGCGCCCGGTCGCCCGCCGCATCTCGACCACCTTCCCCGTCCGGAGCTCCTCGAGCTTCGCGGACGCCACGGTCTGGGTCGGGTCCTGGGCCAAAACCGCCTCGAGGACGCCCTCGGCTTCCTTGTATTGACCCACGCGGATGAAGGCGAACGCGAGGTTCAGGCGCGCGACGACGTAGTCGGGGTTCAAGCTGACGGCGCGACGGAACGCGGCGATGCCCTCGTCGTTGCGGCCGAGCTCGCACAGCGCGACGCCCCGGAAGTTGTGGAGGTCGCCGAACTTCGGCCCCAGCGCGATCGCGCGGTCGAGCTCCTCCAGCGCGCGCTCGTAGTGCTCCGCCTTCAGCAGCTCGAGGGCGTTGCGGTAGTGCGTCTCGAACGTGAAGGGCGCGGAGAGGAACGCCTCCTTGAAGAACTCCTCCGCCTCGCTCGTCATTCCCTCGCGCAATCGCTGTAACCCCTTTTCGTACGGCTCGGTCAACCGCCGCGTCCTCAACGCGAGGAGCGCCGCGAAGGCCTCGGCCGCCTCCTCGTCGCGTCCCGCCTTCAGGAGGCAAAACGCGACCGCGCTGCGCGCGTGATCGTAGTCCTCGTTGCTCGCGATCGCCCGCCGGTACTCCTCGATCGCATCGTCCAAGCGACCGAGCTGCTCGTACGTGCGGCCGAGATTGTGCCTGATGTCCGGAAAATCCGGGCTCACTTCCGTCGCGCGGACGTAATCCCTTGCGGCGGCCTCGAGGTCGCCGCCCGCCGCGAGCCTCTCCGCGGAGCGGATGTAGGTCTGGGTCAGGTAGTACCGGGCGTTGCGGCGGTCCGCGTCGCCGAGCGGCGGCTCGTCCCGCAAGGCCTTGGTGAAGAAGTCGACCGCTTGCTTGAACTCGTTGCGGTAGTAGTGATAGATGCCCGACTTCACATGGTACGAGCCCATCAGGTTCCGGATCTCTTTCAGAAGCCGCATCGTCTCTCCGTCTACTTCTTGCGGAAGCTCACGGCCTGCTGCTGCGTGCGCAGGTCGTGCGTGCGTTTCGCCGCCTTGCGAATGATCTCGGGAACGTTACGGTCGCCCGCGATCATCTTGAGGTCCTTGTTGTTCAGCCTCGGGACGAAATTCGTGGAGACCCCCGGCGGTGTCCTCGGGTTGCGGACGAGGTTCGCCATGACGACGTAGTTCTTCGACCATTCGCGGTTGATGCCGACGATGCGCAACACCTCGTCGGAGACGTTGCGCATCCCGGCGATCGACTCGACCTCGCCGTCGGTGAGCCGGCCGTTCTTGAGGACCGAGAGCGACACGATCTTGTTCGAGTCGCGAATCAGGATCTGCCGCTCCTCCCGGCCTCCCTTCATCGCGAGGATCGCCTTTTGCGCCGTGTTGAGCGTGAGGATCTTCTTGTAGACGCTCTGCACGACGAAGTCGGGGGAGTTCGCGAACTCCTCGCCGTCCACGATCTCGCTGGCGGCGAAGAGTTCCCCCACGTCCACGTCGAGGAAGCGCGCCGCCTGCTCCGGGGTCACGGCCTCGGGGACGTCGCCGTCGGCGGAGGCCTCCGCGGAGGCCTGCACGAAGCGGTCGATCAGGTCGAGGAGACGTCCCCTCTGATCCTGCCGGAGGGCCGGATTCACGGACAGCCGGTCGATGAGTCCCGGCGTGGACAGGAGCTTTTGCTGGTTGGTCAGCACGAGCTCGAGGACCGCACCGTTGCCGTCGCCCGCGAGCACGTGGAGCGTCTTCGCGTCCACGTTGGGATGGAAAGCGACCTTCTCGGCGAGCTTCTCGTCGCGAGCCGCCGCGGCCGCGAAGTGGAGCAGCACCGACGCATCGCAGGCGGGGTCGGCGAGGACCTCGGAGACGACGTCGGACGTCATCTCGCCGAGGCTGCGCTCCGCGTCTTGGCGTATCGCCTCGTCGGCGTCTTGCCTCAGGTGCAGGTAGAGTCGCGTGAGGACCGCGCGCGGGAGCGGCAACGCACCGCGCGCCGCCGCCGATCGCAGCGGCAGCGGCGCGGCCCCCGTGAGGATGCGCTCCACGATCGCGGCGACGGGAAGCCCCGGCGTCCCCGTCCCGCTCACGCCACCTCTCCCGCGCTGCGGCCGATGCCCGCTTCGCCCCGCAGCGACTTGAACTTCGAGGCGAGCGGCCCGTAGCCCAGGGCCGTGAGCCCCCCCGCGACGACGAGGAGCACGAGGATCGCGATGAGCGTCGCGACCCACCATCGGACGCCCGACGGACCGGATTCGAGCGCCGCCTCGTGGGCGAGCGCGGAGCTCGCCCCCGCGGGGTGCGGCGCGCGGGCCTCCTGACTCCGCTCCTCGTCGAGGTACGCCATCACCATCGCCTCGGGGTCGATCCCGATGAACTGCGCGAAGGCGCGGACGAAGCCCTTGTTGAAGACGCCGCCGGGAAGATGGCGAAAGTCGTCGCGTTCGAGCGCCTCGAGGTAACGGAGGTTGATCTTGGTGGCCTCCGAGATCTCGCGCAGCGAGATCTGCCTCAACTCCCGCTCCCGCTTGAGGGTTTCGCCGAACGAGGGCATGGCTGGCTCACCGCGAGGTCGAAAGACCCCGGGATTCGGGGTGCCGTCGATCAGCGGGCGATTGTAGGGACGCGTCGGAAGGAGTGTCAACGCCGAGGCGCCGGGACGCCGCGACGCGGACGAGGCGCGGGGAGGCGTCGTCTTCGGCGATCTCACGGAGCTGCGGCCGCGTCAGCTTTCCCACCAGGCGAAGCGCGGCGGCATGCGGGGTCCGCGGATGTCTCACCAGCGCGAGGCGGATCGCGCCGCGCTGCGACCACGCCGACCCCTCGGCGAGCCAGGCGAGAAGCTCCGGGGGCGTTCCGGCGCGCGCGACGATCCGGCCGATTTCCCCCTCGGTCGCCCGGGGATTCCCCGCGAGGGCCCGAAGCACGGCGCCCTCGCCGTCCTCGCCGAGGACGGCCAGGAGCCCCCGGCCGGCGACGCGGGCGAGCGCCACCCTCTCTCCCACCGAGAGCTCCGGCAGCCGCAGGCGAACGAGCTTCTCCGCCTCGCGCCGGACGAGCGGCGGCACGGTGGCCAGCGCGGCGACGGCCGCGAGCTCGCGCCAGAAGAGATGAGGGAGCAGGCTCCGGGAGAGGGTGGCGGGCGTCTTCGGATGCGAGACCAGCGCGCGCTTGAGGTCGCGCGACCGAATCCACGTCCGCGTCCGCCCGATCCGCGTGAGGACGTCCGGCGAGGCCCCCCGGTTCTCGAGGAGGATCGCGAGCTCTTCGTGCCCGAGCGCGGGATTGTCGACGGCGCCACGAAGGTAGTCCGGAGGCGCCGTCTTGAGCGCGAGGCGGAGCGCGGCCGCATCGTCGGTCCGTCCCGCGTGCTGGAGCGGCGTCTCGGGATTCACGACCCCAATATAGGTCAGGGGGTTTCCCGTGCCCGACGAGCCGCCGGAGGCCTATGTTACGGTGCCGCGCCCGCCCGGGGCCGGCGGGAAGCGAGGATCTCATGGACCCGCACGTGATCGCGCTCCTCCCGCTGTGGTACACGGCCTTCCTGCTGTCCCTCACGTGCCACGAGGCCGCCCACGCTTGGGCGGCCCGTCGCGGGGGGGACGACACCGCCTACCTCGCCGGCCAGGTGACGCTCAATCCCATCCCGCACGTGATGCGCGAGCCGTTCGGGACCGTGCTCGTGCCGCTGCTGACCTACTTCACGAACGGCTGGATGATGGGATGGGCGAGCGCGCCCTACGATCCGCGATGGGAGTCCCGTCACCCGCGGCGTGCGGCGGCGATGTCGGCGGCCGGCCCGGCCGCCAATCTGCTGCTCGCGCTGCTCGCGTTCGTCATCTTGAAGGCGGGGCTGTCGGGGGGCGTCTGGACGGTGCCGCCCGACCGCGTCGTCGCGGACCAGATGGTGGTCGCCGCCGAAGGATCGGCGGCCCTGCTCGACGGGGTCGGCCGTTTCCTGTCGATCGTTCTGACCCTCAACGTCGTGCTCGGCGTGTTCAACCTGATCCCGGTGCCCCCGCTCGACGGGATCGCCGTCCTGGCGGGGCTCGTTCCTCCCGTGCGCGCGCTGTATCAGCGCGCTCGCGCGGCGCCGGTGACGATGATCGTCGGTATCCTCGTCGCCTGGAAGATCTCGCGCTGGGTCGTCAATCCGGCGTGGCAGCTCGTCGTCGGGGCCCTGATCGGGTCCTGACGGAGGCCGACGCGATGGTCCACCTGTCGGAGGTTCTCGGCCTGCCCGTCCACGATGCGGTCGGCGCGCGCGTCGGGCGCGTGGACGACCTGCGCGTGGACTCCTACCGCGGCGTGGTCGACCGGCTCCTCGTCCGCTCGAGGGGCGCCTCGCACGCCGTGCCGTGGAGCGCGATCGATTCGTTCTCGCCGGAGCATCGCCGCGTCGAGCTCGCCGAGGGTGCTGTGCTCGCGCCGTGGGGCGGTCCCGAGGTCGACACCCTCTGCCTCAAGCGCGACGTCCTCGATCGTCAGATCATCGACACGCAGGGACGGAAGGTCGTCAAGGTCAACGACATCGCGCTCGAGAGCCAGGGGAGCGCGCTGGTGCTCAAGCGGGTCGAGATCGGCTTCGCCGGCGCGGTGCGCCGGCTCCTCGCGGGCACCATCGCTCCGCGCACGCTCAAGCGACTCACCGAGGGCCTCTCCCAGCAGGGCATCCCTTGGGACTACGTCGCGATGGTCGAGCCCGGCTCGGCGCGCATCCGTCTCAAGGTGCACCAGCAGCTCGCCACGATGCACCCCGCGGACCTCGCGGACATCCTCGAGGACCTTGGACGCGTCGAGCGGAAGGAGATCGTGGCCGCGCTCGACCCCGAGACCGCCGCGCTCGCCCTGTCGGAGGCGGACCCCTCGGTGCAGGCCGCCGTCGTCGAGGCGATGCACGTGGAGCGCGCCGCCGACGTCCTCGAGGAGATGGCCCCCGACGAGGCGGCCGACATCCTCGGCGACCTGCCGGAGGCGCGGCTCCAGGCGGTGCTCGAGGCGATGGAGGAGGAGGACGCCGAGGAGGTCCGCGAGCTGCTCGCGTTCGAGGAGGATTCCGCGGGCGGCGTCATGACGAGCGACTTCTTCCAGGCACGCTCGGATTGGACGGTGGGCGAGACGCTCGCGATGCTCCAGAAGGTGGACGAGGATCTCATCCCGGAGATGGACGAGATCCCCGTCACGCACCCCGACGACAAGCTCGCCGGGGTCGTGCCTCTGGTCCGCCTCGTGCGTGCGCCGGGCGGACGGCCCGTCACCGATTTCATGCGACGCGAGGCTCGCGCGGTGACGACGAGCACGCCCTTCCGCGAGGTCGTCGAGCGCTTCGAGAAGTACCACCTCAGGGCGCTCGCGGTCGTCGACGAGTTCGGCGGCCTCAAGGGCATGATCAACATCGAGGACGTGCTCACCAAGCTCGTCAAGGGGGACTGACCCCGTGCTTCGCGAGCGCCTCTCCGGTGCCTGGGTGCGCCTCGCGGCGATCTTCGCCGTCTTGGGACCGGGGATGATCACCTCCAACGTCGACAACGACGCGGGCGGGATCTTCACGTACTCGGTGTGCGGCGCGACCTACGGGTACGCGCTCCTGTGGATCCTGGTCCCCGTCACGATCGCGCTCGTCATGGTCCAGGAGATGTGCGCCCGCATGGGCATCGTGACCGGCAAGGGCCTCGCGGACCTGATCCGCGAGGAGTTCGGCCTGCGCGTGACCTTCCTCCTGATGATGGCGCTGCTCGTCACGAACCTCGGGAACGCCGCGGCGAACTTCGCCGGGCTCGCGAGCGCGTTCGAGGTGCTCGGCATCAGCCGCTTCGTCTCGGTCCCCTTGGGCGCGATCGCCATCTGGTGGCTCGTGGTCTTCGGCAGCTACAAGTCCGCGGAGCGCATCTTCCTCGTCGCCTGCCTCGTCTACCTCGCCTATCCGCTCT
>Ga0068859_100000658_pt1 | contig 34599 bp, 32 predicted proteins | sample KBSSwiS22_FD_66585 | JGI IMG/M metagenome (GOLD analysis project Ga0068859, IMG submission 66585) | Switchgrass rhizosphere microbial communities from Kellogg Biological Station, Michigan, USA - KBS Switchgrass S2-2 | ecosystem: Host-associated > Plants > Roots > Rhizosphere > Soil ... | reverse complement strand
AGATCGCGGCGAAGGCCGGGGTCGAGGTGCGATACGGCGCGCGCGTGCTGGACCTTGTCGCCGGCGACGCGGGCGTCAGCGGCGTCAGGGTGCGCCAGAACGGCCGCACCGGGACGCTGGCGGCCGACGCGGTGGTGCTGGCCAGCGGCGGCTTCCAGGCCAATGTGGAATGGCGCACCCGATATCTCGGCCCGGGCTGGGACGTGGCCAAGGTGCGCGGCAGCCGCTTCAACACCGGCGACGGGCACCGCATGGCCTTGGAGATCGGCGCCCAGTCCAAGGGCCAGTGGTCGGGCTGCCACGCCGTCGGCTGGGAGCGCAACGCGCCGGACGTGGGCGACCTCGCGGTGGGCGACGGCTTCCAGAAGCACAGCTATCCGTTCGGGATCATGCTGAATGCCGAAGGCAGGCGCTTCGTCGATGAGGGCGCCGACTTCCGCAACTACACCTACGCCAAGTATGGCCGGGTCGTACTGGCGCAGCCGGGCCAGTTCGCCTGGCAGGTGTTCGACGCCAAGGTGAAGCACCTGTTGCGGGACGAGTATCGCATCCGCCAGGTCACCAAGGTGACCGCATCCACCCTGGAGGAGCTTGTCGAGAAGCTGGAGGGCGTCGATCCGGTGCAGGCGCTGCGCACGCTGAAGGCCTGGAACGGCGCGGTGATGACCGAGGTCCCGTTCAATCCGAACATGAAGGACGGGCGCGGCGTGCGCGGCCTCGACGTGCCCAAGTCCAACTGGGCCAACACGCTCGATACGCCCCCCTATGAGGCCTATGCGGTCACCTGCGGCATCACCTTCACCTTCGGCGGGCTGGCGGTTACGCCGCACGAGGCGCAGGTGCTGGACGTGGACGGGGCGCCGATCCCCGGGCTTTATGCGGCCGGCGAGATCGTGGGCGGCCTGTTCTACCACAACTATCCCGGCGGGACCGGGCTCACGGCGGGCGCGGTGTTCGGCCGGCTCGCCGGCGCCGCCGCGGGTCAAGGCTGAGGCGTGGCCAGGGTCGGACTGATCGGAGTCGGCTCGGCGGGTGCGGCCTTGGCGCAGGCGCTATCCCAGGCTCACGCCCTTTGGCTTTACGACCGCGACCCCACGCGCCTGGAGTCGGTTGCGGACCTCCTGAATCGAGCGCCCGCGATCGCGGGAAGCGCCGCCGGGCTGGCGGCCGCCTGCGACCTGGTGATCTTCTCCCTGCCCACCCCCGCCGCGTCGCGCGCCGTGGCCGAGGAGATCCGCGACGCTGTGCGCCCTGGCATGGTGGTCCTGGAGACCAGCACCGTGGCGCCGGAGGATGTGGAGGCGGTGCACGAGACCCTGGCGGCGGCCGGCGTCCGCGTGCTGGACGCCGCCGTCGTGGGCGGGGTCGGCAAGCTCGCCAAGGGCGAGGGGGTCTTCCTGCTGGGCGCCTCCGAGGCGGACGCGGGACTCGCCGGCGAGGTGCTGGGGGCGATCGCCGAGGAGGTGTTCTTCCTGGGCCGGCGCGGCGGCGGCATGCGCGCCAAGGTGGCCGTGAACGCCGTGGCGCACGCAGTCTATGTGGTGCTGGCGGAGGCCGCCGCCCTGGCCGCCGCCCAAGGCGTCCCCGTCGACGTCTTCGAGGCGTTGATGACGCGGGAGTCCGGCCTGCTTAGGCCGCTGACCCACCGGTTTTCGGAGCGGCTGCGCTCGCACGACTTCGAGGGCGGCATGTCGACGCGCAACGCCCTCAAGGATTCCGCCCTGGCGCTCGCGGCGGCCAAGGCGCTCGGCGCGCCGCTCTTCGCCATTTCAGCCGCCCACGAGGCCTATGAGCGGGCGGCGCGCGAAGGCCTGGAGGACCTGGACTACGCCGCAGTCGGGACGCTCTGGGAGCGCTGGCTGGGGATCAGCTTCGCCCGCCAGACATTTTGAATTGGAGCATTTGCTACGCCGAACCGGTGTCCCCTTCGGCGGAAAATGCTCTAGACGGCGGCCTTCTGCTTCAGCAGGCCGCGCTCGTGCAGCAGCTGGGCGATCTGGACGGCGTTGAGCGCGGCGCCCTTGCGCAGGTTGTCGGCCACCACCCACAGCGACAGCCCGTTCTCCACCGTCGGGTCCTTGCGGATGCGGCTGACGAAGACCGGGAATTCGCCCTGGGCCTCCTTGGGCGTGATGTAGCCGGTGGGCTCGCGCTTATCGACGACGATCAGGCCGGGCGACTCGCGTAGGATCTCGCGCGCCTCGTCCTCGTCCAGCGGCTCGTGGAATTCGATGTTCACCGCTTCGGAGTGGCCGACCATCACCGGGACGCGCACGCAGGTGACCGTCAGCTTGATCGCCGGGTCGATCATCTTGTGCGTCTCGTTCCACATCTTGGCTTCCTCGTCAGTGTAGCCGTCGTCGAGGAACGCTCCGATGAAGGGGATCACATTGAACGCGATCTGCTTGGGGAACTTCTTGGGCTGCCGCACGCCCAGGACGAAGATGTCCTTGGTCTGGTCCCAAAGCTCGTCCATGCCTTCCTTGCCGGCCCCGGAGACCGACTGGTAGGTCGCCACCACCACGCGCTTGATCCGGGCCCGGTCGTGCAGCGGCTTCAGCGCCACGACGAGCTGGGCGGTCGAGCAGTTCGGGTTGGCGATGATGTTCTTGCGGTTCGCCCATTCCACGTCGTCCGGGTTCACCTCCGGCACGATGAGCGGGACGTCCGGGTCCATCCGCCACGCGGAGGAGTTGTCGATCACGATGGGGCCGGCGGCGCCGATCCTGGGCGACCATTCCTTGGAGAAGGAGCCCGAGACGCTCATCAGCACCACGTCGACCTTCGAGAAGTCGAACTGCTCGATGTCCTCGCACTTGATGATGGCGTCGCCGAACGAGACGTCCACGCCGATGGATTTGCGCGAGGCCAGCGCGTGAATCTTGTCCACGGGGAAGCGCACTTCCTCGAGGATGTTCAGCATTTCGCGGCCCACATTGCCCGTGGCGCCGACGACGGCCACCCGGTAACCCATCGCAAAATCTCCAGAAAAGCTCGGGGTGCGGTGCGTACGCGTTTCACGCCCCGGACGCAAGGCGCGAGGCGTATCTCAGCGGGACGCCGCCAACCGAACCCCCGAGGTGCGCCGTGGCGCCACGAAGCCGCGCATCAGGGTGGCGCCCGTGGCCGGGTTCCGCACGCCGAAGGCGGCGTCCTGCGGCTGGGCGAACTTGGTGGTGAACAGGCGCTCGTCCGACAGGTTGTCGCCGAACAGCGACAGCGACCAGCGTCCGTCCATCCGCGCCAGCGTCAGGCGCGCGCCATAGGTGGTAGCCGCGGCGATGCGGCCCTGCGGATTGAGATCGGTTGTCGAGTCGTAGGACGAGGTGTGCTGCGCCTCGACCCGAAGGCTCCCGATCAGCTCGCCCTGCATCGGCGGGGTGTCGAGTTGGACGGCGACCGTGGCCTGCCAGGCCGGCGCGAACGTCGAGCGGCGGCCGGTCAGGTCCTGCACCAGCGGGCAGGAGCCCGCCGCGCCGGTGCAGCCCGGCAGGCCCGGAGCCGCGTGGTTGCTGGCGAACTCGGAATGCAGATAGGCGCCCGAGGCCTCAATCCGCAGATAGGGGGTCGGCAAGGCCTTGCCCTCCAGCTCCAGGCCGCGGATCAAGAGGTCGCCGGCGTTGCGGACGACGAAGCCCGAGCCGTCGAACGAGCGCTCCTGGAAGTTGTCCAGGCGCATCCGATAGGCGGTGGCGGCGAGGGTGAGGCGGCGGTCCAGGAAGGCGCCCTTGAGTCCGGCCTCCCAGTTCTTGGCGGTCTCGGCGCCGAAGGCGCGCCGGGGGCCGAGCGCCACGGAGCCGGGAGAGGAGTTGAAGCCGCCCGACTTGTAGCCGGTCGAATAGGTGGCGAACGCCAGCACGCCTGGGGCTATCCGCCAGTCGAGGGTCGCGCGCCAGGATGGGCGCTCGTCGTTCAGGGAAAGTGCGGCCTGCTCGGGCGCGCGGATCAGGATCGCGCCCGGGTTGGCCAGGGTCTGCCGGAAGGTGGCGCGCTTTCGGTCATGGGTGTCGCGCGCGCCGAGGAGAAGGTCGAGCCGGGGCGCCAGGGCGAAGGTGGTCTGGGCGTAGGCGGCCAGGCTGACCGCCGTCTGACGGAACGCGGTCTGGGCGGCGCCGAGTCTCGGCGCGGCCTGGCAGGCCGCGGCGGCCGCAGCGCCCGCCGCAGGCCGAACGAAGACGCCGCAGTATTGCGCGCCCAGGTCGTCGACCTGGCCCAACGTGTAGCGTTCGCGGGAGGCATAGAGGCCGGCGACGAAGTCCATACGCCCGCCGAGCAGCCCGTGCTTGGGCGAGATGAGCTGGATCTCCTGGCTGAGCGCGCGGCTCCGGTAGGCGGCGTTGCGGCTCAGCAGGTCCAGCGGCGTGAACCCGATGTCGCCGTCGCGCTGCCGGTTGCGCCAGTCCTGCAGGGCGCTGATGAAGCGCAGGGCGTAGCCGGCGCCCACCCGATAGTCGACCTGGCTGGTGAGGCTGGCTTGGCGGTCGCGAAGCCGTGGATCGGTCATCAGCTGGTTGACGGTGAAGCTCGGCGGCGCCGAGAGGGTCGGGACCGCTCCGCCGAGCCGGGCTGTGAAGGCGGCGAGCTGGGCCGGCGTGGCGCTGGCGGTGTCCACCTGGTTGAGCGCGACCCCGTCGCCGGTGGTCAGGGCGTAGTCGGCGCGCGCCAGCCACGTCAGGCGCGCCGACGGCCGCCAGAGCATCGAGAGCCGCGCTTCGCGGGTCGTGGCGGCGCCGTAGGTTCCCCCGTCCAGCCGGTTGTGAATCGCGCCGTCGGTATGGCTGACCAGGCCGGCCGCCCGGAACGCCAGGCTTTCCGAAACCGGCGCGTTGATCACGGCCTCGCCCCGCAGGCCCCCGTCGCCGCCCACCTGCACGGCGGCGCTCGCCGAGGCCCGCGTCAGGTCGGGCTTGCGGGTGCGGATGGAAAGCGCGCCGGCCGTGGCGTTGCGGCCGAACAAGGTGCCCTGAGGTCCGCGCAGCACCTCGACGGTGTCGATGTCCAGGAAGGTGGCCAGGATCGCGCCCGGACGGGGAACATAGGCCCCGTCCACATAGGCCGCCACGCTCGGATCGACCGCGGCGTTGGAGCTTGTGCCCACCCCGCGGAGACGCAGGGCGACGCCTGCGCTCTGCGCGCCGGTGTAGACGGCGAGGCCGGGCGTCGCGCCGGAAAGCTCCACCAGATTGTCGATGTTGCGGGCTTCTAGGTCACGCCCGGTGAGGGCGCTGATGGCCAGGGGGACGGTGGAGATGGCCTCGTCCCGCTTCTGGGCCGTGACGATCACCTCTCCGACCTGCGCCGCCTCCGGCTCGGCCAGCGCCGGCCAGGCGGCCGCGATGGTCGTCGCCAGCGCCGCAAGACCCGCGCTGCGGCGCGCGGCCTTTCTGATTGATTCCCCCGACATCAACCCATGGTTGCCATGCGCAAGGCGCGGGGGGAAGGGATCACTGTCGCTTGGGCGAAGACCAGCCATCCACACGTATAAGGCGATATGGGCTCAGAGGCCGGCGAGCACCGCCTGGCCCATCTCCACCGTCGTCAGCTCGCCGCCGAGGTCCGGCGTCCGCGCGCCGCCATTCAGCGCCTTGTCCACCGCCGCGAACAGGCGGTCGGCGAGTTCGGCGCGGCCGAGCGACCAGCGGAGCGCCATCTCGAACGAAAGGATGGCCGCCAGCGGATTGGCCACGCCCTTGCCGGCGATGTCGGGAGCGGAGCCGTGGATCGGCTCATAAAGCCCGGGCGCGCCCGGCGCGCCCAGCGCCGCGGAGGGCAGCAGCCCGAGGCTGCCGGTGGCCTGCGAGGCCTCGTCGGAGAGGATGTCGCCGAACAGGTTGTCGGTGACAATGACGTCGAACTGCTTGGGCGCGCGGACGAGCTGCATGGCGGCGGTGTCGGCCAGCATGTGCTCCAGCTGGACGTCGGCGAACTCGCGTTTGTGCAGGGCGGTCACCACCTCGCGCCAGAGCAGGCCGCTGTCCATGACGTTGGATTTTTCGCAGCTCGTCACCTTGTTGCGCCGGCCGCGGGCGAGTTCGAAAGCCACGCGGCAGACGCGTTCGATCTCGGCGGTGGTGTAGACCTGGGTGTCCACGGCGCGCTTGCCGCCGCCCGGCAGCTCTTCGATGAAGCGCGGGCTGCCGAAGTAGATGCCGCCCGTCAGCTCGCGGACGATGATCAGGTCCAGGCCCTCGATGATCTCCCGCTTGAGGCTGGAGGCGTCGGCGAGCGGCTGGAAGCAGAGCGCCGGCCGCAGGTTGGCGAACACGCCCATCGCGGCGCGCAGCTTCAGAAGCCCGGCCTCCGGGCGCTTGTCGCGCGGCGCGCCGGCCCATTGCGGCCCCCCCACGGCGCCCATCAGCACCGCCTTGGCGCCCTTCGCCGCGGCGATGGCCTCGTCGGTGATCGGTTCGCCGAACTGGTCGTAGCTGGTTCCGCCGAACGCGCGCTCGTCCAGGGTGAGGTCGGGGCACAGCTTCGCGGCGATCTTGCGCACCTCGGCGATCACCTCCGGGCCGATGCCGTCGCCAGGCAGGAGCAGGAGGTCGGTCATGGGTCGCAACGCCTATGCAGTGGGGCCGAGGTGCGGCGTCTCTATTTGAAAGGCGGCGGCTGCGCAAAGCCCGAAAGCGCCTCCGGCCTTGCGCCGGCGGAACCGCCGGGCCAGTTAGGCCGCACATGACTGCGTTCCATCGCCGTGTCGAAGTCGCCACCCGGGAGACCGCTCCCGGACGCCTGGAGGCCCGTTGCGCCGTCCAGGACGACTTCCATCACTTCCGCCTGACCGTGCGCGCCGCCGAGGGCCGGGTCAGCGAGATCACGCCGGAAGCGGTGCGCAACCCCAACCCTCTGTGCCCAACCGCCGGCCTGCGGATCGCCGAGCTGATCGGCATTCCGCTCAACGAGGCGTCCGCGGCGGTCAACGAGGCGGTCGATCCGCGCATGCAGTGCACGCACCAACTCGACCTTGCCGGGGTCGCCCTAGCGGCGCTCGCCCGCCGACGGCCCCGGCGCGTCTACGAGGCCCGCTCGCCCGAGCGGATCGACGGCCGCGACTACGCCATCCTGCTGCGGGACGGGGTGGAGGTGCTGCGCTGGGAGATGGAGCACGACAGGATCCTGGCGCCCGACCCCTACGGCGGCCGCTCGCTGGGCGCAGGCTTCACCCGCTTCGCCCGCACCCTTCCGCTGGAGGAGGCCGAGGCCGCGCTGGTGCTGCGCCGGGCCGCCTTCGTCAGCCTGGGACGGGATTTCGATATCGACGATTCGGATTTCGCCGGTCCGGTGGGCGGCTGCTGGGCCTGGCAGCCCGAGCGGGTCGCGATCGCCCGCCAGAAGGCCAGGCGGGTCGTGTGGGACGGCCGCACCGACGAACTCGCCGCCTGCGACGAGGCCTGGCTCAGCTTCCGCGACGCGGAAGGCGCGCTTTCCCGCCCATGAGGCGATAGGTCAGGCGTCCAGCCAGGGCTGGGCGAGCGCCCGCTTGCTCTCGAAGACGTCGATCGCCGTGACGCTCTGCAAGGTCTCGCCGATGGCGTCGAGGCCCTTCAGCATCTTGGCCTTGCGGTTGGCGTCGATTTCGAAGCGGAAGGTCCGCCCCGACGGCGCCGTGACCGTCTGGGTCTCCAGATCCACCGAGGTGACGTGGTTGCCGCCGCGGGCTTCTTCCATCAGCGCCTGCACCTCGTCGGCCTTCAGCACCACGGGCAGCAGGCCGTTCTGGAAGCAGTTGTTGTAGAAGATGTCGGCGAAGCTGGTGGAGATCACGCAGCGGACCCCGAAGTCCATCAGCGCCCAGGGCGCGTGCTCGCGGCTCGACCCGCAGCCGAAATTGTCGCCGGCCACCAGGATGCCCACGCCCTTGTACTCCGGCCGGTTGAGCACGAAGTCGGGCTTCTCCCGTCCGTCCTCGTCGAAGCGGAAGTCGTAGAACAGGCCGCGGCCCAACCCCTCGCGCTCCACCGTCTTGAGGAACTGCTTGGGGATGATCTGGTCGGTGTCGATGTTGGCCAGCGGGAGGGGCGCGGCCTTGGCGTCCAGGCGGATGAAGGCGTCCATCAGATCAGCTCCCGCACATCGGCGATGTGGCCGGCGATCGCCGCGGCGGCGGCCATGGGCGGGCTCATCAGGTGGGTGCGCCCGCCGCGGCCCTGACGGCCTTCGAAGTTGCGGTTGGAGGTCGAGGCGCTGCGCTGGCCGGGCTCAAGCCGGTCCGGGTTCATGCCCAGGCACATCGAGCAGCCGGGCTCGCGCCATTCGAAGCCGGCGGCGGTGAACACCTGGTCCAGCCCTTCGGCTTCGGCCTGCAGGCGCACCAGGCCGGAGCCCGGGACCACCATCGCGCGCACGTGCGGCGCGACCTTGCGGCCCTGCGCCAGCGCCTTGGCCACCACCTGGGCGGCGGCGCGCAGGTCTTCGATGCGGCTGTTGGTGCAGGAGCCGATGAACACCACGTCGATCCGCGCCTCGGTGATCGGCTGGCCGGGCTTCAGCCCCATGTAGTCGAGCGCCCGCTCGACGGCCGCGCGCTTGTCCGGCGCGGCGAAGGCGGCCGGATCCGGCGCCGAGCCGGTCACCGGGATCACGTCCTCGGGGCTGGTGCCCCAGGTCACCAGCGGCGCGATAGCCGCGGCGTCGATCACCACCTCGCGGTCGAACTTCGCGTCCTCGTCCGAGGAAAAGCCCTTCCAATAGGCAAGCGCCATCTCCCAGGCGCCGCCCTTCGGCGCCGCCGGCCGGCCCTTCAGGTAGTCGAAGGTGGTCTCGTCCGGAGCCACCAGCCCCGCTCGCGCGCCGGCCTCGATGGTCAGGTTGCAGAGCGTCATGCGGCCTTCCATGGAAAGCGCGCGCACCGCCGAGCCGGCGTATTCGATGACATAGCCAGTGCCGCCGGCGGTGCCGATCTCGCCGATCACGGCCAGCGCCAGGTCCTTGGCGCCGACGCCGGGCGCGGTCTCGCCCTCGATGCGAACGCGCATGTTCTTCGCCTTCTTGGCGCGCAGCGTCTGGGTGGCCAGCACGTGCTCCACCTCGGAGGTGCCGATGCCGTGGGCCAACGCCCCGAAGGCGCCGTGGGTCGAGGTGTGCGAATCCCCGCAAACGATGGTCATGCCCGGCTGGGTGCGGCCCTGCTCAGGACCGACGACGTGGACGATGCCATTGCGCTCGTCGCCCATCGGGAAGAACTCGACCCCGGCGTCGGCGACGTTGCTTTCCAGCGTCTGGAGCTGCAACCGCGCCTCGTCGTCGGCCACCTTGGCGACGCCGAGCGCCTGGCCTTCGGTCGGGACGTTGTGGTCCGCCACCGCGAGCGTCAGGTCCGGCCGACGCACCTTGCGGCCATGCGTGCGCAGGCCGGCGAAGGCCTGCGGGCTGGTGACCTCGTGGATCAGGTGCAGGTCGATATAGAGGATCGCCTCGCCGTCCTGTTCGTCGACGAGGTGCGCGTCCCAGATCTTGTCGTACAGAGTCTTGCCCAACATGCGGTGCATCTAGGACCGCCGCCCGCGGCCGTCCAGCGCGCGTTCCGCAAAAGTGAGCCGGGTTTTGCGAAAAGAATGCGCTCAACCCGTTGAATCTAAGGGGCCCCGGCCTCGTGCTGCCGGACGAGGCCCTCCTGCGCGCAACTCGCCACCAGGGTCCCGTCCTGCCGGTGCAGCGAGCCGATGGCGAAGCCGCGGGCGCCGGACGCCGAGGGGCTGGTCATGTCGTAGAGGTGCCACTGGCTCACGTCGGTCGGGCGGTGGAACCACATGGCGTGGTCCAGGCTCGCGGTCTGCAGCCCCGGCGTATGCAGGTCCAGCCGGTGGGGCGCGAGCGAGGCGCGCAGCAGGCCGAAGTCGGAACAGAAGGCCAGCGCCGCCTGCTGCAGCCGCACGTCGCCGCCCATGTCCTCGGTGAGGCGGAACCAAGCCCGCGTGCGCATCGCCTGGGCGTCGCCTTCGGCGCGGATCGGCGGATCGACGTAGCGCATCTCCAGCGGCATGCGGCGGAAACGCGGCGGGGCAAGGCCTGGCATCACGTTGGCGTAGTGGTCCGCCAGCTCGTCCAGGTCGGGATAGGTTTCCGGCGCGGCCGTCTCGCCCATCGCCGCCTGGTGGTCGATGCCGGCCTCGGCCACCTGGAACGAGGCGGCGAGGTTGAAGATCTGCTGGCCGTTCTGGATGGCCACCACGCGCCGTGTGGTGAAGCTCTTGCCGTCGCGTGCGCGGTCCACCTCGAAGATGATCGGGATCGTGATGTCGCCCGGCCGGATGAAATAGCAGTGGAGGGAGTGGCAGATCCGCTCTTCCACCGTCCCGTAGGCCGCCATCAGCGCCTGCGCGATCACCTGGCCGCCGTAGATTCGCTTGTAGCCCTCGAACTTGGGGCTGCGGCCCCGGAACAGGTTGATCTCCAGCGGCTCGAGGGTGAGCAATTCGCGCAAGGTGGTCGTCATGGCGATCCCGTCTGGTCGAGCCGACGGCTTACGCGGGCGCTACGTCCTGGGCAAGGCGGGCTTGACGGCGCCCGGTCAGGCGCCGACCAAGGCGCATGTCCTTCGACGTCACCGTGCTGACCATGTTCCCGGAAGCCTTCCCGGGCCCGCTGGGCGTGTCCCTCATCGGCTCCGCCTGGCGCGAGGCGGGGCTGTGGACTTTGGAAACGGTGGACATTCGGGGTTTTTCCAAGGATAAGCGCGGCTTCCTCGACGACACCCCTGCGGGTGGCGGTCCAGGGCAGGTCATGCGGGCGGACGTCATCGCCTCTGCGCTGGACAGCGTGGAGCGACGCGGACGGCCGCTTTTGTATATGAGCGCACGCGGCCGCCCCCTGACGCAGGCGCGCGTTCGCCAGTGGGTTACGGCCCCCGGCCTGATCGTGCTTTGCGGTCGGTTCGAGGGCGTGGACCAGCGGGTCATCGACTCCCGCGGGTTCGAAGAGGTCGCCGTAGGCGATGCGGTCCTGGCCGGAGGCGAGGCCGCCGCGCTCGTGACGATCGAAGCGTGCGTCCGGCTTTCGCCCGGTGTGTTGGGCGAGCCGCAGAGTTTGAGTGAGGAGTCCTTCGAGGACGGCCTCCTGGAGCATCCGCAGTACACGAGGCCGCGGAGTTTCGAGGGGTTGGACATCCCCGAAGTGCTGCTTTCGGGCCACCACGCCGAAGTGCGGAAGTGGCGCGAACGGCAGCGGGAAGAGAGTACGCGCGAGCGGCGTCCGGACCTCTGGGCGCAACATCTCGCCAAACAACAGGCAAAGGGCGAGTAAAGCCCAGTAAGGAAGACGAAGATGAACGTGATCGAGCAACTGCGGAAGGAAGAGGCCGAGCGCCTGCTGGCCGCCCGCAAGGTTCCCGAGTTCCGCCCCGGCGACACGGTGCGCGTGAACGTGCGCATCAAGGAAGGCGAGCGCGAGCGCGTCCAGGCCTATGAGGGCGTTTGCATCGCCCGCGGCGGCGAGGGCGTGGACGAGAGCTTCACCGTCCGCAAGATCTCCTTCGGCGAGGGCGTGGAGCGCGTGTTCCCGCTGCTGTCGCCGATGATCGAATCCATCGAGGTGAAGCGCCGCGGCGTCGTGCGCCGCGCCAAGCTCTACTATCTGCGTGACCGCCGCGGGAAATCGGCGCGGATCGCCGAGCGCCAGATGCAGGCCGTCGTCAAGGACGAGCCCAGCGAGACTCCGGAAGCCTGACGCTTCCGAGACCCTCGAGCCCTTGGAGCGGCGGCCGCAGCGATGCGGCCGCCGTTTTCGTCGCGATATTCAATTGCTGAGCTCGGCCGGGAACCGCTCTCCACGGTCGCGGTTTGTCATGGCGCAGGCATTTACGAGGGTTGTTCGCCATGGCCGAGATCCTGATCCGGGGACGTCGAAGCGCGCCCGAAGACCCTTTAGGCGGGGCCGTTGTGTTCTTCGGCCTTGTCGCCGCCGCGGGCTTCGCCGTGGGCTGGATGACGCAGGCGCTGGGCGCGTTCTGAAAACCTATTCCGTCTCGGCCGGCGGCACGGCCACCACGCGGCGCTCGGCCAGCCTCACCTCGGGCACGGCTTCACGCGTGAACGGCAGCCACCAGCTTGCGCCCTGCTCGGGCTGGATCTCCAGCAGGTCGCCCGCGCCGAAGTTCTGGACGTTGCGCACCTTTCCCAGCGCCGCGCCGTCCGGCGCGACGACGAGAAGGCCGATCAGGTCGACGAGGTAGAACTCGTCCTCGTCCGCAGGCGAAGGCAGGGCCTCGCGCGGCAGGTAGAGCTTCAGGCCCCGCAGGGCCTCGGCTTGCTCGCGGGTCTCGACCTGCGGCGCACGCACGACCAGGCCCCCCTTGTGCGGGCGGCCGCTGGCGAGCGTCAGTCCGCCGGACCCGTCCTCGCGCTTCAGCTCGCGATAGCCGAGCAGCGCCATGGGATCGGCGGTGTAGGCGTCGAGCCGAACCTCGCCCTTGACGCCGAAGGCGCCGGCCACGCGGGCCACGAGGATCAGGTTTCCAGCTTGGCTCATGGGGACCTTCTCCCCGAGCGGGGAGAAGGGACCTCCAACGCGGACCGGCCTTAAGCCTGGGGCTCGCCGCCCGGAGCCTCGTCGGCCGGCGTGGCCTCTTCGGCGACCGCGGGTTCCGCAGGCGGCTCGGCTTCGGCGGCGGCTTCGACCGGAGCTTCCTCGACCGCGGCGGCGACTTCGGCCGGGGCTTCTTCGACGGCGGCCTCTTCAGCCGGAGCCTCCTCAACGGCCGGAGCGGCGGCGGCTTCAGCTGCGGCGGCCGCGCGGTCGGCCTCGCGCTGGGCGCGCGCCTCGACGCGCTCCTTGGCCTTGGTCCCGGGCTCGCCCTTTTTCGGGTTGCTGCTGGCGTGCCATTGCGCCAGGCCCTGCTTGGAGAGCTCGCGCGCGACGCGGTCGGTGGGCTGGGCGCCCTTCTTCAGCCACTCCTGGATGCGCTCGACCTTGAGCGTGACCCGGTTGGGGTCGTCCTTCTTGAGCAGCGGGTTGTAGGCGCCCACCTTCTCGATGAAGCGGCCGTCGCGGGGCGAATGGCTGTCGGCCACCACGATCGAATAGTAGGGGCGCTTCTTGGCGCCGCCGCGGGCCAGTCGGATTTTCAGCATCTAAGTCTTCCTCGTGATCTCGGTTATTTCTTGAAGGGGTTGAAGCCGGGCGGCAGGCCGCCGCCCAGGCCGGGAAGTTTCAGGCCGCCGGGACCGCCGAGCTTGGCGGCCAGCTGTTCCATCTCTTCGGGGCTCGGCGCCTTGCCGCCGCCCCCAAGCGCCTTGAGCTTGGCGAGGTCGGCCGCGCCCGGGCCGCCCGGGCCGCCCAGCATCTGGGCCATGCGGGCGAAGCCCTTGCCGCCGTCGCGGCTCATCATCTTGAAGGCGTCGGCCATCTGCCGATGCTGCTTGAGCAGGCGGTTGATCTCCGACACCTCGACCCCGGCGCCGGCGGCGATGCGCCGCTTGCGGGAGGCCTGCAGCAGGTCGGGTTTCTTCCGCTCGGCCTTGGTCATGGAGGAGATGATGGCCGCCTGCCGGTCGATCATCTTGTCGCTCACGCCGGCCTCGGCGATCTGCTTCTTGACCTTCTGCACGCCGGGCAGCAGGCCCATCAGGCCTTCCATGCCGCCCATGCGCTTCATCTGCTTGAGCTGCTCGGCCATCATGTCCAGGTCGAACTGGCCCTTGGCGAGCTTCTTGGCCATCGCCTCGGCGTTGGCGACGTCCAGCTCCTGAGCGGCCTTCTCCACCAGGGCCACGACGTCGCCCTGGCCCAGGATGCGGCCGGCGACCCGCGCGGCGTCGAAAGCGTCGAGGCCCTCGATCTTTTCCGACACGCCGAGGAACTTGATCGGAAGGCCGGTGACCGCGCGCATGGAGAGCGCAGCCCCGCCGCGTCCGTCGCCGTCGGCGCGAGTCAGCACCAGCCCGGTGAGGGGCAGGCGCTCGTGGAAGGCCTTGGCCGTGCGCACCGCATCCTGGCCGGTCAGGCTGTCGGCCACCAGCAGGGTCTCGGAGGGCGTGGAGATCTTCGCGATCTCCGCCGCCTCGCTCATCATCGCCTCGTCCAGCGTGGTGCGGCCGGCGGTGTCGAGGATCAGGACGTCGTAGCCCTGGAGCTTGGCCGCCGAAAGCGCGCGGCGGGCGATGTCCGGCGCCGACTGCCCGGCGACGATGGGGAGGCAGTCGACCTGCGCCTGCTTGGCCAGGGCGGCGAGCTGCTCCATGGCGGCGGGGCGGCGGGTGTCCAGCGAGGCGACCAGCACCTTCTTCCGCTCTTTGGCCAGGCGGAGCGCCAGCTTGGCGGCGGTGGTGGTCTTGCCCGAGCCCTGCAGGCCGGCCATCAGGATCACGGTCGGCGGATTGAGCGAAAGGTTCAGGCCCTCGGGCTCGCCGTCCCCGCCCAGCATTTCGACCAGGCCGTCGTAGGTGATCTTCACCACCTGGTCGGCGGGCCGCACCGAGCGGATCACCGCTTCGCCGGTGGCGCGCTCCTTGGCCTTGGCGATGAACTCGCGCACCACGGGCAGGGCGACATCGGCCTCGAGCAGGGCCACGCGGACTTCGCGCAGCGCCTCGTCCACGTCCTTTTCCGACAGCACGCCGCGTCCGCCGAGGCGGTCGAAGACGCCGGATAGCCGCTCTGTCAGTGCGTCGAACATGCCAATTCCTGTCGGCCCAAACGCGATCGACCCCCGTGGACGATCACGTCGACGGGGGGCCTCGCCGCCCTCGTCCCAGTGCTGGGGGTCGTGGCGGTGGAGGGCGCTGACCGAGGTTGCGCCAGAGGGGCGCGCTTATGCGCCCTTGGGGAAGTCAGGTCAAGGAATGAGGGCGCCGCCTTAGGCGGCGACGCCGACTTCCGTCAGCCACTCCAGGATCTTCTGCTTGGGCATGGCGCCGACCTTCATGGAGGCCATCTGGCCGCCTTTGAAGAGCATCATGGTCGGGATGCCCCGGACGCCGTAGCGGGAAGGCGTGGTGGGGCTGTCCTCGATGTTCAGCTTGGCGATCGTCACCTTGCCCGCCAGCTCGTCGGCGATCTGCTCCAAGGCCGGCGCGATCTGCTTGCACGGGCCGCACCACTCCGCCCAGAAGTCCACCAGGACCGGGGCCTGCGCCTGGAGCACGTCGTTGTCGAAGGAAGCGTCGGTGACGGTCACTGTGCCCATTGGAATTCCATCTCCTCAGTCGGGGCTCGGCCTGGCGGCCCCGCAAGCTCGTCAGGCCATGTAGGCGGACGGCGCGTCCACATCAACCGCCGCGGCCCAGCTCCGCAAGCGCCTGCGCCATCAGCTTTTCTGGCAGCGCCATGAGGCGCGGTCCGTCCGTCCAGACCAGGGCGGCCTCGATCGCATGCTGCGGGAAGACGTCCGCCAGGACGGCGGCGTAGATCGCCATCTGCCGGACGTAGACGGGGTCGGCGTCCTCGATCCGCGTCGGCGCCGGGCGGTTCGACTTGAAATCGGCGACCAGCACCCGGTCCTCCAGCACCACCAGCCGGTCGATGCGGCCGGAGATCTTCAGCCCCGGCGGAAGGCCGCGCGCCTCGCCGGCGATGGCCACCTCGCCCCGCGAGCCCGGGCCGAACACCTCGGAGAAGCGCGGGTCGGCCAGCACGGCCAGCGCCGCCTGGGCGATCTCGCCTCTCTGGTCGTCGTTCAGGTCGCGCTCGCGGGCCAGGAGCGCCGCCGCCGCCGCGGCCCGCTGCGCCTCGGCCACGTCGGGCAGCAGTTGCAGCAGCCGGTGGACCAGGTCGCCGCGCCGAAAGCGGCCCAGCCCCGCGCGCTCGGCGAGCGGCGAGGGCGCTTCCCCCCGAGCGCCTTCGCCCAGGTCCGAGGGCGAGGCGTAGCGGGCGAAGGCTTCGGCCGCGGGCTCTTGGTCGGCCCAGGCGGGCAGGCCTGTCGACGGGACGGCGGGGGCGGCGGATGCGCCCAGCGGCTCGGGATCGTGGCCATAGCGGCGGATGTCGAAGTCGCCGCACAGGGTGGTGCGCACGTGCGGGGCGACGCCCTCGCGCTCGAAGCCGGCGCGGATCGCCGCCCACCAGCCTTTCAGGCCGTCCTCGCGCCGGTTGGCGGGCTTCTTGCCGCAGATCACCAGCCGTTCGCGCGCCCGGGTCAGGGCCACGTAGAGCAGACGCAGCGCCTCCTCGTTTTCCTTCTCGGCGCGAAGCGCCCGGGCGGCGGCGGAGGCTTCGCAGTCGTTCTTGCCCGAACCGCACCAGAGGAAACCGCCGTCCGCGGTCTCCATCAGGGGCGAGCCCCTCGGACCTTGCTGGGTGGTGGTCTCCGGCAGGATGACGATCGGCGCCTCCAGGCCTTTGGCGCCGTGTGCGGTCATCACCCGCACCTCGTCGCGCCCGCCCTCCAGTTCGCGCTTCACGACAATGTCCAGGCGAGCGAAGTCGGCGACGAGGCTTTCCAGGTCGCGCACGCCGCGGCCCTCGCCGGCCAGCGCCTGGGCCAGGAACTCCTCCAGCGCATCCTCGGCCTCGGCCCCGAGCCGGCGCAGCAGGCGCGCGCGCATCGAGCGTCCGGCGGCGTCGCGCCTCGCCAGCGCCTGGGCGTAGAATTCGAAGGGCGGAAGTTCGCGGGCCGCCGACAGCGTCCAGTCCAGCAGCGCCGCCGCCGCCGTCCATTCCATCGTTTCCGAGGCCCTCGACGTCAGGGTTCGCCACAGCCCCCTTTTCCGACCATGGGCCAGCCGGAACAGGGACTCGTCGTCGAGGTCGCAGAACGGGCTCTTGAGCAGGGCCGCGAGCGTCAGGTCGTCGTCCGGGAACTGGGCGAAACGCGCCAGCGCCAGCAGGTCGTCGAAGACGATGTGCGCCGACAGCGCCAGGCGGTCGGCGCCGGCCACCGGCACGCGCTCGTGCTTCAGCGCCCGCAGGATCTCCTCGAACAGCGCGCCGCGTTTGCGCACCAGGATCAGCACGTCGCCATAGCTCGCCGGCCGCTGCGTCCAGCCGTCGGCCGCGCGCTCCCACACCGCGTCGCCGCGCGCCACTGCGGCCTTGATTTCGCAGGCGATCGCGCGGGCCAGCCGCTTGTTGGCGCTGGCCTCGCCCTCCAGGTCGAGAGGCGCGGTCCAGGCGTCGCGCTCGACCGTCTGGGGCTCCTCGAACAGCGGCCAGAGGTCCACGCAGCCCTGGTGGCCCTCGCGCTTCGCCGGGTGCGCCAAGGGCTCGGGCAGGGGCGGCACGCCCGCCTCGAACACCGCGTCGACGAAGGCCAGCACTTCGCCCGTGGAGCGCCACGACGCCTTGAGCGGCGCCTCGTGCGCCGCACGGCCGGCCGCCCGGATCTCGGCCACGTAGCGGCTCGTCTCGGCCACCAGGCGGGAGGGGTCCGCCCCCTGGAAGGAATAGATCGACTGCTTCTCGTCGCCGACGACGAACAGGGTGCGCTCCAGCGCCTTCCCAAGCGGCCGCCCCTCGCCGGCGAAGAACTCGGCGGTGAGCGCGCGGACGATGTCCCATTGGTCCGGGGCGGTGTCCTGCGCCTCGTCGACCAAGATGTGGTCGATCCCGCCGTCAAGCTTGTAGAGCACCCAGGCGGCGGCCTGGTTCTTCGCCAGCAAGGCGCGGGTTCTCTCGATCAGGTCGGCGAAGTCGAGGCCGCCTGAGAAGCGCTTCTCCGCGGCGTAGGCGGTCAGATAACCCTGGGCCAGGATCAGGGCGTCGATCGTGCCCTCCGCCACGCGCGCCGATCTGAGCCGCTCGCGGGCGGCCCCAAGCCGATCCTGTTCGGCGAGCAGGCGCGACCGCAGGCCCTCGTGCGCCTTCAGTCCGGTGGTTTTGGCGCACCACTTGGCGGGCTCGCCCGCGCCGCCCTCGGTGAAGAGGACGCCCAGCAGGTCGGCCAGCGCGGGCTCGGCGGCCCCGGAGACGGCGGCGAGCTGGGCGGCGCAAGTCTGGTCCTGCTTGCCGCCCTGCGCGAGCACGGCGGCCGCCTCCCGCCAAAGCCCGGCGTCGAAGGCGGTCAGGGCTTCGGCTTCCGCCTCGTCCGGCGTCAGGCCTGGCGGCAGGTTACAGGCCTTCCACACCCAAGCCTTGGCGCCGTCCAGGCCGCCCTCGGCCTCGAAGAAGGCCTGCAGACGGCCGCGGCGCGCCTCGAAGTCGCGGAACATCTGCTGGAAGGCGCCGTAGTCCAGCTCGACGGAAAGCCGGGCGTAGGCGCGGGCGATCTCGCCGTCGTGCGAGAGCGCATAGTGCGCTAAGGCGCCCCGCGCGGCCGACGCCAGCGCCGCGCCCGCCGCGTCGTCCACCACCTGGAAGCCTGGCGACACGCCGGCCTCCAGCGGGAAGCGCCGCAGCAGCTTCTCGCAAAAGGCGTGGATGGTCTGGATCTTCAGCCCGCCGGGCGTTTCGAGCGCCCGGGCGAAGAGGGCGCGCGCCTCCGACAGGCGGCGGGCGTCGTAAGCTCCGCTCGGCCGCCCCTCCAGCGCCGCGAGCTCGGCGGTCAGCGCTGCGTCGGCCATGACCGACCAGCCGCCCAGTCGGCTGTAGAGCCGGCGCTGCATCTCGGCGGCCGCGGCCTTGGTGTAGGTGACGCAGAGGATGGCGGCGGGCGCCGCGCCCTCCAGCAGCAGGCGCGCCACCCGGTCGATCAGGGTCTTGGTCTTGCCCGAGCCGGCGTTGGCGCGGACGAAGGCGCTGGCGGCGGGATCGGCCGCGACGCCTTGCGGATCGCGCTCCAGCGGGACGCCGCTCATCCCTCCGCCTCCTCGCCGCTGGTCGACCATTCGAAGACCCGTGCCAGGTGGTCGTAATCGCCGTGGTGCAGGCGCACGAACTGCGGGGCGACGCGCGAGACGTAGGGCTTCGACGGATCGAGATACTGCGCCAGCAGCGCGCGCACGCCCTCCAGCGCCGCCTCGGCCGCAGCCCGGCTGTCGGGGACCTTGTCGCCAAGCCCGCCCGGGATGGCCCGGACCTCCTCGCGCCCTGCGGGCCGCCGCCCCGTGATCTCCAGATAGGTGAGCTCGCCCGGCTCCAGCGGGCCGATCTTGGGAAAGCCGCCGCCGGCCAGGATCGCGGCGGTGAGGGTGAGCTGGGGCGAAAATCCGGCGTCCACCATCTTCTGCGAGGGGGCGCGGCCGGTCTTGTAGTCCAGGATATGGCCAAAGCCCGTGGGGTCGGCCTCGATCCGGTCGGCCTTGGCGGTGAGGCGGAAATCCGTCCCTGCGATCCTCATCGGCAGGACGCCGGTCTGCTCGACGTGGACAGCGCGGCCGTCCGCTCGCCGCCGCGTCTCCAGTTCGGCCACCCAGGCGCCCGCTTCGCGCGCCAGCGCCGTTTCCCGCGCCAGCCCTTCCTCGGGCATGCCCGCGCGGCGCAACTCCTGGAGATAGAGGTCGGCGAAGATCGTGGCCGCGTCGGCCGGCGGCTCGCCCGGGTGTTCCAGCGCGAAACGCTCGAAGGCGCCGTGGATGGCGGTGCCGCGGGCGCGGGCCTCCACCGGCTCGTCCGGCCGCTCCAGCGGGAAGAAGCCCAGGATGTCGCGCGCCCAGACGGCGTAGGGGTCGCGCGTCAGGGCCTCGATGCGTGTGACCGCGAAGGTCGTCGGCCTGGCCTCGACCGGCGGGCAGGGCCCGGGGCGCGCGTAGGGCGCATAGCCGTCCGGCGCGTCCAGGGCGCGCGCCCAGGCGACAAGCTCGGGCCGGCCAGGCAGCGCCACGCCCGCCCCGCGCGCCAGGGTTTCCAGGCGCCACAGCCAGCGGGACTTCACTGCCGGCGCGCCTTCTCGGCGTTCGGCATGCAGCAGCACCACCTCCGGCGCGCAGGCCGCCTGGGCGAAGTCGTGCGCGGAAAGCCCGATCCGCCGCTCGGGGGGCGGCAGGCCCAGCTTCTCCCGCATCGGCCGCGACAGGAACGGATCGACCGGCGCCGCCCGCGGCCACACGCCCTCCTCCAGCCCCGCCAGCACCACGCGGTCGGCTCGCACCAGGCGCGCCTCGATGGCGCCCAGGATGCGCAGCCTCGGATGGGTGGCGCCGCCCGCGCGCACGGTCTCGCCCCGCATCAGCCGCTCCAGCAGGTCGGCGAAGCCGCGCGCGCCGCTGGGCGGCAGGCCTTCGCCGTCGCGGATCAGGCCCGACAGCAGGCGCGCCGTGGCCTCGCCGCCGGGACCGGCCCACAGCTCTCCCAGCCGGCCTTGCCCGTCGCGGGCCAGGGCTTCGACAACCTCGGCCAGGGTGCGGGCCGCGGCGGCGGGTGGGACGAGGGCGTCGGCGAACAGGCTGGCCAAGGGCGCAAGCGTCGCCTCCAGCCGCGCGCGAAGGGCTTCGGCGGCTTCCGGCTCGGCCAGACGCGGCGAGGCGGGATCCCTCGCCTCCAGCCGCGCCCGCGCCGAGGCCAGGCGGGCGGCGAGCCCGGCCCAGTCGTCCGTCCGCGCGCCGCGCAGGCCGTGCAGCTCCAGGGCGCGCCGCGCCCTCGCCAGGTCCTGCGGATCGAGGCCTAGGCGCACATGCGGATGCTTCAACACCGCCAGCAAGGTCACCGGATCGCAGGGGTCGATGGCGAGCCTGGCGACGAGCGCCGTCAGCACGCCGGAAGGCCGGCCCGCCAGCGCCTCGCCGGCCGAGGAGTCGGGTATCACGCCCCACCTGGCCAGCTTGGCGGTCACGCGGCGCGCCAGATCCTGGTCCGGCGTCACCAGGGCGGCGGTGCGGTCGGGCGTCTCAAGCGTCTCGCGCAGCAGGAGGGCGGCGACCCCGGCGGCCTCGTCCTCGTTGCGGGCGGCGACCAGGGAAAGGCCGTCCAGCCCGGCCGCCACGGCGTCCTCGGCGCCGCCCTCGGCGCGAAGGCGGGCGATAGCGTGCAGCCAGTCGGCGGTGGCCTCGGCCGGCCGCAGCGCCTCGTTGACCACGCGCCGACGCCAGCGGCCCTGCGCCTCGAAGCCGGCGGAGGCCGGCCAGGCGCGCATGTCCCGGCGGTCGATGCCTGCCCTCGCCAGCAGCCGGCGCAGCGCGCCCTGCGGGTGTTGCTCGCCGACCTGCGCCCAGGCGCTCTCCGCCAGGTGCTCGTCGAGGCCGGGCAGGACGACCAGGCCTTGGGGCGCCTCGGCGATCACCTGCAGCAGGTCGGCCGTGGCCGGCGCCGTCCCGGTGGAGCCCGCCGCGACCAGCACGCCCGACGGAGGCCTCGCCGTCCAGGCCTGCGCCAGCCGGCGAAGCAGCCGCACCCGCCGCTGGGAGACGTCGACGACCCCCAGCGCCGCCAGCCGCCGCGGCCATTCGGCTAGGGCGGCCTCCAGGAATTCGCGCGAGGCGCGCCAGTGCTCGGCGAGGTCGGCCTCGACCAGTTTGGCGAGGCGCTCGCCCGCTTCGATCTCCTCGATCTGCAGGCTGTCAAAGAAGCCGCCCAGGGCCTCGGCCAGCTCCAGCGCGCCGGTCGAGGAAAGGTCGGGATCGGCCAGCAGGTCGCGGTGGTCCCACACCAGTCGCGTCAGCTCGAAGCGCCGTCGCAGCGGCTCGATGGCGGCCGGCAGGTCGAGCGCGATGTCCCCCGGCTCGAAGGGGGGCTCGCCCTCCTCCAGATCGCCCAGCGGCCGCATCTGGGGCGGCAGCAGGGCTCGCCCGTTCGCCGCGGTGAGGAAGGCGTCGGCGAGCGCCCGCGCCCCACGGCGGGTGGGCGTCAGCACCGTCGCCTGCGAGAGCGCATCGACGCCCAGCGGCGACAGAGCCTCGTGGAGGCCGCGCGCAAGGTCTTCGGCGAAGGGGCGGTGCGCGGGGACGTTGAACCAGCGCGGGCCGGGATCGTCGAACAGGCCGCTCACCGCAGGCGCGCCTCCGCGTCGAGCCGCGCCTGCGGATCGCCCACATGCATCCAGAAGGCGTCCATCACCGCGCCGAATAGCCGCCCCTCGCTCTGGAGCCGCCGCCAGGTCGGGACGATGGAGAAGGCTCCGGTCCCGGGCGCGTCGTCGAGGATCTGCGGCTTCATGATCGCGAAGCCGACGTTGGCGTAGGGCGTCGTTACCTCGGGCGAGGTCGAGTGGGTGAGCCGGCCGGCCTCGTCCATGAGGAAGCCCTGCGGCCCCTCGAAGCCCAAGCCGTGGCCCCGCTTGGCCAGCAGCAGCAGCAGGTCCATGCGGGCGGGATCCCACGCCTGCTTCAGCAGCTCGAGCGGCGGCGTGGCGCCGCCAACCCACAGGCTGTCGATGTTGGCGACGAAGATGGGCGCCTCGCCCAGCAGGGCGCGGGCGTGCTGGATGCCGCCGCCGGAGTCCAGCAGGGCCGCGCGCTCGTCGGAGATCGCGACTTCCAGGTCGCGTCGCTCGGCCAGGCGCCGCTCCATCTGGTCGGGGAAGTGGTGGACGTTGACCACCGCGCGCCGGACCCCGGCCCGGGTCAGCTCGTCCAACACCCGGTCGATCAGGGCGCGGCCGGCCACCTCCACCAGCGCCTTGGGCCGGGTGTCGGTCAGCGGGCGCATGCGCGTGCCAAGCCCGGCGGCCAGCACCATGGCGGTGGTCGGGCCGCTCAAGGGCGCGCCTCGCGCGGGACGTGCCGGTCGAACCAGGCCTTCAGCCCGGCCAGCGCCGGGTCCTGCAGGTTGCGCTCCAGGTAGCGCCAGGTGCGCGGCATGTAGGCGGCGTACTGGGAACGGCCGGCCAGAGCCTGTCGGGCGAAGACACGGCCGAGGATCCGCGCGGCGTTGGCCGCCGCCAGCGCCCGATAGTCGGCCAGGAACGCGTCGCGCTCCAGCTCGGGCCGAAGTTCGAGAAACCGGTCGAGCATTGCGCTTTCCAGCTCAGGCGCCACGTCGCGACGGGCGTCCTGCAACAGATGGGTGAGGTCCCAGGCCGGGTGGGCGCGCAGGGCGTCCTGGAAGTCCAGCAGCCCCACCCGCGCAGGGCCGCTGCGCTCGGGCAGCCAAAGCAGGTTCTGGGCGTGGTAATCGCGGTGGGTGAAGACCGAAGCTTCCTCTTCTCCGCGTTGGAACACTGGCGCCCACAGGGCGTCCCATTCGGCGACGGCGTCGGCCGAAGGCTGGGCCATGCTGCTGAACTTCGGCCACCACTCCAGGAAGGTGTCGGTCCCGACCTTCAGCGCCAGCCGGTCGTAGGCCAGCAAGGGCCAGGCCGCGCCGTCAGCCTCCAGCACCGCCGGCGGGGGCGCTGATTGCAGGCGCGCCTGAACCTCCACCGCCGCTTCGTACAGCGGTCGCTCGTCCTGGTCCTCGGCGATCAGGGTGGCGAACAGGCCGTCGCCCAGGTCCTCCATCACCGCCAGTCCCGCGCCCGCGTCGTGCGCCAGCACCTGCGGCGCCGACAGGCCAAGGCCGCGCAGATAGCCGGCCACGGCCACGAAGGCCGCCACTGAGCCCGCCGCCAGGCGCGAGGCGGCGTTGTAGCCGAGCTTCAGGCGGTCGTGCGGGCTGGCGTCGGGCAGGCAGACCGCGCTCTCTAGCGCCGGCGGCTGGTCCATGAACACCAGGCGGGTCCCGTCGGCCAGGCGCAGCCGTTCGTAGCGGCGCGTGGACGCATCGCCGCTCAAGGGCTCGCGCACGGCCGCGCCGAAGCCGTTGCGGGCCAGGAACTGCGCCTTCAGCGCCTCACGATCCGAGCTCAAGCCCTCGTCCCTTCCAGGCCCCGTGGGCCGCGAGGCTGGCCTCGCGCGCCTTCCCATCCTTCGAAAGCGCGATGACTACATCGAGTCGGTCCGGCGGAAGGCGGCCGCCCAGCCGTTCGGGCCATTCGATCACCGCCGCGCCTTCATCTAGGGCTTCATCCAGCCCGATCTCATAGGCTTCGTCCGGCGAAATCAGGCGGTAAAGGTCGAAGTGGGCGACGTTCAGCCGCGATCCCTCATAGAACTGCGCCAGGGTGAAGGTGGGCGAGGGCACCTCCTCCTCAGGCGTCGTGAGCGCCCGCACCAGCGCGCGCGCCAGCGTCGACTTGCCGGCGCCCAACGGTCCGGAGAGGCAGACGGCTTCGCCTGTTCTCAGCGCGCGGCCGATCGCGGCCCCGAGCGCGCGGGTGGCGGCCTCGTCGGCGAGGGGCAGGCTCCGTCTCACGCGAAGGCCAGGTCCGGCTGGGCCGGCAGCTCATGCTCGACATACCGCTTCAGGCGCCAGGCGACTTCGGCGGACTCGCCCAAGAGCGCCTCGGGCGGGATCGGCGGCCCGACGATCAGGTCGAAGCGCTGGCCGCGCTTGTTCAGCAACTCGTGGAACAGGGTGATGTCGCGCAGTTCGCTGGAAACGCCGTGGAACAGGTGGAACAGGGTGGACCAGGGTCCCGCCACATGGATCGGCAGGATCGGGGCGCCGTGCCGGCGGGCGACCGCCACGGCGGTGGAGGCCCAGGGCGGGTCGGCCAGGTCGCCGTCCGGCTGTCGCCGGGCCAGGCGGCCAGCCGGGAAGACCACCAGGACCCGCTCGGCCTCCAGCGCCTCGCGGGTGCGGGACAGCGTGCGCCGGGCGCCTTCGCGAGTGCGTTTGGCCTCCAGCCATTCCACCGGGATCAGCACCTCCTCGAAGCCTGGGCAGATGCGGTGCGCGTCGGCGTTGGCGTAGAAGGAAAGGTCGCCGCGCACCCGCTTCAGCGCATCGTAGACGGCGATCCCGTCGGCGATGCCGGTCGGGTGGTTGCACACCGTCACCAGGCGGCCCGACCGCGGCGCCCGATCCAGGAAGCGCGCCTGCACATCCAGCGACAAGGCGCGGGAGACGTGCTCCAGGGCCGCGGCGCCGGAAAGCGTCGCGATGGCGTCGGCCATGGCCCGCGCCTTTCGATAGTCCAGCAGCGTATAGAGCGCCGGCCTGGCGAGGGGCCAGAGCGGGCCGGCCGCCAGGCGGGGCGCGCGCTCGGCGATCAGGGTGTCGACGATATGCGGCGCCGGCCGTGCGGAGGCGCCGTCCGAAGCGGGCGTGAGGGCCGTCATTCAGGCGAAGATGCGACGGCGGGTGGGTGCTTGTCGATGCCGCCTTGACGCGGAAAAGCGCCGGTTCCCGGACCGGGACCTCTTGAAAACTGACGTCGCAATCAAGACTTCTGCATCGCCGGACGGGCGAGGCGCGGGCTAGGGTCCATGTCAGTCACCCGGCGGAGCCCGACGAGGACCCCATGATGCGATGTCGCCAACGAGTAGGCCTGAAACGGACCTGACGCACATCGCCGCGCGCGCGTCATCATGACGTCGCGCTCCTCGACTATAGACCGATTGCGAGCGGCCAAGGCCCCTCGATCTTAGTGACGGGAGCTACCCATGGCTCTGAAGATTTCCGTCGTCCCCGCGGGGGACGGCTGGGCCGTGCGTTCGAACGGCTTCGACAACGAAATGCTCTTTCAAGCCGGCGCCAAAGCCGAGGCTGCGGCCCGCGCGCTTGCCCGGCGTTCCGCCGCCGAGGGCGTCTCGGCGGAGGTGACGATCTACCTCCGCGACGGGGCGCTGGCCGGCCGCGTGTCGCATCCCGCCGTCCTGGACGCGCGCGAGGCGGTTCCCGCCTGATTGGCGATCCCGCCGACAGGGCTTAGAGCGCGTCAGGCGAAAGTGGATACCGGTTTCGCCGCCCGACGCGATCCAAACCTTTGAAGATAGACCGTTCCAGATTCGGGTGATTCCACCTGAACCGGGAAGGGTCTAGCCTGTCGGTGGGAGACGAGCGCCATGAACAGATTCAAGCTCTGGGTCTTGGGCCTGCTGGTCGCCGTGACGGCGGCCGCGGGCGCCTGGGTGGTCTGGAACTTCGATCTGCGCTGGCGGCCGCACACCGTGACGCATCACCAGGCCGAGATCGCCCGGTTGCTGAAGGAGGCGGGCTGGGTTTCGCCCGGGCTGAAGGGGCCGCCGCTCTACATGGTGTCCTTCCGCACCTGTCCAGACTGCGTGCGCTTCAAGCTCGAGCAGTTCCCGCGCCTGCATGCCGCGGGCGTGGACACCCGCGTGATCGAGATCGCGCGCCGCGACGCCAACGGCCTGCCGCGCTCCACGCCTGTGGAGCGCGCGACGGTCGCCCAGCTTTGGCTAACCCGCGACTGGAGGCTGCTGGAAGCCTGGACCGCCACGCCGCCCGACGCATGGAAGGCCTTGGGCGTTCCGCCGGCCGACGGCGACATGGCCCGCACCGCCGTGGTGGAGAGCGGACGCGACCTTGCGGACCAGCTGACGCTCCTGATGAAGGACAATGGCGTGTCCTTCGCCTATCCGCTGCTGGTATGGTGGAACGCCAAGGGCGAGATGCGCGCCTGCACGTGCGAAAGCCGTCACGCCTACCGGTTCGTGCGCCGTGAACTCGGCGCTTAGCGTTCCCGCGTCCCCTGTCCCCGCCGGCTGACGATGTCCTTGTTCAACCGCCGCGTCTTTGCGCCCTGGCTGCGCTCGGCCTCCGTGCGGACGCCGCGCCGGCTGTGGTTGGCGGAGAAGACGGCGGCCTCGCCGGCGGTGCTTCCCCAGTCCTGTTGGGGCTGATCGGGCTGGCCGAGCTTGTGGACGTCCACGCCCGGCGGCGTCGAGGCGCCGAGGTCGCCGGCCTGGCGCAATCCTGCGGCGTTGCGGTCGTCCAGCGCGGCGCCCGGCATGTCGCCGGGTCCGCCGGGCGCCGGATCATGCGTCGGACCAGGTTCGGTCGGGGGATCGAAGCTGCGCGGTTCGTCGGCCATGGTCTCCTCCGGGTTCGGCGGATCAACCCTGTCGGGCGCAGGCCGTTCCTTGCGCCGCCGCGCCGGTCCCGTTAGGGGGCGGGCGATGGCCTCCCCGTTGCAAGCCGCCTATGACCAGCGCCTGGCGCGCGGGGAGATCCGGTCCGACCCGGCCCAGGCCGCCGGTCTGGCCGCCCTGTCTCGCCTGCAGGCCGACCTCGGCCAGGCGACGCCGCGCGGCCTGTTCCGCAAGGCCCCGTCCTCATCGCAACGAGGCGTCTACCTCTGGGGACCCGTCGGCCGCGGCAAGTCCATGCTCATGGACCTGTTCTTCGAGACTGCGCCCGTGGCGGCCAAGCGGCGGGCGCACTTCCACGTCTTCATGGGCGAGGTCCATCGGCTGATTGACGCCTGGCGCAAGGGCGACGCGGCGGCCCGCAAGGCCCGCTTCGGCCAGTCGAAGGGCGACGATCCCATCCCGCCGGCGGCCGAGGTGATCGCCAAGGGCGCGAGCCTGCTGTGCTTCGACGAGCTGCAGGTCACCGACATCGCCGACGCCATGATCCTGGGCCGCCTTTTCGAAGCCCTGTTCGCGCGCGGCGTCACCCTGGTGGCGACCTCGAACCGCCAGCCCGACGACCTCTACCGGGACGGCATCAACCGCCAGCTCTTCCTGCCCTTCATCGACATGTTGAAGCAGCGGCTGGAGATCGTCGCCGTGGCCGGCGCCCACGACTACCGCCTCGACCGGCTGCGGGCCGCCGGCACCTGGTTCTCGCCCAACGACCCCGACAATGCGCGCAGCTTCCAGGCGCTGTGGCGTGAGATGCTCGCCGGCCAGGAAGAGACCGGGGCCGAGCTGGAGGTCCTGGGGCGAAAGATCACCCTGCCGCACGCCGAGGGGGGGCTGCTGAGGGCCAGTTTCGCCAGCCTCTGCGCGGTGGCGCTGGGACCCAACGACTATCTCGCCCTCGCCGAGGCCTTCCACACCGTCTTCATCGAGGACGTGCCCCGGCTGACGCCGGCGAGGCGGGAGGAGGCCCGGCGCTTCGTCACCCTGATCGACGCCTTGTACGAGGCGCGCACCCGCACCATCGTCCTGGCCGAGGCGGAGCCCTTCAAGCTCTATCCGCAAGGCGACGGCGCGTTCGAATTCGAGCGCACGGCCTCGCGTCTGCAGGAAATGCGATCGGCGAGTTGGCTGGAGGACCGTTGATGGCCGTGAAGGCGCTTTTCCCGATGTTTCCGCGCGCCGAGCTGGAGCCGCGGCTGCCAGACTGGATCGAGCCCTGCTGGGTCGCGACGCAGGCGGCGTCGCTGGCCGGGATCGAGGGCGCGGAGATCGGCTGGCTCGACGTCTACACCGCCGACAACCGCCTGCTGGTGGAGCGGGGCGCCCAGCTGAAGTGGGTGACCACCATGAGCGCCGGCGTCGACCGCTTCGACCTGGCGCAGCTGAAGGCGCGGGGTCTGCCCCTGACCAACGGCGCCGGGCTGAACGCCGCCTCCGTCGCCGAGTACGCCGTGCTGGGGGTGCTCGCGGCGACCAAACGCTACGACGAGGTCGTCCGCGCCGCCGACGGTCGCCGATGGCTGGACGATCCTCCGGGGAGGATCAAGCTGGAGGGCTCCAGGGCGCTGATCCTGGGCTATGGCGTCATCGGCCGCCTGGTCGGCGATCGGTTGGCGGCCTTCGGCGTGCAGGTGACCGGAGTCACGCGTTCCGGCCGCGACGGGACCCTGGCCGCCGGCGACTGGCGGGCGCGCCTGGGCGAATTCGACTGGGTCGTGCTGGCGACGCCGTCCACGCCCGAGACGACCGAGATGCTCGGCGCGGCGGAGATCGCGGCCATGAAGCCCACGGCCTGGCTGGTGAACGTGGCGCGGGGCACGCTGGTGGACCAGGACGCCCTCATAGCGGCGCTGCGTGCGGGGCGCATCGGCGGGGCCTTCCTCGACACGGTCACGCCGGAGCCCCTGCCTGCGGACCACGAGCTGTGGGGCGTGGAGAACTGCATGCTCTCCATGCATCTCTCAGGCCGCAGCCAGCCCGACCTGGTCCGGCGCAGCGCCGACCTGTTCCTTGAAAACCTGCACGCCTGGCGGGAGGGACGGCCGCTCAGGAACCTCGTGGATCTCGACGCCGGCTATTAGGCGGCGTTCTCGCGCAGCCCTCGGTGGGGGGCGAACCCCCCGATGCGGTCCAGCAGCGCGCGAACCGAACCCGGCATGCGATGCTCCTGCTCGGTGAGTTCAGCTCGTCGGCGCAGCATCATCCGATCACTGACTTCCGCAAGGAGCTTGAGCACGTCGGAGGCCGCCTCCGAATTCGGGTCCGCCTCGGTCACCCCGGCATGTTGCGCAAAAGCGTGCTGATAGGCCGCTCGGCTCCTGAGCTTGGACCTGGCCATGGGGATGCGGGAGACCTGTAGTCGTTCGACGGCGTTGCAAACCAGTTTCGGCTCTCGGCCGTCGCGCAGCGGCGGGCATTGGTTGAAGACGATCAGAGCCGGGCAGCCGGTGCTCTCGACCAAGGTCGTAGATTGACGAATGGCGGAGATGTCGAGCGCCGTGGGCCTGGCGACCAGCAGGCAGAAATCCGAGACGTTGATCGCCCTCAGGATGTCGGGTTGCGGCGCCGTCGGCGTATCGACCACGAGAAGGTCGACTCCGTTCTGCCGGCAGGCATCCTGAAGCACGAACAGCTTCGAAGCGGTGCTTTCGAACAGCAGCGACATGGCTTCCGCACGAGCGCGAAGCACCTCGGCGGCGGAGTGCAAGGGGTCGATGTCGGCGAGCACGACCTTGAGGCCGGACTGGCGCGCGGCGAGTGCGACGCTCACCGCGACCGTTGTCTTGCCTGAGCCGCCCTTGCGGGACAGCACCGTCAGTGTCTTCATGGCAGGGAACCTCCAGCGTCGCGCAGATCGAGGTTCGCCCGGTGCGTGCGCGTCTTCATGTCTCAGGGGTCGGCGCCACGGCGCGGCGCCTCCGGACGGCTCGGACCCGATAGGGGCGCTCCGAATCTGCAAACGCCTCCAGCGCTCGCACCACCGTCGGCTGCGACGCTTCAAGGATCAGACTCATGGACGTCTCGCCGGAGAGGCCGGTGGTCACCACCTGGGTGCGGGAGTCGCCGATGTCCATCACGCAAACCACCTGCAGCGGGTTGATATGCACCCGGCGTCCGCCTCCGCCGGCCACGGGAAATCCAACCAAGCGCACGCTCACCTCGTCCTCCATCGTCGGTCAGGCCCGGCCAATGGCGCTGAAGCCGAAGCTTAGGTGCCCAGGGCTTGCGATCGGTTGAGGAGCATCGTTAGCGGGTCGAATACGATGCCGGCCGTCGATCGCGACGAAAGCTTGCGCTCGGCGGGCCGCCACAGGCGTCGCCGCGCTGGTTCCGAAGCGCGGCCTTCGTTGACAGGCGGTTCCTGCGGCCTAAAAGCGCCGGCGGATGCTTCGAGGAACCGACACATGAGCGACGCTGCGAAGGCGGGCCGCGAGCGGCCGATGTCGCCGCACCTTTCGATCTGGCGCTGGCACATCACCATGGCCAGCTCCATCGCCCACCGGGTGTCAGGCGTGGCGCTCTATGTGGGCGCGCTGATCGGCGCGGGCTGGGCTATCTCGCTGGCGGCGGGGCCGGACTCCTACGCCGCCTACAAGGCGCTGCTGGGCTCGCCGCTCGGCCTGCTGGTGATGTTCGGCCTGACGCTTTCCACCTTCTACCACCTGGGCAACGGCATCCGGCACCTGGTGTGGGACGCGGGCCATGGCCTGGACGTGAAGTCGGCCAACGCCAGCGCGGCCTTCGTCTTCGCCTTCGCCGTGGTCGCGAGCCTGGCGGTCTGGGCGATCGCCTTCATGATCGGAGCGGTCTGATGGTCAGCTATCGCACGCCGCTGTCGCGCGCCCGCGGCCTGGGCTCGGCCAAGCACGGGGTCGGCCACTGGATCGGCGAGCGGGTGGGCGCCATCGCGCTGGTGCCGCTGACGCTCTGGGGCGTCTTCGCCGTCCTGCGCCTGGCGGCTGGCGATTACGCCTTCGCCGCGGCCTGGATCGCCCAGCCGCTGAACGCCACCCTCATGGCGCTGCTGCTCGGCGTCAGCTTCTGGCACATGCACTCGGGGCTGCGCGTGATCGTGGAGGACTACATCCACCAGACCTTGAACAAGACCGCCCTGCTCGTCCTCAACCTCTTCGTCTGCGTGCTTGCGGGCGCGCTCTCGATCTTCTCGATCCTGAAGGTCGCCTTCACGGTCGGAGCTTCCTGAACGCCATGGCTGCTTACCAATTCATCGACCACAAGTTCGACGTCGTCGTGGTGGGGGCTGGGGGCTCGGGCCTGCGCGCGGCGCTGGGCTGCGCCCAGGCCGGCCTGAAGACGGCCTGCGTCACCAAGGTCTTCCCGACCCGCTCGCACACCGTCGCGGCCCAGGGGGGCATCTCCGCCAGCCTCGGCAACATGGGCGAGGATGACTGGCGCTGGCACATGTACGACACCGTCAAGGGCTCGGACTGGCTGGGCGACCAGGACGCCATCGAGTACCTGTGCCGGAACGCGCCGGCCGCGGTCTACGAGCTGGAGCACTGGGGCGTGCCCTTCTCGCGCACCTCCGAGGGCAAGATCTACCAGCGCGCCTTCGGCGGCATGACCCGTAACTACGGCGAGGCTCCGATCCAGCGCACCTGCGCGGCGGCCGACCGCACCGGCCACGCCATGCTGCACACCATGTACGGCCAGAGCCTGGCGCACGAGACCGAGTTCTTCATCGAGTACTTCGCCCTCGACCTGATCATGGACGAAGGCGTGTGCCGCGGCGTCACCGCCTGGAAGCTGGACGACGGGACCCTGCACCGCTTCCAGGCCCAGCTGGTGATCCTGGCGACCGGCGGTTACGGCCGGGCCTACTTCTCCTGCACCAGCGCCCACACCTGCACCGGCGACGGCAACGCCATGGTGCTGCGCGCCGGCCTGCCGCTGCAGGACATGGAGTTCGTGCAGTTCCACCCCACGGGCATCTACGGCGCGGGCTGCCTGATCACCGAGGGCGCGCGTGGCGAGGGCGGCTACCTCACCAACTCCGAGGGCGAGCGCTTCATGGAGCGCTATGCGCCCAGCGTGAAGGACCTGGCGCCCCGCGACATGGTCAGCCGGGCCATGACCATCGAGATCCGCGAGGGCCGGGGCGTGGGGCCGAAGAAGGACCACATCTTCCTGCATCTCGACCACCTGGACCCGAAGATCCTGGCCGAGCGCCTGCCGGGCATCTCCGAGAGCGCCAAGGTGTTCTCCGGCGTCGACGTCACCAAGGAGCCGATCCCGGTGCTGCCGACCGTGCACTACAACATGGGCGGCATCCCCACGAACTTCTTCTCCGAGGTCGTCACCCGCGAGGGCGACAACCCAGACAAGGTGGTTCCGGGTCTGATGGCGGTGGGCGAGGCGGCCTGCGTCTCGGTGCACGGCGCCAACCGCCTGGGCTCCAACAGCCTGATCGACCTCGTCGTGTTCGGCCGCTCGGCCGCGCTCCGCGCCGCGGACACCCTGAAGGCCGGCGAGAGCCAGCCTGAACTGAAGCCGGCCATGACGGACGCGCACCTGGCGCGCTTCGACAAGCTGCGGAACGCCAGCGGCGGCACCTCCACCGCGGCGCTTCGCCTGGAGATGCAGAGGGCGATGCAGGAGGACGCCGCGGTGTTCCGCACCGGCGAGAGCCTGGCCTCGGGCGTCAAGCGCCTGCAGGCGGTGCACGACAAGCGTCCCGACCTGGCCGTGTCCGATCGCGGCCTGATCTGGAACACCGATCTGATGGAGACTCTCGAGCTCGACAACCTGATCGGCCAGGCGGCGGTGACGGTGAACGGGGCGGAGATCCGCACCGAGAGCCGCGGCGCGCACGCCCGCGAGGACTATCCGGACCGAGACGATAAGACCTGGATGAAGCACACGCTCGCCTGGTTCGACGACGCCACCGGCAAGGTGCGCATCGATTACCGGCCGGTGCACAACTTCACCATGACCAACGAAATCGCCTACATCCCGCCCAAGGCGCGGGTGTACTGAGCGGAAGGCAAGGACCCCCATGGTTGAGCTTCGGCTGCCCAAGAACTCGCGCGTCATCCGCGGGAAGCACCACCCCGCGCCGCAGGGCGCGGGCAAGACCAAGACCTTCCGCGTCTACCGCTACGATCCCGAGCTCGGCGGTAATCCGCGGTGGGACACCTACGAGGTGGACGTCGAGGCCTGCGGCCCGATGGTGCTGGACGTGCTGATCCACATCAAGAACACCATGGACCCGAGCCTGGCGTTCCGCCGCTCGTGCCGGGAAGGGGTCTGCGGCTCCTGCGCCATGAACATCGGCGGCCGCAACACGCTCGCCTGCACCCACGGCTGGGAGGAGGTTCCCGGACGCGAGGTCTCGATCAGCCCGCTGCCGCACATGCCGGTGGTCAAGGACCTGGTGCCGGACATGACCCTGTTCTACGCCCAGTACGCCTCGATCGAGCCCTGGCTGCAGACCGAGACGCCCGAACCGCAGAAGGAGTGGGTCCAGTCGCCGGAAGACCGCCAGAAGCTGGACGGCCTCTACGAGTGCATCCTCTGCGCCTGCTGCTCGACCTCGTGCCCGAGCTACTGGTGGAACCAGGAGAAGTACCTGGGTCCGGCCGCCCTGCTGCACGCCTACCGCTGGTTGATCGACAGCCGCGACGAAGCCACGGGCGAGCGGCTCGACGAGCTGGAAGACCCCTTCAAGCTCTACCGCTGCCACACCATCATGAATTGCGCCCAGGTCTGCCCCAAGGGCCTGAACCCCGCCAAGGCTATCTCCGAGATCAAGAAGATGCTCGTGGAGCGGGTCGTCTGACCGGCGGCGATCAGGAGGCCAAGCGATGAGCGGCGATCTGAATTCGCGCGTGGTGATCGTGGGCGCAGGCCACGCCGGGGGCTCGGCCGCCGCCCTGCTTCGCCAGTTTGGCCACACCGGCCCGATCGTGCTGGTGGGCGACGAGCCGATCCCGCCCTATCAGCGCCCGCCGCTGTCGAAGGCCTGGCTGAAGGGCCAGGCCGACGCCGATTCGCTGGCGCTCAAGCCGCTGGAGTTCTACCGCGACCAGCGGATCGACTTCCGCCCTGGGGTCAAGGCCGTCAAGCTCGAGCGCAGCGCACGCCGCGTCCTGCTCTCCGACGGCGCCGCCCTGGACTACGACTTCCTGATCCTGGCCACCGGGGCGCGGGCCATCGCGCTTCCCATTCCCGGCGCGGACCTCCAGGGCGTGCTGTTCCTGCGGACCGCGGCCGACGCCGAGGCGCTGAAGGCCGCCGTCGGTCCCGGCAAGCGGCTGGCGGTGGTGGGCGGCGGCTACATCGGCCTTGAGGTCGCCGCCTCCGGCCGCGGCCTGGGCGCCGAGGTGGTGGTGCTCGAGCGCGAAGAGCGCCTGCTGGCCCGCGTCGCCTGCGAGGCCCTGTCCACCTTCTTCCGCGGACAGCACGAGAAGCACGGCGTGCGCTTCGAGCTGGGCTGCACCGTCGTTGGCTTCGAAGGCGAAGGCGGCCGCATAGTCGGCGTGCGCCTGGCCGATGGCCGAACCCTGCCCTGCGACGCAGCGGTGGTGGGCGTCGGCGCCCATCCGAACGACGAGCTGGCTTCCGACAGCGGGCTGGACACGGCGCGCGGCGTGGTGGTCGATCTGGAGGCGCGCACCGCCGACCCGCACGTCTTCGCCATCGGCGACGTCGCCCACCGGCCGATGCCGCTCTACAACCGCATGTTCCGCATGGAGAGCGTGCCCAACGCCCTGGAACAGGCCAAGCAGGCCGCCTGCGCCATCACCGGCCGCCCGGCGCCGGCCGGCGAGGTGCCGTGGCAGTGGTCCGACCAGTACGACATCAAGCTGCAGATCGCCGGCTACGCCTTCGACGTAGACGAGGTCCTGGTGCGGGGCGACCCGGCCAGCGGCAAGTTCGCCGTCTTCCACCTCAATGGCGATCGGGTGCAGTCGGTGGAGGCGATCAACTCTCCGCCCGAGTTCATGATGGGCCGCCAGCTCATCGG